>VOFJ01001580.1_pt1 | contig 18352 bp, 27 predicted proteins | sample 5384081 | NCBI WGS metagenome assembly VOFJ01 (sample SAMN12384729, study PRJNA508395) | human gut metagenome | isolation source: healthy gut I | host: Homo sapiens
GTCCGCAATCTGCGGACGGGAATCTTTTCTGTTTATACGAACTTTTTTTCGGCAGGTCAAAAAGCCCATCAGCCGTTGCGGACTTCCATGAACAGGCTTTCCATATCGGGAGGTTTCCTCCGGCAGGAAGTTGAAGCTGGTGCCGGTGGAGGGTGTCCGCGTCGGGGTAGGCGACTCTCGCTGCCCGCGACCTCCCGGATCCATCAGCTCCTTCGCCGCGGTGGAAGGGACGCTGTATCCCAAAAACTCCATGTTGGCGGAGGAAATCTCCGGGCTGCAGGAAGTTGATTATGAAGGCTTCCGCCGCCTCCCTTCTCCCTGGCAGCAGGTGGGGGATGCACATGGCGTCGATGAACATGTTGTAGCCCTGCGCCGTGGACGGTAGAAGGCCAGATCAGGGGTTCTCTTCCACCATGGTCAGATAGTCACCGGCGTAGTAGGGGGCGATCCAGGCCTCCTCGTTTTTTCCATGGCGTCAAAAAATCTGATCCATGACGTACTGCTGCACCACGGGCTTCTGCTCCGCCAGCTTGGCGGAACAGGCCTGAAGCTCGGCCTCGTCGGTGGGTGTGTTCACGTCGTAAAACCCAGCAGGTACTCGGCAATGCCAAATGCGTCCCGGGAGTTGTCGAACATCAGGATGTCGCCGGCGTACTTCTCGTTCCACAGCAGATCCCAGCCGGTGACGTCGGCTTTGTCCACACTTGGGTGTTGTAGATGATGCCCACGGTGCCCCAGTGTAGGGACGGAGTACTTGTTCTCCGGGTCGTAGGGAGGTTTTTTGAAGGAGTCGTCGATGTACTGGTAGTTGGGGATGTTGCTGAAGTTCAGTTCCTCCAGCATACCCTCCTGCACCATCCGGCCAATCATGTAGTCGGAGGGGATGATGACGTCCACGGTGATGCCGCCGTTGGACAGCTTGGAGTACATGATCTCGTTGGAGTCATAGGTGGAATACTCGCACGCGGATGTTGGGGGTAGGCTTCCTCAAAGGCGGCGATCACATCCCAGAGAGCCGTCGTCGCCCTCGGAGATGTACTGACCCCAGTTGTAGACGTACAGGGTGGTCTTTTTACTGCTGCCGCAGCCGGAAAGACCGGTCAGGCAGCTCACGGCAAGCAAGACGGCAAGAATAACGGAAATCCTTTTTCATGACAATTCTCCCTTTATACCCCGCTGTGGCAGCGGCCTGTTTTTGTCCCAAGCGAAGCTGAATGAGGTTCATGGTGACCATCAGCACCAGAATCAGCAGGAATAGCAGGGGTGAACAGGGCGTAGATTTTCGATGGAGGGGCTTTTTTGTGTAGGAATAGATTTCCACGGAAGGGTCACGAAATCCAGCCCGCTGACAAAATAGCTGATGACAAAATCGTCCAGACTCATGGTGAACGCCATAATAGCGCCGGACACGATGCCGGGGGCGATCTCATGGAGCGTCACCTTGAAAACGCCTGCAGGGGCGTGCAGCCCAAGTCCATGGCCGCGTCCCGGAGGGAGCTGTCCGTCTGCTTTGAGTTTCGGCATGACGTTCAGGGATCACGTAGGGGAGGTTGAAGGTGATGTGGGGCCAATGAGCAGCGTCCAGAAGGTCAGACTGTTCCGCTGCCCCAGCATCCGGTTCCCACGAAGACGAACAGCAGGGAAAGGGACACGCCGGTGACGATATCCGGATTCGTCATGGGGATGTTGGTCAGCGTCATGGCAGCCTTGGTGCAGTTCTGGGGTTCAGGTTGTAGATGCTTCAGTGACGCCACCGTGCCGAAGACCGTGGCGATGAAGCTGGCGGGAGAACCGAGACGAGCAGCAGGAGTTGCCCAGCAGCTTTAACAGCGTCCTGTCCTGAAACAGACGGGCGTACTGCCGCAGGGTAAACCCTTCAAACTGGGTAACGTCCTTGCCTGTATTGAACGACGCCACGATCAGCACTGCCATGGGGACGTACAGGAAAATGAAAATCAGGATGGTGAGAATGCGGTTGGCTCTTTTTTTTTCATACGATGACACCGCCTTTCCATTCGCCGCCGAAGCGGTTCATGATGCCGGTGCAGATGAATACAAGGATCATCAGCACCAGACTCAGCGCCGCGCCCAGATTGGGGGTTGTTGCTCCCTGCTTGAACTGGCGCTCGATCACGTCGCCGATGAGCACCGTGTCCGTACCGCCCAGCTTCTGGGAGATATAGGTGGACACCGCCGGGACGAATGGTCATGCCGGGAGAGAATGCCGGGACGCTGAGAGGCAGCACCACCCGGGGAAAATACCTGTGCTGTTGCAACCCAAGTCCTCCCCAGCCTCAATAAGCCGGGTCGATCTTGACGATAACGCCGTACAGGGGAGGATCATATAGGGCAACGACATAGTTATACAATTATGCCCAGAATGACCGCGCCGGGGGTACGGATGAGCCGCAGCCGGCCGATGCCGATGGCGCCGAGAATATTGTTGATGATGCCGGTGTCCTGTAACAATCCGACCCATGCGAGGGTGCGGAGCAGGAAAAGCTGGCTCATGCATGGGCAGCATCACCAGCATATACAGGAACTTGAGCGGTCTGGCTTCGGTGGGCGTGTAGTAGCCATGGGGGTAGCCCAGCAGCAGGCAGATGAAAGCCGACGCCACCGCGTAGAAGATGGACTGCCAGAACGCCCCAGTACAGGTTCAGCCCTCGCAGGTTCACAAGGCTGAATTCCCCCTGAGACGGGTCGGTGAGGGCATAGTAGCACACCACACCCAGAGGGATCAGCGTGAATACCACCATCCATATCAAATACGGGGGTGCTGAGCAAGATAGACTTATTCTCTTCATCTTCGGCATCCTCCGTCAGCTCTCGTCATACTCGGCGAGTAGGAGCTGTAGTCGCCAAAGAGACCTGGATATTCGCTCTTGTGCATGATGTGGCGAATGTCTTCCGGTTCAGGCGGATGCCGATGGTCTCGCCCACCGTGGTAGTCCGTGGTCGTGGATGAGCCACGAAGCCCCTTGAACTCCACGATGATGTCGTAATTTAAGACCCTTGAAGGTAATGCCCGTGACGGTGCCGACGAGATGACTCTCCGCGGGCTTCACGATGTCAATGTCCTCCGGGCGGATGACAACGTCCACCGGCTCGTTGGGGGCGAAGCCCTTGTCCACGCAGCGGAACTCAAAGACCCGGCCGAAGAACCGGACCTTGAAGTCTTCCAGCATGGTGCCGTCGGGATATTGCTTTCGCCGATAAAGTCGGCGACAAAGGCGTTTTTCGGCTCATTATAAATATCCTCAGGTCTGCCGATCTGCTGTATCCGTCCCTTGTCCATGACCACCACGGTGTCGGACATGGAAAAGGAGCTTCTTCCTGGTCGTGGGTGACATAGATAAAGGTGATGCCGGTGGTCTGCTGGATGCGTTTCAGCTCGATCTGCATGTCGCTTGCGCAAGCGCAGATCCAGCGCTGCCCAGCGGTTCGTCCAGCAGCAGCACCTTCGGCTGGTTGACCAATGCCCGGGCAATGGCAATACGCTGCTGCTCGCCGCCGGACAGACTGTCCACGCTGCGGTTTTTCGTAGCCCTTCAGGCTGACGATTTCCAGCATTTCATTGACCCTGCGGTCAACTTCGTCCTTGGGCAGCTTTGCTACCTTCGGGCCGAAGGCGACGTTGTCGTACACATCAGATGCGGAAAAAGGGCATAACGCTGGAACACGGTGTTGATCTGCCGCTTGTAGGGGCGGGACGTCGTTGATGACCTTCGCCCGTCAAACATCACCGTGCCGGAAGTAGGCGTCAGAAAGCCGCCGATGATACGCAGCGTCGTTGTTTTGCCGCAGCCCGAGGGCCCGAGCAGTGTGAGGAATTCGTGATCGTTGAAATAAAGATTGATGCCGTCGAGAATACGCTCCCCGTCGAACTCCATGGTCAGGTCCTGGAGTCTGATGAGTTCCTTGGACATTATCCTCCCCGTTTCTTTTTTTTAGGAATCCCTGAATCAATCGTCTTCGGCTGAGCAGCGGGTCTTTTTCCCCAGCTGTGCGGTTTCAAAAGGGGAAATATAGCGCAGCCGTTGCCAGCATAAGCCGGCTTACGGATGCGGCATACCCCTTGGCGGGTACACAAAGTATTCCTCCACTTGGGAAGCCTTCGTCTAGGAAAAAATCTCTCGCTGCCAGCTCTCGCCGATTTAGTCAGAGCTTCCTTTATTTTGCGCCGAAATACGACAGATACTACTATACCGTAAATTTTTGCAATGTCAATGGATTATATCCGTTTTTTCCGGGAAAGTTTCGTTTTCCGTTCCGGCAGACGAAAACCGTGCCGCGGCAGAACTGACGTTTGCCGCGGCACGGTATTTGGGTGGGTTTGTTTGTTATGCCGCAGGGGCGGCGACGGCGGTGGTTTCCGGGATGGTTTCCCCGGCGGTTTCCTCCGGGACGGTGCTTGGAACGTAGGCTTCCGGATGGTTGGCCAGGTCCTGATAGTAGGCTTCCCGGTCGGCCTCTTTGCTGTTCCAGATACGTCCGGCATTTTTCCATGCCCGCGCCGACGATGGAGTCCGTGCGCTCCATGGACTTCTTCGCGGAGGGACAGCATGGCGTCGTTCAGGTTGAACAGCTCCGCCCACTGATCCCTGATTGTCTTCGTCCAGCGGCAGGATGTTATATTGCTTCGCCCCGTCAGTGCGCATGTTCACCCATGTGGGCAGCGCGTCCACGCTTTGCAGATACACGGCCCGTCGGAATACTTTTTCAAAGGTGACGGTGAACAGAATGCCATCCTCCGTATAGTAGGGAGGCGCGGCTTGAATATAGCCGTTTCTCTGGTTGGATACGGCGTTGCCCAGGAGAGTAGATGACCACGGTCTTGTGGCTCTCGTCAACGGTGCTGGTAAGCAGGTCCACCGGCTGAACAACATGCGGATGCCCGCCCACGATCACGTCAAAGCCAAGATCGCACAGCTTCTGCGCCATGGTGTCCTGAAGGGAATTTTCCTTGATGTTATATTCCACGCCCCAGTGAATGAACATCATGGTGGCTTCCCGCACCGTCCGCTTTCATCTGTTCCAGAATCTGTTCCGACGCGGTGTACAGCTTGCCGGGGTCGTTGTTGAGGAAGTAGTTCATCTGCCCCTCGTCCCTTGATGGGGGTAAGACCATTGAGGGAGAAGGAGCTGCCGTTGCTGCTGTATGCCCATGTGTAGCACACCATGCCGATTTTAATGCCGTTTACGTCCACCACGGCGTATTTCGGCTCGTCGGCGTTCAGCTGGGGAGCCGAGGGCGGTCAGTCCCTTGCCGCGGATGATTTCCACGGTGCGGGTGATGCCCGACGCCATGGTGTCGCCCGCGTGGTTGTTGGCGGTGAGCAGCATGTCATGGGCCCGTGTCACTACGCTGTCGATCAGCGCGTCGGGACAGTTTGAAAGCGGATTGCCCTGATAGGGTAATCGTCGCCGCCGAAGGTGGTTTCCAGATTGGCAATGGCGTAGTCCAGACCGGACACGATATCCTTTGACATAGCGGAAAATGGAACTGAAATCGTAAGGTGCCGTTGCTTTGCAGGCAGGTGTTAAACACCGGCTTGTGCATCAGCAGATCGCCCATGGTGCCGATGGAGCGGTAGCCACCACATGCTCCGGTTCCCGGCAGGGTGGTCTCCGGGGCTGGGTCTCGGCCTGCGTCGGGCTCTGTCCGGATGACGGTGGGAAGGGTATAAGCCTCTGTGTCTCCCGTCCGGACGGTAGTCTGGGGCGTTTTGTTCACCAGATTAACACACATCCAGATCACAAGACCTGTCAGCGCGATCATGACGAAAATCAATACGGTCAGCAGCACAACGACTGCTGTGTTGTTTCCCCTTCGGCTTTTTGGACATGGGTACTCCCTCCTTGTCAGGCTGCCTCTTCGGTCGGAACAACGGGAGTTTCCCGCGCCTGTTTTTCCTGCGCGTAGTAGCTCCGGCATTGTTCCAGCCCCGGACCGACGATGTTCATGGTGCGGCCGTAGGATGCCACGGCGTTCGCCAGAGCGGCGGCGTCCAGACCCATACAGATTCTGCCACTCTGTCCGCCGGGCGTCTTCCAGCGGGACGATGTTGTATTCCCTGCTTTTCGTCAACGCTGTGCAGGTTGACCCATGTGGGCATCACGTTCACATCGGCAACGTATACTCCGCCGTCGGCGTATTTTTTTCAAAAGTGACGGTGAACACCGCGCCGTCCTCGGTGTGGCCGGTGTTCAGGGTCATCAGGTCCCGGCGCTGGTTGGATACGGCGTTGCCCAGAGAGTAAATGACCGCCGTTTTGTGCCGGGAATCGGAGCTGCTGGTCAGCAGCTCCATCGGCTCCACCACGTGGGGGTGTCCGCCGACAATGACGTCCACGCCCAGATCGCACAGTTTCTGGGCGATCATCCGCTGGGCGGAATCCGCCTGAAGGGAATACCCGTGCCCCAGTGGATATACAGCATGGTAGCTTCCGCGCCGTCTTCCTGCATTTGGGACAGGAGACTGTACCTCGGAATAGAAGGTTCGTCCAGATTGGTTTCCACAAAGTAATTCACCAGACCCCCTGGGCGACCTCCGGCTCATAATTCAGGGAGGGACGCCCGTTCACCTCGCTGGTGGCGTAGGTGTAGGCCGCCATGCCCACCTTGATGCCGCCCACGTCCACCACGGCGTACTTGGGTTCCTCGTCGCTGAGCTGGGTCCCCAGAGGGGTCAGACCCATTTCCCGCACCCGATTCACCGTGCGCAGAACGCCCTCGGTGGTGGTGTCGGAGCAGTGATTGTTGGCAGTGAGCAGCATGTCGATCCCCGCGTCCTTCGCCGCCCCACGATCCCGTCAGGACAGTTGAACTTGGGGTAGCCCTGATACACGTAATTGTCGCCGCCCAGGGTGGTTTCCAGATTGGCGACGGAGTAGTCGTACCGGGCAGTATATTCTGCCACGTAGCGGAAAATCGATTCAAATCGTAGCCGCCATCCCTGTGGTGCAGGCGGTGATCACGGGCTTGTGCATCAGCAGGTCACTCCCCTGGACGCCCACGGTGGCGGGAGGCGACCGGCTCCACGGGCTGGGCTCCGCCGTCGTTGGAGGACTTTCCTCGGGCTTTTTCCCGCCTACGGTTTTGATAATGAGAACCACCGCGACGATTGCCGCCAGCACCAGCGGCAGCAGCTTCAGCGCGGTATTCCGGCGGGGTTCCTGCCTTGCGTATTTCTGGTTTATGTGCCCGGTGGGGTTCCTCCTGATACTAGTTTTTCAATAAAACGGTTAAAAACCGTTTTATTCGGCTGCTGTTTCAGCAGCCAGCGGCGCAGCCGCAAAAAACGTAAGTCCATACATTTCTCGCCGCCACCGGCGGCCTGCGAAGGATTCGCAGGATAAAATGGTGTTAACCATTTTATCGAGAAATAGTATGATAGACATCGGTCAGGTAATGTACGGTATGGACGGCCTGTCCTCCGCGCAGGTACACGCGGGGCACCCGGCGGCTGATACCGCAGGCAAATTCATAGTTGAAGCTTCCGGCCGCGGCGGCAATCTCCTCCATGGAAATGGTCTCATCGCCGTCCGTCCCCGATCAGGGTGACGGTGTCGCCAGCCTGAACGCCCGGGGATATCGGTAACGTCTACCATCATCTGTCCATGCAGACCCGCCCCAGAATAGGGGGCGCGCTGTCCGTGAATCAGGACGTAAAACTTGCCGGACAGACTGCGGCGGTAGCCGTCGGCGTAGCCGATGGGGACGGTGGCCACGACAGTGGGGCGGCTGGTGACAAAGGTGCCGCCGTAGCTGATCTCCCGCCCGGGGGGCAGGGCTTTCACGTAGGAGACCCGGCTGAGCAGACGCATGGCGGGAGTCAGGGGGAGAAGGCCGGTGTCCACCTCGTCGCTGGGGTACAGGCCGTAGGTGACGATGCCGGAACGAACCATCTCGTAGTGGGGGTCGAAGTTCATCAGTCCGGCGGAATTGTTCAGGTGGCGGATGAGAATGCGGACACCCCGGCGTTTCAGCATGGCGTCGAAAGTAGTCGAGAAGCGTTCCCGCCTGTGCGCGAGGCGCGGCTGAGGTCATAGCTGTCGGCGGTGGCAAAATGGCTTGAACAGCCCCTGCGGTCACGCCCCGGCGGCGATTTCGAAGAGATGTCGGCGTCGGCTGCTCGTTAGCCAATTGAAAAACCGATGCGGCCTTCATGCCTCGTGTCCACGGCAGTAAAGAAAGTGCGGATACTCTTCGCTTCCACGGCAGCCTGGACAGGGCTTCCCGTCCTCCCGGCGGAAATGGCGGGCGCGTGGATCCCTGCACGAACGGCGTTGTGAAAGCCTGCGGCGGCGTGTAGCCCAGAATCGTATCGGCCGGGTGATTTGAAGGCGTCCCGGCAGTCTAAGAAAAGCTTTCTGACATGGAGAGCGACACCGAAAAAGCGCACCGGATTTTTCCAGCAGCCGGGCGATCGGCACGGCGCCGTAGCCGTAGGCGCCGGCCTTGATGAATCGCCATATCACCGGCACTTCTCGGCCTTTGCGCAGACCGCGTCAAATTCGCTGGGAAGAAACAGCGTCCAGGTCGTAATGATTCGGGTGCAGTCGTGGACATAATCCATCGTCTTTCGTGCATGTTGGCGGAATTTTGTGATTTCCTTGCCAGCATATGGATAAGTGCCTTTATCTTACCATAAGTCAGGAAAGTAAACACGCAAAGTCATTAAGGTTTCCTTTTGTTTAAGTGAAAACGAAAGACGCGGTATAATTTCCGTAATCCTCGAGAGAGGTGTACGCCCATGGCACGAACGGACAATTATTCCCCAGGCGCAGCAGGCAAAGAGCTGGTGCCGGACTCTTACGACGCGGAAGCGTTGGCGAAAAGCTGAACGCAAAGCTTTGACGCGGACTCCTGTACCACATTTTTCGGCCAGAGCTACCGGGTCTCCCCGGAAAACCGGGGATTATCAGCGGCTGGAAAACGGCGCGTGGCAGGACAGGAAACAGCTATGAGGGAGGTCATGACATCTCAGCTTGACCTGGATCTGCGACAGCCGGGAAGACCGGCATGTCAGCGGACGTGGAAGGCCATGCACTTCGGCCTGCAATTTCCACCAGAAGCCGCGAAGCCACGATCACGACCGCCCAGGCGCGCGCGCTCAGAACGATCTTCGCGTCTGCCGGGCGGTGCCTGGCACTGGGCGGCAAAGCCCCTTTCCCGTGGGGGACGCAGCCTATGCCTTTGAGAGATTTTCGACGGTCTGGGCGTCGCCGTCCAGCTTGTGGCGGACGACGAGTTCCCGCCGAATCCTTGCGCTTTTGTGGGATGAGAACGCCGACCAGTACATCCTGCCATGGTATCTATTTCGGCAAAAGCGCTGCTGCTGAACAGAATCGCGGGCAGATGGGTAGCCACGCGGAGCGTAATGGTACAGATACGCCCATTTCTCGTGCGCCGGGGTACAGCCCCCGCCTCTCTGGGAGGCCGTCACCCCAGCACTGGAGAGGGTTTTGGCAGCCCTATGTACTTTCTCCGTCTCGCTTCAGCCAGCCACCCTCTCCTTGGCTCAGGAGGTGCTGAATAACAGCAGGTTATCCTGCTGTGCCTGCCTGTCAACCCTCACTCTCTGGAATAAGCGAAAGGGTACGCCCAGATGCGGGGCAACAACGGATCTGAATAGTAGCGAGAACATGGAGTCCTCAACCCATTGGGCCAGTTTCTTCAGATTCATGGCAGCAAACCTTGAGCCTGACCCATTTGCACCCTGCGCTTTCTAAGCTCGGGTGGTGTATAACGCATGGCGTAAAGCTTTTTCTTTTTTTCAGAAAACTGTAAAGACCCGCTCACTTGCTCTCTTTTCGCTGCAAGTAAATTTGCTTGCCCAAGTCAGTCTTTCGATGTTTCCACAATGTCCAGGTATTCCTGCCAGATGTGGGTTGTGAATACCTTTTGCCCTTTCTCGTTTGCCTTGCAGTAGGATTTGGAGAGACAATTGACACAGTATTTCAAATTACTGCGGTAGATTCTTTTCCCGTCTCGGTCTGTTGTGGTATGGCGAAGCTCCTGACCGTGGGGACAGGTGAACACATCTTTTACTGGATCGTATTTGTAGTCCCAGGGGCGGTATCCTTCTTTGCTGCCTTTATATCTTGTATAGGGAGAACCGGGATTTTTCCATCATCAAAGTCTTCTTCGCAATCCAGGGGTCTTATATCCCGCGTCCATGGCCACGAACTGAACATCAAATTTGCTGGTTACATCGTCATATACCTTATCCCATGCCACACTGTCATGGATATTTCCGGCAGTTACCTCTACTCCCAGAATGAAACCTCTTTTGTCACAAGCCGTGCCATGCGCTTCGTAGGCAAATTGCCGCTCATGCTCTCCTTTTACGAACATTCCACAATCCGGGTCTGTGGTGGAAACGGTCTTTTCTACGGTTTCCGCGAGCCTCCACCACCCTGGGGATGATTTTTCATCATCGTCATCTTCAATGGGCTTCTTGCCCAGCTTTTTCTCTTTCCGTGTTAACCTCTCTGCGAAGCTGCCCTGAATAGACTTTTTTGCCGCTTTTCGCGACCTGCTCCTTCTGGAACTTTTTTCTTATTTGCGCTAGCTTTGATATGTGTCCCGTCAATGAAAATTGCGCTGGGGTCCAGCATCCTGTTGTTCAGTGCCTTGTTGAGAATGTGCTCAAAATATCTCACTGGTCAATTCATCCGGGAAACGCGTTTTGCAGAAAGCATAGCTCACCGTTGCAAAGTGAGGGATATTATCCAGCAATCCGTACCCAAGAAACCACCGATATGCCACATTCACTTGGATTTCTCGGTAGGTCTGCCGCAAAGACGGTATCCCAAACAAATGCTGAATGAGTACCATCTTTATAAGCACAACTGGATCTGTACCGGGGCGGCCATTGTCATGGCAGTAGTACGGGTCCAGCCGTTCATACAGCCACTCATAATCCATGACCTTTTCAATCTTTCCGCAGAAGATGGTCTTTCGGCACCAATGCCTCCAAATCCACAATGATTGGCTCATGCCGTGTCGTCTTTTCTCCAGTCTTCCATGAAAACATCCCCATTTCTTCTATTATAGCAGAAACGAGTATGCTTGGGTAGTTCCTGATTGACAGGCACCAGCAGGTTATCCTGTTGTGCCTGTTTTAAAGTATGTCAGCGAATCAGTACTGGGATTGGGGCCCCACTGTTGTCGCCGGTGCTGTCCTGGCAGAACCAGACGAGCAGGATGATCGAACCTACCAGAGGAATCAAACAAACAGATAATATGTGCCGGGCTTGCCGGATGTCGTGCGAGACGCAATACCGAGAGCAATCGAGGGAACCAGAATGGTATGTCCAGAGCCATGCGTAGTTCTTCAAAATCGTACCCGGCAACCATACCGGCAGCGTGTGCGCAAAATGCGCAGCCCACCTCAATACCGCTTTTCACCCGGGTGCTGGTAGTCCGCGTACTTGGTGAAGAACATCTTACGCATCAATGAAGCCGACGGAAATTTTCGCTCCCGGCCATTGGTGTAGCATAGCTGCTCTTGACCTGCTGTGCGCCGCCGCCATCGATCTGTTGCGCCGCACCCGTCGCAGAACTCAGCACCGTCGGCAGCTGTTTGCCGCAAATCTACAATACATAAATATCCTTCCTTTCATTTATTTTTAGCGGGCTTTCCGCAGTGGGTAAGCTGACCCCACGCTTCCGTCGGGCTGGAATAAAGTAAGCTTTTTCCAGATAGACGAGGTCGGAACGCTCCCTGCGCAATGCCTCAGCCAGAACGGCCATGCGTCCGCAGATGATGCCGCCCCTTCCTCTACCAGAGTGCCTCCAGCGCCTCAGGCCTCGCCGGTGGGAGATTCAAACCACGATGAGATGTTTGTTCTTCATCAGTGTGGTCTGGCCTCCTGTCCAGATACAGCTTCTGCTCCTTGGCGGTGGTGATGGAATGCACGGAAACGCTGCAAAATGTCCCGCATGTACAGCTTAGCTTTCCGCGCCAGGATGTACTTGTCCCCGGCCTGACGGACCATCTCGTGGGCCAGAGGAATGCCCCGGCCTCCGCGGTGATGATGTGGTCATGTTCCGGCGCGCGCTTCAGCAGCTCCCGGAAGCGCAGTGGCCACGGTCAGCTCCTGATCGCCGAAGATCACAACCGGCAATGGACAGAGAATCAAGTTTTACCGGGCAGATGGGTGATCCCGCCGTGGGCGTCTGCAATGTTCATATGATAATACATAAATCTCCGCCCTTCTTTTCGGAAATAACCTTGAATTTATTATAACGCCCCAGTGAAAGCTCGGGCGGGAAACGCGCGCACCGACAAAGCTTTTCGCCAGGCTTTCTTAGGGTCTATCTGAAATCCGGCACTATGACCAACAGCGAGGGATTTTTCTCCTGATGAAGCCATTTTTCCGTGGGAATACTTTGTGTATTGCAAGGGAAAATGGTGCACAGCAGGCGGAAAAAGACCCGCTGTTTGGGCGTGTTGACGGTTTTTCAGATAGGCTCTAAGATTTTAATTGGAGTTCAGTATCAGACAGGGCTGGGAAGGCTCCCCATTTAGGGGAGCCTTCCAAAAGTGTGCGCACAGAATCAGATTTCTTTTCCGCCGATGAACACCCCTTCTGGGTGTAATCCGCGTTGGTGACAACGAAGTCCGCCAGCTTGCCGGTCTCGATGGTGCCGACCTTGTCCGCCGCGCCGATGGCCTTGGCGGGGTTGAAGGTCGCCGCGCGGATGGCTCTCTTCCTCGGGGACGTTCCACTTCAGGACGTTTGCAGGCAGGTCCACAGGTTGGTAGCAGAGCAGGCGATGGTGCCGTCGGCCAGCGGCCACGCCGCCGCGAAGCCACGCGTCCTGACCGCCCAGCTGGAACCTGGTTCCCTCCGGCTCACCGGCGCAGCGGCCGGAGTCGGAGATCAGCACCATCCGGTCACGGAACATGGTGAAGGCGAGACGGACGGAAGCGGGGTGGATATGGTAACCGTCGCAAATGATCTCAGCCTGAACGCCCGGGGTCTCACCGCGGCGGGAATGACGCCGCCAGGGGGCTGCGGTGGTGGATGGGGGCATGGCGTTGTACAGGTGGGTCGGTGGGTGACACCGGCGTCGATGGCGGCTCTGGCGTGGCTCATAGTCGGAATCGGTGTGGGCGATGGAGACGGTACACTGCTCTGGCCTGGCGACAAATTCCGCCGCGCCGGGCAGTTCGGGCGCGACATCCACGATGCGGACAAGACCGCCGCAGCCCTCGTACAGCTTCTTGAAGCCCTCAAAATCCGGGTCCTTCAGGTAGTCGGGGTTCTGTGCGCCGCGCTTCGTAGGAGAAGTAGGGCCCCTCCATCTGGATGCCCATGAGACGGGACAGTCCCTCGGGGGCTTCGGCGTGGAGCTGCTTCGCGGTAGCGAAGGCTTTTTCCAGCACGTCGTAGGGCAGGGTCATGGAGGCGGGGGGCAAAGGAGGTAACGCCGCACTTGGCATAGAAAGCGGCCATCCGCTTGAGTCCCTCGTAATCGCCGTCGGAGAAGTCCGCGCCGGAGTTGCCGTGGCTGTGGACGTCGATCAGGCCGGGGATGACGGTGGCACCGTTTAAGTCAACGGCGTCAGCGGGGACGTTTCCGGGGAGGACTTCGCCGAACAGGCCGTCCCGCACCTCAAAGGCACCGGTATGGAACCGGAAATCAGGAGTAAAAAATTCGCGCGTTTTTGTAAAACATGGTCTTTCTCCTTTTCGGGCTGATTACTTTCCGCATGAGTATGGTAGCACGCTACGGCGAAAAAGCAATCCGGAATCGCGGAGTTTTCCCAAATCTTTTTCCTTAGGGTCTATCTGAAAACCGTCAACACGCCCAAACAGCGGGTCTTTTCCGCCTGCTGTGCACCATTTTTCCTTGCAATACACAAAGTATTCCCGCGGAAAAATGGCTTCAGCAGACGAAAAATCCCTCGCTGTTGGTCATATTTCCGGTTTTCAGATAGACCCTAAGAAAAGCCTGTGAAAAGCGTTTGTCGAATTGCGCCGCGTTTCCCTTTGACTTTTTTTCACTGGGGCGTTATAATAAATTCAGGATTATTTCCAGAAAAGAAGGAGCGGAAATTCTATGTATTATCATATGAACATTGCGGGCCTTGAGCGGGATCTGCCCATCTGCCCGGTAAACGATTCTCTGTCCATTGCCGGATTTGTGATCTTCGGCGATCAGGAGCTGACCGTGGCCTGCGCCCGGGAGCTGCTGAAGCGCGCGCCGGAATATGACTACATCATCATCACCGCGGAGGCCAAGGGCATTCCTCTGGCCCACGAGATGGTCCGTCAGGCCGGGGACAAGAAGTACATCCTGGCGCGGAAAGCCCCCAAGCTGTACATGCGGGACATTTTCAGCGTTTCCGTGCATTCCATCACCACCGCCAAGGAGCAGAAGCTGTATCTGGACGGTGCGGACGCCGCACTGATGAAGGGCAAGCGCATCCTCATCGTGGACGACGTGATCTCCACCGGCGAGAGCCTGAAGGCGCTGGAAACTCTGGTAGAGGAAGCGGGCGGCATCATCTGCGGACGCATGGCCGTTCTGGCTGAGGGCGACGCGCAGGAGCGTTCCGACCTCGTCTATCTGGAAAAAGCTGCCCCTGTTCAACCCCGACGGAAGCGTGAAGGGATAAACTACGTACCACTGCGGAAAGCCCGCTAAAATAAATGTAAAGAGGAGAGATATTTATGTATTGTAAGAATTGCGGCAAGCAGCTGCCCGACGGTGCACAGTTCTGCGACGGGTGCGGCGCACAGCAGGTCGATGGCGGCTACAGCGCACAGCAGGTCAAGAGCGGCTATGTCACCTACACCAATGGCCGGAGCCGAAGCCTTCCGTCGGCTTCATTGATGCCATCAAGATGTTCTTCACCAAGTACGCGGACTTCAACACCCGTTCCAGAAGAAGCGAGTATTGGTGGGCTGCGCTGTTTTGCGCCCTTGCCGGTATGGTTGCCAGTGCGATTTTGAAGAACTACGCATGGCTCTGGACGCTTGCCATTCTGGTTCCCTCGATTGCTCTCGGTGTCCGCCGTCTGCACGACATCGGCAAGCCCGGCACATATTATCTGTTTGTTTTGATTCCTCTGGTAGGTTCGATCATCCTGCTCGTCTGGTTCTGCCAGGACAGCACCGGCGACAACCAGTGGGGCCCCAATCCCAAGTACTGATTCGCTGACATACCAAAACAGGCACAGCAGGATAACCTGCGTGCCTGTCAGTCTGTCAAAAGAACTACCCAAACGCCCCTCGTTTCTGGTATAATAAAGGAAACGGGGGATGTCTTTATGGAGAACTGGAGAAAAGATGCACGGCATGAGCCAATCATCGTAGATTTGGAGGCGCTGGTGCCAAAGGAGCATCTTCTGCGGAAGATTGAAAAGGTCATGGATTATGAGTGGCTGTATGAACGGCTGGACCCGTACTACTGCCATGACAACGGCCGTCCCGGCACAGATCCGGTTGTGCTCATAAAAATGGTACTCATTCAGCATTTGTTCGGAATACCGTCTCTGCGGCAGACCTACCGGGAAATTCAGGTGAATGTAGCATATCGGTGGTTTCTTGGGTAGGGCTGCTGGATAATATTCCGCACTTTGCGACGGTGAGCTATGCATTCTGCAAACGCTTTCCAGATGAGCTGACCAGTGAGATTTTTGAGCACATCCTCAACAAGGCACTGAATAACAGGATGCTGGACACCAGCGCAATTTTCATTGACGGGACCCATATCAAGGCCAGCGCCAACAAGAAAAAGTTCCAGAAGGAACAGGTTGCGAAGGCAGCAAGGGTCTACTCCGGGCAGCTGCGCAGAGAGGTCAATGAGGAAAGAGAAAAGCTGGGCAAGAAGCCCATAGAAGACGATGACGGCGAAAATCATCCCCAGGGGAGTGGAGGCTCACGGAGGAAACCGCAGAAAAGACTGTTTCCACCACAGACCCGGACTGCGGAATGTTCGTAAAAGGAGAACACGAACGGCAATTTGCATACGAAGCACATACAGCTTGTGACAAAAGAGGTTTCATTCTGGGAGTAGAGGTAACTGCCGGAAATATCCATGACAGTGTGGCATGGGATAAGGTATATGACGATGTAACCAGCAAATTTGATGTTCAGTTCGTGGCCATGGACGCGGGATATAAGACCCCTTGATTGCAAAGAAGACTTTGATGATGGAAAATCCCGGTTCTCCCCTATACAAGATATAAAGGCAGCAAAGAAGGATACCGCCCCCTGGGACTACAAATACGATCCAGTAAAAGATGTGTTCACCTGTCCCCACGGTCAGGAGCTTCGCCATACCACAACAGACCGAGACGGAAAAAAGAATCTACCGCAGTACTCCGAAATACTGTGTCAATTGTCTCTCCAAATCCTACTGCAAGGCAAACGAGAAAGGGCAAAAAGGTATTCACAACCCACATCTGGCAGGAATACCTGGACATTGTGGAGAGCATCCGAAAGACTGACTTAGGCAAAAAGCAAATTTACGCCCAGCGAAAAGAAACCATTTGAGCGGGTCTTTGCGGATGCGAAAGAAAAACACGCCATGCGTTATACACACCACCGAGGCTTGGCCGCAGTTACCAGATGGGTCAGGCTCAAGTTTGCTGCCATGAATCTGAAAAAACTGGCCCAATGGAGTTGGAAGGACTCCATGTTCTCGCTACTATTCGTCCGTTGTTGCCCCATCTATAAGAATACCCCCACTTTCGCTTATTGAAAGTGAGGGTTATTTGACAGACTGACAGGGCACAGCAGGATAACCTGCTGTGCCTGTTAATGCCAGCAGCCCCTTGCCTCCTCCCTGTGGGAGAGGTGGCTGAGCGAAGCTTGAAGACGGAGAGAGGGTGCCATAGGGCTGCAAAAACCCTTCCCAGTCACCTGGTGACAGCCCTCCAGAGTGGGAGAGCTGGCGGGGCCAAAAATTCCCGGCATATCGAAATGGAGCGTATCTGTACTGATACGCTCCATTAATCATTTTTACGATTCTTCCATCTGCCCCATGATTCCCAGTCCAGCAGCAAAGCGCTTTGCAAAAGTACATCGTCTCATAGCGTACCTGGCTCTCCGGCGTTCTCATCCCACAAAAGCGCAGATTCGGCGGGAACTCGTCGTCCCCCCAGCCAGCTTTATCGGCGACGCCCAGACTGCCTAAAAATCCTTTAAAGGCATAGGCTGCGTCCCCCACGGAAGTGGGCCATGCCCAGTGCCAGACATTACTCGGCGGAAAGGAAGATCGTTCTGGTGTCCGCTCCAGCCCAAGGGGGCTGATCGTCTTCCAGCAGCTTCTGGTGAAATTGCAATAAAGTCCTGCATGGCCTTCCACTGTCCGCTGGACATGCCGGGAGAAATCTTCCCTGGCTGTCGCAGATCAGGTCAAGCAGGTCATGACTCCTCCTCATATTGCTTCCGTCCTGCCACGCGCCGTTTTCCAGCCGCTGGATATCCCCGGCTTTTCCGGGAGACCCAGCTCTGGCCGAAAAATGTGGTGTACAGGAAGTCCGCGTCCAGCTTTGCGTTCAGCTTTTCGCCAGCGCTTCCGCGTCGTAGGTCAGAAGCAGCTCTTTGCCTGCTGCGCCTGAATGCGAGATAATTGTCCGTTCGTGCCATGGGCGTACCTCCCTCTCGGATTACGGAAATTATACCATCTTTCGTTTCATAAAAAAGCAAGGAAACCTTAATGACTTTGCGTTTACTTCTTCCTGACTTTCTATGGTAAGATAAAGGCACTTATCCATGCTGGCAGGAAATCACAAAATTCCGCCGCTTATGCAACGAAAGGAACCTGATGGATTATGTCCCACGACTGCACCCCGGGCGATCATTGACCTGACGCTGTTTCTTCCAATTTTGACGCGCGGTCTGCCGCAAAGGCCAAAGTGCTCGGTGATGGCGGTCATCAAGGCCGACGCCACGCGCGCCGCGCTGATCGCCCGGGTTGCTGGAAAAATCGGTGCGCTTTTTTCGGTGTCAGCTCCATGTCCGAAGCGCTGGAGCTGCGGGACGCCGTGGGATCACCCGGCCGATATGCTGATTCTGGGCTACACGCCGCCGTGCAGGCTTTCCCCGACGCCGTTCGTCTGGGGATCCGCCCCGCCATTTTCCGCCGGGAGGACGGGGAAGCCCTGTCCCGGGCTGCCGTGGAAGCGGGGGTATCCGCAGCCTTTCACTTTGCCGTGGACACGGGCACGTGAGCCGCATCGGTTTTCAGGTAACGGAAGCCGACGCATCTGCGCTGAAATCGGTTGGGGCTGACTGCAGAGGGGTTGTTCAGCTTTGCCACCGCCGACAGCTATGCGACTCAGCCGCGCCCGTGCAATACGTAACCGAACGAAGCACAATTG
>VOFJ01002111.1_pt1 | contig 18339 bp, 19 predicted proteins | sample 5384081 | NCBI WGS metagenome assembly VOFJ01 (sample SAMN12384729, study PRJNA508395) | human gut metagenome | isolation source: healthy gut I | host: Homo sapiens
CTGTTGTACTTCGTTCAGTTACGTATTGCTCAATGAAGATTGCTACTGCACGGATTGGCCGAGTAGGCAATGCCAGCACATGAACGAAAATGTCCGGCAAGCCGGTACCCGCTGGATGGGCGTTCGTCCTACCGTGCGCCGGTATGACGATGAACCCAAATCTCGACCACCCGAACGCAGCCGGTCATCAAGGCACACGGCTCCTCAAGGCAAAGAGGGTATCAAAAACGCGCCATCCGGCAGGCAAAGATCTGCGTGGAGAACGATTTGTGCGGCACCATGCAGTCCGCACTGGACAGCTGGCCGCAGCACAGAAAACTGAGGAATAAAAAGGGAGTAAAACGACCATGAGCCATCAGTTGGAAACTATCATCGGTTACAAATTCAAAAACCCGGAACTGCTGGAAATCGCGCTTACCCACACCAGCTACGCCAACGAGAGCCGCACCCCCGGTCAAGCACAACGAGCGGCTGGAGTTTTCTGGGCGACAGCGTGTTGCAGAATCGTATCCGCAGACTACCTGTTCCACGCCTACGCCGACCGCCCGGAGGGCGACTTGACCCGCATCCGCGCCAGCCTTGTCAGCGAGAGTGCACTGTTCCAGTTTGCGCAGGAGATCGACCTTGGCGAGTATCTGCGCCTTAGCCGCGGCGAGCGCTGCGGCAGCCGCACCGTCAGTGGTGTCGGACGCCTTCGCGGCAGCAATACGTAACAAAGGTTATGTTTTACCATATAATGGTGAGTTACAACCTGTATATAGTGATAATGATTTGAAGCTATATTATGAACCTATAAATAAACAAGAATTGACTTTAAATCCTAATCTTACTCAGAGTCCAGGTTGGGAGAATGAATAATAATAATAAAATATGGTTTGGATTTTCATCCAAACCATATTATTACATTGGAAAATTATGAAAAGAAAGTTGTTTATATTTGTATTTTTTATTTTCAGTCTTAAAAGTAGCTTCTCAAGAGCAATTTCATGCATTAGAGGAACATTATTGGGAACCCCAATGGGAAAAAATAAGAGTAACTTCTTATAATATATTATCAGCATTTAATAAAGAGGAGAGAAAAGATCAATTGGTGAATTGGTTAAAGCAACAAGATCCGGAGGTGTCTGCTTTTCAAGAATTGAGTATGACTCAGAAACAGTTTGCGGATTGTGCTAAATTATGGGGACATCCTTATGTGATTATTTTAAAAGAAAAGGATTATCTGTAGGAATATCATCAAAAAAACCAATCGAGGTAATATCTAAGAATATGAGTTTTCACCATGGTTTTTACATGTGAAAACTTTTGGAATAGATTTTATTGTAACACATTTATCCAGGTTCTTGGAAAAAAGAGATTGAAAGAGGCAGATATATTGGTTGATTATATAAACACCAATAAGCTAGACAGTTTGTTTTTGATGGGAGATATGAATGCTCATTCACCGATGGATGCAGACTATTTAGAAAAATAATTCAGTATTACTACCATTGATGCGAGGAGGAATTAACAGTGAAAATTTCCCCGCAGGGAAATTTTGATTATTTTGCTATTTCAAAATTGTTAGGTACTCCTTTGTTGGATGTTATACAACCTTTTTGTTCCTGTAGAAAAGAGGATGTCTTTTTCCGAGTCATTTGTTAATGACGACATCAAAGCAAGATTATCGTTTGAAAAAAAAGAAAGGAAAGAATTGACTTTATATTAGCATCACCTAAAAATAGCTCCTTTTGTAGTTGATGGTTATGTGTTTAATGGGAGGGAAACAGATTATATATCGGATCATTATCAGTTTGTGTGGATATATTGGTTGATAAACGGTTAGAGAAATAATATTTCCTTACTATTGATTTTGGATAAATCATTCAGCTCCGAAAGATAATTTTTCTATATTGTGTTGTTAGAGCAATTATCTGACTTCAAATATATTTCTACAGATTTTGTACTTGCAATAGTTTAATTTGATAATACTATTGACTTTTTAAAGGATTTATGGATAGAAGACGTTTTTTACAATCAACTATTACTTTTTTGTGAGCGGATGCGCTATAGCTCCGTTTTTAAATGCTTGTGGAAAAGAGGTTAATGTGAGGTTTGGTTTAATAACAGACTTACATTATGCATTTTAGAAGTCAAATAATACAAGGTGTTATAAAGATTCTTTCGCAAAAACACAAGAAGCATTAGATGTGTTTGAAAAGCATAATTTAGACTTTATTATAGAATTAGGAGATCTAAAAGATCAAGGTTTAAATCCTCAAAAAGAAGAGACAATCTCTTATTTAAGGGATATAGAGAAGTTATTGCAAAGTTTTTCTGGAAGGGTTTATCATGTTTTAGGAAATCATGATATGGATAGTATTTCGAAATTAGATTTTTCCTATCTAATATCAAGAATCCTGATGAAGTAAATGGTAAAAGCTATTATTCATTTAAGCATGGTGGATTGAAATTTATAGTTTTTAGATGCAAACTTTAGGGAGAGACCAAAGTGATTATGATTCTGGTAATTTTAATTGGGAGATCGCATTGGTTCCAGATAAAGAGTTAGAATGGTTACGACAAGAATTGCATGAAGGTAAAGAACCTGTTATTATATTTATACATCAGCTATTAGATAAGGGTTCAGGCTTATACGAGGGTTTGTATGTAAAGAATGCTGAACAGGTAAATCAAGTATTAATCGAATCTCAACGTGTCTTAGCTGTTTTCAAGGACATCATCATGAAGGATCTTATTCTTTTCAAAATCATATTCATTATTTCACAATGAATGGTATGATAGAAGGGGATTTTCAGAAAATAATGCTTATGCGATAGTTGAAGTATATCCAAATAAGAATATAAAGTTAATAGGATTTGGAAATACGCCGAGTAAGGATTTGAAAAGTTGTTGAAGGTTAACAAGATTGAAGTACATTAAAAAGGTTATAGTCGTCCTGTCATTTGCCATTGCAATATTACAATAAATATAACTTTTTAGGTTCTACGGGGTTTAGTGTGAGTTAACATAAAGTGCTTTAACGTTCATCCCTCATTAGAGATATAAATATAGAGCCGTGTACGGCTTTTTGAGGTGTTTCTCTTTTAGGGAAGCCTGAAAATGTTAACGGTTTAACGTTTCGAGATTGTTAACTTACACTAATTACGGTAGAACCATAAAGTTTACGCACTTTCCTGTCCCCGCTCTCCCAGATGCATAACCGCACATTCCTTTTGAGCGAACGGGAATGTACGATGGCTGACAGTATCCGTCCCTGTCCGTTTTCCAACGGGATAATCTCAAAACGGCCTTCTTCGAGATGCTCCAGATTTACTTTCCCGTCGTACAATTTGGGACGGCCTTTTCCACCGGATGGCTTCTCCTTAGTGAGATAACGGAAATAAGCGTCATCCCGGAAACGGCTGACCACATGGAAACCCATGCCAACCGCACCGTCCACAAATGCTAATTTAGAGAAATAGGCATCAGCCACCACATATGGAAAAAACCGGAGGTGACTGGGACAGTGCGCCGGAGGAGGCTGGGACACTTTGATGCGGCAAAGTTAATGATTTTTTCTGAGACTGTCTCCTTTGAGTTCAAAACGGATTGCCGAGTGTACCATCCTGTCGAGGATTGCGTCGGCAGCGGTAGTGTTTGTCTCAAGGCAGTCGTACCAGTCTGAGACAGGTATCTGCGAGGCGATGACAGTGGCTTTGCGTCCGTGTCGGTCTTCGATTATCTCCATCAGGTCGAGTATCTGCTCGTTATTGAATTTCTTGATTCCGAAGTCATCGATTATCAGGAGATCGTATGAGGCGATTTTCTCGAAGAGTTTCTTTTCCTGACGCTCCACTTTGGCCATGGCAAGGTCTTCCATGAGTTTGAGGATGCTCCAGTACCGGGTCTTGAAGCCGGAGACGCAGGCGTGGTGTCCGAGAGCGGATGCGAGCCAGCTTTTTGCCGGTTCCTGTTGCGCCGGTGATTATCACGGGGATGCCGCGACGGATGTATTCGCCGGAGCAGAGCTGCGTTATGTCCGCCCGGTCAAGTCCGCGTGCGGAGTCGTATGCCAGTTCGTCGACCGACACCTGATAGCGGAACCGGGCGTTTTTGAGTAGGCGTGCGTTGCGGTTGGCGCGGCGCATGTCGTGCTCTCCCTGAAGGAGAATGCGGAGGCCGTCGATGATGTTGAGCGAGGAAGCCTGATGGGTCTCCATGAGGTTCTGCCATGTCTGAGCCATGCCGGGCAGGCGCATCTGTCGAAGTTCAGTAAGGATTCTTTCCATTGTTGATATTTGTTTGATTTATAAATTAGGATTGTCATACAAAGGCGGCTTTTCCACGTATGTTGGAGTGGCCGGATGGTGGAGCGAGTTCGTCGGCGTTCTCCCGGAAGCCCTCGCATCGGCTCTTTACGAGGGCCTGCACGAACTTATACCGCAGGTTGCCGTGGCTGACAGCTATCGCGCAGGCCTGACGGAACAGCGAGGGGTCGCTGTTCCGTTGGAGGGAGAAAGAAGCCCTGGGCCGTGCGGAAATATACCTGCTCCGGCTGACCTCCCGCGAACAGAGCCTCTATTATGGTCCTGAAGTCAGCGCTTATCCGTTCAGCCTTGGCGATGAAGTATCCGGCGCTGTAGGCGCGGTATTCCCGAGACTTGGGCGGAAGATACTCCTCGACGTAGGTATAGTCGTTGTGGCGGTAGGAACGCATGTGCGTGGCGACACACTCACCCGAGTGGTATATCCTTACCTGCGTGGCGGTGAAAGTGACATCCACCTGCTGGCCGATCAGGCGGTAGGGCACCGAGTAGGAGTTGCGCTTCGGACCGAAGGTGATGAAGCTGTTGGGCGCCACCTTAAGCGAGGCCTGGCGCTTGAACTCGAACGGTGCCTTTGGAAGAGGTGCGAGCATCGTTTTTTCGGAGGCAAGGAAGCACTCGCGGCGCGAGTAGTCGCATCCGGTCAGACGCTTTTTGGTTATAGCGGTCCACAAGTTCCCGCGACGGCATCGTTCAGTTCCTCGAGCGAATGGAACACATGGTTGCGCAGCGGCGCGTAGATATGGCGGTAAGCCTTGTTGACGGCATCTTCCACCAGAGCCTTGTCCTTTGGCTTGCGGACTCTCGCGGGCTGGGCGACACACAGGTAGTGGTTGGCAAGATCGTTCATGCCCGTGGTCAGGTCCGGCTCGTAGGGATCCGCTCTCTTGACCGCCGACTTGAGATTGTCGGGAACGAGTATCTTCGGAACGCCGCCGAAGAACTCCAGGGCCTTGACGGTGGCCGTCAGGAACTGTTCTATACCCTGCGAGCGGACGCATAGGATGAACGTCATGCCCGAGAAAGGCATGACGGCCACATAGGTCTCCACAAAGACCTCCTCTCCCGTGTCGGTATCGACATATGACATACGGTCGCCGGCGAAGTCGATGAGTATCTTCTGTCCCGGCTGGTAGAGGTCGCGGAGCAGCGTGGACGGCGTAACGGCCTTGATATGCTGCGAGATGTGGAAACGGAACTGCGACAGCCCGTAACCGTCCGGATGCTTACGCCTGTATTCCTCCCACAGGAGCCGCGATGTGACATGGGGCTTTTTCAACTCTTTCTCAAGTTCAGGCAATAGTTCCTTGAGAACCTCCATCCTGTCGTCGCAATACGCCGGATTGCCACCGTTGAAACGATGGTTCAGGACCGTGTCCTCCAGTGCGATGAGTTCGCGCGCCGACATCGGATCGGCTTCTGAGATTGCCTTATACCGGCTGACTGTGTTCTTGCTGATATGAAGCGCTGACGCTATCGAGCGTATAGACTCTTTCTGCGACAGCCTGATCAGCACTTGTTTGATGATATTCATGCTTATAGGTTGTGTTGCCATGACTATATTCCTTTTTATGGGGAATATAGCTGAAAATCATCAAAAGTGTCCCAGTATGCTCCGGTTTTTAGAGCCGAGGCTCACTGCGCCAACGTTTTTCGCCGGTACCGCTGTCCCAGTATGCTCCGGCTTTTGAGATAACCAGATACCCAATATCGAATCTGCAAATCGCTGATAATCAATTATGACTCTCAGTACAAAAATGCCCGTTTCGACTCAGATTTAAGACCTTCATACTGTCCCAGTATACTCCGGTCTCTCCAACATACCTGGTCAATCGTAGGAGGACTTCCTTACGCATACGTAACACATGCAAATACCAGTCAACCAATGTCCACTTGACTTGTTCCAGCGTTTGGGACGGCGGCGTTTGGACGGCCTCCAAATGGAAACAACTGTGAAGATCCATGTCTATGATTCCAATACCGGATATTTCCAACCCCTTTTTGGCCATCTTGGCACAACCGGACCAAAAACGCCCAAGGTAGGGGGTACGTTTGCCGGACTTACTGATGTAGCTCGGATCAAAAGCAATGGTAACCCGTTTACCGATATGCGAGGAAGCCAGGCCGGAATTAAAAGAAAGCCAGTCGAACTTACGCCCGAACTGCTGACGATAACGCTGTTCACCATAGCGTCCGTAACGTCCCAACCGGAGAAAATTAATCCGCCCGGGAATTATCAGATATAAAAGTAGCACTTCAAGCATAAATTTCTCACGCCATTTGTTTATCTTTACCACGGATTGTAGCAACGCGGTGTTTATTATTGCAATATATGGGTCAAGTTCGTTTCTATTCATCATTATTAAAGATGTAGGAAACCCTTAATATAATGAATCGGGAGGACTTGACCTACTTTTTTGTTAATAGAAAGTTTAACGAACTATTGTAAGTCATAAAATCATTTTTAATACCTTATTTTACTTATAAATAAGCATCTTTGTACAGCTATTACACTTTAATTCTGTACAAAATGAAAAATAGAAGATCTTTCCATATCTCCATACTGCTTTCTTTATTCTCATTGGCTATGTTTGCCAAAAGGTTCTTTTTCGGTTTACAACCTGAAATGCGAACAGGAAACGAATCCTCTGGGAATAGAAAAACTCCGGCCCCGCTTCAGCTGGCAGATCAATGCAGAAAGAAAGAAACTTTGAACAGGCAGCCTGGCAAATACTGGTTGCCGACACCCCCGAAGCACTCGACAATGAAAACGGCACTATCTGGAATAGCCGGAAGGTAAACAGTCCGGCTTCCATCCTGGTCCCTTTAACGGGAAGGGATTGGAAGCCGGGCAAACTTATTTCTGGAAAGTCAGGATATGGGATAAACAAGGGAATGCTTCTCCCTGGAGCCCTGCCAATCAGTTCAATATAGGCCTGCTTTCGGAAAAAAGGACTGGAGCAACGCTAAATGGATCGCTTTAGAAAGAAGACAGGAAAGATGAGATTATTACGACAGGTATCCATGCTCCGCTGGTAGAAAATGCCATTGGAGATAAGAAAACGGGGACATACCGCCTGCCGCAATTCAGAAAAGAGTTTGCTGTCAACAAACAGCTTAAACGTGCCATAGCCTATGTTTCCGGGCTCGGTCATTTCGATATGTTCCTGAACGGTACTAAAGTAGGAGACAATTTCCTTGATGGGATGGACCAAATACGACAAATGCGCTCTTTATGTATCTTTCGACATTACCGGACATTTACAACAGGGTAATAATGCCGTCGGAGTCATGTTGGGAAACGGCTTTTTCAATATTCCGAGAGAGCGTTATTACAAGATACTGACCTCTTACGGCGCTCCTAAACTCATCATGAAGATACAATTGGAATATACTGACGGCAGTACACAGCATATCGTCTCCGACACCGACTGGAAAGTAACAGAAAGCCCCATTACCTTCAGTAGCATTTACGGAGGAGAAGAATATGATGCCAACAAAGAACAGGAAGGCTGGAAACAGCCCGGCTTCAATGATACCGACTGGAATAAGGCTATCAATTCAAACTGGAAAACTGCATTAATCTCCCAACGCATTCCTCCGTTAAAAGTACGCGACCGAATCCCAACAGTCCGTCTCCTTCAAACAGAAAAAGGAGACTGGGTATACGACCTCGGACAGAACTTTTCCGGTATCCTCCAACTAAAGGTGCGGGCAACCGACCAGCATCCGGTCAAACTGTATCCGGCAGAGTTATTAAATCCGGACAACAGCATCAATCAAAGCGCATCGGGAGCACCGTTCTATTTTACTTATATCCCTAAAAGGTGGTAATCTGACAGAATCATGGCAACCCCAGTTTACCTACTACGGTTTCCGGTATGTACAGGTGGAAGGTGCCGTCCCGAGCGGACAACCGAATCCCGAAGGACTGCCTGAAATCATCGACATCACCGGACTCCATACATGCAACTCTGCGGATAAAGCCGGTAAATTCAGTTGCTCCAACGAAATGTTCAATAAGATATATAACCTGATCGACTGGGCGATCCGCAGCAATATGGCAAGCGTGCTGACCGACTGCCCTCACCGGGGAAACTGGGTTGGCTGGAAGTTGCACATCTGATGCAATACTCCATCCAATACAGGTATAATATGGCTCGCTTTTTACGAAAAAGTAATGAACGATATGCGTTCGACACAAGCCGAAAACGGACAGATAGCCACTACCGCCCCCGAACTGGTTGAGTTTGAAGGAGGTTTCAAAGATACCCCCGAATGGGGCAGCGCCTTTATCATTTCTCCCTGGTACGTTTATCAGTGGTACGGGGACAAACAGCTTATCGAAAAGAATTATCCTGACATGCAACGTTACCTGGATTATCTGCTGTCGAAATCCGATAATTATATCATCTCCTATGGTCTGGGCGACTGGTATGATATCGGCCCGAACCACCCCGGCGAATCCCAGCTAACCAGCAACGGGTAACCGCAACAGCCATATTCTATTACAATACGGTTATCATGCAGCAAATCGCATCTTTGCTGAATAAGTCCGCCGATGCCGACAAATACGCAGAGCAGGCTTCCCGAATCAAAGAAGCATTCAACACTACATTCTGGAACAAATCTACCCGCAAATACGACCGCGATAGCCAGGCAGCTAATGCCATCGCCTTATATACCGGCTTAGTCGAACCCGACAACAAAGAACAGGTATTCAACAACCTGATTGCCGATATCCGTAACCGCAATAATGCCCTGACAGCCGGTGATGTCGGTTACCGCTATGTGCTCCGTGCACTGGAAGAAAATAACGCATCCGATGTAATCTACGATATGAACTGCAAATATGATGTCCCCGGTTACGGCTGGCAACTGGCACACGGAGCGACCTCCCTGACAGAATCGTGGCAGGCTTACGGCTTCGTATCGAGCAATCACTGTATGTTGGGTCATCTGATGGAATGGCTTTTTAGCGGACTGGGAGGCATACGCCAGGAAAAAGGATCTGTCGCCTTTAAGAATATCGTCATCAAACCGGAGCCGGCAGGTGATATCCGGGATGCGGATACCTCTTACGAATCTCCTTATGGCCTGATTCATTCGTCCTGGAAAAACGATAAGAAAACATTCAGTCTCCGGGTAGAAATACCGGCAAACAGCAGTGCCTCGATTTACCTGCCGGGCCAATGCTCCCGGACAAATATCGGAAAGCGGAATACCGTTACAAGAAATAAAAAGGAATGAAGTTCAGCGCCCCTGTAAACGGGCGGATTAAAGGTGGAAACAGGCTCGGGTATTTACAACTTTATCGTAGAAAAGTAAAAATGAAGCGATTATAGACCATAGTAAATGCTCTAAAATGTTATATTTGCGGAATATTAGGGATTTACCTTGATTATCTATCAAATAACAAACGAGCAGAGTAACGTATGAAAAGTGGAACAGAGAGGTTGAATGTACTGATTATCCTGATTGCAATGTGTTTTTTCATCCGTCATTGCATTAGCTGATGAAGGAGCACATAAAAACGCATCGGGGGGATATGACGGATTCCGTATCCTATTCACGTCGTTTAATCCATCGGTTAGGTTTCGACGTGCGGCCGACTTATATTTTTCCTACCAATTCTTTCCCTGAAAGGAGAGAATACGGAAATGGAACCCATCCGGCGGTCTGTCTCCGCATACATTTAAAATACTCGTTCCAATACTATCCGAACAGTTATACAGACCGGATTTACAGAGGTTCCTACCAAGGTATCGGATTATCGGGATACTCGTTCCAGAATAAGGAAGAACTGGGAAATCCGATAGCTGTCTACGTTTTCCAGGAGCCCGCATCAAACGATTCAATCCGCGTTTGTCACTCAATTATGAATGGAACTTCGGCGCATCTTTCGGCTGGAAACCTTTCGATGAAGTTGAAAAAACCGGTACAATAAGGTGATCGGTTCGAAAATCAATGCTTATATCAATGCGAATTTCTATCTGGACTATATCCTTTCAAAAGAAATAGACCTGACAGCCGGAGTCGATTTGACGCATTTCTCGAACGGTAATACAAGGTTCCCTGAATGCCGGACTGAACACGATTGGATTAAAAATAGGATTAGTATATAACTTCAACAGGAAGGATGAATGTCTTTCCCGTCCCTTATTCCAGCCTCCTGTCCCCCGCTTTCCCCGTCATATCAGTTATGATGTGGTCTTAGTCGGTTCCCTGGCGGCGGAAAGGTGTTTATGTAGGAGAAGGACAAATTGCTGCCCCGGGTGCTTTTGCAGTAGCGGGATTCAATATAAACCCGATGTACAACTTCGGATATAACTTTCGCGCCGGGGTATCATTGGATGGCGTTTATGATGAGAGCGCCAATATTTATGCCGACGAATATTCTTCGTCCGACCGCTTCTACAGGCCGCCTCTCAGCTACCAAATGGCGTTGGGACTTTCTGCCCGGGCAGAATATGTCATGCCTTATTTCACGGTCGGAATAGGATTGGGAGGAAATGTCATACACCGCGGCGGTGACCTGAAAGGTTTATACTCAGGTACTGGCCCTCAAAGTAGAAGTTACCCGCAGTTCATTTATCCACGTAGGATATAACCTGCAAAATTTCCATACTCCCAATTACTTAATGCTGGGTATCGGATACCGGTTCCATAATAAATATCCGACATTCCACAGATAGAAAATAAACTCCTATTATCTACAACATCCACAACTACATCATAAACAGCTTATAAATAAACATCTTATGCATGATTGCAGATGATATAATATCTACAACAATCATTCATTATCTACCACTTAATTTAACATCTTTACTCTCCAATGGAGAAATGGATAGGATGTATAAATAGTTTCTATAGGATGAAACTAAAGTTTCCTGCTGGGAAAAACAAAAGTTTTATGCGGTAGAAACTTCTGCTTTGTCCTGTAGAAACAAAAGTTTAGACATCAGAAAAAAAAAAACGAATGAATCATCTCGGATAACGGGTGATGGGCATAGAGAAGAGAGCCAACCGGACAAATGCAAAACGGTTGTATTTAGTACTTAAAAGCAGTAAATAGTGGTAGATATAACTTTATTATTGTAGATATTTTTCCATCTACAACCATACATTAATCAATTGACAAATAGTTAATTATATTAATACTGGTAGATATTGTTGTAATAATAAGAAATATTTTCTTTTTTTAAGCTCAATGTTTAAAATTTGAACAGGATCTTTGGCTTTTGACTTCTCACTGCCTGTCTTGGCATTGAAGAAGGTATGCCAGAGGATTCCTTCAACGCCAAGTCGAACTAATTCAGCACACCATAGAAAAAGAGCCAAGGATGTATTCAATAATGAAGAACTCCTGCTAAGAGAAAGTGTCATTTTGCTCTCAGACTATAAAAAATAAGACGGAATAAGTTGATATTCCGTTTTTTTTCTGTATTTTTACGACCGGATCAAGGCGACTTGTCCAGACATATTAAGAAATTAAAGAAGCGTTATGCTTATTTTCTTGCGAATGAAAACCTAGGAAATTTTCAAAGCGAACAAGAATAGCATAGTGGTTCTCACGCTATAGCGTGGGCTGCTATTACTACATCTGTTCGCAAAGGTTTTCCTAGGACCTTCATTCAAAGACGTGGCATTGCAGTTCCACGCTTCGTGTTTTATAAAAGTCTGCTAAGGGGCTGGGTAGACATAAATAATAATACTTTTATGGGACTATTAGATTTATTCCGAAGTAAAACATTCGAGGAAAAGATTAGCAACGTTTATGAAGAAGCTATAAGGGCAGCCATACAGCAATGTGGAGGAGAAGAATTCTTAGCAGGGATCTTTGTTCACTCCTCAATAGCCTCAACTTATGATACACTGAGAAAGGATAGAGATTTTTTATCGGCCAGCGGATTAACTGAACCGGAATATGAAAAACTTATGGAAAACATCTGTAAGAAAATGCTCAATAAATATTTAAAATCTTACTAACCATGATTATAAGAATCCTTATCCAAGTTGTCGTAATGTGTTTCATCGGCTGGCTGTTATGTGACATCGAACCCTACGAGAAATATTCCTGGTACTCAGGTATCTGGCACGGATTATTCTTGCCAGCTAACTTCATCAGGAGTTTGATCTTTAATGATGTATTATATCAGGCCGCACGCCATACTACCGCCTATTCCGTTTTTTACTGGATATTTGGAGTCTTTTTCCATCTTATCATTTGTTTTCGGCAATGGTAGAAAAAAGAATAAGATAACCCTGTTGATATTGGCGATAGCTTTGCTGATATGTTTAGCTCCTATGCCTTACGGCTATTATATGCTGATAAGATATGCCGCTACTATTCTGTTGAGCGTAATGGCTTATGACTATTTTAAAAATAAACAAAAAGATTGTATGTCATATGCCTTGTGTTAATGTTACTGTTTCAACCTATTCTGAAAAAATACCGTTCGGACGTGAGATTTGGAATTTAATAGATGTGGTTGTCGCTGTATTCTTACTTTGGCTCTTCTTTAAAAAAGAAGGAGACAAATATCTAATAGAGAAGAAAAGGAAACTTACTTACTCACTGGCGGAATTAAATGATGTTGTTTTAGAAAGAATATGAGTAACAAAATTAGAAATAATTGAACTATCCAACTGTCAAAGTGACTCATCTGTTACAGGTTCATTTGCCGTCTGCTTTTAGCTGACGGTTTACAACTGATTCTTTTTTTGGCTTTAGCCACATTTTCTCTCAGATAGAAAGCTTTTAAGAAATGGGACTAAAGTCCAGAGAGATAGATTCTTTACTAGTCCGTCAGCTAAAGCAGACGGCAAATAGACCTGTAATAGTCAAGTGAGGTTGATGACAGGATAGTTCAAATTTGATAAATAATGAACCTACATATTAGCTCATCATTTCTATTTCCCTGAAATGATCTTACGTATCTCGCTCAGTTTGTTCAGTGCCTCGATCGGAGTAAGATTGTTTACATCGAGGTTCTTTATCTCGTCGCGAACCTGGCTTAATACAGGGTCGTCGAGCTGGAAGAAAACTAAGCTGATAGCCTTCGGCAGCAGCGGCAATCTCCTTGACTGGTTTTCGCTTTTTACCTTTCCTTTACCTTTTTCCTTGCAATCAATTCCCTCCCTGGCGGTTTTCCGTTTCCAGTTGTTTCAGGATTTCGTTGGAACGTTTCACGATTTTACTTTTCGGCATACCGGCCATCTTGGCTACATGGATACCGAAACTATGTTCGCTACCTCCGGGAACCAGTTTACGCAGGAATATTACCTTATTTGAAACCTCTTTCACCGAAACATTGTAGTTTTTGATGCGTTTGAAAGAACGTTCCATCTCGTTCAATTCATGATAATGAGTAGCAAAAAGCGTCTTTGCACGGGCATTCGGATGCTCATGGATATATTCAACGATCGCCCAGGCAATCGAGATGCCATCGTAAGTACTTGTTCCGCGGCCCAACTCATCGAAAAAAAGAACCAGGCTGCGCGAAGACATGTTGTTCAGGATATTCGATGCTTCGTTCATCTCTACCATAAAAAGTAGACTCACCGACAGAAATATTATCGGAAGCCCCTACACGGGTAAATATCTTGTCTACCATACCGATACGGGCAGACTCAGCCGGCAACAAAACAACCAATCTGCGCCATCAGGGTAATTAATGCCGTCTGACGCAACAACGCAGATTTTACCCGCCATGTTCGGACCGGTAATAATAATAATCTGCTGCTTCTCACTATCCAGATACGTCATTGGCAATATAAGCTTCCCCCAACGGCAATTGTTTTTCGATCACCGGATGACGGCCTGACTTGATGTCGATTACATCCGAATCATTCACATTCGGACGGATATACCGGTTACTTTCCGCCACTTTAGCAAACGACAACAGACAATCCAAACGACCTATCAGATTGGCATTCACCTGAATAGGTGGTATAAATTCAGCTAAACAGGTAACCAATTCGGTAAACAGGCGGTTTTCGAGGGCGAGAATCTTCTCTTCCGCTCCTAATATCTTTCTCTTCGTATTCTTTCAGTTCTTCGGTAATATAACGCTCGGCATTCACCAAAGTCTGTTTGCGTATCCATCCGGCAGGGACTTTGTCTTTATAGGCGTTACGCACTTCGATATAATAACCGAATACGTTATTGAAAGCAATCTTCAAACTCGGAATATACCCGTTTTCTCACTTTCCCGCTGCTGCACCTTCAACAAATAATCCTTACCGGAATAGGCAATGGCACGCAATTCATCCAGTTCCGCATTGATACCTTTAGCTATCACACCACCTTTATTCAACAAAGCGGGCGGGTCGTTATTAATTTCCTTCTCGATACGGTCACGTATTTCGGTACAGGCATTCAACTGCTCACCGACACGGGAAAGGCTCGGTTCGTCGCTGGCCATACAGGCTTCCTTTATAGGTTCGATTGCCGGAGAGCAACTTTCAGTTGCACCACTTCCCGGGGAGAGACACGGCCTACCGCTACCTTTGAAATAATACGTTAGGTCACCGATCTGTTCGATTTGTTCATCCAATATCTCCTTCACCTCCGGATGACGGAAGAAATAATCCACTACATTCTGCCGTTCCTGAATAGGTTTGACGTCTTTCAACGGAAACAGTACCCAACGCCGCAACATACGTGAACCCATCGGAGAAACCGTCTTGTCGCCGATTACGTCCAGCAAGCTGGTTCCTTCGTCATTCATTGTACCGACCAGTTCCAGACTGCGCACAGTGAACTTATCCAGGCGCACATAACGGTCTTCTTCAATACGTGACAATGCTGTAATATGCGAAATATGTGTATGTTGTGTCCGATCCAGATACTAAAGGATTGCTCCCCGATGCAACAACACCCAGTTTCAGATGTTCTACTCCGAAACCTTTGAGATTCTTTGTTTCGAAATGTTTCAACAGACGGTCGTTGGCGGCATCAGCTGAAAATACCCAGTCTTCCATTTCAAAAAGGTAAAGAAACGGGGACCGAAGGCTTCTTCGAAACGTTTCTTATTATTACGCTCGATCAATACTTCCTTCGGGAGAGAAGTTATTGAGCAGTTTGTCGATATAGTCGATTGTTCCCTCAGCAGTCAGAAATTCACAGGTGGAAATATCCAGCAAGGAAATTCCACAAACATCCTTACCGAAATGAATGGCAGCAAGGAAAGTTATTTTCTTTATGATTCAGGATATTGTCGTTGATAGAGACACCCGGCGTAACCAATTCCGTCACTCCGCGTTTCACCAGCTTCTTAGTCATCTTCGGGTCTTCCAGCTGGTCGCAGATGGCAACACGTTTACCGGCACGGACCAGCTTGGGAAGATAAGTATCGAGGGCATGATGCGGAAATCCGGCCATTTCAATAAATTGACCCGGTCCGTTGGCTTTTTTTCGTTTGTACGATTCCCAGTATCTCGGCACCAATCACGGCGTCTTCGCCATACATTTTCGTAAAAAGTCTCCTACACGGAACAGAAGTACAGCATCCGGATGTTTCGCCTTAATATCGAAATACTGTTTCATCAATGGGGTTTTCAACGATCTTTGCCACGGGATATATCTTTTATCATTTTATTTACAACCGCACAAAGGTACAATTTTTGTGAGAGAAAATAACCTCTTCTTGTATCAGCTTCTTTATTAATTAGAAAACTTTTCCTACACTTTTTTAAATAAAAAATATAACTTTGCCAGCATGTCTGACAAGAAACATCTTAGAATCATGAAAAAAACTTTATTACTCGCTTCCGGCTTTATGCTGGCTGTTCCTTTTGTACAAGCACAGAAGAACAAAGACAAAAACCGAACATCGTATTTATTTTAGCAGACGACCTGGGATACGGTGACCTGAGCTGCTACGGACAGGAAAAGTTTGAAACTCCGAACATCGACCAACTGGCGCAAAACGGTATGCGTTTCACCCAGTGCTATTCGGGAACGACTGTCAGTGCCCCTTCCCGCTCCTGCCTGTTGACCGGTACACAGCGGACATACTCCTGTTCGGGGAAACAAAGAACTCGATCCGGAAGGACAATTCCCGTTGCCGGAAGGTACCCGCACCATCTTCCATGTGATGCAGGATGCAGGATATAAGACTTCTGCCTTCGGTAAATGGGGACTAGGTTATATCGGTTCGACCGGCGATCCTAAAAATCAGGGTTGCGAAACACTTTCTACGGATATAATTGCCAGTTGCTGGCACACAGTTACTATCCCGACCATCTGTGGGATAACGACCAGCGGGTGGAACTAAAAAGATAATGTATTGGAAGTTCAATACGGAAAAGGTACTTATTCGCAGGATCTTATCCATTCAAAAGCACTCGATTATCTAGATAACCTCAAGGAAGACGAACCTTTCTTTATGTGGTATCCGACTATCCTGCCGCATGCGGAGCTGATCGTTCCGGAAGACAGCATCATACAGAAATTTCGCGGTATGTATCCCGGAAAAGCCTTACACAAAGGAACCGAACCGGGTAGCCCGGCTTTCCGCAAAGGCGGTTATTGCACACAGCTTCATCCGCACGCTACATTTGCTGCTATGATATATCGTCTGGACGTATATGTGGGACAGATTGTTCAGAAGCTGAAAGATAAAGGTTTATACGATAATACAATCATTATTTTCGGCAGCGACAACGGTCCGCACATGGAAGGGGGCGCCGATCCCGATTTCTTCAACAGCAACGGTATGTACCGTGGCTACAAACGTGACTTATATGAAGGCGGTATCCGCGTACCGATGATTATCTCATGGTCCGGGACATATCCAAGGAACAGAAACAAACTTTATGTGTTCTTTCTGGGATGTATTACCGACATTCGAAGAAATCATCAGCCCGAAAGCTAAACAGAAAGAGATGGATGGCGTAAGCATGTTGCCATTGCTTCAAAACCGGAAAGGACAGAAGGAACATGAATTCCTGTATTTCGAATTCCAGGAACTGAACGGTCGTCAAGCCGTACGCAAAGGACCGTGGAAATTGGTCCACATGAATATCCGCGGCGATAAGCCTTATTATGAGCTTTACAACTAGCAGCCGATCCTTCGGAAAAAGACATAACTTATCCTTGGATAAATATCCTGAAAAAGTAGCCGAACTGAAAGATATCATGGTTCGTGAACACATCGAAGACCCGAACTGGCCATTGCTGAAGAAGTAAGACCATTTCGTCAACGTCAACGAAATGGTCAAAGCATTGAAGTAAAAAGGGATATCCGACTCTTGGACATCCCTTTTACTTCTGTTATGATTTACTTTTTTACCAACTTATGACTGCTTCTTCCTTCCGCAGTCTGTATTTCCATCACATAAATACCTGCCGGATATCCGCTATAAGAAAGCGTAACGGTTGAATTATTGCTTCCCTATTGCTTTTTTAACAGACGGCCGTTCATATCATACAAAAGCAACTTCCAGAATAGCTACAGGAGAAGTTACATAAGCTGTACCATCCACGTAGGAGACAGAGACATTCATATCCGAAGAGATTTCTTCCGTCGAAGTCGGGTCGGCAGCCACCACAATCTCGCCGGTCGTATCACCACCGCCTCTTACCCATTTCCATTCGCTGCCGTCACTGCTCTTATAAAGCAAACGGATACGGTCACCCGGAGCAATTGCTTTGGTAATCGTACAAAAGGTATCTCCTGCCCCACTCCGCGTTCTATCTCGATAGTGACAGGTTCTTCGCTGGAAATAAATTCTTTTGTATTTCCATCCTTATCCACAAGGGCTGCAACAAGATTACCGGTGAAATCACGGATACTCATATTTCCTACATAACCGTATTGAAGACCGAAAAGCTGGTTCTGTTCGAAATCGTCAGTCGTAGCAGACAGACCATTGAATACAGTACCCTCATTTTCACCATAGAAAAACACCAGTACGTCCTGATAGGTCGAACCTTCCACCGGCTTCATCATGCTGATGATGGCATCCTGGTCAAGGGAGAAACCACCACCGCTATTGCCACCTGTTCCCTGTTCTTCGGGTT
>VOFJ01002171.1_pt1 | contig 18331 bp, 21 predicted proteins | sample 5384081 | NCBI WGS metagenome assembly VOFJ01 (sample SAMN12384729, study PRJNA508395) | human gut metagenome | isolation source: healthy gut I | host: Homo sapiens
AAAAAAATAATTGATATTCCCTAAGAATGGTCCATTTTCTTTGACAGCCCCGCGCCGGACGCTTCTGTGCCGGGATTCGCCCGTTTCCGGGCTTGGGAGGCGGATATTCGGCCGGAAGCCGCTTCCCGCCCGCCCCGTCGCCGCCGCCCGGAGAAAGCATATTAAAAAATAAAAAAACGCACCCGCCGAAACTGCAATAATTCATTATCGGAGCCTTCTCTCCGCCGCTTCCGGATACGAGAAAGGGGTCCGGTACCTGGCAGTAGCGAACCCCTCTGGTTAGGTTAGTTAGGTTAATGAGAGTGGGAGAATCCCACGTTTTGTTATACAAAGATAAACTGAAATTCACAATTCACCAAATCTTTTATAACATTTTTTCAAACTAACCTAAAAAAATCTGTTAAATTATAATTAAAAAATTTAAAATAATAGCCGATTTATAAGTTTTTGATTAAAGCGCTTCGCGTATTTCCGCGTTCTGCACCGTTTCGGGCTGCTTCTCCGGGGCGATCGAAGTGATGTGGCGGTTGCGGTAAGCGGCCGGCGTCATCTGGTATTCCTTTTTGAAAAGTTTAATAAAATGCGACGTGTTGGGGAACGTGCAGGCGTTGCCGATCTCCGAAATGGATTTCGAAGTCGAGATCAGCAGCAGACGCGAGTGCATCAGCCGCTGGCGGATGTACCACTTGTGGGGCGGCATCTGGAAATGACGGCGGAACTCCTTCTTGAACGAAGTGAGCGAACGGTTCGTCAGTTTCGAAAGCTCCTCGATGGAGATGTCTTTGAAGATATGGTCGTAGACGATCTGTTCGAAATTCTCTTTCGCGGCGTCCACGTTGCTCAGCAGCTTGCTTTTGATGCAGCAGTCTTCGTGCGAGGCGATCAGATAGATCAATTCGGTCATCTTGATGTTCTCGGCCGTCTCGTCGCGGTGGAAGTCTTCGTCGCGCAGGTAGTTGTTAGTATTGACGAAAAAGTTGCGGATCGAATTCCATGCGGGCATGGCGACGTGCGTGCGGTTGCGGCAGTTTTCACACGAATGTTCGTTCGAAATGTTCAGGCCGTAGGTGATGTTCAGGTGCATCAGGATACGCTGGAGGTCCGCCGGCGTATAGTAAAAGAGCACTTGTTCGAAGGGCTGGCCGTTTTCCGGGAAGTTCTCGATGTAGTGATGCCCTATGCCGAGGTAGAATACGTCTCCGCGTGTGAGCGTCTGGCGCTTATCGCCTTCGTAGATGTACTTCGTACCGCGAAGGATGTAACCGATTGCATAGCGCGAGAGCGCCTGAGACTGGATTCCGTTGTGAAGTGCTTCGACATACTTCACGATCATCGGCTGCTGAGCCGACGAATTCAATGAATTCTTCATACTAAATCGTATTTTAAGTTTCTGCGAACAATAAGTTGCGTCACTTTTGTTCAACTCCAAATATACAATTTAATATTTATTTAGTAAAAGAATTAATACGCTAAAAAGACACATTAAGGCAAATAGAGCTGTTTGGACTATGTTTGTGACTAAATAGATTATTGCAAAGCTGCAATGTAGACCGAAGCGGCCAACAGAATGAGGTAGACGGGCAGTGCGATTCTGCGGTCTATCCGCACGAAAAGCACCGGGAAAAGCAGGGCGGCGGGAACCGCCGTCAGGGTGAATGCTTCGGGAGTGACCGACGGGGTGCAGAGCAGGGCGAGAGTCATCGCCAGTATACCTATATTAAAGATAAGGATGAAACGCGGCTTGGTTCCGGCGGCATAAATGTCCGAAAGAAAGAAAAAGAGCGCCGTCAGGGCGAGTGCCGCAATGATGCAAAGCATGACGAGCGACGGGAGCGGAAGGGCCGTGAAAATCCATAGCGGAACGCCCGATACGACCGCGTCGGCCAGTGCCGTGACCGGAGCCGTGAATTCTTCTCCCGCGCCCCAGCTGACGTAGCAGGCGGTCAGCACGGGCAGTATCAGACCGGCGGCGGCGACGACGACTTCGCGGAATGTACGTCTGAAAAGCAGTATCGCCAGCGGAAGGATCAGCACCAAGGGCGTTGCAGGGGCATAGACCAGCGGCAGCAATCCCAGATAGAGGGAGGCACGGAAAATGGCGTCGAAACCGTAGCCGTTGCAGTAGGAGCGGCAGTAGTTCTTGGCGGCGAGCGCCAGCAGCGTCGAAGCGGCGAATGCCGTCAGGTAGTTTCCGCCCGAAACGATGCCGCAGGCGACGACGGCGTAGAGCGGAATCGGCAGACATGTGCTGACTCCATAGAGGTTGTAGCGGATGGCGATCCGCCCCGTGCACATTCCCGTGAAGAGGATCATGAATCCCGCGGCCAGACGCGCCCACACCGGATATGCGGCCTGAAACCGGGCCAGCGCTCCGCCCAGCAGGGGCATTGTCTCCGGCGTGCCGGCGGATACGCCGTTTCCCGCCCCGCCCCACATGGCCGTGACTGCGAGTGCGAAGAGGGTGACGAAGGCCGGGACCAGCGGTTGTCGGGCGATATCTATCTTCATGCGGCGATTTCTGCTTTCGGCAAAAATACGGAAAAAAGCGGTACGGGACTAAATAATTGCTAACTTTGTTGTAGCCGGAATCCTGCGGAGGGTGTTTCTTTTCGAGTCTTGCGTATGGTTGCGGCCCGTTTGCAGGAGCAACACGGCATGTTTCGGCTGTTCGGCTGTTCGGCTGCTCAGCGGAATCGGTGGGACGGCCGCGGGATGGATCGACGTCTCCGGAGATGCCGGTTGCATTCCGGCGGTTCTGTCCGGAATCGGGTTCCGACTCACTTTCCGGACCAGCTTTCCGGGCCTGCTTCGCGATCTGCTTCGGGACTGGCTTTCGGATTTGCTTTTCGGGCCTGCTTCAGGATCTGCTTCGCGATCTGCTTTCGGACTTGTTTCCGGGCCAGCTTTCCGGACTTGCTTCCGGGTCTGCTTTCCGGATGCAGGTGCTATTTTGTTTGATTGTGGAATGCGAAGTGTGGTTCCGATCCGGCCGCAGGATTCGTCTGCGCAATTTTTGCCGCAGCAGCTCCCGGCGGCGGGCGTGTAATAGTTTGTTGCCGGTTTTCCTTGATTTGCGTCGGGTGCCGATGATTTAATGTTTTTGGTTATGCTTGAAAATTGCTTTCAATACGATCTTCCCGAAGCGGGATGCGACGAGGCCGGGCGGGGGTGTCTCGCCGGGCCGGTTTTTGCCGCGGCCGTGATGCTGCCGCCCGATTTCCACGATCCCCTGCTCAACGATTCGAAGCAGATGACCGAGCGCAACCGCGAGAAGCTTCGGGTGATTATCGAACGCGAAGCCGTGGCATGGGCCGTCGAAGCGGTCTCCGCCGAGCGGATCGACGAGATCAACATCCTGAATGCGTCGTTCGAGGGAATGTCGCTGGCCGCGGCGCGGCTCGATCCCGCTCCCGGCTTTCTGGCCATCGACGGCAACCGCTTCCGGACCCGGCTCGAACTGCCTTACCGCTGCATCGTCAAAGGCGACGGCAAGTATGCCGACATCGCCGCCGCTTCGGTGCTGGCCAAAACGCACCGCGACGAGTATATGCTGCGTCTGGCCGAGGAGTTTCCCAGTACGGCTGGCGGAAGAACAAAGGTTATCCGACGCGCGAACACCGCCTTGCGATCCGCGAATACGGTCTCACTCCCCCATCACCGGCTGACCTTCAACCACGAGATCGACCAGCTGGAGCTGCCGTTTTGAGCCGGTCGCGTAACGTTCGTACTTGAAACGCCGAAATCCCCCGTTATAAGACAAAACAAAAAGAGCTGAAGTCTTTACTTCAGCTCTTTTTCAAATTACTCTCCTTGGATTAGTATCCCAGCGACTTGGAAGCGGCGTAGGAGACTTTCAGTGCGTTGGCACGGCGAAGCTCCTGCTTCACGTCGGTTACGATACCCATTTTCGTGGTCTGGTCGGCCTTGAGGCAGATGGTCATCGAAGCACGATCGGCCTCGCTGAGCTTATCGCGCTCTGCAGCGACGAAGTCCAGAATATCCTTGGTCGTTTTGTACGAGTCGTTCAGCTGGATACGGGGTGCAGTACCGAATTTGGCCTGCATCGCCAGCGAAGGCTGTCCGATGTGGATGTAGCTGACGAGCGATTTCTTCTCCAGCTTCTGTACCTCGGTAGCCTCAGGGAGTTTGTATCTCACGAGCAGTTCCTGATCGCGCATGGTCGTCGATACCATAAAGAAGAAGAGGATCATGAAGATCACGTCAGGAAGCGATGCGGTCGAGATAGGGGGCAAACCTTTGTTGCCCTTCTTTTTCATTACTGCCATAGCTTACTTCTTTATATTACGGGGTTCTGCCTCCGAGATCTTCAGCGGAACTGCCTTGGATATTGCGTTACGGTCCTCCTCAGGAAGATCGGCGAATTTTGCGCCGAATTTCCGCATGGCGACTTCATCGCGGACCTCGTTGAATGCGCGGGTCAGCTCGTTCTGCACCATGATATACGACTGGTAGCCGGTATCACGTGTAGTCTGGAGCGAAACGACGCCTTGGCTTTCGGGATACATCCACTTGCTGCCGTCGCTCAATTCGATCTCCTTCTCCACCTTCTCAGGAAGGTTTTCGTCGTCCATCGGATTGAGAATGAATTCTTTCGTCCTGTTCTTGAGCTGGTGCAGGTCGATAATCTCCTGCTTGCCGGAGGGACCAGCCATGATGTTGCCGCTGCCCGATATGAGCACGAGGAAGAGGTTGCGTTCCTTGACCTTGATGTCCTCCTGTTGTTTCTCATCGGGGGGCATCGGCGGGAGCATACGCACCAGACCGGTATCGACATTCATGGTTGTGGCCACCAGGAAGAAAATCAGCAGCAGGAAGGCGATATCGGCCATCGAGCCGGCATTGATTTCCTGTATTTTCCTTTTATCTGTTGCCATTGTTGTTCACTCCATTATTTGAAAGCGCCCCAGATTTCGGTTACTACGGCCGTCAGGAAAGCGGCGACGAAAGCAACGTACGTCACGAGAATGCTCGTTTCGGTAATTACGGTTTCACCGTGGCCGAAGAAACCATTGGTCTGGAGATCGACGATGTTCACCGTGTGGCCGGCAGCGTAGAAGTACGATACGCCGACGACGATGATTATCAGCGCCAGAGAGAGTATGGTTCCCTTGATGCCTGCCGGGTTCTGAATCATTCCGAAGATGGCGCAGAACAGGGCTGCGGCGATAGCGAACACGAAGAGGAAGTATCCCCATACGAGGTTCAGGCTGATCGCAGCATCCGAGCCGCCCGTAGCGATCGCGTATACCAGAAGTACCACGGTGATCGCCATCAGAATGCCCAGCAATATGTTCAATATCTTTTTCATAATTGCTTTTTAACTCTTTAAATCGTTGGGATTATTTCTTGCTGTATGCCGTCAGGATATCCATCAGCGTGATGGACGAATCCTCCATATCGTTCACGAGCGAATCGATCTTCGAAACGATATAGTTGTAGAACAGCTGAAGAATAACCGCAGCGATAAGACCCATGAGGGTCGTCAGAAGGGCGACCTTGATACCGCCTGCAACGAGGGTCGGGCTGATATCGCCGGCAGCCTGAATGGCGTCGAACGCCGCGATCATGCCGACAACGGTACCCATGAAGCCCAACATCGGCGACAGAGCGATGAACAGACCGATCCACGAAAGACCCGACTCCATCTGGCCGGTCTGAACCGAACCGTAGGAAACGACAGCCTTCTCGACCGAATCCAGACCCTGATCGTAGCGGTCGAGACCCTGATAGTAGATCGAAGCGATAGGACCGCGGGTGTTGCGGCAAACTTCTTTGGCAGCTTCGATGCCGCCGTTCTTCAGTGCGTCCTCAACGGCAGCGATGAGCTTCTTCGAGTTGATCGTTGCCAGCGACAGGTAGAGGATACGCTCGATAGCGACAGCCAGACCGATCACCAAGCAGAGAAGAACCGGGAGCATCCATTCCCAACCGCCTTCGAGGAATTTCTGCATCATGATGTGGTGCATGCTGTCACCTGCGAGTGCGGTTTCGGCAGCGACTGCAGTCTCTTCGGCAGCGGCAGCGGCTTCCTGCGCGAAAGCGTTAACAGTACCCAGTGCGAACAGGGCCACTGACAGAATCAAAAAAAGTTTTTTCATAGTTGTGTTGGATAAAATTAAATTTGATTAGTTGTTTATTTGTTTGTGTCTTTTTTGGTTTATTCCATATCTCGGTTTCCCGACTTCTTCAATTTCTTATTTTTCCCTAAAAAAATCCTAAAAAAATCTTTTTTTTCACGCTTCCGGAATTCATACGGTGCTTTTTGGTCGCTGTCCGCATACTTTCCATACCGGTTTCACGCAGGCAGCCGAATCCCGAATCTTTCATTCTGAACTCATGCAATTTCCTGCTGATCAACTTGTTGCGATGTTCGCATCTTTCCGTCCGCCGTCACCGGGGGCCTTCTAAGGATACATTAGCAGTGCGAAATATAGAAAAAAAAATCGTTCCGTGCAATGGCTTAGGCCGTAAATTCTCCGCGCAGGGGGCGGCGCAGCAGCGCGCGCGTCCGGTCGTCCGGCAGGTCGAGTCCCAGCACGTACATCAGTTTGGTCACGGCGGCTTCGGTGGTCATGTCGTGGCCGCACAGGACGCCGATTTCCTGCAGGCGAAGCCCCGTTTCGTAAAGTTCCATCGAGACTTTGCCGCCGCCGCACTGCGTGATGTTGAGAATGATGATCCCGCGGCCGATCGCCTCCTTCAGTACGCGGATGAACCACTCGTTGGTCGGGGCGTTGCCCGCGCCGAAGGTTTCGAGTACCACGGCTCTCAGTCCGGGGGCCGAGAGCATGGCTCGGAGGATGTTTTCGCCCAGTCCCGGAAAGAGTTTGACCACCTCGATTCCGTCGGCCAGCCGCGTGGCGATGCGCAGCTGGGGCGAGATCTCCGTCGGATGCAGGATGGCCGGGAGGTTGTAGGCGATGTTGACCCCGACCTCCGCCAGCGGCGGATAATTGTAGGAGCGGAAGGCGCTCAGCGCTTCGGCGCTGCGCTTGGTGGTGCGGTTGGCGCGGAACAGCCGGTTCTGGAAATAGAGCGACACTTCGGGCACTTCGGGGCGTCCGCCGATGTGCGCGCCCGCGATTTCGATGGCCGTGATGAGGTTCTCGCGGCCGTCGGTCCGCAGTACGCCGATCGGAATCTGGCTTCCGGTGAAGACGACCGGCTTTGCGAGGTTTTCGAGCATGAAACTCATGGCCGACGCGGTATACGACATGGTGTCGGTGCCGTGCAGCACGACGAATCCGTCGTAGCGCGCGTAGTTGTCGCGGATCAGTTCGGCAAGTGCGGCCCAGTTGGCGGGCGTGACGTTCGACGAGTCGATCACGGGGTCCATCGTCAGTACGTCGATGTCCACGTTGAGCCGCTTGAGCGACGGGAATTCGTCGTATATGGCGCTGAAGTCGAACGGCACCAAGGCTCCGGTTTCGGCGTCGTTCTTCATGCCGATCGTGCCGCCCGTGTAGATAATCAGGATAGAGGATTTCATATCCGATTCGGTAGGGCTTGAATGGTCGTTTGTCGTCTGTCGCGCCGCATCGAAGCCAGGCATCCGCCGGGCGTTGCGGGTCGTGGCTGCCGCTACCTCTTCGGGTGTGTCGTGCCTTTCAGCGCTGCGATTTTGTTGCAAATATAAGGAATATATCCGAGATTCGTTTCGCTGGCCGCGATAGGGAACCGGCGTCAGCCAAAGGAACAGTCGGTTTCGAGCACCAAGGTCGTCGAGCTCCATTTCGCGTACGGTATCGGCCAGCCGGCTCTTTTGAAAGGTCACCACACCGCCGATGCCGACAGGAAAGTCGCCGCACTCTCCTTCAACTGCCGGTAGGTGCGGCGTCTTCGGCGAAGGCGTGGAAAACACCCGCAGGCGCAGCCCTTTTTTCGCAGGCGGCCTTCGTTTTCCGTTTCGACAGTGCGGCACTTATCTTTCCAGGCCGCCCGCGTATGGATGGCGACAGGAGAAGGTCGTAGGTCGCGGCCAGGCGGCACTGTTTCGTGAATGCCTCGAGCTGTTCGGCCTTGAAGCGGTCGTCCCAGTAGTAGTCGAGTCCGATTTCGCCCACGGCGCAGAATCGTCCGACGCCTTCGGGTGGCGAGCAGAGGCGCGTTCACCAACGCCGCAGCTCTTCCGCCAGCAGGGGATTGTCGTTGATGGAGGTCGGGTGCGCCCCCATCATCGGGGTGCAGTGGTCAGATAGCGGCGCACGGTGTCGAAGGCGCCCGTGGCTCTCACCGGAGTCGATCGCCCGGCTTAACGGCCGCTCCACCCCGGCTTCGCGGGCGCGGCGGATCGCCCCGTCGCGGTCGGCGTCGAACTCTTCTTCGGCGTAGATATGCGAGTGGTGTCGATCAGATAATTCAATGTTTCGGAAATTTTTGTCTTAAAATATTTTGTTTATAGAGTTGGTGTCTCGTTGTTCTGATTCGGTGGGTATATTATTTAATTCGGATTTTTTTGCTTTTATTTCATCAATAATGTTGTTTATTTCCTGAATTGAATCTACATCTTTACTCAACAAGTAGTGAGTTGTACTTGATGTACTGCCATATCCGTTTCCGCTGCTTCCAGATACTTTTTACATATGCTTGCTCGAATTTCCAACCCAATGCGGACATAATGTTAAGTGCTTCCACCCGGGAATAGAAGATTTCAGCTTTTTCATTTTCGTTTTCGAGTCTGATATCTTTTTCTTTTTATTGCGTTCTTGCCCGTAATCGAGGTATATTCGAGTTTTTTTTTCTGACTTACGATTTGTTCAATAATTTCACAGAAAATTTTTTGTTTTGTGCAAAAGTGAAACTGATTGGGCTGATAGTAAATAAAAGAAATAAGATGACGAATTGTTTCATAGGATTGGGATAGTGTATTTTGTATTTATTTTTTATTAGCGTAGTTTCATATATCGGTTCCCCGGAAGCTGCCGGACGGCTCCGGCCATTTCGAGTCCCAGCAGCAGGGCCGAAAGTTCGCCGAATCCGAGCCCCGAGAGTTCGCAAAGCTCTTCTGCGGATATCGGGTCGTCGGTGCGGAAGCAGCCCAGCAGCCCCTCTTCGTCGCGCGTGAGTGCTGCGGGAGCCGCTGTCGGCCGGTCGATCAGATCGCCGGGGCGGTTCTGGTCCCCATCATTTCCCGCACGATATCTTCGCCCGTGCATACCATTTGGGCACGCTGGGTCCGAATCAGCAGATTGGCTCCGGCCGAGGCGAAGTCCGTCGCGCGTCCAGGGACGGCCATCAGCGTGCGGTTGTAGCCGTCCGCCAGCCGTGCCGTATCCATCGACCCGCCTTCGACGGGCGATTCTACGACGACCGTACCGCCGCTTATGCCTGCCAGCAGACGGTTGCGGGAGTGGTAAAAGTTGCCGTTCTGCCTGGTTTGGGAGTGCAGCTCCGAAACGACGGCTCCGCCGTGTTCGATCATATCCCGGGCGACGGCCGTGTGCTGTGCGGGCGTGATGCCGGGAAGGGCCGAGGCGATGATGCCGACGGTCGGCATGCCGAAAGCGAGCGCCGCACGGTGACAGGCCGTATCGATGCCGAAGGCTGGGCCGCTCACGATCACCGTATCCGGCACCCGGTACGCCAGTTCGCGGATCAGCCGGTCGGCCATCTGTTGCCCGTACGGAGTCATCCGGCGCGTGCCGACCATCGTAAGCGTCGTCTTGCCGAGCGCTTCCGGGGAACCCAGAACATACAGCACATGCGGGTAGTCGGCGGTTTCGCGCAGCAGGGCCGGGTATTGTGCGTCGGTGGAGGCGATGATCTCGATCCCGTGTTTGCGGCAATGTTTGACTTCGCGCTCTGCGTCTGCGAACGCTTTCTTTTGGAGGATCGCCCGCGCGAGTTCCGGTCGGAGTCGGGCTTTTTCGATGAGTTCGTCGGCCGAAGCGGAGAAAACCGCCTCTGCCGAACCGAATACGTCGAGCAGATGGACCGCCCCTTTCGGGCCTATTTTCCCGGCGTGAGGGTAAGGGCTATGTCTGGAATTTCGCGCTTCATTTTCCGTATCCGGCAATCCCCGAATGAGTTCGGCTCCGCCTCTTTTGGGCGAAACCGTAGGTTCCGGACCCGCTTCGGGGCTTCGGTTAGCGGTTGTAAAGATAGGTTTTTGCCGATAAAAATGCAAAGTTGCCCGGAAGTTTTGCAGAAAAGAGAAATCTTCGTATATTTGCAAACCCGATCCAGGGAATCAGGGTCTGATGGCCGAGTGGCTAGGCAAAGGTCTGCAAAACCTTGTACAGCGGTTCGAATCCGCTTCAGACCTCACAGAAACCGCGTTGCAGCTATCTACAACGCGGTTTTATTTTTGAATTGTCATACATTTGTAATACCAACCTTTATTCGTGGCTGGTTTCTTCAATATAAGATAACAAGCTATAGATATCCAGATGAATTTGGCGGGTTGCTCGATTCATTTTATCATCTAATTCTTGCCATCGTTTTTGGGCTGCATTTGGTTTGATAGCTTCCTCATATGTTCCAACAACATGTTCTACTTCTTTTTCCAAAGTATGCGATAACTGAAATATCGTTTGTTCATCAATATAAGACGGACGACATTTCTCATTCAACTCTACAACCTTATTAAATAATGTTTGAGCATTTGATTTATACTTAAATCCATTCGGCTTTTGAGTACCATAACCATGTACATATTCTCCATAAGGTGCTGCAACTAATGAATCATATAGTTGTTTTATTTCTAATAACAATACATTTTCCATAACAATATATTTATTTGATTTTTTGCGTCCGTCTTAATTCTTTGAGCGGATTTTGGTCATATACTTGTTTTAGTTTATACAGATCCGTATTAGGTTCGATAATAGCTTGTCGATAGCTGACATAATATCCCAGTAACGTATCGACATAAGAATTTCCAGTATGATATGATTTGCTAAAATCATTTTTATGAATAATATTCAACGCCATTTCCCATTCTTTGGATGATACGCATTTTCCTTGCAAGTACAAAAGGCTTTCCACCACGAGTGGGCCGATGCATTGCATATCGAATCATTTCCTAAAATCTCAATAGCCGTTTTCTTTCCGCCATTTTCCAGCCCAAGCCATTCGAAGAAATAACGATAAATAATCATGGTTTCTGGCATTTCAAGAAGCTTATGGTATTCCTCGATATTTTCGCCAAAAGCTTTCATGAAAAATGATGTTCCCTTGCCAATCTTACCTTTTGTACTATTGAGAACAGCCTGAATAGCTCGGATATACTTACGATTCCAGTATTTGCCAATATAGTCTCGATTGTGAGAATAATCCTCATCCATATCTTCCGTGCGACGGATGGGGTGGTATTTCATGGGAAAAAGAATAGATACTCACATTTAATCGATCACACAATTCTACATTGATCCTTAACCGATGATATAAATCATCTGGATGATCATCGAAGTTATATAACAAGTAGTTGGAGAAATCTTTCAATCAACCTTGCTGCTCATTTCAATCGCGCGAGTATATTGTGCTTCCGTTTTTATATTATCGAAAGCTATTCTTAACGGGCGTATTGCGATTCTGCTTAACTGCTTGACATTCTCTTCGGTAAATAAACGAGCATCTACACCTTGGTTGAAATCGACATAGCGATGACGAGGAGCAGGTTTAAAATGTTTCTTATAAATATCCTTTATTTCGTCATATGCGGCGAGCAGGTGTTCTTTTGTAGTCGTAAGAAGCTTATTAATTTTATATTTTTCAAAAATGATTTTATATATCTCAAATGATTCTTCGCCTTTTAATTTTTGGTAAAATTCCATAATTAAGGACTGGGCTTTTCTAATATTTGCCCGTTCGTTAATCACAGGTGTAGAGCGCAAATGAGCAATGGATAACGCAAGTAAATCTGGTTGAATAAATATAGCGTCTTTACCAAATCCGCAAGCTACAATATCATTGATAATCGTATCGAACTCCGAAGAGGCTAATATGTTATATTATCCATTAATAAAAGGTCTTTTTGATCACCGTATTGTTTTCGGGTTTCTTCGATTCTCTCTCGAAGAGGAATATAGGAATTATAAACAGGTTCTAATTTGGGAACAGCGCAAAACGGACATTTTCTTATGCATCCACGTGTGGTATATCCATAATATGCATTGTTCATTGGATATTTATATTCAATTTCATCAAGAATTGAATAATCTAAAGGCAAATTATCGATAATGAGTTGATTCCTTTTTATCTAGTTGTCCGGGAATGTTTAAAATTCCTTTAAATGGCTTGATCCCAGTTGCCTCGTAAACCTCTTTTTGCTTGAATGGTTGCTAATACACCTCCAACCATCAAATTTTTTTGTGTCTTTAACTAGTTTTTTTTGCAAAATTGATGGTGTCGATAGTAATGCGCCAATGGAACGTGAACAAAGTTGTTACAAAGACGCGATCCCATTCGGGATCTGCTTCCCAGTTTTTTTTTTCCAATAATAATCTTTAAAAACTGATTAATTTTGTTTGTCAAAAGAATCTCCATATTTGTGGAGCTAATCGGGATTTGAACTAAGAAATCCCGCCGCCTTGTACGAATATACTCAACAAACAAATCTTTGTAAAGATTCCAATTAATGTTTTCATCTATTTTATAAAACTCATCAATACATTTATTGGCAATGCGTTCTATAACAAACTGTTTTAAATCCCCTTTATAGAAAACGACTTCATGACCTAACATTTTATGATAGGTCGATAATTTCATAAGCCCAATTGGTGGATACTTATTTGAATAGTTTGGCTCTATAAGCAGTATCTTTAATTTTTTTCGAGGTCTTGCCATTATTCTTCTATAAGTTCTCTTATAGCTTTTCGTTGTAATTCTCTAATTAATTTAATATGTGAAACCGGACAGTTTCTTTGATATGACATACACACTCTGCGAATTAATGCTGCAAGGTCTTCGGGATAGTGATTATTCAATATTTCAAAGTCATCGAGCTCAGGTTCAACCTGCGGGATAGGACTTGATATAGGTAATTCAGATGCAGGTATGCACGGTATCTCTTGGTCCATCTCTGTATGTAAGTCTTTGATTCGCCGTTTATACGACTCCAGTACTTTTTGTGCTACAGGATTGGTTGCATTCTTGGATTTGGTGATACTCTTAAGTTTTTTGCAAGCATCTGTTAATTGTTTTTGAGCATTAACGATATTTTCAGTTGCGGGAGCTTGAATTATTTTGTAAGCATCTATATAACGCTCGACTGCTTTTTTTGTATCATTGGCTAAATGATATAACTTAACTAATCCATCGAAGAAATTTCGAATTAGACACTTTAGGCATTCTGCTTCTGGGGTAGGAGCTAATCCGTCACGGGCACTATTTAGTTTGATTTTTTGATTCGCAATATGGATTTCTCCATAAAAATATTTATTACCTCGGGTTTCATTACGAGGGAAATAAGTTGTTAGCATATCGGCTTCTCCAACTTGAATATTGTGTTTTCGGAGCCGAAATTGGCTGCTTGTATCTGATACGGGAATTGCTTTGGTAAAATCGGTCAAGGCGTACCAGCCCCATGCTAACAATCCGTATGTATCATCTTTTAACGAGAAATACTCTAATCCGTTGATTGTATCATTTGTTCCAACGACACGTAATCCGTATCGTTTTTTTCTATCGCCGTGCCGTTAATTGAGATTGGGAAATATCCAACATTTTTTTGTAACTCTTCATATTCCCCTGACACACTGGTCATAATCAATTGATTCCTAAATTGAGCTGAATAATCGACTGGAGCAACTTCCCTTAAATAGTCTGCAATAATGTCTTTATTCAACAATGCTGGATATTGTAAATCAATATTGCATAAAGTAACTATAAAATAATGGTCATCTTTATTTTCATCGTATAAATTGCGAGATGACGCGGAATCTATTACATCCGTGGCATCGCGTTTATCGTTTTCGTCATTAAGAATCGCCTTGATTTTATCCAATATCGAAAACAATTTCCGAAGCAAACTCTTCTCCTTTGTAGGTTGTTCTAAATGATAATTTTTTTACAGAAATAGCCGCCAACTAATCGCCCTATGCCGAACTGACCTGCGGATGATTCTCCGTCCTTATTGGAATCTGCTATATCCAGCAAAACGGATTCGACTCGTTCTACGGGTATGCCAATGCCATTATCCCTAATTTCTATAAACCTCTTGGCAGAATCAATAGTAATAGAAATTCTACCATCGGTTATAGCTCCTAAAATACCGTGATTGACGGCATCATTGATAGCGTCTCGTGCATTTTGAACATATTCACGATAGATCAGCTTTTCATCCCCATACATTTGAAACATGAGCATGTTTATAAGCCCTTTACCAATGCGGGATTTATGCGTTTTCAGCTCTGCCATAGTTTATTATCCGTTGGGAAATTGTTTGTATGTCGGCCTTGGGAATCTAATATTTACAATCGATCGTAATGCCGGATTGGAAATAATATATTCCCCGGGAGATAATCTCGTCATCATATTTTGATAGACCTTAGGCACGTATTTGTAATCGGCTTTTGATATTTCGATAGCATTAGTCCGACCATAAGCATGAGTAGAACAATTGCCCTTAACTCGATCGTGTATAGCACTTCGGAATTGCTCCACCGAAAATAGAATAATGCCTAATGATCGGCCTCGCTCTGTGATTTCCAATAATTGACGTAGAATTGGGGAGTTTTTCGGAATATCGTTCGAAGCATATTTATTCAATTCATCAACAAACAAAATTATCTTATCAGGAATATTATCACGATCAGCGCCCAGTTTCATTTCATATATTGCACGGGCTACACTACCAAAAACGAAACTTTGAGAGTTTTCGTCTAATCGGGCAATATCGATTACCATAACCTGATTAGCTGTCAGATTGTGTTGAATCTCGCTTGTGAGGTCTACTTCTCCTACGTTATCATGTATTACTTTTGAGAAAATATCATTCTTGATCGCTTTACTAACACATCTCTTAAATTTTCTCCAGCTAGTTACTTGAATTTCATTCTTTACACCTCCATTGGCAGCGGTTTTTGTATACTCATCAATTTATCTTGAAAATCTTTCCAATTATTCACACCGGCAAAATACCCTTCTCCATTTATGACATAATTAACGCAGCTTTCTAAAGTTCCAGTACTATCATCTTCATTGGCCAACAATAAATCCAATTTATCTTGAGATTTGTCATAGGTGAATTTATATGTAAAGGCTTTGTGATTTTTTTTCCTTTTGTCGTTCAACGTCTTGAGGATGAGCGTATGATTGCGCATGTTGCATTATTTCATCCTTTTGTGTAAGGATAGTAATAGCGAACATTCTTAAAGGGTTCTATTGATAACCCTAAATCCGCATATATCTTTTTATCTTTCTCCGGCAGCTCTGTATTCGTTTCATCAATGGCCATAAGATCTCGTCCTTTGACATTGAAAAACACAAAAGCCACACTACTTCCGTCTATATCTTTGAATTTATGTTGAATTGCATTAAGGAGGAACATTGAATAAGATGTTTTTGCTGCTAATCCTGAAATACCGGATATATTCAAATGCGCTCCGTCTGGTCAATTAAAAAGTGAGAATTAAGCTCGACTTTAACTTTTTGGCTGCATTGCCTTGGTACATTTCAAATAACCGCACACCAAAGGATTTTTTACATCATTTAGTCCTAAAGCCGTTCGAATATCCTCTTCGTCACAAAGCGAGACTTGTTTGCCATCCAGTACTGGGGTATAAATATCATCAGTATTGCAAACGACTTTTGCTTTTACGTAATTCATTCCAAGCCGATTCATTTGCCCAATAGAATCAGCTGTATCACCAAAATTACTTGATATAAAATTAGTGAAATGGCTCGCAGCATCCGTTACATGCGTAATTTCTTCGATAACTCCATATGTAATAGACTTATCGCTATTAGAGGATACATGTTCAACTTTAACTATGTCGGGAACGGACTCAAAATTTGTCCTTTATCTGTCCAAAAATAGAAATTATCAATGGTAGATGGCATCTTTTCAGTTGCCGATACTTTTCCAATAACCTGTAACATCTTTAGAATAAATTTAATATTATATTCGAATCCACATATTTCGATTTGCAAAACGATTCTGTCAAGAAAATTGGATATAGGTGATTTGCCCAGCGTGTATCAACGCCATAGCAAACTGGATAAGCTTCTCGAATTAAATTTGCGCTTATCATATCAACCTTGTCTGTTTCCAATTTGTCATTTTCATCCATCAAGACCATTTCGCACTTTACGATGTCAGAAAAATGTGTTTCTCGAAAATCGTGGTTACGTAATCGCACATACCACACGGCAAAATATGATTTTCCACCTTTGTGGTCTGATTCATAACGGTAAACTTTAGTTCGTTCGTAAGGTCCTAAATTTGCAATAGTTTTCGATAACCGATTCCCTTCAAAATCCGGCAACAATTCAGGGTCGAAGAGTTTTGAAACGCCAACTACATGCTGATAGTTGCTTCTTAAGTTATCCCATTGAGTTCTGTTTAAATTTGAGAAACTCGGATTATATTCCAAAGAACCATCTTTAATCAACCATGATTCATTATGTAACTTTCCAACTTTACATAATCTCTCAACCATCAATTGTTCTTCATCGGTCATTTCGTTCTGAATACATGCAATGCCCCGATGTTTGTAATTATCCCGGCCTTGTTCTTGTGGATTAATATTAGTCCTGTACAAAAGCAATTTATTGATGCCTAATTGCAAATCTTTTAATTTTGATATCTTATCTATTACTTTAGAATTAATAGTTTCACAAAATGACCGGCAAAAATTCTCACCGCCATCGTCATCGTCATAATCATCTGGCATTGCCATAACAATTTTGTTATTCAGTTGCCAGCATTTAAAAGGTATCGCGATCTTTTCGCTTGCAACACCCAACAATAATTTGTCCTGCAATGATTGGAAATATCTTTTTTTTTGCCAATACCGATATCATCTATTTTGAAAGTGTGTCGCGATCCATCCAAAAAATATTGAAAAATGGGTGGAGGAACTTTGGGTGACTTGAACAAATATGCGATGGATACTGTTTTTACACGAGAATGATCTGTTTCCGCGAATGTACTTTTAGTAGCATTTGCGATTGTTTTATCATCATAATTATAGGGAATAGTGTCATTATCTACTGAATCAAGACATATCTTTTTTGTCTTGAAGCATTGATATTTGCCCTTTCCTGCCTGTTCTATATAGTCAGAATCATTCCCATATTTTAATTCCAGTCAGATTATGGCTGCGTTATATTCTTTAAAAATTTAATACTCATACAAAATTAAACAATTTATGTTAATCATCAGGCTTTCTAATAGTAAAAATACATTTTTGAAATCTGCCTTAATTTTTTTGAGTTGTTGTTCGAAAATTTTGCTTGCTCATTTAACCGTACTTGTTCGTCATGCACACTTTTTGCCTTTTGCTATTTTTTTCAAAGGGTTTCAACATCTTTTTTCATCGACATTTTTTTGCGTGTCGCGGTTTTAGTTCGAATAAACTCTTCAGATTCGGCAATACGGTCGGGTGTCGCGTCGCCTTTCATCTTTTACCTGCCAGCGGTATTTCAGGTCGTTTGTCGATGCGGTCATGATTCGGTCGGGTAGCGAAATGGGGGGTGCCAAACGACTTGAGGTACGGCTTATAAAGAAATAGCACCAAATAAATGACAGGAGAAATTAGAGGTTCGGGCTGAAAATCACTCGGTGTCCGGTTGCATTCTCGGCGGCAAGTTCGGCGGGTGCGATTCTCCGCCGATGGTGCTTGGCGAATACTGAGGATATGAAGTCGATCAGGCCACCATCATCCAAAGATTCTGACTGGTGTTTTCGCCATGAAAGATGCTGAGGGCGTGAAGTTTCGTCCAGAAGCGAGAACACACCTACGATGTCACCAGCAAGACAACTCACGAGGCTCTGGGCCTGACCGGATGGCACCGCACAGACGCGCCGTGCTGCGGCGTGCTTGCCTGGGGGTGCTTTCCGGCCTCGCCATCATGCACTCCCCGCTGTTGCTGCGGCCTCTCCGAAAACACTCAAGCTGCTGGCGCACGCGAAGTACACCGACATCGGCGTGAGCTTCATCGGCTGTTTGACTGGCCGCACACTGTTCACGGTTGACTCGTGCCCGCCGTCAAAACCGTCACCACCCGGAGGTGCAGGGCGTTTACACCATCACCGTCAGCACCGCTGGCGCGATGACAGCACCATCTGCGTGAGCGGGACTACTACCTTTGCCGCATCCACCTCCACCGCCACCCATGAGGCCCTCAGAGACCGGCGATACGTAAT
>VOFJ01002315.1_pt1 | contig 18323 bp, 34 predicted proteins | sample 5384081 | NCBI WGS metagenome assembly VOFJ01 (sample SAMN12384729, study PRJNA508395) | human gut metagenome | isolation source: healthy gut I | host: Homo sapiens
ATCTGGTAACTTGCTTCGTTCAGGTACGTATTGCTAGGAGCGACCAGTGGTACTGGGGTGCTCCTCTGCGACTAGGAATCTGGTATGTGACCCCCGGAGAGTTTGAAGCGAGATCACTCTTCCGAGAATAGCGGCTAAGTGAAGGAAGACACGGGGCTGATGAAGGGAATTTGTGGCAAAGCCTATCCTGTTATTGAACTACACCGCTGAACAGTCCGAAGAATTTCTTCTCTGACGGGTGGACATTTACAAGTATGTTAACGAGACCTGGCTAGCTGGATTGTCAACGGCGGCATCGACGAGCAGTGGGATGCCTATGTGGGATCGGATTGAACCAAAATGGGCCTGGAGGCGTTTAATGGAGATTTATCAGGAAGCTCTGGATGTTTACAATAACGCGGCCTAATGGACAAATATTGATTTGTTGAGATTTTTAGGAAAGCTTTCGAGCAGGACCTGAAGGCTGTTCCGGCCTTCAAGGTCCTGACCTTTGCTTCATCGAAATTCAAAATCAAATATGGGAGAACAACAGATAGTGTTGGAGGAGTTTCATGGAGAAAAAAAAGTATTTCGCGTGGGAAGTGTAGGCATTGGTGGAATTTCTCGAGGCGTTCACCTTCCGGAATTCACAAAAAGCCCGGATCTGGAACTTGTGGCCGTGTGCGTCTAAAGCCTGAGCGCATGGAGTACGCCAGAAATACATACGGTATTCGGAAGATCACTGCTGCCGGATTATCACGATTTGATTGCTTGCCCGGATGTGGATGTGATTGACATTTCTTCCAACAACGCCCACTTCGAAGTGGCCAAGGCAGCTATTGAAGCCGGAAAACCGTTTTTGCTTGGAGAAACCTGTCACCTTAACAGCGGAGGAGGCCGACATTTTGGCCAAAGCCGCACAGGAAAAAAGGGATTCCCAATATGGTGTGCTTTTCCTACCCGCTTTAAGGCTGCTGCCCGCTACGCCAAGGAATTGGTGGAGAAGGGAATGTTAGGCGACATTTATCACGTTTACATGCAGTATCTGCAGGGCGGCGGCGGTCCTTCCTATGATTTACCCCGTTCTTGGAGATACAAAAAAGAGCTGACCGGAACCGGCGCACTGGGCGATTTGGGTTGTCACGCTCTGGATTTGGTAAGTTTGTCACCGGTAAAAAGTACCGGAAGGCTGTGGGACATACGGATACTTATGTGACCCAGCGCCGTCTGGAAAGAGGGCGAAGGATACGGTCCGGTAGATGTAGATGACTTCTGCCATTACTTGATGGAGATGGATGGAAAGACTTCCGGCAAATTTCTCTGTCACCCGATTTGCCTATGGCAGAGGAAATTATCAGCGTATGGAAATATACGGGAGCAAGGGGCGGCTTGGTGTGTACAGCTTGGATGTTACTCCCGGTGTAGATGAATTAGAGGTCTGCTTTGGCTACCCCTATGACAGGTCGGAATCTACACAAAAGCTTCCCATTCCCCAGCGTTTCCAGTGCGATCAGATGCAGTCTTTTTGCAGATATTCTCAACGGGTGCAGCGATGGCATGGCTGCCACCATTCAAGACGGCTGCCGCATTCAGCATGCATTGGACGTAATTATCCGCTCTGCGGGAAGAAGAAAAATGGCTACCCTGTGATTAATTCATGATATGAGAGGAGTTTTTTAAAATGGCAATTGAGTAACTGTTTGGAACGAATACCTTCATGAGGTTCAATTCCCGGAAGTGGCTGAGGTGTACCCCAAGGGTATTCACGGCTGCATCGCAGACTTTCTGAAAGAAGCCGGTATGGATGTGAAAACCGCCACGCTGCGAGAGCCGGAACACGGACTGACTCAGGAGGTTGTAGACAATACGGATGTGTTGATTTGGTGGGGTCACATGGCTCATCAGGAAGTGTCGGATGAGATTGTGGATCGCGTTTACAATCGTGTTCTGGAAGGAATGGGCCTTATCGTTCTTCATTCCGGCCATGCCTCTAAAATCTTCCGGAAGCTGTGCGGAACGGATTCCTGGAAATTGAAGTGGCGTGAGGACGGCGAGAAGGAAATCCTTTGGGTTGTAGATCCCAGCCATCCCATTGTAGACGGTCTGGACGAGAAAATTATAATTCCGCACGAGGAGATGTACGGCGAGCGCTTTGATATTCCCCAGCCGGATGAGCAGGTGTTTATCAGCTGGTTCGAAGGCGGAGAAGTGTTCCGCAGCGGTTGCTGCTGGCATCGCGGAAAAAGGAAAGATTTTCTACTTCCGTCCGGGCCATGAGGTGTTCCCCATCTATCATCAGCCGGAAATTCAAAAGGTGATTATCAATGCGGTGAAGTGGGCAGCGCCCATCCGTTTCCCCCAATACCACCTTTGGAAATCCTGCACCCATTATGCCCGTTAAGGGAGAGATGGAACATAGTGTTCAGGGGCTTCACGACCAGAAGAGCATCTCCTAAAAAGCAGATGTGTTTCTCTCTTAATATCTCTTAACTAAGGAACCAATATTGAAAAGGCCAAGGTTCTTGCGCGGGAAGCAGGGGATAACGAAAGCGCGCCTTTCATCAGCATCAGCCGTTGGAAGGCGCACTTTTTATCTGAAAAATTATTTCCCGGCAAGAGAATTCGAAAAAATCAGGTTCACTCCTGCAAAATGGATATCGCTTTTTGGTACTGCTGCTTTTTCCAGGTGTCCAGCAACTTATAGTCTCCCTCTTTGCAACTCACTGACCAAACGAGCGTAGGTCGGCGCGATTTCATCGGCAGAACAATCCTCCACCAAATTCACGATCTGATTTTCCAGAAATTTCTGTTTTCGTTCGTCTGCTGTAGCCAGACGTGTGTTGGAGTAGAGGGAAAACAGGATTTCGTAGTGAGTGATCGGGACAGTGTACTGACTGTCAATGCCGATAGGTTTCATCGGTTCTGCATTCTTGAGCAAAATCTCCAAGCCCGGAGCGCTCCAAAGCATTCTTCTGTTCGGGAGAAGGCTCCATGTTTTACAGATAAAATGCTGCCAACAGTCTGGCTTGGAATTGGCTTTGTGTGCTGCTTTTTAACAAACAGGGTGGAGACGTATTGTTCCTCGAAATTGTTGCTGAGTGCCGGTTCCCGTCCGGAATCCGAGAGGATGGGCGAGAGAATTTCATATTGTTCCCCAAATTGGGTGGCTTTCCGGGAGCTGGGAGAGCAGCTTGCCCAGCGAGGGAGAAGCCGCCAAAAAGATCTCGCCGTTTTGCAGCTGTCTGAGCAGGGACTCTTGACTGAGGGGGTGAACACATCGCGGGAAAGCAGTCGCTCACGGAACAGGGTGTTCATAAACTCCAGTGACTCCAAAGTACCGGGGTGAAAAAAGGATCCTCCCACGCAGTGCCGGTATCGGCGGTGACGCCAAACATCTGTTGAAGACTGGGAAGCTCCATGTAGCAGGGGAATCAACTCGGGATAGGCTTTCCGAACGGCTTTTAGCTGTTCCAAAGCAATACGCTTTGGACAGGGGCTGCTGACTATCCCAGTGAATTTTTTTTCCAGAATGTCCTTGCGACCAATCATAGCGGCGGCAGACTTGGTAGAGGTATCCTCAGAGAGAATGGTTCCGGTATGCGGATAGGCGTAAACATCTCCCTGAAAATTTCCGCACCACCGGATAAAGTTTTCGGGCAGGGTAAAGCCGGGAATTTCCTTGTTCAGCAAGTCCTGCAGAGCCCAGGTAGTTCCGGTTGTTTCCAATCGTTTAAAGTTGGAATCGGTGTACCAACAGGTGACCACATCTGCAGAGATTCCCGATGCTGTCATGTTCAAATATTTTTCAATGGTGCAAAAGGAGAGTTCCACAGGTGTTCCGGCCAATTCGGTGCAATCCTCTTGGGAGAGAAACAGGTTAGCATAGGAGGAATCCGTCTCGCCATAAGGTGTTATGAAAATCCATTTCAAAGCGGTTTCTTTCTCGGAGGATGTCGTCTGAAAGGGAGAGGGACTGGGAGTTGAGGGTGAGCGAATACAGAAAATAAGAAAAAATACGGCAATCAAACCGACAAGCGTTTGAGCAAGCTTATAGGGAAATAAGCTTTTGCGCTGTTTATCGTTGTGTGGAGTATCCATGGCAATTCCTTTCTTTTGAGTATAGCTGTGTCGACTACGAGTCGATAGGAAAAATTGACATTTTTGCTATACTTGTTATACTATATCATAATAAACTAACAATCTCAAAATGTCCAGAGGTTTTTTATGTAAGTTTTATAAAAGACCGAGTTTGGGATTTTAATACCGGTTTTTTGATGATAGGAAAGGAGAAAAAAAGTGAAACAGTGACTGAGTCGGATGAAATTAGCGCACAAAATGGTTCTTGGATTTTTGGGGCTCATCGCTCTGCCGTTTACCTTGCTGTCGGTGTTCAGTTTTGCCTCGGTTGCGTCGCACTATGAACATCAGTTGGCGCAGGATGGGCAATATATGCTGAACATGGTAGTCAGTGATGTGAACGAAAAAAATGGATCATGTGGAAATGCTGATGCAGGTGTTGTCCTGCAATCAAAATCTGATTGCTTTTCTGTCTCACGATTACAATGGCGCCGTCTCTCACGAGGAGTACACGCAAACTGTGATGCCGTTGCTGCAGGGGAGCGAGCAATGCGGTGTCACCGCCTCTGGAACGCGTCTATTTACTGACGAAAAACACTACCATCCCGGAGGGCTACAGCGCAGTGTACCATTACGATTCTGTTCCGAAGAGTATTCCCACAGAGCTGTTGGAGAACGGAAGGGAAGCCACTTGGTATCATGCGGAGATAGACGGAAAAGATGTGTTGTACTACCTTTGTCCCATTGTTTCCTCGGTATATAAAAACCAGGGGGTATCTTTTGGCCAAAATGCAAGTGGACGAGTTGTTCCCAGAGTTCGGAATGCCGCAACAGAATGGTGTGGCCCTATTCCTACTGGATGAGGAAAACCGACCTAAACTCAGCAATGTAACTCTGAATTCTGATTTTCCGTTTCCCGCAAACCGCAGGTTCTCAAGAATCTGTGCGGTGTTTTTCCACCGAGATTCAGCGGGTCCCTCTGCGCGTGGGGTGGCGCTGCCAGTGTCGGAACACGGATATTTGCAGCAGAGTTCTCTGCTCATCTTAATCTTCGTGGGATTTCTTTCGCTACTGTTTTTGTCTCTGTTCTTTTCCATGATTCGCTCCATCAACTCTCGTCTTCAGAGATATGGAGATGAAATGGAGCGCATTGCCGAATCCGGTTTCAACGGGGAGTTAGCGGTGGAACGTCAGGATGAAATTGGAGTGATCGGAGATCAATTCAACCGTGTCTTGGGCAGAATGCGCGTCTTAATGCAGGAGAATATCCAAAAGGAAACCGCATATAAAGACGCTCAGTTAAAGGCTCTTCTGCTTCAGATCAATCCTCACTTTATCTACAACACCTTGGACATGTTTGCCGGAAAGCTGACTTTGGACGGAGAGTTTGAAACGGCGGATTACATTTGCGACTTTGCCCAAATGATCCGCTATAACACCTCATGACGAGCACAGAGCTTCCCTTTGGAGAAGGAACTGGAGCATGTGATTAATTACGTGAACCTGGAGAAGTGCCGGTATGGGGACAGCGTGGAGCTGCGGATTCATGTCCCGGAGGAGCTTCGGCAGATCATAATTCCCCGCTTTTTTGCTTCAGCCTATTGTGGAGAATTCCTTTGAGCATGGGTTTACCGGGATGGCTCCGGAGGAGAAAAGGCAAATTATCATCACGGCCCGCAAGATGGGTGACCGAATGATTCTTCGTGTACGGGATAACGGCAGGGGAATGAGTCTGAAACAAGTGGAGGAGATGAATCAAAAATTCTCTCAGCCCTATGATGCCATAGCTCTGCGTCATCAGAAAGAGCATGGAATCGGGCTGGATAATATCAATGATCGACTTCAGATTTTTTTCTCATTCCAATGATCGTTTGGTACTGAGGAGTCGGGAGGGAAAGTATACCAGTATGTTTATTTTTTACAAACATTATAGCAGTTTTTTCAGAAAAGGTAAACGCAAAAAGCTGTCTTATAACGGTGTGCTTTTCGCCGGTGTTGGTCAAGCAAGACGGAGAGTTTGACAGAAAAAGCGGAGGATGCAGATGCTTACAGTGATGGTAGTGGATGATGATCCCCTTTTGTGCACAGCCATGCGACGAAAGATAGAGATGATTGACAGGGAAAACCAGTTAGGAATTCAAGAGACGCTGATAGCCCACTCGGCTCAAGAGGCGTGGGGATTTTGCAGGAAAAAAGTCCGTTGATATATTGATCAGCGATATTCGAATGCCCTATCAGACGGGTCTGGAGCTGGCGGACAAGGTAAACGAGGCTTTCCCGGAGATTCAGGTGGTGATTCTGAGCGGCCATGACGATTACGAGTATATGCGGAGCGCTCTCCGCAGCGGAGTGGTGGATTATCTGCTCAAGCCCGTAAAGCTGGTGCAAATTCAGGAAGTGCTGCTCAAGTGTCAGGAGAATCTTCGCCGCCGGAAGGCGCAATCTCTCCGAAACGGCAACGATCGGGAGGTACTGGAAAACTGGCTCAACGGCTTACTCGCGGGTAAAACCGGCAAGCCCCCGGTGGAATTTCCCCATCCGGTGTTCTGGGTTGCATGGCCTTTTGGCGGGGAAGGAGAAGACGGTTTCCGGGCTGAGGAAGTCTTTGCCGAGGAATCGTCGGAGGATGTGGCGGCATTCTTTTTTCGCAACGTAACGCAAGACGCAGTTGTGCTGTTGAATACCGAAAGCAGCCGGGAGGACATTGTAAAAGCATACATCGAAACGTGTCAGGAGTCCTGTGTCAGGCAGGGGCGGGACGGCCCTGTTTTGCCGTGAGTCGACCGTTTACGCGTTTGGAGGAGTATCCTGTGTTTTATAAAGAGGCACGGTACACCATGGCCTATCGCATGCTGGAGCCGTTCGACCTTCGGTTTTTCCTCTGCTCAAGCGGCTACGGAGCAAAGCCGGTTTCCGCGGTTTCAAGCCCGGATTCATTCGGGCCTTTCAGAGCAGAAATTTTTGCTGAGCTTTATCAGTTGCTTCAAAAAAAATCTTCTGTCGGGATTTTTTTCAGGAGCAGCCCTTTCCTAAGGAGATTCGACGATTTTATGTGTATTGGGAGTCTCAGGTTCAGGAGATGGCTTCTGCGTATCATCTGGAATTGGAAGCGTTTCCCCCACTTTAGCAGATTTGCCAGTTTAAATGAAATGCAAGAATACCTGCAGAAGGTTTTGAAGCAGATGGAGGCGGCTGTGCAGACCGCTACAAACAAGTATGCCCATATTCTTTCCATAGCAAAGCAGTATGTGCAGAATAATTACAACCGCGATATCAGCATGGACGAAGTGGCCGAGATGGTTTCCATGAGTTACAGCTACTTTAGCCGTGTGTTTAAAGAGCAGCTTCATCAAAGCTTTTCGGAATATGTTCTGTCTGTCCGAATGCGAGAGGCCAAGCGGTTGATGGAAGAAGATCCCGCAATCAAAATAAAAAGAGGTGGCAGAACTGGTTGGCTATCAAAGCGTGTATACCTTTTCCAGGGCTTACAAGCAGTACTATCATGTCTCACCGAAACAGGATCGAGACGGCTAACCGGAATTTTGCCAAAACATAGACAGCATATTTTAGAAAGGAATTTAAAAATGGAATATAAGAAACTTGGGAAAAGTGATGTACTGGTCTCAGAGCTCATTCTGGGTTGCTGGGCCATGGGAGGAGATTATTTTGGCGCAACAGAGGACAAAAGCTCTTTGGAGGCGTTGGAAGTATCCTATGAGAATGGTGTGAATACCTTTGATACGGCCGAGATTTATGGCGATGGCCGTTCCGAGCGAGTGGTGGGCGAGGCTGCCCGCCGGATTGGCAGGGATAAGGTTCGGATCATCTCCAAAGTGTTCAAGCCGTCTATGTCCCGCGATAAGATGATCAAAGCCTGCGAGGACAGCCTTCAGCGGTTGGGTACGGACTACCTGGACGTGTACTTCCTGCACTATCCGGTAAGAGGAGAAAGAGGTCTCCATCCAGGAGAGGATGGAGACGATGGAAGAACTGAAAAAGGCCGGCAAAATTCGAGCGATCGGGTTGTCTAACTTCTCTCTGGAAGAGATGAAGGCGGCTATGAAGTTTGGACAGGTAGATGTGATTCAGCCTTGCTACAGCCTGCTGTGGAGATACGATGAAGCCTTGCTGGAGTTTAGCCGAAAGCAGGAGATTTCGGTGATTCCTTACAGCACGCTGGCTCAGGGATTGCTGACGGGAAAGTACCAAAAAGGCGCAGTGTTCACGGACGGACGCGCTCGAGCGGCCCTGTTCCAGCCGGAAAACTACGATAGGTGTCTGGAAGTGACGGACGTACTGTCACAGATCAGTGCGAAATATGGCAAAAACACCGGCCCAAGGCGCCATTGCTTGGCTGCTGCAAACCCAAGGGATTACGGCACCGATTGTCGGAGCGAAAAACGGAAGACAGGCTCAGGAGAATTTGAAAGCCGCCGGCTGGCAATTCAGTAAGGAAGACTACGATGTGATTGACCGAGCCAGCAGACGCTTTATGGAGGGCTTACCCCATTACACACTGTTCTTCAATACGGAGACAACAAACTGAGAGGAGAGAAAAGAGAATGCCATTGGTTAAAGTAAATGAGCTGCTGCACCACGCCACGGAAAACGGTTACGGAGTAGCTGCTGTGAACGTGTTCAACTACGAGACGATTAAGTGGGTGGCTGAGGCGGCCAATCGGGAGCGAATTCCGGTGATTATCCAGTTTTATCCCGGCTTCGACAAGTACATTGCCTTAAAACATGTGGCGGCTATCGCCAAAGATTTTGCAGAAAAAAATCTTCAGTGCCCATCGGAGTACATCTGGATCATTCTGCCGGCTATGAAATAGCAGTGAGCGGTGTGCGGGATGGCTTTCCGTCTGTGATGGTGGACGGCTCAGCGTTGCCGTATGAGGAAAAATATGGCGCTGACAGCAGCTGTTGTGAAAAACAGCAGCGGTGTTTGGCGTAGACGTAGAGGCCGAACTGGGTCATGTGGGCTCGGGAGCCAATCTGGATGACATCGTCAACAGCGATCATTACACCGACGTAAAAGCAGGCTGTGGAATTTGTGCAATGCACGGGTTGCGGATCTCTGGCGGTGGCTGTGGGCAATGCTCACGGTGCCTACGTGCAAACCCCGAATCTGGACTTTGACCGTATTGCTTCTTTGCGTAGCGCTCTGCCCATTCCGCTGGTACTGCATGGGTGTTCGGATATTCCTCCCGAGCAGTTGCAGGAGAGTGTGCGCCTGGGTATGAGCAAGTTCAACATAGCCACTGAGTATTTTTCGAGCTTGCTATCACGGTGTGGTACAGCATGGGGATCCGGCTGAAAAGAATGGAGACATGTTCCGACTGATGATGGAGACTTCCGAAAACGCTATAGATTTTGTGCGTGGTAAAATGCGTTTGCTTAATCCGAATAAGTTTACATTTTAGTTAACTTTAACGCAAAGGGAGGCTTTAGGAAGAGTTGTGTTAAAAGAATTTGAAATAGCGGGCTATGACATGCCCTGTGTAGACCTGGCAGTGAATGTGGATGTGTTTCCCAAGCCAAACGGAGGAACCGGGATAAACGCTATGAGCTGGCAGGGCGGAGGAAAAGTGGCCACCGGCATGGTGGCGGCAGCCAGATTGGGAGCTAAATGCGCCATGATAGGTGCGGTGGGAAGCGATGACTACGGCGAGTTTTGCTTACGGGATTTTGAACGTCATGGAATTGACATATCCGGAATGAAAACGCGCCAAGGAGAAACGACATCTCTCTCCATAGTGCTCAGCGACCGCGAGACGCAGGGACGGAGTATCGTGTACCGATCCGGCACGGCAAATCCCCCCTACGTTGGAGGAGATAGAGGAACGAATTCTGACGGGGTGTCAGTGGTTTTTTATCCTCTCATGCCACACATGTGGCAATGGAATCAGCCAAGCGGGCAAAGAAAGCGGGAGCCAAAATCATCGTGGACGCCGATTCCTACTCATCGGAAATGATGGAGAATATCGGCATCATCGACGTTTTTATTGCTTCGGAATTCTTCTATAAGGTGCTTTTCCGGGGAAAGGAGGAGGCCTTTTGAAGCAAATTGCCGGGAGGTCCAAAAAATGGGCCCTTCTATTGTGGTGTTCACATTAGGAGCAAAAAAGGCTGCGTAGGGTACAGCGAGGGAGGATGGCTTTTTTTCAGATGCCCTCCTTTGCAGTGGATGTGCAGGATACAGTGGGGGCCGGAGATGTGTTCCACGGCGCATATACCGTAGGATTGCTGCGCGGGCTTTCTTCCAAAGAAGCCGCTCGGCTTGCCACGGGAGTTTCTTGCATCAAGTGTACCAGAATTGGTGGCAGAGCCGGCATTCCCGATTGGAATACGGTGCAACGCTTTTTGCGCACCGGGGAAATCGACTATACGGAAATTGATCAGCGTGTAGAATTTTATAGGAGGAAGTTGCAGAGATATGAAAAAGCAGAACATTGTGGTGGGCGTAGCGCCTACTAAGCGCAGCTTTTTGAGCATGGAGGAGGCCAAGCGGCAAAGGAAAAGTTTATGGCTGTTATTCGCGGTATTCATCCGGATGTGGTCACTCTGGTGGATATTGATGACATATGCGAAAACGGAATACTGTTCGAAACGGAAAAAATAACGCAGGTGGTGGAAAAATTCCGCCAGGCAAAGATTGACGCGCTGTTTACCCCCATTGCGATTTTGGTGAAGAGCAGTGTGCCGCAGGAGTAGCGGCGGCGATGAAGGTACCCACCTTGGTATGGGGTGCTCGAGATGAGAGGCCTAACACCGACGAAAGCCGAGGAAGAGATACGCAGTGCGGCATGTTTGCCTCGCACCAAGGTAATGCGCCGGTTCGGAGTGCAGTATAGTTATATTTGGAACTGCGAGACCGAAAGCGAGGATTTCCGCAATGGCTTTGACAGCTTTATCCGTGTGGTGTCCGTTATAAAGGCAGTGAAAAATCTGCGAATCGCCAAGTTTGGAGCAAGACCGGAACCGTTTATGAGTGTGACGGCCAATGAGGGAGATTTGGCAACCAAATTGGGTGTGACTGTGGTGCCGATATCTCCTAACACAGTGGCAGCCCGTATGGATCAGTTGATCGGTGAAAATTCTCCCAGATTACAAGACTACGTGGCGAATGTAAAGCAACGTATGGATGCTTCCGGTATATGAAGGAAGAGGCGGTGGAGCGAGCCGCAGCAGCTAAACTGGCCATTCAGGATTTGATGGAGGAAAAGCACTGTGCAGCCGGAGCGATGGAGTGCTGGAGCGCGGTTACAGTTTTAGGCGCACCTGTCTGCATGGCTTTGGGCGAGCTGTCTGATGAAGGATTGCCGGTTTCCTGTGAGACGGATGTCAACGGAGCGGTGACCATGGCGATGTTGCAGGCGGTTACCTTGGGCAAAGAGGCCTGTTTCCTTGCGGATTTGACCATTCGCCATCCGCAGAACGACAACGCGGAGCTGCTGTGGCATTGCGGTCCCTTCCCGTATTCTTTTTGAAGGATTCTTCCAGTGTTGCCCGACTTGTCCAGGGACAGGAACGGTTTGAACTGAAAAAAGGGCCCCATTACGGTATGCCGTTTCGACGATGTGGACGGAAAGTACTATCTGTTTGGCGGTGAGGGCAAAGGAGTAGACGGACCCCGAAACCAATGGAACCTATGTGTGGTTCGAAACGAACAACTGGAAGATGTGGGAAGAGAAGCTGATGTTTGGGCCCCTATATCCATCATGTGGGTGGAATTTACGGAAACTACAAAAGGTGCTGCGGGAAGCCGCCCGTTATCTGGGAATGATTTTTTTGATGATGCGGACGAACAGGGCGTGTATAGCCTGTAATCTTAGAAAGGAAAAAATTGCCATAAAGAGAGAGATTGTTTCAAAACCGTTGGATCGGGAGGCGTTTCGTCCCTATGGAGATTTTGTGGATTTGCTCCATAATCAAGCAGATGGATGCTATGGCCGGAGCGGATAATATCTTCATCCCGGACCTGACGACACTCCGTTTAGATGAAAGAATGCAGGCCTCGGTATGCGTGGCACGGGTGTCCCAGTGTGAGAGAATCATCACCGCTGTGGAATACCATGGATTTACCAGCGAGGGAATTCTTCCTCTGGACGGTGATATTGATATATTTGTGGGACCTTCCAGTTTTCAGGTGAATCCTGCGTCCATTGAGGCGTTCCGTGTTCCCAAAGGGTACCTTTGTCCGGCTGAATCGGTGTGCTTCACGGCCGCCAGTTTGTTGTGGATTCCCAGAGCGTCAATGTAATGATCTTGCTGCCGGAGCGTACCTTCGGAAATGACTGTGTGTTCACGCGGCTGGCAGAATCCCATCAGATTAAAATTCTGTTGTAACGGAGTGATTTCATGAATCGAGAGGCAATATTTCACAATCCGGTCAGCAATGATGCGTTTCCCATTTCCTATGAAAAGTTCAAGGTTCGTTTGCGTGCAGGGAAGGGCGATTTGGACCGAGTGACTTTGGTCATTGCAAATAAATACCTCTGGCACACCCGCAAGGCAGTTCCCATGGAGGTGGAAGGTTCAGACGAGCTGTTTGATTACTATTCTTATGTGTATCCGGTAGATGACCCTCGCGTTGCCTACTACTTCCTTTTTGGAAAAGGGGGACGAACAGTGGCTGTATGGGGGGACAGCGGTTTCGCAAAGCCGGAACTGGTCAACATAGACGAGGATGAATCTTCAGCCCTTTGTTAACTTCCATTTTCCGTTTATCAACCGCATTGACATCCATAAAAAAGCCATCTTGGGTCAACAGTGCGGTGTTCTATCAGATTTTTCCGGAGCGCTTTTTGCAACGGAAACCCTAAGCTTCTCCGGAGAATGTGGCGCCTTGGGGCACCGCGCCGGACAGACAGATTTTTATGGGCGGAGATTTGCCGGGTATTACCCAAAAGCTTTCCTATTTGGAAGAATTGGGAGTGAACGCCCTGTATTTGACCCCGATTTTTGAAGCCACTTCCAACCACAAGTATGACACCGTGGACTATACGCGCATCGATCCTCATTTTGGCGATGAATCCGATTTGGTGGAGCTGATTAATCAGGCTCATAAGCGTGGCATCCGAGTGATTTTAGACGGCGTGTTCAACCATTGTGGCGGAGGTTTTAGGCAGTTCCAAGATGTGGTAGAGCACGGAGAGGAATCTCCTTTCCGGGATTGGTTTTACATTCGAGAATTTCCGGTGAGTTTTGATCCTTTGAATTTTGATTCTTTCGGAGACACTCCCATGCCCCCCAGACACCCCGGTTTGAAAAATTTATCTGAAGAACAGTTGAGAACGGCCTGTATGCCCAAGTGGAACACGGAAAATCCTCAGGCGAAGGAATATCTTCTGGGAGCCGTGGCCAAGTGGACCCGCATGGGTATTGACGGTTGGAGACTGGATGTAGCTACCGAGGTGGACTCCCATTTCTGGGAGAGAGTTCCGGGGAGACCGTTCAGGGGGATCAATCCCGACGCACTGATTATCGGAGAGTTCTGGCGCAATTCGGAAGCGTGGCTTCAGGGGGATCAGTACGATGGCGTGATGAACTATGGTGTTCAGCGCGCGGCAGTGGAGAATACTTTGCCAAGAGCGCAGTGGCTCCTCAGCGTTTTCAGGAGATTCTCACGGAAAATTTGATGCGCTATTCCGATGCGGCCAATGACTCTATGCTCAATTTGCTGGACAGCCACGACACTGCCCGCTTCCTTACGGTCAGCGGAGGGAATACGGCGCGGTTGAAAAACGCGGCGGCTTTCCTGTTTACCTTTGTGGGTATGCCCTGCACATACTATGGCACGGAAATTGGTATGACGGGTGAGAACGACCCGGATTGCCGTAAGGCGTTCGACTGGGAGGAATCTCATTGGAATACGGATTTGCGGACGCACTATCAGAAGCTGATGCGGTTGCGAAAAACCAGAAAGAAAGCGCTGCAGGAGGGAAACCGTTAGATTCCGTTCTCAGGGAGATTTGTTTGTTATGGAACGCCAATTGCAGGAAGAGCTTCTGGTGACGGTAATCAACAACACAGATTGTCCCCAAAAACTACGTTGTCGGGGAAATCACGTCCGCGATTTATTAAGTGAAAAGACCTTTGAAGGGACTCAGAATGCCACCGTGGTGGAAGTTCCTCCCTTCTCTGCAATGATTCTGGAAAAAAATAAATTAATTTATAATTTCATTTTAAAGGAGTTGTGATCAACATGGAAAAGAAAGTTATTCGCGTAGGATCTGTAGGCGTAGGGAGCCATCTGGGGGTGGCGTGCACGAGCCCGGTATTGCCAAGAGTCCCGATTTGACCTTGGTGGCCATCTGCGACATTGATGAGAAAAAGCTCGAAGCCGTTGGCGAGAAGTATGGGATTCCTCCGCAGTACCGTTTTACGGATTATCGAGATTTGGTTAACTGTGACATTGTAGATGGCAGTGGATATCTGCACCTCTAATGACGCCCACTTCAAGGTGGCAATGGCTGCCGTGGAAGCCGGAAAGCCGTTTAACCTGGAAAAGCCCATCACCCTGACCGCAGAGGAAGCAGACATACTGGCCAAGGCGGCTCAGGAGAAGAATGTCAAGAATATGGTGTGCTTCTCCCTACCGATTCAAGGCTGCTGCCCGCTATGCCAAGGATCTGATTGCGCAGGGCAAGATCGGGCGTGTCTATCACGTGAATATGCAGTATTTTCAGGCGTGGGGATTGCCCCGTGCCAACTGCCCCTTAGTGTGGCGCTATGTCAAGAGCAGAACCGGTACAGGTGCTCTGGGAGATCTGGGAAGCCATGCCTTGGATTTGGTACGATTTGTGACGAACAAAAGAATATACACGTGTTGTGGGACATACCGGTACTTACGTACACGAGCGTCCGTTGCTGGACGGCGAAGGCGCCGGAAAAGTGGATGTGGACGATTTCAGCAATTATATGGCGGATATGGAGGAGGGGATCTCTGTCAGCTTCAGATTACCCCGGTTTGCCTATGGCCGCGGTAACTATCAGCGTATGGAGATTTACGGTAGTGAGGGTGCCATTGTCTACAGCTTGGATGCCACACCTGCCGGAATTGACGAAATTGAAGTCTGCTCCGGAGATATCAATGCCGATGCCCATGTTTTCAACCATCTGCCATTCCGCAGCAGTATTTCTCCGATCAGATGCAGTCCTTTGCAGACATTGTGAATGGCACCGGTGATGGTCTTGCTGCCAATATTAAGGATGGACAGGCAAACCAGCACTTGCTGGACGCCATTGTGGAGTCCGCAGAGAAAGGCACATGGTTATCACTCTAAGCAAAATTCAAAGGCGAAGAGTGACGGTGACTGAAAAGAGATGCAGGCACCTTTGAAAATCAGTGTAGAGTAAGCAACCGCGTTCCGCTTTAACTTTAAGGCGGAACGCGGTTAACCTAATGTAAAGAAGCATTTGAACGATACAGTTGCGAAAAAAGGCACAACTTACGGAGGAAAATCCGTAGGTTGTGCCTTAGCTATTCGTGAAATTAGAATGGATTGCGTACCACCCGTATGCTATTGCTGCATTTAAAGAGAATTACATCAAGATTGATAGTATCTTTTTGTCTCTTTTTTTGTCATGGTTTTATTCAGTCAATCTCGCCGTTGGCTTTTCGCGGCCTCAATAACCTTCTGCGCAACATTCTGCGGGGCTTTCTTCGTAGCGCACGAAATCAAACGTGAAGCTGCCTCTGCCCTGCGTGATCTGGCGCACATAGGTGCTGAAATCGTACATTTCGGCCATCGGCACTTCGGCGTCTACGGTCTGATAGCCGACGGTTTCTGCCGGGGACATGCCCAGCACACGGCCGCGGCGCTTGTTGACCTCGCCCATGATGTCGCCCATGTTCGCGTCCGGCACGTAGCCTTCAATTCGCCGATGGGCTCAAGCAAGAACAGGGGTTCGCCTGCGGCATGCCGTTTTATAGGCAATGGAAGCAGCGGTCTTAAACGCCATTTCGCTGGAGTCTACCGGATGGTAGGAGCCGTCATACAGCGTCGCCTTGAGACCGACGACCGGATAACCGGCGAGGAGGACCTCTTGCGATGCACTCGCGCAAACCCTTTTCAACGGCGGGGAAGAAGCCCTTTCGGCACTGCGCCGCCGACAACGCGCTCTGCAAACTCCAAGCCGTCTGCATCGCAGGGGAGAGAATTCAATCCACACGTCGCCGAACTGCCCGTGACCGCCGGTCTGCTTCTTATGTCTGCCTTGTACGGAAACGGTCTTGCGGATCGTCTCGCGGTACGGCACGCGCGCCTTCTGCAGCGTCACGTCCACGCCGAACTTGCTCTTGAGCTTGGAGACGATCACGTCACAGATGCTGCTCGCCCAGGCCGCTGATGACCATTTCTTTGGTTTCTGCGTTATTTTCAAAACGAATCGTCGGGTCTTCTTCCGCAAGACGCATGATGCCCTGCGCGACCTTATCTTCATCGCCCCCTTATTCTTCGGGACGATGGCCATACGCATCTCCGGGTGGGATATGCGATGCCGTCCAGTGTGACCTTGCGTGCGGGTGCGCAGAGCGTATCGCCCGTGTTGACGCCGGCAAGCTTCGGGATGGCGCCGATATCGCCCGCAGTGATGGCTTTTTACATCTTCCTGCTTTTTGCCGCGCATCATAACGGTTTTTGCCGACGCGCTCCGTGTTTCCGGTGCGCATGTTGATGAGCGGGGTCTCTGTGGAGATTTTGCCGGAGAGCACCTTTACGTAGGAGAGTTTGCCGATGAACGGGTCTGCAACGGTCTTGAAGACGATGGCAGCCGTAGCGGCATCTTCCTTAACGGAAATCTCAACGGGTTGCCGTCTACGTCTACGCCGATTTCCGCGCCCCTTGTCCGCCGCGCTCGGGGCGAGCCAGCAAAGGCCGTCCATAAACTGCTCCATACCGCGCATAAGCATAGCGTCGCCGCAGAATACGGGCGAAATGGTGCCGCTTTTTAACACCCTGGGAAACACCGACGATAACCTCTTCCGGCGTGAATTCTTCGCCGGAGAAATATTTCTCGAACAGCTCGTCGCTCGTTTCGGCGACGGCCTCGTAAATGGCGGTACGCAGACCCTCAAGACGGGCGCCCATGTTCGGCATATATCTACCTGTACAGGCTTGCCGCCGGAGTAATCGTACGCCTTATATTCCAGCATATTGATATATTTATCTGCCTTGCCGTCCTCAAAAATACGGCACAACAATCGGGCAGACGGACGGGCCGAAGCTCGCCTTTAAATCTTCGAACACTTTATAGAAGTCGGAACCTTCATCGCACAGGCCGTTTACGAAGAAAATCTTAGACAGGCCGCGCTTTTTCCGCTGCCGCAAAAAAGCCTTTTCCGTACCGACGGAAAACGCCGCTCTTGCCTGCGAGCACGATGACAACGGATTCTGCCGCGCGTGCGGCTTCATACAGACCGCCCTGGAAGTCGAAAAGACCCGGGGGTGTCCAGCAGGTTGATCTTTTTATTTTTCCATTCAAACGGTGCCACGGCCGTGGAGACAGACGTCTTGCGGCGGATCTCCTCCGGGTCGGAATCACAGACCGTGTTGCCCTCGCCTACTTTACCGCGACGATCGGATGCGCCTGCAAGATAAAGCATAGCTTCCGCGAGGGAGGTCTTGCCGGCGCCGGAATGGCCTGCCATAGCAACGTTGATGATGTTCTTAGCCGGATATGTGTTCATGGAAAACACCCCTTATATGTATAATTTACAATTTCAATTTGAGATTGCTTCTTAATTATATATCATATTGCCAGATATTGCAATGGTGAATTGCAATTTATACAGATATTCTATTTTTGCGTATTTAAAGTTTATGCATGTTGTATATTCCGGAAATGTTTTTTTGCAATAAGCTTTCAAATTCCTTTTTGAAAAGGATAGAATTCGGCAGGATTTGAGAAATATATAGCAGACTTCTTCTGATGAGGGAGCTGTCAGCGAAGCTGACTGAGGGGAGAGATACTTAGTACTGATGGAACCTCGCAGTTATAAAAAGGGCGGCCATCGACCGCCCTTCGAGACCCCCTAATTGGGTCTCCCACGAGTAAACAGTCCACCGGACTGTTTATTCTCCCGTCCTGATTTTTGGTAGGCAAAAGTGATTTCGAGCTCTGCGGAGCTCGACCGGGTTTCACCCTTGGAACCGGACAAGCTTTTGAAAAAGCTTGCGCAAAACTTTATTCGTCGCTTCCCTGTTACTCGACTGTTTCGCGGCTCAAAATCAGCAATACGTAACTGAACGAAAGCACAATGA
>VOFJ01001379.1_pt1 | contig 18311 bp, 34 predicted proteins | sample 5384081 | NCBI WGS metagenome assembly VOFJ01 (sample SAMN12384729, study PRJNA508395) | human gut metagenome | isolation source: healthy gut I | host: Homo sapiens
ACGATGAACGGCAAAACCAGCAGCCGCAGCCAACTATACGATAAAAAATGCCCAGATAAATATTGGTCATAAAAACTACTGCAAGGATTCCACACACGTAAATAAAACAACTAATTAAATTCAGATGTATTTCTTCATATAAATCTCCATAAGCAAAGCACAACTGTTTGAACACACATTATAATAATATCCTTTGTCCTCATCTGCATATACAGACTGATTCATATTTAATATGTCTTTTTGCCGCCTTTATCTGCAATCTAAATGTATTTTTTATTCCAATCTTAATCGGGTTGTATGTAATAAAGTAAAACTTCATTATCATCAGCAGACTTGTAACTCCGAACGTAATCATAAACCATGGCAGTATCTTTTTTCTTTATTATTCGCCATTAGAATATCATCTATAAGGTAACTCAGCAATTTTGGAATTAACAATGTCAAAAAAGATGTCAGTGTCATCATCAGAATTTGCAGCGGATATTTTTCTAATTCTTTTTTGTTTTCATTTTTCACAGGCTCCTTAAGCTTTCTGGATTTATTTAAGAAATACGTTTAATATAAGAAATCAAAATATTCTTTAATTCATATTTTTCATATGTACATGCCCCCAGCTCTCAAATTGTATTGTATTATGCACCCACCCAAACATAATGGTAATATATTGCATTTTTTGCATTCTTTGCGAACAGAAAACATTTTTTTTTTATTTTCAATATCGACATCAAAAAAAATATTTTTCTCTTGATCCATAGAGCCACTGCAAAAAAAGTACAGTAACCTTCTGGACTAATTGCATATGCATTTCCATATGGAAATTTGCATGGTGTACTTCTAGGAACTGGCAGTTCGAATTTTCCTTTTTGTTCAGACCATAATAATTTTATTTGATATGCCACTTCTGCATACTCTTGTACAGAAAGCATTTCAAATGAATCATCTTGATGATATTTAATTGTACGATTTGGATTAATTTCAATTCTTTCATTACCAAACTTCTCAAAATATATATTTATGTAATGCTATGATTTCATCTTTATTTTCTTTGCAAATATTAGTCCGAAGCAAAACTTTTTGCTTGTGAGAAATTCATTATATTCTCAATAAGTTCAATCTCCTCTTTAAAATGGAAATGGTCGGACACTCTAAGTCTATCATGTGTTTTTTCAAGTCCGTCAAACGTAAGCTGTATTGACGAAAACTTTACTTTTTGTAATAATTCTTTACTTAACATTGAACCATTAGTAGTTAAAAATGCCTTATACACAATTCCAATTTTATCTGTAATCTTTTTTAATATTTTCATCCAAATAAACTAAAACAGGTATATTTAACAACGGTTCTCCACCAAAATAATGAATATTAATCCCCTCAAATATGTTATCATTTAAAATTCTGTCAATCTTTTTCTATAATCATGTTTGCAACTTCTGTAGTCATCAATTTTTCATTTTTATTCTGATAACAATATACACATGAGAAATTACAATAATTAGTTAGTGCAATTGTAAGTTCTAACTCTTTCTGTCTCTTTTGAATATTATGATTTATTTCTCTTTCAAGCAATGCAATCTCATCTTCATTATCATCAACCCAAAATCGGTTTACTCTTAAATATTCTCTTTCTTCTTCCGTAAATATGTCATTGTTTATTTGTATTAAACCGTTGTTATTAGTATTAAAAATGTATTTTTGATTTTCATATTCAAATCTATAATTAAAAAGAGATTCTTTCATTTTTTTTATTGCTCCCAAAATTTTTAAGGGATTCCAATATATTAGAATCCCTTCTTTTTTATTAAAACTGTACACCATTGCAACACAAATCTATATGTTTTGAATCAGGTTTTTCTTTGATGACCTCATTTAAAATCTTCATTCTGCTACCTCCTTTTTTTATTTGTTAAGCTTAACATGTGATTATTATATCTATGTATATATCAAAAAAACACGTCAGAATTGGAAAAAATATATTTTCCAATTCTGACGTAGTTTTTTTTAATTATCAGCGTTAATATTAGTAAAAAATTTAATACACAAAGGAGAACATGTTAAATGAAAAAATTTCAAAAAATTAATATTTACACTTTGTCTTACACTATTTTCACTTAATATCTTGTTATCATTTTCTTCAAAAAAAATATGAAGATATTCCCCTGTCCAACTCGTATCGAAAAATGATGTTGATATAAATGAAATAGCCTAAACAATCTCAATATCAGACTGATAAAACCTCTGATATCCATTTTTCAGTTTTTCTGCCAAGATGTTATCCTTGCGTGCCAACGCAAGATAATACGCCTGGCGATACTGCTGTTTTCCAATATTATAATATTCTTCTTGTAATTCATTTTCATATAAATTTCTATAAATCCAGCTCATATCATTAATTGCGATACATAATTTATACCCATAATCATATTTTAAGGACAATTTTTTTTACACATTCAGTCATTTTAATTAAAAAGCATGATACTTTTCTTTTCTTCCTAATGCATATGCTGCAGATTACGTAAAATTGTAATTTTTAATTGAATACATTTTTCACCACTGATATAACCATTCTGAAAACACTTCAACAGCATATTATAAATTTGGATCTCGCCCTCCGGATTGCCTGTTCTGGCATTACATGCCGCAATATTCATAAGAATAATTATTTCATGCTCTGTATAGGGATATACTTCAGCACAACTTTTATGTAAAAAAAATTTTATAATCCGGTACTGTCAGCATCAATGCATGCTCAGATATAATTTTTTCTGTCTCAGCGCTTATTTTTCCATTCCCATGATCAATAATCGCTTTTATGCCCTCTACATACTGTTTATTTTCCGGTGTATCTCCAATGTTCTCCCTCACATTCCCCAAAATCGAATCAGCAAGCTGATAATCAAACTTTGCAATCGCATTTTCAATTGCAGCCACATCATCCAGCAGATCAACATCTTCCCCACTACACACTGCATAGAACTTGTCTGTGTTTCGTTCCAGACGCTCCATAATTTTTTTATAAGTGTCACCATTTATCTTCGTTTTTCCTCTTTCAATTCTAGAAAAAGTTTCCACTGAGCAGATGCCCTCACTTATAGCTTCCTGCGAAAGTCCCACTGCTTTTCTTATCAATCTGATAACATCATTTGCTCTGTAATTTGCCAATTTAATTTCTCCAAACAGTATTTGTAGATTTCTTCTTTTTCTTCTTTCTTCCCCATAACGCCAAAAAACAACATATGCCATAAAACATTCTCTTTTACATTCATCTTGCCATTCACGATTCTTATCTATACTATTCTGGACACAACTCAACACCTGTGCTTTTTAAGAAATGCAATTCGCCAACATATTGCATACTCCGACCCACTGAAATAATGTCCAATGCTCTTTCTATTGATGCTAATGCCCTATTATATTTTTCTAATGCAATCTCATATTTTACACAATCTACCAGAAGTGGAATTTCTATTTTTTTTCCTGTTGTTTTAAACTATAAAACTCTGTCACAAAATCCATAATTAAAAATAATTCCACTTCATTACATTCGCATTTTCGGTCATTATATGTTATATGCATACGAATCAATTCTATTTCAACAGGACTATACAACCTTCTGCTGACACAATTTTCCAATAAATAGTCTGGTATCGTATAACGTATCGCCCGCAATAGCAATGCTGAAAGTTTCTCTGTTATTTCATTTTGAGCAATTAATATCCGGCACTCCATATAACAGCAAAATTGTTCATGTACTTTTCCCTCTGCTGGCATATGTTGTCTGTATAAATTAATTTTTTCTTTTGCCTTTATATAATTTTTTTTCTTCAATATTCTCATTAATTTCAATTCGCAATTGATTCAGATAATAATCTTCCGCATTTAAAATCAATTCAAAGCGTGTAACTTCACGTCCGATTCTGCCAAGCAAGCATTTCACTTGTAAGCGAATCTAATTCCCTGCTTCCCTGTTCAACGCGCGACAAAGTCGACTGCGAACAAATCCCCGAGCACACATCCAATAAACTTAAGTGTTTTTTCTCTCGTGTACGATATAACAAAACACCTAATGTTTGAAAATCCATTAAAATTATTCCTCTTTATTGACAGAATCACTTAAAATCTGCTCCATCTCTTTTCTTCGCTGTTTTTTTTTTGCAACTGAATCATCTTCTGATTCTTCCACAACATTCTCTTTCTCACCTTTTGATGTGAATTTGTTCACAAAATCCGGCACCATATCCAGCACTTTCGTAAGTCCATCCTGATTTTTGATGTTGACAAGCTTGGTTGTTCCATTCTGGATCACTAACACAGCGCTCGGTGTGATCTTTCCGCCCATACCACCGGCACCATTGTTTTTCTTCTCCTGGCTGAACGCTCCGGCTGCCACGCCAAAGGAAACATCCACCAATGGTAAAATAATGGTATCACCGATATGGATTGCATCACCAACCACCGTTTTTGTTGTAATAAAACTGTCCATTCCCTTGAATAAAAAAGATTCTACTGTTGTATGAAAACTATTGTCTCCCATTGTTACTGCCACCTTTCTATTTTTGTTCTATTTGTAATGATAAAATATTATGTTTTTGTCTGTCCGGTATCTTCACCGTTACTGATCTCTGCATAAACGTTTCGTTCTTCCGAAACTGTTTATCTCTTATCCAGTATTTTTTTTCAAAAAACACCTCAGATCCTTATCTGCCACAATTCGAATAAACGTGATCAGCAGGAAGATCAATTGGATTCTGCCCTTCATATCATAACTGCCCCTGATATAATATGATTCAGACTCAAAATCAGGGGAATATATGAAAGTCATACTGATACAAAAAGGCATCATGCACAAAATACCTAACACCTGTCCGGTAAGCGCCGGATCAGCCAGCGCAAACGTCAGTTCTGTATGGATTTTCCGAAAGCCAAAATGTTTGAGCAGATATAATAATTCTTCCCACAATCGCCTCACAGCATACTGATTTTTCGTGTCCGCCACAATCTCTTTGACTTTTACCACGAACTCTTTGAAACTGATCAGCCTCTTTTGTATGCCAATGAAAAAATTCTTGATTTTTTTCATGAAGCTTTTTATTTTATCCCACATCCGCATGAAAATATATTTTTCCGGATGGTCGGGAATTTTATCGGATGATTTTCTGTTCTGCTTACCCTTGTGAGAATCTACCTCTTGATCCTGCTCTGGCTTAATCGGAGTTTTCTCCGATTTATCTTCTTCCCCGGCAGCGGAAACAAGATCAGAAACAACCTCTTCCACCCCGTCTTTTACTTCAGGAACAGCTTCCTCCTCCAGCTCTTCTTCCGATACTCTCTCTTTTTTCTTCGGACGAAAGCCAAATATCCGGACTTCGCCGTTCAATTCCTGCTCCTGAAACGTAAAATCATATCGGAATATCGAACATAACCAGCTTATTTTGCCCTCTGCGGTAATATTGTTATCGACTGTTCCTTTCACGGAATAACGTACCGGTACAAACAATAAGACTGCCAGCAGAAAAAAGCATGATTCCAAGAATCACCAGCAAAGACAATCCCAATGATTTTTAAGATTGTGAGTAACACGGCGGTCATTCTGCTTTTCTCCTCCTTTTTCCCTGAGATATGAAGCCACCTCAAATGCCCCGGTCTGGCGGTAAACTTCATCGATCACAGACGCGGCGACTTCCACTGCCTCATCATATCCTTTTTGCCAATCCAATAACATATAACTGCTTCTTCGGGTAGCCCTTTTGGCAAAGCAGTTCATGCGAAGGAATGATATCTAATAAATTCTTCTCACCTGATGCCAAAGTGATCACGTAAATATTAATCTGCCCTGCATTATGACGAATTTTCCATTTGATCTTATTTGTCTTATGTACAATACTTTCCCCTACATATAACTCGTCATACCATTTCATGCGAATCCTCACATTAAAAGTACTTGTGGTCGCCCCACAAATTGTTTTTCTTCAACTCAAGATATTCATTATAAGCTTTTCTCTAAAAAATCTGCTTCTCATTCGCAAATTTCAGAAGATGGTACGCCTCATGGAACTTGTAATATCCGGAATCCACAAAATACTCTTCCCGCTGCGGTTTGCTGTAGTAGCTGTCGGACATCATCAGATACCAGTGGACGTCCTTCTCCACCGTGTCCTCCGGCACGGTAAACGTATACTGGCTCTTTCCAATATATTTAATGATACTTGCCGCCGCTCCTGTCTCTTCTAACACTTCACGAGTTGCAGTATCCTTTGAATTCTTCCCCATCTTCCACAGTTCCTTTCGGAAGAACCCAGCCTTCATACTTGTTCTTATAATTCTTGTATAAAAGCAATATCTTACCACGGAATATTACCACACCACCACAACTTGTTGCCTCGATCATTGCAATACCTCCTGATGTGGTTTTTGTTATAAGTATAATACTTTTCGTTTTTTTCATGCAACCAATACTGAAATATCTTTCCTGCCCCGTTTACTGATAATATGCATCAAAAATCTTTTTTTGCGATTGGAACTGCATACTCACTGCCTGATCCGGAATCCTCCACGATAACCGCAACTGCGATATCTTCCTTGTCCTCACGGTGGGCATAACCCACAAACCATGCATGGGAAGCCTTTGAGGACGTTGAAAACTCTGCCGTTCCTGTTTTTCCCGCGGCAGTATAACTCTGCCCCGAGAGACGTTCTCCGGTTCCATCCTCCACAACTTCTCTCATGAAGGTCTGCATTAAAGATGCATCCTCCGTTGACAAAAAGTGTTCCATATTCTGTCGGTTCATATGCATCAACCACGATACCATTATAATTTTCCGTGTGATCGATCAGATAAGGGTTCATAAGCACTCCGTCATTGGCGATTGCTGACACAACAAGCGCCATATGCATCGGTGTCACCAGCGTTTTTCCCTGCCCGATGGACGTCTCTAACACCGTAGACACATCTGCATCCGCATCCAGCGAGAAACTGCTCTTTGAGGATTCAAAACCTGAGTGGAAGGCTCGTATTAAAAGAGCATGCTGTCGCACAGCTCTGTAAAAGAATCCGGATTCAGAGTAAGACCTAACGATGCAAACGAAGAATTACAGGAATCGGCAAATGAGCCGATCAGATCTTCCTGTCCGTGTCGCTTGTTTTTGTAACAGTGAATGACAGAATCCCCCCTCTGTGAATTTACCATTGCAGTCAAAGGAGTAATCTTCATAATCACTGTTTTCATGTACATATTCCAATGTCGTAAAAATTTTAAACACAGACCCCGGCGGATAAAGTCCCTGCGTCGCACGGTTTAGCAAGCACAGAGCTCTCACTGTCTTCTGCTGTCAGTTCATCCCAGTCTTCTGCGATATTATTTGGATCGTAATCCGGTTTTGACACCATGGCAAGTATTTTCCCGGTCGATGGCTCCATCACGACAATGGCTCCATCATATTTTCCTAATGCCTCGTATGCCGTATCCTGCAGATCATAATTTAACGTTGTCACCTCACATTGTCACCAATGTTCTTCTCTCCCTGAAGTTCATTGACCACTTTCTCCAAAGTCATCGTGTGGGAGCGCAAAGAGGTTAAAATTAGCAATCGATTCCAGTCCGGACTTTCCGTTGGTAGAGAAACCAACGACATGCGCAAACATATTGGCATACGGATAATATCTTGTCTCGTCCCATCCGTATCTGTGATCGTTTCTGCGAGTATGCGGCCATCGGCAGAAATAATTTCGCCGCGCGTCACCTTCCTTGCAAAAAGATCCTGTCTTTTATTATAAGGACTATTGATAAAATCTTCACTTTTTACAAACTGGAAATATGCAAAATATCCCATCATGCAGACAAAAAGTACAAGAACTGCATAGGTAATGACCGTAAATTCCCGGTTGTTTTTACGAGAGTTTTTCGATGTCTGCGTTTTCGAATCCGGTTGTCTTTTTTTTCTGTTTTGTCTGTTTTTCCTGCTTTTAGACGCATTTATCTCTCCTTCATCCTGTCTCAAAATATACAATCCCTGAATCACTGCAAAAATGATCATAGAACTTAACAGGGAACTTCCTCCGTAACTCACAAGTGGAAGCGTCACTCCGGTAGACGGAATAAACTTTGTGACGCCTCCGATTGTCAGGAATACCTGAAATCCGTAAATCGTTCCGAGTCCAAGTGCCACCAGCTTATAAAACTGATCTTTCATCTGCATGGCAATATTTAAAAACATCAGGAAACAGCTTACACAGACCAAAATCAGGCACAGGGCAAACATTCCACCCAGTTCTTCTGAAATTGCTGCAAAAATAAAATCCTGTTTTACGACCGGTATTTTATCCGGCAGACCCTGATATAATCCCATTCCAAACCATCCGCCTGTTCCAATGGCAAACAGTGACTGCGAGATCTGGTATCCCTCCTTATCGATATATGCCAGCGGATTCTGCCATGCTCTCACCCTCACCCGGATATGGGAAAAAGATGGTAAGCCACCACAGAAGCTGCGCTTTCCGGCGGCAAGTCCGCCCGCAAAATAAAAGCAGTTTTTTTCGTTGCAACATAAAGCATGACCACATAAGTCACGAAAAACAACAGTCCGCACCGAGGTCGCGGGATGCCACAAGGATCAGCACATGGATCGCAGCGATCACCGTTGTCACACACACACGTTGAAAAAGAAGTATCCTGATATAACATGCCCGCCACAAAAAATACAAATAAAATTTTTACGAACTCACTCGGCTGGATCGAAATTCCTGCAATGGAGAGCGAAATTTTAGCTCCATAACTTGTATTTCCGGCGATCGTCACAACCAAAAGCGCCAGGATCCCAACGATTGCAAATAACCAGTATAATTTCCGCACAAATCCAACCCTGTTGATCAATACCGGGATGATGAGCGAAAATATCATCGACACCAGTGCTATAAAATATTGTTTTCTGGCGCTGTCAAAAGAAAGCCTTGTCAGCATGATAAACCCGATCGTCAAAAGCATGCACAGATTGTTTCGTCAAAAAAGTCTCGATGATCTGCTGTAAAACAATTGATAACAGGTCTGTATCATCGCCAGAAGTACCGCCTGCGCCGCATAAAAAATCAGCATACTGATATCCTCCGTCACCAGATAGATCACCGCAAAGGCATCAAAGTGGATCAGAAAGATTGCTGCGCACTGTCTGCTTAAAAAATATGTTCTCTTTGTTCCGGTTTGATTTTCTGACGAAATGCCGCAAAGCACTCGTACGTATAAAAAGCAAACATAAAGATCATGAAATATTTTGATATTTCTATGATAAGATTCGTCATGTTTTACTCTACTCCTCTTTTATAATGACCATTGGTATACTCCCCTGGTACACATCTGCGAGGTTTTTTTCTTCCCTCATAAAATACAGTCTCATAAATCGCAAGGATCTGCCGCACTTCCTCCTCACTCTCCACTGTAAAGTTCAGTCTGAAGTTGGAAAAATCTGCTTTTTGCGGCTCCTTCCCATAGCCAAACAACATCAATGGCGTCGTATTATAAATGGTATTATAACATTCCATACAGTTATTTTTTGACCGGGAAAAATTTTCCATAGCGGTCTTTTAAATATGTTACTACGGATGTCGTATCACATTTTCCGGTATTGGCATGCACACACTGCGCCGATGTCATCAACGGGAGATATCCATAAAGTACCACCTCGCTGTCTGCATTATCCCTCTTTTTCAGTTCTCCACGATTTAATTCGTAAGGTGCCGTCATACGGATTGGACAAAACTCACGCAATATTTCCTGTGCCCTGTGATTGTAAGTATAAAGCCCCTGATCCAGGATCATTGGCATCTGCGGCAGATACCTGTGTACAAACCAGGCTGCATCCAGACTCTTTACCACCACTCCATCCACAGAACAGCCGTTCAGTTTTTTTCAGGGATCCCAGATAAAAATCCGAGGTATTTTTCCGAAAAACAGATGGAAACACATAATATGCCTTTTTCCCCGCCGCATGGATTTTTGCAATATATCCGCTTTTAATTCTTCCCACAAATCCTTTCTGCGGTAGCAGGCCTGATTCAGATAAATATCAGAAACCAGTTCATTCTCCAAAAAGCGGCTGTAACTGACATCTCTGCTCTGTCAGAGCAGACAAATATTTCTCTGGTGTACCGGCTGTACTCTCCTGCGCCTTCATTCCGGCATAATCCACCTGTTCCACCTCCCTGCGGAACTGTTCCACACAAAGCTTTTCCAGTCCTTCTAACGCATCTCTTCTGAGCTGGTTTAAGGATTTCATCGGAAGGAAAAATGGCATCCCTCATCGCAATGGTAAGATTCTCAAACTCAAACGGCGTGTTTCCTGTTTTCTCCATGTTCTCACGTACCTTTTCCATGGATAAAAGGTCGCTTTAATGCAGGCTGTACCACATCACCGCATGCTGTATAACGAAGATCGCCCATTGTCACGTCCAGTATAGCAGACGAATCTTGGGATAATATTAAATTTCCATTGATTTTTTCTTTTATTTCACCACGGCAGAACTCTTCCCTGACTTTCTCCTGAAGCGCTTCATTTCCTTTTGCATGGTTTGGTTTCTGGAACGTAATCATATCTTTTCCATTATGTTTCTCATAATAACCCTTCGTAAAACCACTCCGGTTTCCAAAATCATAAAGCTTTTTGCATATCCTCTTTGGATACATGATAGTCTTTCGCCCCATATTCGAAATATCGATCCATATATCTGCGATAGACAGACACAACACCGGCAAAGATATTCTGCCTGTTTCATTCTGCCTTCGATTTTAAACGAGAAAATACCGCTCTCTGCAAGCTTTGGGATATCCTCGATCGTGCAGAGATCTTTCGGGCTTAACACAAATGGCTCACAGGCAATTTTTTTCCGCTTCGCATCGTAAACTTCATAGGGAAGCCTGCATGGCTGCGCACATCTGCCGCGGTTTCCGCTCCTGCCTCCAAGCATACTGCTGAGCAGACACTGTCCGGAATAACAGTAACACAATGCTCCATGCACAAAACTTTCGATCTCGATATCCACATGATCGGCAATATCCTTAATCTCCGCAAACGACATCTCACGCGCTGTCATGACTCTTGTTGCGCCAAGCTCTTTCATCATTTCCGCACCATAACGGTTACAGATAGTCATCTGGGTACTTGTGTGAATATCCATTTTCGGAAAATACTCACGGATAAACTGAAAAGCCCCCATATCCTGCACGATCACAGCATCTAATCCCTGCTCATAATATGGGCGCAGATAGTCATATAACTGAGCTTCTAACTCTTCTTCTTTCAACAGCGTATTTACGGTAAGATAGAGTTGTTTTCCATGAATATGCGCTTCGTCAATTGCACGGAGCAGTTCTTCCTCGGAAAAATTATTGGCATATGCCCTGGCGCCGAACTGTCCGCCACCCACGTACACAGCGTCTGCCCCTGCATTTAGTACCGCCCTGAAAATATCATACGAACCGGCCGGTGCTAATAATTCTAACTGATTTTTTTTTTCATCTTTTCACCTGTTTATTTTCAAACCTGAACATTGTCTATAAGGAAAAAGGGACGATAAAATCGTCCCCGTATCTATTCTTCTTTTTTTGCGTTCTTTTCTTCTCCGTGCTTCTTTGCACCAGGAACTTTTTCAAGCAGGGCATCCTCTAAAGAAGCCTCCAGTTTTGTTTTGTTTAACAGAAGTTCTTTGTTCGCGACCTCTAATTTGGCTTTGCTCAACAGAAGTTCTTTATTCTCAGCCTGCAATTCTGGCAGAGTCTTCTCATCGCTCTCGGTTTTAATCTGGTTTGAGATCAGATCATGCTTCAGATTATAAAACTCAGGATCCGTCATCTCAATATCCAGTTCTAACTTCCGCACCTGTCTTTTGCCTTAAAATAATCATCCGCAATATTCAACTGTAACAGAGTTGCCTTCATATCCGTTGAAATCTCCGATAGTCTTCCATGGAATCAAACTCATTTATTTTATTGTTGATATAAGCCGCCTACTTTCTGTAGGTATTCTACTCCCTCATAGCCGCTTAAAGTATAAACTTTACCGCCAATGATCACTTCAGCACTGGACTTCTCAGACATAACGATCTCCTCCCGGCAGGCTTTTTGCCTTTCCCAATATACGTACAAGCTATAGTATATGTTATATATTATATAAGCAAGATATTGTAAAAGCAATAACAACTTACACTATTTTTTCAATTCCAAAATGCTGATAGGCAAGATCTGTTACCATTCTGCCCTTTGGTGTCCGGATCACAAAACCGTTCTGGACAAGATACGGCTCGTAGACATCTTCGATCGTTCCGGAATCCTCCCCGATGGAAGCTGCCAGTGTATCCAGTCCCACCGGTCCTCCCTGAAACTTTTCAATAATTGTCATCAGGATATTCCTGTCATTCTGATCAAGACCAAACTTGTCGACTTCCAAAAGATCTAACGCAAAAGAAGCAACATCTTTTGTGATCTTTCCGTCATATTTCACTGCCGCAAAAATCTCTGACGCGTTTTAACAGCCGATTTGCAAGACGAGGTGTTCCTCTTGATCTTCTCGCAAGCTCGTAGGCTCCATCCTCGTCAATCTCAACACCTAACTTCTCTGCCGAATGGATAATAATGGTTTTCAATTCATCCACCGTGTAAAATTCAAGATGATGGATCACACCAAACCTGTCCCGGGCGGTGCAGACAAAAGACCTGCCCTTGTCGTTGCCCCTACCAGTGTAAACTTCGGAAGTTCAAGACGGATGGAACGTGCGGTAGCCCCTTTTCCGATCATAATATCGATCACGTAATCCTCCATAGCCGGATAGAGCACCTCTTCCACCTGACGGTTCAAGCGATGAATCTCATCCACGAACAGAATATCCCCCTCCTGCAGATTGCTTAGGATCGCTGCCATTTCCCCCGGTTTTCCGATGGCAGGTCCCGAAGTGACCTTCATATGTGTTCCCATCTCATTGGCAATAATGCCCGCCAACGTTGTCTTGCCAAGTCCCGGAGGTCCAAAAACAGGACATGATCTAAAGACTCTCCACGCTGTTTTGCCGCTTCGATATAAACCTTTAAATTCTTCTTGGCTTTCTCGCCCAATGTAATCGTCTAACGTCTGCGGTCTTAGATTTTTTTTTTTTTCAATTTTAATATCCTCATCCTGAACCTGAGTGGAAATTACTCTCTTTTCCATGTTACCTGTCCTTTTTACATAAAAGCCATATTTTTCAATGCAGCCTTTAAGATGTCTTCCACATCGGTATCATCTGTAATCTCAATACCGTTTAATGCTTTTTTAATGCCTCTGAGGAGGAATAACCCAGCGCAACCAGTGCCTCGATAGCCTCATTCTTGGCTCCTTTGGCTTTGTTTTGAACCGGGTTGTCATTCTTCGCTAACTTCTGTTCAAACGCATCCTCAAGGCTCAATTTATCTTTTAATTCCAGAATCAGACGCTGTGCCGTCTTTGCTCCGACACCGGTGCTTTTTGCGATTGCCTTTGCTTTCATCATCGCCAAGCACAGCAAACCGGAGGTCATCTGTCGTCATGACAGAGAGGATCGCAAGTGCGCCCTTCGTCCAATCCCGCTCACTCAAGCAGGAGTCTGAACACAAACAGATCATCCTTGGTGAGAAAACCAAATAAGATCATCGCATCCTCCCGCACATGCAGATAAGTATAAACTTTTACCTCTTCCCCCATGGACGGAAGATACTGAAAGGTCTGACCGGTCGTAAAAAGATCTGATACCCGATCCCGCCAGCCTCGACCACGATATAATCTTCACCTGTCTCTTCTAATGTTCCTTTTTATATATGCATACATCCTTTTTTATCCTGCTTTCACGAATCATTAAGCAAGTCTGCCAATGTAATAGAATCCTTTACATTCCTCAAGCACAACATTCTGGATCGTTCCGATCATGTCCGCCGTTCCCGGAAATGTACCGTTGAATTATTAGTCAGTTTTCCGGTGACAAGAGATGCATCCTGTCCGTTCACTTCCTCAACTAATACCGGAAGTGTCTGACCTGTAAGTTTTCCCGCTTTCTCAGCAGAAATTGTCTGAACCTCATTAAGCAGACGGTCAAAATCGTTCCTTGATCACCTCTTCCGGAATCTGGTCATCCATTGTGCCGCCGGTGTCCCGGTTCTTTGGAATATATAAACGTAAACGCACTGTCATAGCGGACTCTGCGCACAACATCCATCGTCTCCTCAAAATCTTCCTCGGTCTCTCCCGGGAAACCTACGATAATATCGGTTGTAAGTGCAATATCCGGCACTGCCGCCCTGATCTTATCCACTAATTCCAGATAATGTTCCTTGTCATAATGACGGTTCATGATTTTTAAAATGCGGCTGCTTCCAGACTGCAATGGCAAATGAAGGTGATTGCAGATCTTTTTGGAATTCTTCATCACTTCGATCAGCTCGTCCGAGAGATCCTTCGGATGGGAAGTCATGAAACGGATCCGCTCCAGTCCTTCGATCTTTTCCAATCTTCTGCAGAAGCTGTGCAAAACTGACCGGATGTTCCAGATTCTTGCCATAGGAATTGACATTCTGTCCCAGCAAAGCATCACTTCCACAACGCCGTCCTGCACTAAATGTTCAATCTCACGCACGATCTCTTTCGGCTCACGGCTTCGCTCACGTCCGCGCACGTACGGCACGATACAGTAGCTGCAGAAATTATTGCAGCCGAACATGATATTCACGCCAGATTTAAACGAATACTTCCGCTCTACCGGGAGATCCTCCACAATCTGGTCCGTGTCCTTCCAGATATCAATCGTCATGGAATCCGATTCCATCGCCGTCACGATCAGCTCTGCAAATTTATAAATATTGTGTGTTCCGAAGATCAGATCCACAAAGCGGTAACTGTTCTGTATTTTTCAACAACGGTCGGCTCCTGCATCATACATCCGCAGAGCCCGATCATCATATATGGGTTCTTTTTCTTAAAGCCATGTAAGTAACCAAGTCTGCCGTAATAAACCTTATTATTGGCATTCTCACGAACAGTACAGGTATTATAAATGACAAAATCGGCCTTTTTCATCCGGTGCTTCCACATAACCGATTTTTTCCAGAATACCGACTAACTTCTCGGAATCCCTGGCATTCATCTGACACCCGAACGTCGTCACACAGAATGTGAGCGGTGCTCCCCTTCTGCTCTGCTAACTCTGCCACATATTTTTTTTGCAATATCCATGAAATAATACTGTCTTGCCGGCTCCTCGGAAGGAATCTGCTTTTTATCAATAATGGTAATGTTTCTTTTTCTTTCATTGTATTATCCTATCTTTTCTTAAATTATAGCATACTTTTATCGTTTTAGCAAACATATGTTCTGTTTTTTTTATAGAACATACCGCAAGTCAGTATTTTATCATTTATTTCCGGATCTGTCCATTCCCGTAAATAATATATTTTGTGCTGGTCAGCGCATCCAGTCCCATCGGTCCTCTCGCATGGAGCTTCTGTGTGGAAATTCCAATCTCCGCACCAAATCCGAACTCAAATCCGTCCGTAAAACGTGTCGAGGCATTCACATAAACACATGCTGCATCAATCTCATTTAAGAACTTCTCCGCATTGAATAATTGTTTGTGATGATTGCCTCGGAATGGCCTGTGTTGTATTGATTGATATGGGCAATGGCCTCATCAATGGAGGAAACTGTCTTCGCAGAAAGTTTGTAATCCAAATACTCTCCCCCAGTCCTCCTCAGTTGCAGCAACAAGCAATTCGCTTTTCATGCCTTCACCTGCAATCTGCATCACTTTTTCGTCTCCATGGACTTCCACGTTCTTCTCTGCAAGACGCTTCATTAATTCCGGCAGAAATGTATCTGCAATTTTTTCATGGATGACAAGCGATTCACATGCATTGCACACACCAATCCTCTGTGTCTTGGCATTTAATATAATATCCATTGCCATATCAAAATCCGCAGTCTCATCCACAAAAATATGACAATTTCCGGTTCCTGTTTCAATGACCGGGATTGTTGCCTGATTTACAACAGCTTTGATCAGCCCTGCTCCGCCTCTTGGAATCAGTACATCCACATATTCATTCATTTTCATAAAGGCTGCTGCTGTCTCTCTCGACGTATCCTCGATCAAGGCAATTGCCTGCTCCGGAAGGTTCTCATTTACAAGTGCTTTGCGGATTGCCGCCACGATTGCAATATTGGAATGAATCGCATCACTGCCACCCTTTAAAATCACAACATTTCCAGTCTTAAAGCAGAGGGCAAATGCATCTGCCGTCACATTAGGTTTTGCCTCATAAATAATTCCGACAACGCCAAGCGGTACTCGTTTCTGACCAATCATAAGTCCGTTTGGTCTTTTTTTTCATTCCCAGGGCCTCCCCGATCGGATCATCCAGCGCCGCAACCTGCCGCAGTCCTTCCGCCATCTGCGCAATCCGCACTTCTGTCAGGAGCAGACGATCAAGCAGTCCTTCCGGCATATGATTTTTCTTACCATTCTCAATATCAATTTTGTTGGCATCCAAAATGGAATTTTGTTCTTTCACTAAAAAATCTGCTACTGCAAGAAGTGCCTGATTTTTCGTGTTTGTATCAAGTATTCCAATTTTTTGGTGCAATTTTTTTTTGCTTGTTTACAAATATCCAATAATTCCATAATGTACGCCCTTTCCCAATCTGTTTTTAACTTAAGTGTAATCCACTTACAAAGCCATCCTTTAGCTTTCAAGTAAAGGCTTCACTGCCCCAAAAAGCATTGATGACTTCCCTTTCTGTATAAATATCATGCATATAGATGTCGTGTTGATCTGTTGGCAGTGTTTCTTCTAACTGATGCTCATAACAGACTGCACATATCGCCTCAGTCTTGGGTATTTTTGCAAAAAGCGGTCATAATAACCCTTTCCATACCCATAACGGCGCCGTCCCTGCCAAAATACACTTCCCGGAACAATGACTGGTTGCTGTAGCGGATCTGCTTTTTTCACTGCCCCTGACCGGTTCCATCACATGAAATGTGCCCTCTTCCAACTGCTTCAAAGAATCAATATAGAAAAAATCCATCTGATTTTCCTCTTTCGTCCTTGGAAGGGCGATCCGTTTTCCATCTGCCCATGCCTGTAAAAACAATGCATGGCAATCCCTTCGTTCCCTAACGGATAATAAGCAAAAATTTCTTTCGTATCTTTATACCATTCCCGATTGCAGAGACGCTTTCAATGGCGCATTGCTTTTCTCTTCCCACTTCCCGGCAAAGATGGCATTTGTATGGCAAGATGCTTTACGAAAGTTTCTTTGGGTTATTTCATATTTTTCACCAAGGTTTTCGATCGTTCCATCCTCATTTTGAATGTCAATATTGTTCAACTGTGCTGTCAGGTTTTTCTTCACATCCGCCACAAATTCCTTGCGCAAAGCAGTGTCTGTTCTTCTTCTCTCTGCCTCGGTCAGTCCTTCGGCTTTTGATTTTCTGTATAATTCATTAATTCTGTCGATTTTTGACTGTTCCATTATCCTATTGTTCCATAATAAAATCTGCGATATGAAAGCTTTCACTCTTATCGGCTTTAAAAATTGTTCCTGTGAAATCATCATCAATGATATGATGTAAAATGCATACATCTGCACCATTTGCGATCACCATATCCGCGCCGGAAAGCGTTGCGATCTTTGTCGCGGGTGAGTTTTGTCGCCATGCCGCCGGTTCCGACATCACTTCGGTTTTTGCTATTCAAGAAGTTTTGTATCAATTTTATCAACCACTTTGATCAATTTTGCCTCGGATTTTTTATGCGGATCATCCGTAAACAGTCATCAATATCCGATAACTAAAATCAGAAGATCTGCCCCTACCAGCGAAGAAACGATAGCCGACAATGTATCATTGTCACCAAACTGCATTTCATAAGTAGAAACCGTATCATTTCATTTACGATTGGGATCACCCAAGCCGAAATAACTCTTCAAATGTGTTTTTTGGCATTTTTCTCGACACTTTTCAGGTTTACCATTGTATTTTTGTCATCAGGATCTGTCCTGCGTGATCTGGTTATACTCTGCAAACATTCTCTGATATGTCATCATGAGTCTTGCCTGACCAACCGCCGCACATGCCTGTTTTGTTGAAATATCCTTCGGTCTCATTCAGACCGATTGTCTGACGTCCCACCGCTGATCGCACCGGAAACTTACCAGACATACATCCATTCCGCGGGTTTCATGTCGCAAAGCTCGCGCACAAGATGCTCTTAGCTTCGTAAAATTCAGGATTTCCGGTCCTCCCCTGTTTAAAGAAGAGGAACCGATTT
>VOFJ01003485.1_pt1 | contig 18303 bp, 33 predicted proteins | sample 5384081 | NCBI WGS metagenome assembly VOFJ01 (sample SAMN12384729, study PRJNA508395) | human gut metagenome | isolation source: healthy gut I | host: Homo sapiens
CTCAATTGCTTCGTTCAGTTACGTATTGCTGGACAGCCTTGGCATTCTCCAGGGTGACGAGGTGGATGGCACCCGCGGGGTGCTTGGGGCAGCAGCCCTCACCTATGTGGCAGCAGCGGCCGCTTCTATTTTACAGCTTATGCGGCTGATCATCCTGTTTGGAGGACGCAGACGAAATGACTAAGCAGAACGGACCGACAAAAGAGCGGGAACTGATTCTGGATATCCTTATGGAGATTCTGGAATATGGTGGTTACAGCCATGTGGTATTAAAGAAAGCACTGGATAAGCACCAGTATCTGGAAAAACAGAATCGTGCGTTCATCACCAGAGTGGTGGAAGGAACCATAGAGTATCTTCTGACCATCGATGCGGTGATTGACCAGTGTTCTAAAACAAAAGTAAAAAGAAAATGAAACCGGTGATCAGCACCATCTCCGGATGTCTGTATACCAGATCTTGAAGATGGACCGGATCCCCGGACAGTGCAGTATGTGATGAGGCTGTGAAACTTGCGGTAAAACGGTTCCACGGCCTGAAAGGTTTTGTGAACGGTGTTTCCTCGCACTATTTCGAGAGAAAAAGAGACCTTTGTTTTCACCGACTGGTCCCGGAATCATTCCAGCCAGACTGGATCATAGAATTGTGGAAACAACGAGTATCCGGCAGAAAAACCGGAGAGCGCATGATGCAGGCTTTCTTGAGAGGAACGCCTACCTCCGTGCGCTGCAATCTGGACCGGGCTTCCATGGAAGAGATTCTTCACAGTCTGGAACAGGATCATGTCACGGTACAGAAAGAATCCGCTGGCAGACCATGCCCTGCTTCTTTCCGGCTACGACTATCTGGATGCCGTCACGGCATTCCGGGAAGGCTGGATCACAGTGCAGGATGTAAGCTCCTCCTTTGTGGGGGAGGCGGCAGATCCGAAGCCGGGAGATGTGGTTCTGGATGTGCGGCGCGCCCGGGCGGAAAGAGCCTGCACATCGCGGATAAGCTTGCTGGAACCGGACAGGTTGTGGTCCGGATTTAACGGAAAATAAGATTCTTCTGGTGGAGGACAACATCCGCCGGACCGGATTTACCAATATCCGGGCAGAGGTCTGGGACGCGCTGGAGGAGGATCCGTCCTGGGAAGAACAGGCAGATATCGTCATTGCGGACCTTCCGTGCTCCGGCCATCATCGGCAAAAGCCGGACATCAAGTACCAGGTGACAAAAGAGGATCTGGAAGATTTGGCCAGAAACTCCAGAAAAAGGACATTCTGTCTGTGGTCTGGAACTATGTAAAGCCAGGCGGAAAGCTCATTTACAGCACCTGCACCATTGACCATCTGGAGAACGAGGACCAGAGAAACTGGATCCTGGAAACGCTTCCCCTTGAGCCGGTGAGCATTGAGGGGGGCGTTTGGCAGCCAGATAAAGGAAGAAACCATGAAAGACGGTTATATCCAGCTTCTTCCGGGCAGATACCCCTGTGACGGATTCTTTATTTCCGCATTTCGGAGAAAAAGCCTGAATTTAGGTTCGGTAGCAGTATAAAAGCAGATAAACGATTATGGAAAAGCAAGATATCAAATCCCTGACTCTGGAGGAACTGACCGAAGCCATCCGCCAGATGGGAGATAAGCCCTTTCGGGCAAAACAGATTTACCAGTGGCTTCATCAGAAGCTGGTGACGGAATTTTGATGAGATGAGCAATCTCTCCAAGCCGCTTCGTGAAAAAGTTAAAAGAGCAGTTTGTTTCTCACGGCGCTGTATCCGGTGGATGTGAAAATCTCCCAGATTGATGGCACCCGCAAATACCTGTTCCGCCGGCAGACGGCAAATGATCGAGTGTGTGGATGCAATTGCCATCATGGAAACAGTGTCTGCATTTCCTCCCAGGTGGGCTGCCGTATGGGCTGCCGTTTCTGCACCTCCACCCTGGATGGCCTGGCGCAATCTGACACCGGCAGAGATGCTGGACCAGATTTACCGCATTCAGACTGACGAGAGGGAGAGGAGCCAGGTATCCAACATTGTCATTATGGGCTCCGGCGAGCCGCCCACGACAGCTTCACGACAATGTGATCCGTTTCACTGCGCATGATCACCGATGAGGATGGCCTGAACATCGCCAGAGGAAATATCACGCGTCGACCTGTGGCATTGTGCCGAATATTTTAAGGCTGGCAGAGGAAAATATCCAGATCACATCAATTCTGTCCCTGCACGCACCGGAATGTGAGGTGCGAAAGACACTGATGCCGATCGCGAACCGCTACAGTTTAAAAAGAGATTCTGCCGGCCTGCCAGACTTTCACTTTGAAAAGACCGGACGGCTGACCTTTGAGTACAGCCCTTGGTGAGCGGTGTGAACGATAACCTGGAAGAGGCAAAGGCGCTTTTAGCCTGATCAAGGGCATGCACGGCCATGTGAACCTGATCCCGTCAATTGATCCGATCGGCAGGATTACCGTCAGTCAGACCGGAAAGCCATTGAGGCGTTTCAGGCTTATCTGGAAAAATGGCATCCAACGTGACGGTCCGCCGGGAGCTGGGAAGCGACATCAATGCCGCCTGCGGACAGCTTAGAAAAGTTTCCTGGAAGAGGAAGGGAAAGGGGGATCTGATCATGGAGGGCATGTGCACTGACAGACACCGGACAGAAGCGGAGTATGAATCAAGTTTTATCATGCCAGCACAGACCCGTCGATCCCTGGAAAACCTGTTTATTGTGGCAGATGGCATGGGCGGCCATCAGGCTGGGGATTTCATCCCGTTTTGTGGTGGAGAATCTGGGTTTTTTGAAATCCCGCATCTTGACCGGGATGTTCACGGTATTTTAAAAAGAAGGAATCCGGAAAGTGAACCGGGAACTTTACGAGCAGGTAGCAGGGCTCCAGAACTCAACAGGACGGGCAGTACTGTGTTAGGCCACCATCCGTGGAAATGTACTTTAGCTGGCCAATATCGGAGACAGCCGTCTTTTACCTGCTTCGGGAGCGCAGGCAGGATCGCCAGCAAGCGATCATTCTTGCGTGTGAAGAGCTGGTTGCTATGGGCAAGCTGAAACGGGGCAGCCGGGATTATTCGGAAAATATCATTACCAGGGCGGTAGGTGTCAGCGAGGACGTTGATACCGATCTGTTTGCGCTGAAATTAAAGAGCGGCGATCAGATCCTCATGTGTTCGGACGGTTTTAAGCAACATGGTGGATGAGCTGGAAATGGAATATATCATCCGTTCCGGGGACGGGTAGCCCGGCAAAAAGCTCTGGTGGATGCAAACCGCAGCGGCGGGCAGGGTTTGGTTGTTCTGGGGAACCGCAATAAGTGGTGGCTTATGATACTGAGACCGGAACATTTTGCAGGACCGCTATGTGAAATATTTAAGAGCAGATCGGCTCCGGCGGCATACAAGTGTCTGTGGTATATAAGGCAAAATGCCATAAGCTGAACCGTCTGGTGGCTATCAAGGTCCTGAAGGAAGAATTCTGCAAATGACAGCAATTTTTGTCAGCAAGTTTAAGATGGAGGCCCAGTCTGCGGCCGGACTGTCCCCATCCGAAACATTGTCAGTGTTTACGATGTTATCGATGAGGGCAAACTTCATTACATAGTTATGGGAGCTGGATCGAGGGCATTACCTTAAAAGCTATATCCAGAAGGGACGGCTGGAGGTCAGGAGACCATCGGCATTGCCATTCGGGTGGGCGCAAGGGGCATCGCGGCGGCGCATGAACAAAGCACATCATTCACGCGACATTAAGCCGCAGAACATGATCATCTCCAAAGATGGCAAGGTGAAGGTGGCGGATTTTGGCATCGCAAAGAGCAGTATCGGCCCGAACCATGACTTCACTCTGCCGCTGGGCTGCATTTATTTCGCCGGAACAGGCCCGTGGAGGTTTCAGTGATGAGCGAAGCGGCATTTATTCTTGGGTAATGCCATGTATGAGATAGTGGCTTCGGGCGTGTGCGCCTTTTGAGGGGAGATAACACCGTTGCCATCGCACTGGCTAAAATCTGAGGATGTGTGGTACCGCCGAGCGTTTACAATCCGGAGATTCAGTGAGCCTTGAGCGGGATTATCCTGCTGCATGGAGAAAAAGCCGGAGCGCCGTTACTGCAAAGCGCCCAGGATGTGATCACAGATCTTCGCGCGGCACTGATCAGAATCGAAATCGGGCTGGGAGCAGTCCGCAATGGATGTGGAAGGCAGACTGAACGGAGAAACTGTCCAATTGGCAGTGAAACGGCTTTCCCAGATCAAGCAGTTCCACCGGCCGGAACGTCTGGAACCGGAACGGAAAAGAAACCTATGAGCGGGGAGGCCAAAGCGGCCTGGGAGGCGGCCGGGGAAGAAATGATCGGAAACGCCGGAGCCGGGCGCGGCAAACCGCAAAGACCAGCCAAAATATTCAAGGCACCGGCAAAAGCGCCGCAGCAGGGAGGAAGGAAGACCGGGCCAATCCCCATGAGGCAGTTCTGGCTGGAGCCGGGATCGTGGCGGCTATCGTAGTTAATGGCCGTGCTGATTGGTATTTCAAGCGGCGCTTTTTCCGGGCCGGAAGCGGAATGCTGGGCAATTCCCAGACGGAAAGCAGTCGAGCCCAGAAACGAGGCTGATCTTAAAGGACACGGAGGTGTCCATGCCGTCAGTTCTGGGGCTTTCGAGGGATATGGCAGAAAGTTACGCTGAAAGAAATTCCTGACCATAGAAACATACCTATAGGTGTTTTTGACGATGTGGAAAAAAGTATGTCATCCAAAACAGGGATCCGGCAGGGAACCGTTGTGGGTAAAAGGGCGGCCGGGGTAAATGTGGTCATCAGTAACGGTACCGATAAGCTGGATTTAAGCAAGCTTGGCATCACGGAGCTGGATGAAACCACGGCGGTCAGCTTTTAGAGAGCAAGGGGCGTGAAGGTTCAGGTGGTGGAAAGAGGGAAGATGAAACCATCAAAGGCAGGCAAATGCGTTATGAGCCGGGAACTGGTGGAGGACGGCGGCGTATATCTGTGTGAGCAGCGGCCCGCATGTGGACAGGTTCCGGCACCGTCTGGTGGGAAAAACGGAGGAAGAGGCCATTGCGCTCCTGGCAGAGAATGACCTCATGCCGGGAAATACCTCTACCCGAATCCAGTACTGTGGAGAAAGGAGTTCCATCATCCAGCCAGTCTGTTTCATCCGGAACCCAACTGGCCAAAGGGCAGCAGGGATTGATTATGTGGTCAGCAGCGGCGGAGGTGAAGCATCAGCGCTACGTGGCATCCATCAATCAGGTTGTATGATTTAAAGCTTGGCCTGATCGGACCGGGTGCCCGGAAGCTCCAGCGTTACCATTATGATCCGGCTGCATCGGGGAACTGCGGATAATCCGCACTACAAAGTGCTGACTGAGTCCCACTACCATTAAGGGCGATGTGCTCCTGCCGGTGAACTTTACCAGCATTGAGCATTGACGGAACCGATCAGGGAACCCTGGAGATTGTGGATGTGAATTCCGGCGCGGTCATTAAGACTTACCCGCTGACATTCTTCCCGATGGATTAAAAAAGGAACAGATACATGACAGGAGAAAATTATCAAAGGAATCGCAGGCTTTATTATATCCACAACGGGCATGATAAGGTATATGCCTGCAAGGCAAAGGAATCTTCCGAAACCGGGGCATCAAGCCGGTAGTAGGAGACAATGTGGGATTTACCGTGCTGGACGAGGAGGCACTGGAGGGAAATATCGATGAAATCCTTCCTCGGAAAAATATTGCTGGTGCGTCGGCATCGGCCAATGTAGATATCAGGCGCTGGTGGTGTTTGCCATCACGCAGCCGGATCCAACTTCAACCTGCTTTTTCTCATCCATGATGCTGGCCCAGGACATTCCGGTGACGATCTGTTTAACAAGACCGATCTGGAAACGGAGGCAAAACAGGAAGAGTACCGGAACATCTACGAGCAGGCCGGATACCCGGTTATGTTTTTGAGTACCTATGAAATCTGGTGTGGATACCGTGCGGGATTACCTGCGCGGAAAGACCACGATCCTGGGACAAACCGTCCGGGGTAGGGAAATCCTCCCTGACGAATCTTCTGCAGCCAGGCGGCCATGAGACTGGGAGCATCAGTGAGAAGATCAAGCGGGGCAAACACACCACCCGTCACGCGGAACTGTTCTGTGTGGAGGAGGAAGCGTATCTCATGGATACGCCGGGATTTTCTTCCATGTATCTGGAAGAGATCGAACCAGCAGGAATAAAGGATTATTTCCCGGAGTTTGAAGCTTATGAGCCGGAATGCCGGTTCCAGGCGGACTGCGTCCCATCAGGGGAGCCGTGTGCGGCGTAAAGCTGCTTACTGGCAGAAGGAAAGATCAGCCAGAGCCGGTACTATGACAATTACAGGCTGTTATACCAGGAACTGAAAAACCACAGAAAATATTAAGGAGTGATGAACATCATGTATATTTTAACCATCCATTCTTACAGCGAGGCTTTGAAATTTAAGAAAGAAATCGAGACCGTATCGGAGGCAGGCGCCCCCAGTATATCCACATCGATGTGATGGACGGCATGTTTGTGCCGAGTATTTCCTTTGGCATGCCAGTCATCAGAGCGTCCGTTCCTGTACGGACAAGGTCTTTGACGTTCACATGATGGTGGAGGAGCCGGGCCGTTACGCGGCAGATTTTAAAGGCAGCGGCGCGGACCTGCTCTGTGTACACCGGAGGCATGCCGCCACTTAGACCGCACCATCAACCAGATCAGGGCTCGGCATGAAGGTGGGCGTGGCCTTAAACCCGGCTACCCCGGTGGAGACCCTTTCCTGTGTGCTGGACCAGGTGGATATGATCCTTCTGATGTCCGTGAACCCGGGCTTTGGCGGTGAAATTTTATCCCCCTATACCGTGGATAAGATTAAAAAGCTGCGCCATGTTAAATGAGCGCGGTTTACAGACCGACATTCAGGTAGACGGCGGTGTGGGACTTGGCAATGTAAAGGAACTGATGGAGGCAGAGCCAATGTCTTTGTGGCAGGCAGTGCTGTTTACAAACAGGATGCGGCAGCTAACGTAAAGGCATTTTTAAAAATTTTTGAAGAGGCTGAAAATAAATGAAGATGTCTGATCATGACGGGCGGAAAGCTGGACCTGGCTTTTCGCCCGCTCCTTTGGAAAAAGCATTTGATAAGGTCATTGCCGTGGATGGCGGACTGAAAGCGGTGAAGGAACTGGGCCTGGTGCCGGACTATATTGTGGGGGATTTTGATTCTGTCTCCAGTGAGATCCGGGAAGAATTCCGCCAGTACCCGTTCATCGTGGGGCAGCATAAGCCGGAGAAAGAATGAGACCGACACGGAGCTTGCAAGAAACCGGGCACTGACCCTTTCCTGCGATGAAATTGTATTTCTGGGGCCACCGGCGGCGCATCGACCACATGATCGGCAACATCCATGCGCTGAAAACCTGTATGGAACGGGGCATTGCCGCTTACATCGTGGATTCCCAGAACCGTCTGAGCCTGCTGGATGGTGAACGGACATTCTCGAAGCAGAGCAGTGGGGGAAATACGTTTCCTTCGCGCCCTATACAGAAAGAGGTGACCGGGATTACCCTGACCGGATTTAAGTATCCGCTGAAGAACAAGACCATTTACCGGGGTGAGGAAGTGGGACTCATGCATCAGCAATGAGATCGCGGAGGATACTGCTACAATTACCCTGGAAGATGGTGTTTTGATCTGTATCGAGTCCCAGGATTGAACTGGACTGACTAAAAAAGATTAAAACTGGCTATTAATATCATTCCACTTGCGTGCTATGATAGGCGGCATAATAAAAATGCCTGCGAACCGAATGCGGGAGCAGTGCATCCTAAAAAAGCAACAAGGGAGAATGATTATGAAAACAGAGACAACGACAAAGTATACAAGCTGGTGCTTACAGCCCTGATGGCGGCCCCCTGTGTTATGTGGCCTTCACCTTTTTTAAAGATTCCGATCCCGACTCCGGGTGGAGATACCACGGCCCTTCACATCGGTAACGCCTTCTGTGTTCTGGCAGCCTTGCTTCTCGGCGGCGGTTACGGCGGTGTGGCAGGTTCCCCTGGGCATGACCATCGCAGACCTTCTGGATCCGGTGTACATCACCAGTGCTCGAAGACCTTCATCTTAAAGCTCTGCATCGGCCTGATCGCAGGTTTTGTGGCTCACAACATTGCCCATATCACCGAAGACCATGACAGCAAGTACATTGTGAAGTGGTCTTGATCGCTTCCATTGCAGGCCTGGGCTTCAACGTGGTTATGGATCCGATTGTTGGCTATTTCTACAAGAACTATATTCTTGGTGTAGAGTCTTCCGCAGCAAAGATCATGGCAACCTGGGCAGCAGGCGCAACCCTGGTGAATGCCATTGTCGGAACCATCGTAGTGGTTGTGGTGTATATGGCGGTGCGTCCGGTTCTGAAAAAAGCAGGCCTTTTCATGAAAATTAAATAAGATTTGATACAAGGACAAGTTTATGATTGAAATTTATTAGTAAAATTCATGTTAAATTGTCCTTTCCTTTTATCTGAAATGATGTTACTATGATAATGAGGCTTTTTGCCCGAAAACCCAAAAAAGGAGAGAAAGAACTTATGAAAAAGAAAATGCTGGCTGTATTATTAGCTGGTACCATGGCAGCATCCATGACCGCATGCGGAGGCAGCAACTCTAACAGCAGCGCAGAAACCACTGCAGCTGCAGCGAAAGAGGAGGCTTCCGAGAGCGCAGAAGACCGGGGAGGCAGCACCGAGTAAAAAGATGCTTCTGAGTTCAAGATCGGCCTGATCACCGATGTAGGCGGCGTAAACGACGGTTCCTTCAACCAGTCTTCCTGGGAAGGCCTTGAGAGAGCAGGCGAGGAGCTTGGCGTTACCGTGAACTACTTAGAGTCCGCTACCGATGCTGACTACGCTCCGAACATGGAGACCTTCGTAGATGAGGATTATGACCTGATCATCAGCGTAGGCTACCATGCTGGCAGACGCAACCAGAGCAGCAGCAGAGAGGCAAACCCGGATACCAAGTTTGCTATCATCGATGATTCTTCCATCGACCTTCCGAACGTAACCAGCCTGATCTTCCACGCTGAGCAGGCTTCTTACCTGGTAGGTTATGTTGCAGGCCTGACCACCAAGACCAACAACATCGGTTTCGTAGTTGGTATGACCAACGAGACCATGAACCAGTTTGGTTACGGCTACTATGCAGGTGCGAAGGACGCTAACCCGGACATCACCGTTCAGCAGTTCAACGCAAACTCTTTTTTGCTGATTCCGCTACCGGTAAGACCATGGCAAACACCGCTATCACCAACGGCGCTGATATCGTGTTCCGGGCAGCAGGCGCAACCGGCCTTGGCGTTATCGAGGCATGCCAGGAGGCAGGCGTATACGCAATCGGCGTAGACAGTGACCAGTCCAGCATCGCTCCGAACACCGTTCTGACCTCCGCTATGAAGAGAGTAGACAACGCTGTATACAACGCGGTAGAGGAGCTCATCGACGGCACCCTTGAGGGTGGTATCCAGTCCTTCGATCTGGCGGCAGGCGGCGTAGATATCGCTCCGAGCCGGGATCTGATCGCACCGGAAGTAATCGACGCAGTGAACGAGGTGAAAGAGAAGATCGTGAGCGGCGAGATCGGGTTCCGGCTGACAAAGGAGTCCTTCGAGGCAAAAATACGGCGACGTATATCAGTTAGACTAATCACTACGGTTCGTCTCTGAAGCAACAACATCCAGACTATCTGGCGCGGGGCCCGCAGCAATGGGCCCCGTGTTGCTATAAAAAAGAGGGGTTTTTGAGGGTAAAAATAGTAAAATCTGCCAAATGGCAAATTTCAAAGAGAAATACAGGCTAAAACTGACATTTGTCCTTTCTTGTTCAGGGGAAATGTGATATAAACATGGTATAGTAGAGATAAAACCGGAGAAATGAACAAAATGAGCGAAGCAGATGACGTAATCAGCAAGACTGAGTGCAAAAGCAGCAGAATTATTTGAACAGCTACTTTACCTATGCGCCGGAAAAAGAGAAGTATCCAGGTGGTGCGGATGCCGGCAGGAACCACGTTTATCCAGGAGGGAGCACCGGCAGACAAGGTGTTTATCCTGTTAAAGGGAAGTGTGTCCGCGGTAGATTACCGGGTGCGGGAAACCGTATACGGTTTCTGCCATTTTGAGCCCATTGAGATATTCGGAACCATGGAAATTTGGGCTATATGAGCCATTATAAGACCACGCTGGCCACCCACCCAGGACAGCCTGTTTTTTAAAGATACCGGGAGATGTCTGCAGAAAATGGATTTTGAACGATGTATCTGCCCTGCGATTGGAGACTCAGCGGATCATCGGCTATCTTCTGGAACAGTCCAGAAAAGAACGGCTTTATGTCATGCTTCCCGGCAATGAACGGGTTTATCTCATTCTTACGAACTTTATATGAAACCTATGGAAAACGCGATACCTACAGCATGTATTTAAGCCGGAAAGATTTTTTCCGAGGTGACAGGCGTGTCCGAGCGGACCATCACCAGAGCGTTAAAGGAACTGGAGGAACAGGGCTGATTTCAAGGGACGGCTGGAATATCGTGATGACCTGGGAACAATACCAGAGAATCAGAAAACTGGTAAGAGTTCAGAACAATGAAACGGGGGAATGACAAGTGAAGTATTCAGAAAATCCAGATAAACAGTATCATATTCAGGTGGGAGAGGGGGCCAGGTAGGACGTTATGTGATCCTTCCGGGAGATCCGAAGCGATGCGCCAAGATTGCGGCCTATTTTGATGACGCGAAGCTGGTGGCGACAGCCGGGGTATGTAAATTTTACACCGGTTATCTGGACGGCGTAAAGGTCAGCGTGACCTCCACAGGCATCGGCGGTCCCTCCGCCTCCATTGCCATGGAGGAACTGGTGAAGTGTGGAGCGGATACGTTTATCCGCGTAGGAACCTGCGGCGGTATGCAGCTGGATGTCAACGAGCGCGGACGTGGTGGTAGCCAGCGGTGCCGTCCGCATGGAAGGAACTTTCAGCAAGGAGTACGCGCCCATCGAATTTCCGGCAGTGGCAGACCTTGATGTGACCAACGCGCTGCGGATTTCCGCAAAGGAACTGGGCCAGACCTGTCATGTGGGTGTGGTGCAGTGTAAGGACGCGTTTACGGCCAGCACTCCCCGGAGACCATGCCGGTGAGCTATGAGCTTTTTAAATAAGTGGGAGGCGTGGGGGAGCGCGCCTGGGATGCCTGGCTTCGAGATGGAGTCCCGCATTATTTATTGTAGCCAGCACCCTGCATGTGCGCTGCAGTTCCGTATTTCTGGTCATGGCGAACCAGGAGCAGGGAAAAAGCAGGGCCTGCCCAATCCGGTAGCCCATACCGATATGGCTATCCGTGTGGCAGTGGAGGCCATTCGGAAGCTGATCAAAGAAGATAACGAATAATATTCACATACATTATAGAGAGGAAGTTGTTATTATGCGTGACATTTCTATGGAAAGAGTCAATGAAACAAGAAAGAACATTCTGGAAATTATCGAGAGTGCAACCCTGACACATGAGCAGAAACGACCTGTCTGGCGAATCAGGCAGATTCTCTGATGGAGGTGCTTGATCTTCGGAAGGGCTGGATGAGCTTCTGAACGTGCCCATCGACCGTAAATGTATCTGCGATCTGTCACGAAAGGGGCACGCCGATGCGTCCGCGTTATATCATTCCGGACTACGCAAAGTTTTTAAAGAAGGGAAGCAAAATTCCTCCAGCTGGACCCGCCAACCGATCTGTACGAAGCATTAAACAGCCTGATGATCTTTTACAAGCATGTACCCGAGTGTTACCAACTATCCGGTCTATGTGGGCCAGTTAGATGAACTGTTAGAGCCGTACATCGACACGGTAGATGAAGGCACAGGCAAAAAATGCTGAAGCTGTTCCTGACGCAGATGGACCGTACCATCCTGGATTCCCACATGCAAACATCGGGCCGCGTGATACAAGGCAGGACGTCTGCTTTTAGAGGCTGAAAGAGCTGGAGAACGCTGTTCCGAACTTAAGCTTCAAGTACGATGAAGACATCACTCCGGATGATTTTGCGCTGAAAGCCATCGACTGCGCAATGCACAGCGCAAAGCCGAGCTTCAAACCACAAGATGTTCAAGAGCGAGCTGGGTGGGAGGTACGTGATCGCAAGCTGCTACAACGGCCTTTTGCTGGGCGGCGGCGCTTGCCACCCCTGTGCCGTCTGGTGCTGGGCAACATCGCCAAAGCGCGCGAAGAATATTCAAGGACTTTAAGGAGCGTGAGCTTCCGTATGTTCTGGGACATCATGGCACGTTACATGGATGCGAGGATCAAATTTGAGGTGGAAGAGGCGGATTCTTTCGAGAACAACTTCCTGGCCAAAGAGGGCTTCATCCACAGAGACCGCTTCTCCGGCATGTATGGCCTGGTGGCGGGCCCCTGGCGGACTGCGTCAACATCCTGTTTGAAAAGAAGGCATCAAAGGACACGCTTTGGTCATGATGAAAATACCAACAACCTGGGCGTTGAGATCATGGAGATCATCAAAGGAGTTTAACTTAAAACCACAAAGAATAAAAATATTGTAGAGGGAACCGGTGGACATTTTCCTGCTTCACGCGCAGGTGGGCCTGGCGGAAGATGAGAATGTGACACCAGGTACCAGATTCCCATCGGCGAGGGAGCCGGACGAGCTCATCGACCAGCTGAATGTATTAAAGAAATTCCACAAATATTTTACCTCCGGTACCGGCGATATCTTCCCGATTGATATGACTGTACACAGAAATCCGGGTATGTACTGGACATCATCAAAGGTTTCCTTCAAAGATGGATCTGCGTTACCTGTCCTTCTACTCAGCGACAGTGACGTGATCCGTGTAACCGAGTTATCTGAGTAAAGCGTTCTGAGCTGGAGAAACTGGCAGGCGGCGAGGCTGTGCTTCAGGGATACTACCGACCACTGGGACTTGGCGCTGCAAACGGCCACATTCTGGAAAAAAGGTGCGCTAAATGAAAAGCAGTGGTCCAGGATCATCCCATTCAGTAGTGTGGATGGTCGGGAAACAGACAGCCATCTTTTGCAGGGCTGGGCATTGACTGCAAATACTGTCACAATCCAGGGAGACCAGAAGCTGTGCGTGCAGTGCGGCGTCTGTGTGAAGCAGTGTCCGGTGGGTGCGCTGTCGTGGAGAGGATGGAAAAGTAGTGTTTGAAGCCATCTAAATGCGTGCAGTGTGATACCTGCATTCATGTCTGTCCCCCATGACAGTTCCCCCGCAACCGAGATGACGCCGGAGAAAGTGTATGCCCGCGTGAAAAAGCAGATCCCGTTTATCCGGGGCATCAGCGTTTCCGGCGGCGAGTGCATGCCTCTGGCCGGAATTTCTGACAGAACTGTTCCGCCTGGCCAGAAAAGACAGTCTGGGCACGCTGATTGACAGCAACGGCATGATTCCGTTTGAGCAGTATCCGGAACTTATGGAAGTGTCGGACGGTGTTATGCTGGACATCAAGGCCTTTGAGGCATCGGAGCATGTAAAAGGTAGCAGGTGTTACCAATGAGATGGTGCTGAAAAACGCGGATTATCTGGCAAGAACCGGAAAGCTTTATGAGGTGCGGGCCGTCATTGTGCCGGATCTTTACGACACACCGAAAAAAAGCATCCGGGAGATGGGAGATTTCCTGGCACCGTATCTGGAATACGGAGATATCCGGATTAAGATCATTGCCTATCGTCCGATGGGCGTGCGGGAGCAATATTCCCATTTCCAGGTGCCGGACCAGAAGTACCTGGCATATCTGGCAGAATATATTGAGGAAAAAAGGTTTTCAGAATATCATTCTGATCTAAATAAAAGAAAATACAGAGGGACCAAACCGTGGCAAAGAATAAGCCATATGGATGAGGTAAAGTTGTAATCAGATGAAAGACATCGTCAAAATTTGGCGACTTGCCGCGAATGACCATATCAACCTGACGGTGCACAAGGAGAGGTGCACGCATCTTAGGTGAGAACAGACCGGAAGAGTACCATGATGAACGTACTCTGCGGACTGTACAAACCGACCAGTGGACAGATCTTTATCAATGAAAAAGAGGTTCATTTAACAGCCTGAAGGATGCCATTGACATCGGAATCGGTATGGTACCAACGCATTTCATGCTGATCCAGCCATTCACGGTAACCGAGAATATCATTCTGGGCATGGAGCCGGTCAAAGGGCTGACCGTTGACAAAGGAGACCGCAAAAAAGAAGAAGGTACTGGAACTGTCCGAACGCTATGGCATGAAGGTAGATCCGGATGCGAAGGTGGAGGATATCTCCGTTGGCATGCAGCAGCGTGTGGAGATCCTGAAGGTGCTGTACCGCGGCGCGAGACCCTGATCCTGGATGAGCCGACCGCGTCCCTGACTCCGCAGGAGATCGAGGGAGCCCTGATGGAAATCATTTCCAACCTGACTGCGGACGGCAAGAGCGTCATCCTCATCACCCATAAGTTAAAGGAGATCACCGCATCTTCCGATAACTGTACCATTATCCGTCAGGGTAAATACATTCAGACGGTCAAAGTGGCCGATGTCGATGAAAACGCGCTGGCTGCCATGATGGTAGGCCGTGATGTTAACTTTAAGGTAGACAAGAAAGACCAGGAAGCCGGCGAGGTGGTTCTGCATGTGGAGGATCTGCATGCAAAGGATTACCCGTGGCGTTGAGATTTTAAAGGGCTTCCACCTGGATGTCAGAAAGGCGAGATCGTAGGTCTGGCCGGTGTCGATGGAAACGGACAGACGGAGCTGGTTGAAATCTGACTGGTCTTCGAAAAGGCAGAATCCGGCACCATCACCATGCTGGGTAAAGATGTTTTCAACAAGACTCCGAAGGAGACCTTTGACAACGGCATTTCCAGTATTCCGGCTGACCGTCAAGCACGGACTGATTCTGGAATTTTTCCAACGAGGACAACCTGATCCTGCAGCACTTTGAGGAAGCACCGTATTCAAACACGGCATTCTGGACCGGAGGCCATCAAAAGAGCACGCGCTGGATCTGATCGAAAAAATTCGATGTGCGCCCGCGCGGCTGCGCAGAGGCTCCGTCCGGAACTCTGTCCGGCGGTAACCAGCAGAAGGTCATCATTGCCCGCGAGGTAACCAATGACAAGGGATCTGCTGATCGCGGTAAACCCAACCCGTGGACTGGATGTCGGCGCAATTGAGTTCGTACACAAGTACCTGGTAGAGCAGCGCAATAAGAACCGTGCGGTACTGCTGGTTTCTTTCGAGCTGGACGAGATCATGAGCCTGTCTGACCGCATTCGAGGTTATCTTTGACGGCCAGATCACAGGAAGCGTACCGGGCAGAACGCAGATGAGAAAGGAACTCGGATTTATGATGGCAGGAGGAAAGACAAATGAATAAGAAGAAAAAGTATTCTCGAAAGCAATGTACTCTACACCATCATTGCGATCGTCATTGGTTTTTTGGTAGGAGCCATCTTCTTAACCATCGCGGGCATCAGCCCGGCTGTGGCTTATGGAAAGCTCTTCAGCAGTATTTTCAGCAAACCGAAATATCTGGTATGGACCCTGGTTTACGCAGCTCCGCTGATCTTTACCGGTCTTAGTGTGGCGTTCTCCTTCCGTACCGGTGTGTTTAACATTGGTGCTGGGGGGTCAGTTCGTTATCGGCGGCCTGGTGGCATGTATCCTGGGTGTTACGTTAAAGCTTCCGGCTGGAATCCACGCGCTGGTATGCTGGTGGCTGCAGCGGCAGCAGGCTGCATCTGGTCCCTGATCGTAGGTGTCCTGAAAGTAAAAGCGCGGCATCATGAGGTGCTGTCCTTCATCATGTTCAACTGGATTGCCTTCTACTTTATCCAACTATACGGTAAACCTGCCGTTCATCCATCGTGATAAGACCGAGGCTACAAGGATATCGCGGCTTCCGCAAGACTGCTTCTTCCGGAGGGGGCATGCGCAACGCCGCTTGGCTGCAGCAGCGCGCACTGGGGCTTTGTACTGGCAGTGATCGCGGCTATCGTGATCTGGATCATTATCGAGAAGACTACTCACTGGGTTATAAGTTAAAAAGCAGTAGGCTTCAACAGCAGTGCCGCAGAGTATGGCGGCATCGATGCCACAAGTCCATCCTGACTGCGCTTTGGGATTTCCGGCCTGTTATCCGGTCTTGGCGGAGCAGTGCAGGTTCTTGGTATGTCCGGCCGTTTAAGCCAGTTTGCCGGACAGGAAGCTTTCGGTTTCGAGGGCATTACCGTTGCCCTGATCGGTTCCTCCAACCCGATCGGCTGCATCTTCTCAGGCCTGTTCTACGGTGCCATGAAGTACGGTGGATCCAAGCTGAGTATCGTAAAGGCACCGTCTGAGGTAGTTGATATTATCATGGGTTGTGTAGTTCTTTTGATCGCGATCGCCCATGTGTTTAAGTATTTTTGTCCTGAAGACAGCAAAGAAGAAGGAGGCAAAAGTAAGATGAATGAATTAATAAAAGACCTTGGTCTTCTGATCAATGCGACCCTGATCGCAACGCCGCCGCTTCTTCTTGCGGCTCTTGGCTCCTGCTTCTCTGAGCGGAGCGGAGTGGTCAACATCGGTATCGAGGGTATGATGACCATTGGAGCCTTCACAGGAGCCGTTATGGGACTGACCACTGGCAAAGGCTGGATCGCGTTCCTTTGTGCCGGTCTGGCAGGTGCCCTGTTTGGACTCATCCATGCTTACGCATGTATTTCCTGCCATGCGGACCAGACCATTGCCGGTACGGCTATCAATTTCCTTGGACCTGGCTTGGCACTGTTCCTCTGCAAGGCCATGTACAACAACTCATCGATACCCCGGCCATGGATCCGAGCTGCAAGCTGCCGAAGCTGTTTGAGGGCGTGTTCCCGACCGGTTCCTTCTGGAACAATGTTCTGAACGTATACGCGGTTGCGTATCTTGTATTTGTACTGGCATTTGTCTGCTGGTTTGTGTTCTACAAGACCAAATTCGGCGCTCACTTAAGAGCAGTCGGAGAGCATCCGGAGGCATGCGAGTCTCTGGGTATTGATGTTTACAAAGTGCGTTACACCTGTGTGATCCTGTCCGGCTTCCTGGCGGCCTGGGCGGAACCTTCGTAACCCTGGCAACCATCAACCAGTTCCGTCCGAGCGTTATCGTGGGACAGGGGCTTCATCGCGATCGCAGCGGTTATCTTCGGTAAAGTTCTCGCCGGAGGGCGCAACCAAGGCATGCCTGCTCTTTGGCCTGTGCAGCGGTATCAAATCCCTGGCAGCCCAGAGCAATCTGGTATCCCCGAACCTGATCTCCATGATCCCGTACGTGGTAACCATTGTGGCCCTGGTTCTGTTTGTCGGCAAGGCATACACCGGCCGCAAACGGCAAGATCTTTGTAAAATCAAATAAAAATGTTCTTTTAAAACTGATCCAGGTCTGTATTTTTCGGCGTGTCCGTGGGTGCAGGCCTGAAAAAAAACTAAATCTTTATGGGAAAGAAAAGGAGAAGGAAAATTATGACGAATACACCAACTGCGCATAACAGTGCCAAAGCCGGCGATTTCGCAAAAACCGTACTGATGCCGGGAGATCCGCTGCGGGCAAAGTACATTGCGGAGACTTATCTGGAAAACCTGAGACAGGTGACCGCAGTCCGCAATATGTTCGGCTATACCGGAACCTACAAGGGAAAAGAGATTTCTGTTATGGGTGGCGGAATGGGTATGCCGGCCATCGGAATCTATTCTCACGAGCTGTTCAACTTCTACGATGTAGACCAGATCATCCGCATTGGTTCCGCAGGTGCCCTGCAGGATCACATGAAGCTGATGGATGTCGTGATTGGCATGGGTGCCTGCACCGATTCCAATTACGCATACCAGTACGGACTTCCGGGAACCTTTGCGCCGATTGCGGATTATGAGCTGTTAAACCGCGCGCGGTCGAGACCGCAAAACGCCAGGGAACCAACGTGGTCGTAGGCAATGTGCTTTCCTCCGATGTATTCTACAACGCCATGGGCAATGTCAACGATTTGTGGCGTGGCATGGGCGTTCTGGCTGTGGAGATGGAGGCGGCAGCGCTTTACATGAACGCGGCAAAGGCCGGAAAGAAGGCACTCTGCATGCTGACCATTTCCGATCATCTTTATACCAATGAGCACTTGAGCGCAGAGGACCGTCAGCTTGGCTTCCGTAAGATGATGGAGATCGCACTGGAACTGGCGTAATAA
>VOFJ01000741.1_pt1 | contig 18297 bp, 15 predicted proteins | sample 5384081 | NCBI WGS metagenome assembly VOFJ01 (sample SAMN12384729, study PRJNA508395) | human gut metagenome | isolation source: healthy gut I | host: Homo sapiens
TGCCACATGTACATAGCATAAAGCGCGTTACCTCGCTATACATAATACTCTTTCTCACCGAATCGCCTTCCGGCGACGGGGCGTCGCGGTAAACGATAGCCCGCTGGTTGACCGACAGGTACATCATCATATAGCGCTTGTAACGGCTGTTGTAGGCGACGGTCATTTCAGAAGCCGTGCCGCGGGCAACGGGTACTGCCGCCTGCTCGCTGCGCTTCCAGCCGGCACCATTCCAATATTCGTAGGCCGATTTGTCGAGGAGTTTCGTTTCGCTGACACGCGCCAGATAGACGTTGCCGTAACGTCCCGAATGTGTGCCGTACATATATACCAGCCCGTTTTCTTTCAGATAGGCGATCTGCGTGAAATTGCTGTCGGCATTCCATTTGACACCCGAACGGGTCCATGCAGCCCCATAATTATCCGAATAAACGATTTCACTGTAATTCACCGACCAATAATCGTTATCACCCGTAGGAGTCCAGTCATGGATGCTCATGTAGTTCAGGTATTGACGGGCGCCGACCGCAATGCCTCCCGTAGGAATGCAGGTCACTTCGTATTCCGAACCATCGGGATACTGCCCGGTTTTGGCCCGGGAGACGACGATCTCCTTTACGGCATTGCCGTCCATCAGCATCCCCGAATAATAGAGTCCGTCCGTCAGATCGCTGTCCGAAGAGAGTGCGATGGCGTTCGATTTCCAGTTACCGCCTCCGTAGTCGAAATTGTCGCCGAAACGCACATGACCGTCCGTTGCCGGCATCCCACATATTGCTGTAGTCGGTACGTCCGATATTGAACCGGGCGTCCGTTCGGTTGGGATTGGGAATCATTTCTCCGCTTTCCGAACGTCCGGTAACACGTGCCACGAGCGTTATGTTTTCCGGTAGCAGCGTCCCTGTTTCAACAGGTTCCGGTCCCGGCGGCTCCGGATCGGGAATCTCCGTATCGGATGCTGACGAGCAGCCCGGCAGCAGAAATATGGCGGCAATCAGGGAACAACATGCTTCTGATCCCGGATACGGGCCGCCTGTCTGTTTTAATAAGAATATCCATCATTTTGGCGGAGGTTAATGTTGGAAAGCAGTTCGGAAGAGGGTATCGGATACAATTCGAGATATTTCTTCTGTTTGGGCGTGTGGAATGTCCAGCTTCCGTTTACATAGAGATCCCACCGGATCAGCTGCTCGCGCCGCATCCCTTCGCCCGTGAACTCGCGCCCGAGCTCTTTCAGAAATTCACCGTAAGGCACGGATACGCCGTCAACGACAGTCGAGGCGGACAACTGTTCGGCTGTCAGTTCGCGCACGGATCGGGGCAGAGACGGATCGAAACTGCGTTTACGCACCTCGTTCACGATGTCGGCAGCCCCCTGTGCATCCCCGCCGCGAAGCAGACATTCGGCCTTCATCATCAGGGTCTCTCCGAGGCGGAACACGACCCAGTCCTGATCGGTCTCCCACTTCTGGCCGATCTTGATCTCGTACTTTCCGAAGCGGTAGCCGTCGAATTCACGGGCGGCGTCGATCGAGGCAATTTCGTTGACATAATTGAAGGGTGTCACACCGTCGGTAAAATAAAGCGGCTGCTTGGTGAGATAGTCGTACTGCTGTCCCATGCAGTAACTCTGCCTGTAACGTTTGTCATTGTAATGATCGGGATCGGTGGCATCGAACGTCTCTTTTACGTACGAAGGCACGGCGCGCAATCCATTGTAACCGCCCGATCCCGCGTTGTAGATCGGCTTGCAGGCCCAGTGCTGGGTTTTGGCATAGATGCAGTGAAAAATCGGCGATCCCGTCGTTTCGTCGTACGGTACTGCAAAAATAATTTCGGGCGACGTTTCGCTTTGCAGACTGAAAATATTGGAAAAGCTGTCGTCGAGCTGGTATTTCGTAGACCCGATTATCTCGTTGCAAAGGATGAGCGTACTGTCGCGCTTGGCGGCATATTCACTGCCGAGCCACGATTCGGCATTCAGATACACCTTTGCCAGCAGATGCTTGGCTGCCCACTTGTTAAAACGACTGTACCGCTGTTCTTCGGGCAGTTTGTCCATGCTCTCGCGCAGTTCCCGCACGACGAAGTCATACACCTCTTTCCGGTCGCGCGTCGTGGGCATATAATCTTTCGGCACGTCGTAGGTCTCCATGATCGGCACATTCCCGAAAAGAGACAGCAGGTAATAATAATAGAATGCACGCACGGCACGAATCTCAGCCAGCGTTTGCTCGTCGAGCTCCAGTCCGGCCTCTTCGAATTGGTGCAGCACCCGGTTGCAGCAGGTCGTGATACCGTACCACAAGTGGCTCCAACACGTACTGAAATGGGGATCGGTCGATTTCCATTCGTGATTGTTCAGCCGCAGCCAAATCCCGCCGTCATACCAGCCTCCGTCCGAATTGGTGGGAATGACCCAGGCATCGGTTCCGAGCTCGGTCAGATCCCAGATGCTGCGGTCCTCGTTGAACCAGCGCATCTGCCCGTACATGGGTGTCAGCAGGTAGGCCGAACTCTGTTCACTGTCCGCCAGAATCTTGTCGATTGTCATATCGCTGTAAATATCCGGATCGAGATTCGTGCATGAAGCCAGCAGGAGTGTGCATGCGCCGAACAGATGTATTATTTTTCGTTTCATGGTTTTGATCTTTAGAAGTTGAACGATGCCCCGACGATGTACGAGCGCAGATTGGGATATTTGTTGATCGGGTCTACGCCGGGTGTGAGACCGACGATCGCCACTTCGGGATCCAGGCCGGAATAGCCGCTGATCGTAAGCAGGTTCATGCCCGTACAAAAGACCCGGATGCTGCGTATCACCTTGTTGCGCTGCGAAAGATCGAACGTGTAACCGATCGTCAGGTTATCGAGTTTGACATAATCTCCCGACTCGATATAGCGGTCCGAATAGATCGACGGTGCGAAATTATAATACTCGCCGACCTTCTGATAAGCCGATTTCGGCACGTTGAAACTCGACAGCCAGGCGAGTGTTTCATACTTCATCCGGTAGGCGTTCAGAATATCGAAGCCGAAGGCTCCGCGGAAGGACACCGACACATCAAGTCCCTTCCAGCGATAGTTAGCCTGCAGGGCGGCGAACATTTTGGGCATACCGTTACCGATAATAGTCTTATTGTCTTCACTGGGGTCCGAATTCTCGGCTCCGACAACATTCCAGGTCGTACTGTTTTTCAGTCCATCGACACGCCATCCGTAGAAGTTGCCGACTGCCCAGCCATCTTCGAGCCGGTGCGTGTAAGTCTGCATGGGTTCTCCGGTCGATCCGAGCGTCAGGTATTCCATCGTATACCTGTCATTGGAAAGAGAGATCAGCTTGTTCTTATTGTACGAGAAATTCCCGCTGAGCGACAACGCCATATCTTTGCGGGAAATCAAGTCTCCGGAAAGCATCACCTCGACACCCTGGTTGCGCATCGAACCCACGTTGGCCAAAATCGAATTCGTGATATTGGGAGGGGTCGGTACCGTATAAGTGTATAACAGGTCATCGGTACGGCGATTGTAAAAATCGATACTACCCCGGAACCTGCTGCCGAACAGAGCAAAGTCGAGTCCGACGTTGAGTTCCTTTTTGCGTTCCCATTTCAGATCGTCGTTCGCATTGTTCGTCGGCACGATACCATTCACCCACTTGCCGCCGTCGTACCCCATGTATGCGGTGCTGAAGTTGTACAGCGGAATGTATTGGTAAGCAGACGAGGGTGCGGTGCCGGTTATGCCGTATCCGATCCGTAATTTGAGATCGGAAACCCAGTGTACATCCCGCATGAACTTTTCCTGTGTGATCCGCCATCCGGCACTTACGGCCGGGAAAGTACCCCAACGGTTGTTCTTTCCGAACTTATCGCTTCCCTCATGACGCAGGCTCGCCATAAAAAGATATTTGTTGTCGAAATTATAGTTCACACGACCATAGAAACCGATCAGTTTGACCCGGTACTTGTAACTGGTTAATTTCGAGGAAAGACCATCGAGCGTCGAATTCGCCGAACCGATATTCCATGCGCCGAATCCATCGATCGGGAAATCATAAGCATACATCTCGGAAGACTGATGAATATAATCGTTGTAACTGTATCCGACGGTTGCCTGCAACGTATGAAAACCGAATTTACGCGAATAATCGGCCTGTAATTCAAGTGTCTTGTCCTCGCCGTGGCCCCCCGAAAGTCGCGCCTGTCCCCGTGTGCTGCCCATCGTCGATGAATAATGCTTCCGGGTCGTGCTGTAGGCGTAATCATTGAAATCGCCCATGTAAATACCCGTAGCACTGATCGTCAGATCCTTGATCGGCTCGACCGAGATACGACCCGACATCATCAACTGGTCGTATTTGTTTTCGGTGCTCTGTTCTTTCAGTAAGCCTACCGGATTGGCACCGTTGCTGTTTTCATAATAGGAGCCGTCGGCGTTGTAGACCGGGATGGTCGGGTTCCGGCTGAGCGCCTGCATATAGAGATCGTTCGGAACGATACCCTGCGTTACGATTTTATTGCTGACATTCAGGGCGATCTTGAACCGGTCGTCGAACATGGCGTGGTTGATGCTGAGTTTAGCGGTCAACGACTCGTCGAAAGAGCCCTTGTAGATTCCCTGTTTGTCGTTGTAGGTCACCGAAGCGAGGTAATTCGTCCGGGCGTTTCCGCCTTGCAACGAGACGTAATGCGTCTGGCTGACGGGCGTACGGGTAATCTCCTTGACCCAATCCGTATCACCCTTGAAATCGTTGATCAGGTCGAAGCGTGAATCCTCTTTTGCGAGCCGGGATTTCAAGCTGCGAAGTTCCGTGGCATTCGGATAATCGGAAGTCTCGTCGAACATCTGATCGATGGTAACATATCCTTTATATTCCAACGATACGCGTCCCGACTGCGGACGTTTGGTGTTGATGATAATCACGCCGTTCGTTCCGCGCGTTCCGTAGATAGCCGCAGCCGAACCATCCTTCAGAACATCGATGGATTCGATGTCTTCCGGTGAAATGGCATTGAGGGATCCGCCGGCCACACCGTCGATCACGATGAGCGGTGCCGAAGAAGCAGCCAACGTAGAGATACCGCGCAGCATGATACTCAACTCACCGCTGGGATTGCCTGATGTTTTGGAAATACCCAAACCGGCGACTTTTCCCTGAAGCAACTGGAGCGGATTGCTGACGCTTCCCTGCAGAAATTCATCGGACGACACTCGAGTAATCGAACTGGTAATCTCTTCTTTACGGATCGTACCGTAACCGATTGCAACCACTTCTTCGAGTCCGATGGCATCGGCTTCAAGTGTGAAATTCACTTCCGTCCGACCATTGATGCCGGTTTCAGCACTTTTCATGCCGATGAAGGAACACACAAGCGTTGCATTCCTGTCTTTTACGTTCAGCGAGTAACTGCCGTCGCTGCCGGTCGAGGTGCCGGTCGTAGTTCCCTTGACGATGACCGATGCCCCGGCAATTCCGTTTCCGGTCTGATCGGTCACCTTTCCGGAAATGCCGTAACTCTTTTGAGCCGATGCCGGCATGCCGGACAGCAGCATCAGAGCCATGCATAACATGAAATAGAGTCGTTTCATAATTGATGGTATTTAGGTTAATTTTTTTCTCTGTTGCTTCAGACAACGCTGTCCCGTACCAGAAAGCGGCTGCACGGTAATCGACCGTGCCGGGATTCCAGCTCAGCATTTCCAGGTCGAACCGCAACCGTTGCCCGAAAGGCATTACATCCAGATTCCGGGTGCGGACAAAAGTGTTGTAACCGTGCGACGATGTTTCATCGGCCCGGGGAGCGCCGCCGAACGGCGTTGCGAACGGCACCACAGGCGCCCAGGAACAGTTGTAATAGTCTTCCGTTCCAGTACCCATGAACGAAGGGAACGTATCGTTGTCGACCCAGATCTTTTCGTCGCCCTCGCCGTACCAGTCCGGACAGTGGTTATAAAGCGACAGCACATCGCCGCAATAGACCCCGTGACCGGTTATGGTCGTAAAATTCCAGTCGAGATTGTCCGGCGAGTTATAATCATTGTTGACCGGAATACCCGTTTCATCGTGGTAAGTCGCATGGAAATAGAGTGTCTGCGCTGTACGGTCGAAATCATCGACATAGCCCGTGATTACGGCTGTAAAGGGAATATCGGTCTTTTTTTCGATACGCAGGTCCGCATGTTCCGCATAAGGCATTACCCAACGACTCGTAAAGGAGCCTTTGCCGTCGGATGAAACATACCAGCCCGACGAAGCCGGCGCACCGGTACCAACTCCGAAGAAACAGTCCAAAGGACACCACACACAGCGTGTACCGTCGAAATCGATACGTAACCAGGTCTGCTGCATAATTTCGGTAAGATCCGCCGGATCGAATTCCGAAAGCGTTATGGCCAGCGACCGGATCGCTTTACTTCCGTCAGGCAAGTGCAGTGACGTGGTACCGTTCGACATCGGGGTGACTGTCCGGGTACATTCCGTTCCATCAGCATACATTTCGGGGGAGAGCAGTTTGCGATTTACCGCGGCGATCTTATCCGTGAGTTTGCGCACCTCTTTCAACGAGAAGGTCCGAACATTCGTTCCGTTGTCATAGGTTCTGTATCCGATATGATAGTAACGGGGTATTTTGACCGTGTAGTCGGGCTCTTCGAGTGTGATACGGCAGGATCGGGCATAGGGCAGGGGCAGAAAGAACGTGTTGCCGCCGGTTTTGGAAAGTTCGTCTTCATAATGCGTATGTGTCAGTGAAAGGGCCGTACCGACAGTTGCCGGAAAGCGAGCCATGTCATAAGCCGGGATCTCGATTTCTGGTGTATCCGATTCGTCGAAATAGAAGCGCAGAGTTCCGCGTTTATCGGACGTCGTCATCCAGATACGTGTTATGGCTCCGGGTCCTTTTTCATCGAAGAGTACCTTTTCGACACGGCCGCGAACCGTATCGAGCCGTTCGAATCCGGCACCGTCGTCATTGGCGAACCAACCGGGTTCGTGGGGACTGACGGTACGGCGGTCGTGACTGCTGACTTGCGCCGCACGGTAATTCACAGCAGGATAACCGGTCACTACGTCGTATGAAACCATTTCATCCAACAGCGATGCCGTCGTTATCGGGGATGCAGTGTCCGGGGGGCTGTTGTGCGTTCCGCAACTTATGATGCAGAGCGCCATTAAGATTGTAACGAGTTGTTTCATGGTAAACTTGGGTTTAGGTTCGGTTATTTACGGGGCGGAGGCCACGCGCCAGCGCAGGTACAGACATAGGCTGCAGTCTCGACGGCTGTCCGATGTGCTTCCGCGATCGTCTTGCCAGTAAGCAGGGCTCCGATCAGGGTTCCGGAAAATGCGTCGCCCGCACCTACCGTATCGACGACCTCCACCCGGGGAGTCGGCAGTGTAGATATATGGTCATGGGTGTAAATGGAACTGAACCGATCCCCACCGGTAAGTACGATCATGCGAAGTGCATATTGCTCCGCCAATTGGCGGCACGCAGCGTCCGTATCCCCCGGAAGAGCGAACAGTTCCTGTAGTCGGACGAGCTCGTCATCATTTATTTTCAATACGTTCGCCATCCGGAGCGATCGGTCGATCAGCTCCTTCGAATAGAAATGCTGACGCAGGTTGATATCGTATATGCGATAGGCTTCGGCCGGTACGGCTTCGACCATGGCGCAGGTGGTCCGGTGCGAAACCTCGCCGCGCTGTGCCAGCGTGCCGAAACAGATGGCACCGGCGCCGCAAGCCAGGGACAGCATCTTTTCCGTAAGCGGAATATAGTCCCAGGCAACATGTTCGTGGATCGTGTAGGTAGGTTGACCGTTGCAGAGCGACACGTCGACAGTGCCGGTCGGCTTATCCACCGTGGCAACGAGTGTGCGGATACCGTAACTGGCGGTAACTGCCAGCAGATCGCGTCCGGCATCGTCATTGCCGACAGCGCTGACTGCCCAGCCTTCGACACCGTTCTGTGAGGCGTGATAGGCAAAATTCACGGGGGCTCCTCCGGCTTTTCGTCCTGTCGGCAAAACGTCCCACAGAAATTCACCGATACCGATGACAAGGGGTTTGGAATGCATCTTATTCTTTTTTTAGCAGTTGTTTTTCAATCTCTTCGAGCGAACGCCCTTTGGTCTCAGGAATCCAGATGTAGATAAACAGCCATGCAGCAAGGCAAAGGATTCCGAATCCGGCAAAAACGATTGCTGCACCGAAACTCTCCAGCATAACGGGGAAGAACTGCACGACCAGGAATGCGCAAGCCCAGCTGATCCCCGTCGAAAGCGCCATGGCCGTACCCCGGATCGCCGATGGATATATTTCGGCTGTAACGACAAACATAAGCGGGGAAAGCGACACTGCAAAGAAAGCGATGTAAACAAGCAGGGCAATCAGAATACCGATACTGTCGGGTTGCGGCTGAGCAAAGGCATAGGTCAGATACGCCAGCGATACGACCAGTCCGGCACATCCCCACAAAAGCAGTTTCTTGCGTCCCAGACGGTCCACCAACCATACGGCGACAATCGTGAACAAAAAGTTCACTATTCCGACATAGATGGCCTGCATGAGCGCCGTATCTCCGCCAATACCGGTCTGCCGCAATATTTCAGGGGCATAATTAATAATGACGTTGATTCCGGTGATTTGCTGGAATACGGCGAGCAACGAGCCTAACAGTACGATATATGCCGTCGACCCACGGAATAATTCAGATAATTTGGGGCCGCCCTTCTGCGAAGGTTGCGGTGTTTCAAGCATAACTGCCGCATCTTCGGAAGAAATCCCCATGCGGGCGATGGCTTTTCGGGCAGCCTCATATTCCCCCTGTCTAATCAGCCAACGCGGACTTTCGGGCAGAAACAACAGCATCAGCAGATTGCCCGCAGCAAACAACAACGGCAATCCGAGCATCCAACGCCAGTTGTTTGCCCACGAAATCATCCCGAAGTCGGCGCAATAGGCAGCAAGAATGCCGATAACGATGAATAACTGGTAAAACGAAACGAACGTGCCGCGCCATTTGGCCGGAGATATTTCGGATATATAAATAGGTATTACGGCCGAGAGGACACCCATGCCGCAGCCGCCCAGGAACCGGGCTGCAATCAGCCATGCGGCATTGCTTGCCAGAGCACATCCGGCGGCCGACAGTGTCAATATGACGGCGGATATGATCATCATGTTTTTACGGCCGTATTTATCACTGTAACGCCCTCCCAGCAATGCACCTATCAGGCAGCCGATCATAATGGCACTTGTCACGAGTCCCATGGTCATGGCCGAAAGATCGAACTCGGCGGTAATGAATTCGAGCGCTCCGGAAATTCCTCCCAGATTAAGCCCGACTACGAATGCCCCGAACGAGGCGGCAAAGACACACCCGAATAGCAGTAACTTGTTCTTCATATCAGATTAGTTGATTTATTTTGGTATGACAAAAATAGTCTGTCGTGTGCAACGTTTCGATAACGATTGTTACAGATGTGATAAGCCTTGTTACAAATCAATCTAATTCGATCTGCTTGTTTGTAGTTCTGGCTACAAAACCGCCGGACAGGAGCGGTCGTATGAATCGTGCGGGTCTGATCTTCCAGCCCTGCTCATCGACGCGCAACGATACGATGTGGAGATGTCCTTATGCTTGAAGACAAAGGTATCAAAGTCCCGTTTCAGTTCTTTGAAAGGAATATCCTTTACACGGGATTCGTATTCGAGGAGAGCGGCAAGACGGTTACGGCATTTGCGGTAATCGTTATAGCTCGAACAAGTGCGGTCTTTGCACACATGTTTGAGGAAGCCTGCAAGGTATTCGTCGAAGGGCTGTAACAGCAGGCGGCAGTCATCACCCATACCGAGGAAGGCATTGCGAACTTTTTCAGTCGTAATGTATGAATCACGGTCGCAGAGCCGTACTTTTTGGATGGGTTAAGCGTAACGTTAAGTTATTTGTTACGCGAACGTTCGATGCAAGAATCTGAAAACGAATCTTTTAATGCAAAACAAAGCATTTCGGGCAGGTTAACGGATAAGTAGCACGACTTACCGTTGAACCTGCCCGAATTTGCAATTTTATTGTTCGGAGTATATGCGGAAAAAGAGAATTGAATACTTGTAAACAGGATATTTATTCTTTTTCTGCGCTTTCGTCGACTGAAAAAAGCCCCTGCTTCGGAAGCAGGGGGCTTTTTCGTCGGTCGGAAGTCCGGCCTACTGCGGCTGCTTGCCGATGTAGGCCAGGATGCCGCCGTCCACATAGAGGATATGGCCGTTGACGAAGTCGAGGCGTCCGACGCGAGGAACACGGCGGGACCCATCAGGTCTTCGGGCGTCCCCCAGCGTGCCGCGGGGGTCTTGGCCACGATGAACGAGTCGAACGGATGGCGCGAACCGTCCGCCTGGCGCTCGCGCAGCGGAGCGGTCTGCGGCGTGGCGATGTAGCCCGGGCCGATGCCGTTGCACTGGATGTTGTATTCGCCGTACTCCGACGCGATGTTGCGGGTCAGCATCTTCAGGCCGCCTTTGGCCGCAGCATAGGCCGAAACGGTTTCGCGGCCCAGTTCGCTCATCATCGAGCAGATGTTGATGATCTTGCCCGCGACCCTTCTTGATCATACCGGGGATCACGGCTTTCGACACGATGAACGGAGCGTTCAGGTCGACGTCGATCACCTGGCGGAATTCAGCGGCGCTCATATCCACCATCGGGATGCGCTTGATGATACCGGCGTTGTTCACCAGGATATCCACCGAACCCAGTTCCTTCTCGATCTTGGCCACCAGTTCATTCACCTGCTCCTCGTTGGTCACGTCGCAGACGTAGCCTTTGGCGTCGATACCTTCCTCCTTGTATGCAGCGAGCCCTTTGTCCACGAGCTCCTGTTTGATGTCGTTGAACGCGATTTTCGCGCCTGCGCGGGCAAAAGCCGTTGCCAGTGCGAATCCGATGCCGTAAGAGGCGCCCGTTACGAGCGCGACCTTTACCTTCCAAAGAAAAGTTTACCATAATGTTATAGATAATTTTTAATTCTTAATTTTTTCATTCCGAAAATTGCGGGAAGGTTCCGGATTACCGCAATTTTTACATCTGTAATCGGATTGAGGCCGAAATCCTGCTGCATCGCGCCGTAGTCGAGGTTCTCGCCGCCCATCGCCCCAGATGAAGGTGTAGTTGAGTTTCTCTGCGGCCAGATGGATCGACCATCGTCGCGCAGCCACGATCGCCTGGTCGCCCTTCATCCAGATGTGGCGCGTCTCCTCGACCTCGCCCATCAGGTGGCACACGGCATGCTCCTCGGGGACCTCGAAATAGAAATAGGCTTCCATGCGGCGCGAGTGCACGTGCGCGGGCATCGTGTTCCACACGCTGCCGGGCAGCAACTCGGTCATGCCCATCTGCAACTGGCAGGTCGGCAGCACCTGGTTGACGATCATCTTGTTGATATTCCGGTCGTTCGATCCTTCGAGCGAGCCCATGTGAGCCACCACGGCGTCGGCTTTCGTGACCTTCTTGTCGGGGTAGTTGCGGTGGGCCGTCGTGGAGTTGAAATAGAATTTCGCGGGATTCTTGGCGTCCTTGCTCTCGAAGGTCACCTCGCGGTCGCCCGAACCGAGGGTAGAGGGCCTCCTTGTAGCCGAGTTCGAACACCGAGTCGCCGGCCTTCACCACGCCGGGGCCTCCGACGTTGAAAATACCCATCTCGCGGCGGGTGAGGAAGAAGGGGGGCTTTCAGCGGGTCGATGGCTTCGAGGCGGAGCGTGTCTCGGCGACGGGCATCGCGCCGCCGACGATCATCCGGTCGTACATCGAGTAGACCATGTTGAGACCTCGTCGGCCGAGAATACCTTCTCGATCAGGAAATCGCGGCGCAGGCGCGCCGTGTCGTAACTTTTTCGCATCCTGGGGTGCGCCGCGTAGCGGTTTCGTAGTTGGTTTTCATATAAGTCGCTAAATTTTAGTTTGTTGCACTCGTTTTTTGACTGGGATTGGCGTCGGTCGTCTAAATTGGTTCGCCAATTCCATCCTTGCAAAGATACGAAAAAAATCCGGAATTGGTTTGCCAAAATGCGGATTTTATCTGCTGTCTCCGTCCGGTCCCGGTCCGTGGGCCGGAAAAATGCGGTCCGAAGTTGCGCACGATCGTTTTTTTCATATCTTTGTTTCGTGTCCGCAATAGCGGGCCGCTTGATTACATTGGAAATCTGGTAAATTTCATTGGAAAAGTAATCAAGCACATATCCTGCTGTTACGGCGTGCCTGCGCCGGGACTGGCACGGGATATGATTCCTACGTCACAACGGCGCGGGCTATATGTGCTTATCTCTTTTCCGGTTTACCAGAACCTCCAATGGGATAATGCAACAGTAGTCCGCGTTCGTGTTTTCGGGCGCGCTGTAAAAAACGCCGTGTCATGAATTCTTTCACCCATCCCTGCCGTCCCCGCACCAATGACTTTCGCCGCGACGAAGAGCGTCTGCGCTTCGTGCTGCGCGCCTCGGGGCTTGCGGTCGGGGAGTTCGCCCGTGAAATCGGGCTTCCCGACAGCGAACTTCTCTACCGGATCAAGGCTGGCAAGGCCCCGCTCGAATCCGGGATCGCCGAACGCATTTGCCGCCGTTACCCCCAAATCGACTTCTGCTGGCTGCTGACCGGTGAGGTCCGCAGATCGCAATAGGGCGGCGGTCTTTTCCGGGCTGAATTGCCTCGCGTCGCATTCGTTTCGCGCCGCGTCGCCTTTTCCATGCGGATTGGCTGCGACTTTATTTGCCTCGCTTCGCTTCATTGCATTGCGCGCCGCTTCGGCGACTCCATCCCGGCGGCGGCAAAAGGACGAACACCGCGGGCGGGACGACCGAAAAGCGGGAACATTGCCGTGCAAGCACGTATGTTCCCGCTTTTCAGCCGTGTGCCGATGGCACTTATTCGTTCTTTTGCTCGTACCTTACCTTATGGAATTCATCCTGATACTCGCCTTGACGAGCGCGATGGCGCGGATGCGCGAGATTTCCACGTCCTTGTCGGCGTGGTGCACGTTCTGACTCACGAGTTTCACGTAACCCTCGCGGTCGGATTTCTGAATGTATTTCACCGTCACGTATTCCTCGCCGTCAATGTCGATCGACAGCAGGTACATGTCGCCCCAGAAGATGTCGTCGATGTCGTGCAGTTGTTTGTAAAGCACGATGTCGCCGCTCTTCAGCAGCGGGTACATCGAATCCCCGACAATGTAGATCGCCCCGTCGCATTTCGGGAGGTTGGGGATGTGGATGAAGTTGACGGGTTTGGCCTGCGCCCGGTCGGCGAAGAGCGGCACCAGCCCCGCCGTGCCCTCGATCGAATAGAGCGGCACGCTCTGCAACGGCAGCGAATTGTCCGTGCGGTGCATGTAGGCCGTCAGGTCGGGTTCGGCGTTGAACATGTTGTCCTTGCCGGTTTCGAGCCATTCGGGATTTACGTTCAATTCCTGAACCAGTATGTTGCGGTTGCGGGCCGAGAGCCCCGCCTTGCCGGTCTCGATCATCGAGAGCGCCGCCTTGCCGATGCCAAGCCGCTGTGCCAGCTGCTTGCGTCATCTCAAGCTGTTTGCGTATCAGTTTAACCCGTCCGTTCATGGCTTTCTTATTGGAATTATTGATATCAAATATTTTAACTTTTCGATTGAAAATTCAAATATTGAACTTATCTTTGTGCTACAAAGTTAAACAATTTATTTCGATTTCTGCAAACATTTTCCAAAAAACTATTCATAATCAATGATCTATTCGGTATCATCGGAACTTTACCTTGAAGTGGCCGCGCGTCTGGCGGAGGCCGTCGGGGGCGGAGGAAGTTACTTTTCGGGTTCGCTCACGTTCCCTTTCGGCGACACGGAATGCCGGCTGACGGCCTCGGTGATCGTCTACCGGCGGGTCGAGCGCCTGCCCGAAGGCGACCGGGACGTGATCGCCGACCTGGTGCCCGTGTGGTGGGAGTTCCACACCGCGGGCGACGGCGGCGAGGTCCTGAACGACTTTTCGTTCTCCGAACTGCGGGCGTATCTCTGACGCTCCGCCCGCACCCCGGCCCCTCCCTTCCCGGCACGGCGCTGCCGCCGGGGTGCACCCTCAAAAAACCTGCCCGCCGCGGCGCCGCGCAAAGGGGGTTTAATAAGGTGAAAGGTGAAAGGTTAAAAGTGAAAAGTTTTTTAAGTCGCAACGAATTGAAGAACCTGCACTTTTCGTTTTTTACCTTTCACCTTTTCACTTTTAACCTTTCACCTTATCTTGATGACTTTTTCTGATTTCGCCCTCGGCGTCTATCCCTTTCTCGAACTGCAACCCTTCCACCGGACCTATTACCGCGTGCTGGAGGCTTTCGCCGCGGGGCGCATCCGGCGGCTGATCGTCACCATGCCGCCGCAGCACGGCAAGAGCGTCGGGGCCACGACGCTGCTCCCGGCCTACCTGCTGGGGCTGGACCCCGACCTGCGGGTCGCCGTCGCCTCCTATTCGGGGTCGCTGGCCTCGAAGTTCAACCGCCGCGTGCAGCGCATCCTCGAATCGCGGGAGTACGCCGCCTTTTTCCCCGGCACGGCCATCAAGCAGGGGGCGAAGCCCGCGGGCTACATCCGCACGGCCGACGAGGTCGAGATCATCGGCCGCCGGGGCGGACTGCTCTCCGTCGGGCGCGAAGGGTCGCTGACGGGCAACCGCGTGGACTGCTTCGTGCTGGACGACCTCTATAAGGATGCGCTCGAAGCCAATTCGCCGCTCGTCCGCGCCAACTGCTGGGAGTGGTACACCTCGGTGGTGAGGACCCGCATGCACAACGCCTCGCGCGAACTGATCGTCTTCACGCGCTGGCACGAGGAGGACTTGATCGGCACCCTCGCGGCCCGCGAGCCTTGGGTCGAGGAGTTGCGCGCGTGGTCGCAGCTGGAGGGGCTGCCCGCCGACCGGTGGCTGCACCTCAATTTCGAGGCCTTGAAAAGCGGTCCGCCTACGGAGATCGACCCCCGGCAGCCCGGCGAAGCGTTGTGGGAGGAGCAGCACGGCGCAGCCCTGCTGGCGGCCAAACGGCGGCTGGACCCCCTGCAATTCGAGGCGATGTACCAGGGACGCCCCTCGTCCCGCGAGGGACTTTTGTACGGGTTGAATTTCGCCGAGTACGACGATCTTCCCCGCGAGATCGTCCGCCGCGCCAACTACACCGACACGGCCGACACGGGCGACGACTACCTCTGCTCGCTCTGCTATGCCGTCGATGCCGACGGGGTGATCTACATCACCGATGCGGTCTACTATTCGCGCGAGCCGATGGAGACGACCGAACCGCTGGTGGGGGAGGCGTTAGTGCGCTCCGACACGCGGCAGGCGGCCGTCGAGAGCAACAACGGCGGCCGCGGATTCGCCCGGGCCGTGCAGGCGCTGGCTCCGGGCGTCCGGGTCGAGTGGTTCCACCAGAGCGCCAACAAGGAGGCCCGCATCCTCTCCAATTCGGCCACGGTCCTGCACCTCCTGCGGTGGCCCCGGGGGTGGAACCTCCGCTCGAGCTTGTACGCCCATCTGACGACCTACCGGCGGAAATTCCGCGCCAACCGCTGGCACGACGCCGCCGACGTTGTGACGGGCATCATCGAGCGCGAAGTCGCGGGCCGGGACCCAAGCGGGTCCGGGGCGTGCGGTTCTGCCGGTGAGGGACGGATGACGGGTGCCTGCCCGGACGGGCGCGGCAGTTCTTTCCCGGCGTTCCCTCCCCGGCGTTCCCTCCCTGCCGGCCCCTTCCCGCCGTTCCCTTCCCGCTGTCCGGTGCCGCTTTTCGGGTGGCTCCTCCCGGCAGTCCCTTCGTCGGCTCTTTCCCGCCGTTCCTCCCCGCCGTTCCTCCCCGGCGTTTTCTCCCGGCAGCCCCTCCCCGCTGTCCGGCGCCGCTTTCCGGGCGGCTCCTCCCGCTGTTCCTCCCCGCCGTTCCTCCCGCCGTTCCTCCCGCCGTTCCCCGCCGGCCCTCCTGCCGGCCCCTCCCGCCGGCCCCTCCCTGGCGGCCCTCCCGGCGGCCCTCCCTGCCGGCCCCTCCCCGCTGTCCGGTGCCGCTTTCCGGGCGGCTCCTCTCCGCCGTTCCCTCCCTGCCGTTCCCCTCCCCGGCAGCCCCTCCCCGCCGTTCCTTCCCGCTGTCCGGCGCCGCTTTCCGGGCGGGCAATGTGAAGCCTGCGTTAAATATGTTCCCGCGCGGAATCAAACGGCCCGATTTTCCGTACCTTCGTCGTGGTTATGTAACCGGATTTTGAAAATAAACAGCATGAAATCACTGAAAATCGGAAATTTGTGCGCCTCGATGCCCATCGTGCAGGGCGGCATGGGCGTAGGCGTGTCCCTCGCGGGCCTGGCTTCGGCCGTGGCCGATCAGGGCGGCGTCGGCGTCATCTCGTCGGCCGGCCTCGGGGCGATCTATAACGACTACTCGAAAGACTACCGCGCGGCCTCGATCTGGGGGCTGAAAGAGGAGCTTCGCAAGGCCCGCGCAGCCACGCGCGGCATCATCGGCGTCAACGTCATGGTCGCCATGTCCAACTTCGCCGACATGGTGCGCACGGCCATCGCCGAGAAGGCCGACATCATCTTCTCGGGAGCCGGGCTCCCGCTCAACCTGCCGTCGTTCCTGACCGAGGGCGCCCGGACCAAGCTGGCCCCGATCGTTTCGTCGGCGCGCGCCGCGAAACTGCTGTGCCGGAAATGGTTCTCGGAGTACAGGTACATCCCCGACGCCATCGTCGTCGAGGGCCCCAAGGCGGGCGGCCACCTGGGCTACAAGACCGAGCAGATCGCCGACGAGCACTATTCGCTGGAGACGCTCGTTCCGGAGATCGTCGCCGAGGTCCGGGCCTTCGAGCTCGAACACGACTGCCGCATTCCGGTGATCGCCGGCGGCGGCATCTACACGGGCGAGGACATCTACCGCATCATGGAGCTGGGCGCCGCGGGCGTCCAGATGGGCACGCGCTTCGTCACGACCGAGGAGTGCGACGCCGATCCAGCCTTCAAGCAGAGCTACATCGAAGCCCGCGAGGAGGACATCGAGATCATCCAGAGCCCTGTGGGCATGCCGGGGCGGGCCATCCGCAATTCGTTCCTCGACCGGGTGAAAGAGGGGCTGAAACGCCCGAAGAGCTGCCCGTTCGACTGCATCAAGACCTGCGACGTGACGCACAGCCCCTATTGCATCATGCTGGCCCTCTACAACGCCTTCCGGGGCAGGCTCCGCAACGGCTACGCTTTCTGCGGGGCGAACGCCTGGCGTGCCGAGAAGATTCAGTCGGTGCGGGAGCTGATGGCCTCGCTGCGCGCGGAATACGAAACTTTCGCCGCCGGCTTGAAAAACCGGTTCTGACCGACGCCGGTCCTATGCGAAACCCCCTTCCGAACATACGTCCGGAAGGGGTTTTCCGTGGCGGTCCGGGCGCTCCTATACCCAGCCGGAGTAGGGGGCGTAGAGGACGCCCGGCGAGTCGTCGATGCCGGTGAGCAGCCAGCCGATGCCGTATTGCGGAAAATGGGTGTGGATGCGCAGCGCCAGGTCGCGGCTGATGCCGTTGTGCCCGCGCTTGATCTGATAGGGAGATTTTCGCCCCGCGACAGTCCGATATGGCGGGCGAAAGCGTTGATCGTGAGTCCCGAATCGTCGATAATCTGCTGGAGGCGCTGCCAGTCTTCGAGGTTGCGTTCGCGGATGGATTCCTTTGTCATGGAGCCGAGTCGTTTTGGGGTCCCTTATCCGCGCCCGCCTGAGAGGCGGGTTTCCGTGTTTCTGATCCATGTCCGCGCTCCCGGCGCACCACGCCGAAAAAACGCGGACTACTGTTGCATTATTCCCATGGGGGCTCTGGTAAGCCTTGCGAAAAATAAGCACATATAGCCCGCGCCGTTGTGACGTAGGAATCATATCCCGTGCCAGTCCCGGCGCAGGCGCGCCGTAACAGCAGGAATATGTGCTCGACCGTTCGCAAAAAAAATTTACCAGATTTCCATGGAAAGTCAAGCGGCCCGCTATTGCGGACGTAGTGCAAATATAGATAAAAAAATCCGAATTCGATCGCTTCCGGACTTTTTTTTTTTTGTGTAACGAAACGGCCTTTCTACAACTCTTCGAGCCGCGCCACGGGCGAAACGTCGAGCGAGGCGAATTCCCCCTGCTTGTAACGGTAATAACCCGCCATGGCGATCATCGCGGCGTTGTCGGTCGTGAACTTGAATTCCGGCAGGAACGTCCGCCACCCCCGGCGGCGGCCCGTCTCGACGATGCCGTCGCGGAGCCCCCTGAATTG
>VOFJ01001619.1_pt1 | contig 18277 bp, 34 predicted proteins | sample 5384081 | NCBI WGS metagenome assembly VOFJ01 (sample SAMN12384729, study PRJNA508395) | human gut metagenome | isolation source: healthy gut I | host: Homo sapiens
TGCACCACTATTTCCATTCAAAAGAACGACATTTTCTAGATACAAGTCTTCTGTATTACGGAATCATTGCCTGCTTTATTGTCGGCGCAGTGATCGGTAATGCAGCAGTCCAGCTGTTCCAGACAAAGGCAATTCTTGGCTGTTCCTTCTTGCTATTAATTTCATTCTTTATGATGTTTATTGATTGGGGAAAAGAAAGAAAAGGAGCTTGCACTTTAATGTGCGGCTTCTTTTTTCATACCGGTTTTCAGATAGAAAAAAATCCCGAAAGTGCAATGTTGATCAGCACTTCCGGGAAAAAATTTACTGCGGATGACAGGACTTGAACCTGCACGTCGTAAACACCAGATCCTAAGTCTGGCGCGTCTGCCTATTCCGCCACATCCGCATATTTCTTATTCAATTATTGATTAAGAAAAAATAGAACAAGCGATTTGCTTGTTCCAGTGAGCGTGCGGGGATTCGAACCCCGGACAACTTGATTAAAAGTCAAGTGCTCTACAAAAAACCACCTGAGCTACACGCCCTTATTCATTTTATTTCTTTCCTGCTAGCAGGATAACTGGGCTAGTTGGATTCGAACCAACGAATGCAGGGATCAAAACCCTGTGCCTTACCGCTTGGCGATAGCCCATCGAAAAAACTTCATATCTGACACTGAACGGCCAGTTGGAATATCCAGAACAAAAAGGTGGATAGCCGGACTCGAACCGGCGATATCCAGAACCACAATCTGGCGCGCTAACCAACTGCACCATACCCACCACAAAACGAGCCTGGGGGATTCGAACCCTCGACCTACGGCTTAGAAGGCCGTTGCTCTATCCAGCTGAGCTACAGACTCATTTCATATCTTCTTTTCTCTCGTTTTCAAACGAAAAGCGGGTGATGGGAATCGAACCCACGTATCCAGCTTGGAAGGCTGGAATTCTACCATTGAACTACACCCGCAGGATGATCGGGGTGACAGGATTCGAACCTGCGACCTCCTGGTCCCAAACCAGGCGCTCTAGCCAAGCTGAGCCACACCCCGATATCAGTTTTATTTCCTTGCCCCTGCGGCTTTGTTCGTTTCTTTCGTATCTCCCGCAGCGACAAGATATATTATATGGCATGTTTCTCAGAAAGTCAACAGGTTTTTTTAAAGTTTTTTTACTTTTTACGACTGTTTTTTTACCTGTTTTTCCGCAAGAAGAGTGTGCAAATTGTTTCTTTTTGTTTTAGTTTTCTGATAATTAGAACAATTATAGATATTTTTTTTGCTCAAAACTCAATTTTTCCGTCCCCATCGACTTCCATAATCATATAGCTGCCTCGTCTTCCCTCCTGACGTGGAAAAGATAGACTTCCCGGGTTTAAAATTGTCATTCCATCCTTCTGAAGAAAGAAAGGACGATGTGTATGACCAAACATTACGAGATCCGCTCCTCTTGATCTGCCCTCTTCTATGATAGTTTCCATCCCCATGGACACATAATAATAATGTCCATGGGTTAATAAATGCATGATAAGGACCAATCTCAAACTCCTCTTCTCTCGGAAGTTCTGTAAAAAAGTCGTTATTTCCTCTTATAATATGCTTCTCACACTCTACGACAGCCTCAGATAGTCTTCTCCGCCTTCTACATCTCCAAGATGGATAAACATATCAATTTTCCCAGCCTCTTCTAATGCGCGGTCCAGTGCCTGGTGTCTTCCGTGTGTATCACTGACAATCAGAATTTTCATGCTTCTTCCTCGTTCAATTTCTCTTCAAGCAGGATTTTTATTGCTCGAAGTGCTTTTTCCTCTGTGGCTCAATTTATTTTTCTGCTCCGGTGTCATCTCCGCTGTTGTACATCCGAATTCCGGAACATAGAAGATCGGATCATAACCGAATGCATTCGCACCGACAATCTCGTGTCCAATTTGTCCTTCAATCGTCTCACGGACTACGCTTGTTGTTCCATCCGGAAAGACTGCTGCAACAACCGCACAGACAAATCTTGCGGTACGCCTCATCGTCCGGAACCCCTTCCAGTCTGTCCAGGAAAGGATTCTGTTTTTTATATCATAAGAAGTATCCTCTCCGGCAAATCTCGCAGAATAAATTCCAGGTGCCTTATCCAGATAGTCAATCTCAAGACCTGAATCATCTGCAAGAACAATATCGTTGACCAGTTTCGTGATACAGCTCTTGCCTTGATCTCTGCATTTTCTTCAAAGCTCATTCCGTCTTCTACGATTTCTTCATCGACTCCTGCCTCACGCATCGATACGATCTCCATACCAAGATCAGCAAGAATCATCCGGATCTCTTTCATCTTATTTTCATTTCCTGTTGCAAATACAATTCTTCTTTTCATTTTGCTTTCTACCTTCTATTCTTTTTTCACCAACAATCTAGTACAGCGTTTCTTATTTCTTCGGTCTCGGTGGCTTTGGTCCCTGGAACTGATAGAAATATGTTTTCAGCATACCATTATAAATCTTACGGTTCTTATCTGCTTTTCGTCCGAAATAGCGTTCTGCGTCTTCATAACTTGTGATCATGTATGCAGACCAGCTGTCAAGTTTCCTAAAGCTCTCGCCAAATTCACGATATAAACCAGGAAGTGCCTCTTTTTCTCCTCAAGACGCTCTCCATATGGCGGGTTCGTAATAATAAATCCATATTTCTTCGGATGACTCAGTGCACTGACCGGTCTCTCCTGGAAATGGATCAGATGATCCACACCTGCATTCTCTGCATTCTGTCTTGCCATCCGCACAACATCCCCATCAATATCATATCCCTGGATATCCGTCTCAATCTGATCATCGATCAGATCATTCGCCTCATCAATGGCCTCATACCAGAGTTTCTTATCAATCAGATTCGCCCAGCTCTCAGCCGTAAAAAGAACGATTCATTCCCGGTGCAATATTTGCTGCCATCATTGCTGCCTCAATTGGAAATGTTCCACTTCCGCAAAACGGATCCACTAAGATACGCTCTTTTTCTCCACGGTGTCCAGCATGATCAGTGCTGCTGCCAGTGTCTCAGAAATCGGTGCCTTGCCGGCTGACGGACGGTATCCTCCTCTTATGAAGAGAATCTCCCGATGTATCGATTCCGATCGTAACGATATCCTTCATCAAAAAAATACTCTCAGTGGATAAGAAGCTCCATCTTCCTGAAACCACTGTACATGATATCTGCTTCTAAGACGATCTACCATCGCTTTCTTCATAATTGACTGAATATCCGAAGGGCTGAACAGCTTACTCTTTTACCGATGAAGCTTTCGCCACCCAGAACTTCCGTTCTTCGGTATATAATTCTCCCAGGGAATTGCTTTTGTCTTCTCAAACAATTCATCAAAGGTAACTGCTTTAAAACTTCCTGCCTTGAGCAGAACACGTTCTGCTGTACGGAGAAATACATTCGCCCTGCACGCTGCATCTGCTCCTCCGTAAAAGGTAACTCTTCCATCTTCCACCTGTGCGATTTCATATCCCGATCCTGAATCTCCCTTTTTAATACTGATTCAAGACCGAAATGACACGGCGCAATCCATTCCATTCTTTCCATATCTACCTCATATTATCTTTATGTACTTATTAATTACTGTTAACTGATTCTTATTTTACAGTATTTAATTTGATGTAAGTGTCAAAAGTATAAATTGCGTTTGTGCTCGCACAAATAAGCAATTCATACTTTTGACACTCACATCATAATTTACTATAAATGAAAGGCAGAGTAAAGTGCGATTGCCTTTCTTCTCTGCCTTGTTACTGTTTATAAGAATCTTATTCGTTACTGCTCACAGTATCTGTTAATATCTGTCTGACTCATCATAATCATCTTTTCCGCCATAGCAGTCATCTGCATTTTTTGGAATTGCAGTTTGTGCTGTTCTTACTCTGATTTGAATAAGAATTTTTACTGGAATTCTTATTCGAACCTGAATTAGATGTTGAATTTCTGTTCTTACTCTGATTTTCTTCCTTCGATGAATAGAATCCATTCTGAGAATTTTTACTTGTGTTGCTATAATTTTTTGCCATGATACTTCCTCCTTATTTGGTGTTACTGTTCTTATTAACTGACAGTAACTATTTAGTACAATCTTTATTATCCCAAACGGAGGTCTTTTTATGCATTTTTTGTTTCAACCATATTTTTGAATATTTTGCTTGCTTTTTTCCAAATGCATATATTATACTGATTCATGTAGAAAGATCACTTTCTACAACCCCTTATTAATTATTTATACTCCCCTCAAAAGACCGATGGCTCCCCCATCGGTCTTTTACTTTTTTTTTCTAATATCGTCGGTTCCCACCGATCAGTCTGATCACGATCATAATGATCAGAAGAGGAACAAGAACCGGTGCCGAAAACTGATGATTCCTGTTATAACAGACACAACTACTACGACTACAAATACAACTGCAAGGATCAGCAAAGCCTTCTTCCACCAGGTATCTAATCTGAACTCATGATAGGAACCATAAGAATGCTCTGTTCCATATTCATCCTTCTGTCCATAACCAGTATAGCTGTTTTGTGCCTGCGTTGTCTGGTTGTACGAATTATTAAATGGACTCCTGTTCTCATAAACCACTTCTTCGTCTGTTCCATCACTTGCATCTACAATGGTTTTCGCAATTGCCCACGGATCTCCGAGCAGTTCCAAGACCTCCTGCTCGCTCTCTTTCCTTTTCTCATTTCTTCTATAATATAATCATCATAAAACTTAAGATGATCCTGAATTGTTGCGGCATCAAGCTTTCCATTCAAAGCCTCCTGTAATTTTCGGATAAATTCCTGTCTTGTCATATTCAACTGTTACCTCCTGTTCCGAAGGTTACTGTTCACACGATGTGCGACCAGCAACGCATCTCGCCATTTTAAATTGCCTTTGGCGATGGGGCGAGATGCATTCAAGTCAAAAACACGCATCCTCCGTGTCAATCAGCGGAGTGATTGACACGGGAGTGAACAGTAACTTCCGAAGTTCTCTTTAGATGTAGAATACCACACTGCCATTCTTTTTTTTAAACCGTTATTTTCCACTACATCTGTCGTTCATAATTTGTTCATTTATCATTTAAAAAATCTTTCATCTTCTTATCACTTTTTTTCTTCATTTCTCTCACATATACTATAAGCATCAAAGGAAAAAAAAAAAACTTTGAATAAACTTTTTCATAATACATGCCGGGAACCAGTAAATGGTTACCCGGCATCCTCCCTTTTATGGAGACTTTTTTCTTATTCCGGAACAACCGGATCATTTATCACTTCTTGTTTCGTTTCCTGTTGTATTTCCTCTTCTACAGATTTTTCCGCAGTTTCCTCTGTTTGCTGTTCTGTCGTTTGCTCTGCTTCTTCCTTGTTTTCCCCGTTATTCTCTTCTTTCGTCGTTTCTTCTATCTTCTTTTTCACATGCTTTGACCGATTCCAGAATCTCCTGAACCCGTTCCTCCATCTCTTTCTTCCATTTCATATCTTATCCAATGCTTTTTTTTCTTTCCTGTTCAGTTTCACTATGTTCTTCTGGTATTGTTTTTACATCGTCTGCTTTCTGATCTTGCACTGCCGTTTCACTTTTCCCAACTGTATTGTTGCTTTCTCTTCCCCGGCTCATCCCAATTCCTGCTGCCGCAATTACTGCCCCGGCAGCAAATAAAAGAACCGCCAGTTTGACATTCCGAAGTTTTACTTTCTGTTCCAGATTCCATTCCTCGCGTTCCTCCGGAAGATCACGTATCACCTGGCTGATCTTGTCATAATGCCGTCTTCCGCCACCGGTACAACGTTCAATGATCCGCTCCAGTCTGCGTTCTTCACTTCTGCTAAGTTCGGAATCTGCTCTGTATATGCCAGTAAAAACTGCAATATTTTACCATATCCGAACAAATCCACGGAACAATTTTTTCCTGCTGCCTGACGCTGTCGGGCGGATAAAATGACTTCTCACCGCTTTCTGCTGCATCTTCTTCATAACAAAATTCATTTTCCTGTGCATCCGGATTTAAAAGCAGCAGTTCTCCTTCTTCTGTCACAACAATACTATATGGGGTCAGACAACGATAATTCTGCCCACGTCTCGACTGCTGATACTTTCTTATTTCTCCGGCAATTTGTCGGAACCATTCAAATAACACCGCTTTATCTAACTGTGTATTATCCCGCAGATAATAAATCAAAAAGTTCTCCCTGCAGGCAATCGATACTTGGCTGGCATTCGGTTCCTTTTTCCACGAAGCGAAGTACTTCATACATTTTTTCCATATTTAATTCTACTGCAATCTGTCATCTAAACGTGTGCGGCCCCACACCGCACACGATACAATACCTGTCCAATTGAAAATTATCAGAATCTGATACGAACTACTCTTCAGAATCTTTTTCCTGATTCTTCAGTCAGAACGACTGAAGTGTGACTCTCATATTAATTGAATTCTTCCAGTCTGTCAAGAGCTGCGGCAACAACTTTGTCCATGTCATAATATTTATAATCACCCAGTCGTCCGCCAAAGATTACATTTTTCTTTCCTTTTCTGCAAGCTTCTTGTATTCTTCAAACAATGCATTATTCTTTTCATCATTGACCGGATAATATGGTTCCATGCCAACACTCCATTCTGATGAATACTCTCTGAAATAACCGTCTTCTCCTGCTTGCCAAACTCAAAATGCTTATGCTCGATAATTTTGTATACGGACTTCACGCTCTGTGTAATTGACAACAGCATTTCCCTGATAGTTCTCACAATCAAGAACTTCTGTCTCAAATCTGACAGAACGATACTCCAATGCTCCCAGCTGATATCCAAAATATTCATCGATCATTCCTGTAAAAATAATCTTCTCTGCAATCTCCGGATTCTCTTTTTCTGAATTCAAAGAAATCAATCCCTGTGCGAACTTCTGTCCCTTCCAGCATCTTCTCAACGATTGCTGTATAACCGCCAACCGGAATTCCCTGATATCTGTCATTGAAATAGTTATTATCGTAAACAAAGCGGAATGGCAGACGTTTGATAATAAATGCCGGAAGTTCTGTACACTTTCCTCCCCACTGTTTCTCTGTATAACCCTTTGATCAGCTTCTCATAGATATCTCTTCCGCCAAGAAAAAGTGCCTGTTCCTCCAGATTCTGTGGATCTGTGATTCCTGTCTCTTTGCGCTGTTTTTCAATAATCTTTTTGCTTCCTGTGGTGTGCGGATATTCCACATCTTACTGAATGTATTCATATTAAATGGCAGGTTATAAAGTTCATCTTTATAAACTGCTACCGGAGAATTAATATAGTCGGATTAAACTCCGCAAATTGATTTATATAATCCCATATCTTTTTTATCAGACGTATGGAAAATATGTGCACCATATTTATGTACATGGATTCCTTCTATGTCCTCACAGTAAATATTTCCTGCAATATGATCTCTTCGGTCAATCACAAGACATTTCTTCCTTTTTTTTTCTTTAATTCATGTGCCATGACAGCTCCATAAAGACCTGCTCCGACAATCAGATAATCGTATTCTTTCATTTACTCCTTCTTTCCGCAGAACGATTGTCTGGATCCGGTAAAATTCAGAGATTAACCTTTCTGCCTTCTTTTTTTTTTCATGTTATGGTGTGTTTATGATAACACATTTTCTAATAAATTTGAATCTCTATCAAAAATACGGTATACTTAACAGCAAAAGGAGGATGAATTATGCTTATAAAAAAAATGGTTTTCTAATTGATCCTGCATCTGATACAGAACGTCTTGTCGACCTTCGCATCACAGACGGTCTGATCCAGACACTCGCAGATGCCGGAACTCTGACACCTGAAAATGGAGAGGATGAGCTTGATGCTGCAGGACTTATGATTTCTCCAGGACTTGTTGACACACACATTCATTTCCGTGATCCCGGATTTATTTATAAAGAAGATCTCCATACCGGATCTCTAGCAGCTGCTGCCGGTGGATTTACTTCCGTGATCTGTATGGCAAATACTTCACCGGTCATCGATTCTGTTCCGGTTCTCAAAGAACTGATGGAACGGGAGGCTTTGGAAGACATCCATATTTTCCAGGCTGCTGCTGTCTCCTGCGGACTCAAGGGTGAAGAGATGACTTCTATGAAGGAACTTGCCGCTGCCGGTGCCTGTGGATTCACAGATGACGGAATCCCTCTTAAGAATGCTGCATTTTTATAAGGCCATGGAAGAGGCGAAGGCACTTGACCTTCCGATCAGTCTTCATGAAGAAGATCCTGCATTTATTGAAACAAACGGAATCAACCACGGACCTGTATCTGATGCGCTGGGCATCTACGGATCTCCTTCGATTGCTGAAGAATCTCTTGTTGCCAGAGACTGTCTGCTGGCGCTTCGTTCCGGTGCACAGGTCGTAATCCAGCATATCAGCTCCGGACAGTCCGTTGAACTGGTACGTACCTTTAAAGCTATGGGAGCAAATCTGCATGCAGAGGCAACTCCGCATCATTTCACTTTGACAGATGAAGCTGTATTAAAATACGGCGCACTTGCCAAGATGAACCCACCGCTTCGTACAGAAAATGACCGCCTTGCTATCATCGAAGGTCTCAAAGACGGTACGATCGATCTGATTGCTACAGACCACGCGCCACACAGTACGGAAGAGAAATCCCGTCCTATCACACAAACACCAAGCGGTATTATTGGTCTTGAGACTTCCCTTGCTCTCGGAATCACTTCCCTTGTACGTCCGGGACACCTGACATTAAGCCAGCTGATCGAGAAGATGACGATCAATCCTGCCAGCCTGTATCACCTTCCGTGCGGTTCTGTCGCAGAAGGAAAATCAGCTGATCTTGTACTGTTTGATCCGAATGAGAAATGGACTCCTGAGACTTATGCTTCTAAGTCTTCTAATTCTCCATTTACCGGATGGGAATTGTATGGAAAAGTAAAATATACAATCTGTGATGGAAAGATTGTATACAAGGATTAATCTAAGAAGGTCCCCTGCAGAATCTTTCATTTCCGCAGGGGACCTCTTCTTTGCTCATTAATCCTCGATCGCTGTTACTGTATAATCTTTGTCTTCGACTGTCTTTTCAGCACTTCATTACTGATTTCGGAATTCAGTGTTACAACTGCTGTTCCGGCCTCATGGCTGACTTCTGCTGTATCAACCTGCTCAAGTGCCTCGAGAGCTTTCTTCACAGCCGCCTCACAGTGTCCACACATCATTCCTTCGATTTTCATTGTCTTTGTCATCTTTGTCTCCTCCTTGTTTTCTGACTCATTTTTGTCTGCTAAGACAATATCTGAAACAGTATTTTCTGCTGTTTCTACCTTTTTTCATCTTTTTCTGTTTCTGTCTTTGCTGGCATCGTACATTTTAAACAGATTCAGTCTCAATGCATTTGTTACTACACAGAAACTGGACAGGCTCATTGCCGCTGCTCCGAACATCGGATTTAATTTCCAACCAAAGACCGGGATCCAGATTCCTTGCTGCCAGTGGAATACCTATTACATTATAGAAAAATGCCCAGAACAGATTCTCATGAATGTTGCGCAATGTTGCACGGCTCATACGGATTGCCGCCGGCACATCACTTAACCGGCTCTTCATCAGGACAACATCCGCTGCATCTATTGCAATATCTGTCCCCTGCTCCAATGGCAATTCCCATATCTGCCCTGGTCAGTGCCGGTGCGTCATTGATACCGTCACCTACCATCGCAACCTTTCCTTTTTTTCTTTCAGCTTGCGGATCACCTGTTCTTTTTCCTTCCGGAAGAACACCTGCGATCACTTCATCCACGCCTGCCTGCTCACCAATTGCCTTCGCTGTGCGCTCATTATCTCCGGTCAGCATAACAACATGGATTCCCATATTCTGAAGTTCTTTCACTGCCTGTGGACTATCTTCCTTGATCACATCCGCAACTGCGATCATGCCAAGGAACTGCTTATTCCTTCCAAAGAACAGCGGTGTCTTTCCTTGCTGGTGTGCCAACCGTTCCGCCTGTTCTTTTTATGCTGGCAGAAATCTTCATTTTGTCAGAAATAAATTTAAAATTGCCTCCGTACAGCCAGTCCTCTCCAAGTTTTCCTGACAGACCATTTCCCGGAACTGCCTGAAACTGTGTGATTTCACTTTTCTGCTCTGCTTCCCCATTTTCTTCTGCCTTTGCAAGAATCGCACGGGCCAGCGGATGCTCACTTTTCTGCTCCAATGCATTTGCAAAAAATAATAATTCATGTTCTGTCATTCCGTCCGCAGGGAGCAGATCCGTCACCTTCGGTTCTCCACTTGTGATCGTTCCTGTCTTATCCAGTGCGACAATCTCCGTCTTTTCCTGTCTGTTCCAGAGAAACAGCAGTCTTGAACATAATTCCGTTCTTTGCTCCGACTCCGTTACCAACCATAATTGCAACCGGAGTGGCCAGACCTAATGCACACGGGCAGCTGATCACCAGAACAGAAATTCCCCTTGCAAGTGCAAATCCAACAGGCTCTCCGACAAGCAGCCATACGATCATTGTGACAACTGCAATAGAAATAACTGCCGGAACAAATACTCCTGAAACTTTATCTGCCACTTTGGCAATTGGCGCTTTAGTTGCAGCCGCATCACTTACCATCTGAATGATCTGTGATAATGTCGTATCCTCGCCAACTCTCGTCGCCTCGCAACGCAGAAAACCTGACTGATTCATTGTAGCCGCAGACACTTTATCCCCTTCTGCTTTATCTACCGGTATACTCTCTCCGGTCAGGGCAGCTTCATCTACTGCACTGTTTCCTTCCAGAACAATTCCATCCACCGGAATATTCCCCCCCGGTCTTACAACAAACTGATCTCCTCTTCTCACCTGGTCAATCGAAACTTCCTGTTCTTTTCCATCACGCAGGAGCGTTGCTGTCTTTGGTGCCAGCTTCATGAGGCTTTTTAATGCATCTGTTGTTTTGCCCTTTGAGTGCGCTTCAAGCATTTTTCCGACAGTAATCAGTGCCAAAATCATGGCTGCGGATTCAAAATAAAACTCATGCATCAGCTCCATCACATGATCCATATCGCCTGCCGTCTGCGCTGCTGTCATAGCGAATAATGCATACACGCTATATCCATAAGATGCACCTGCACCAAGTGCAACCAGCGTATCCATATTTGGTGCTCTATGGATCATGCCTTTCCATCCACTGATAAAAAACTTCTGATTGATCACCATAACGATTGTCGTTAACAGGAGCTGCGCCAGCCCCATCGCCACATGATTCCCTTCCAGAAATACCGGAAGTGGCCATCCCCACATCATATGGCCCATGGAGAAATACATGAGCGGAATCAAAAAACACAAAGAAGCGATCAGACGCCTTTTCATCTTCGGTGTCTCCCTGTCTTTTCAACGCATCTTCCGCACAGTTCTGCTCACTTTGATTCATCCCATGCCCTTCATTCTTTGCAGATTTCAACGTTGCCCCATATCCAGCTTCCTCAACAGCCGCAATGACCGCATCTACTGTTGCTGTGCCTTCCACTCCCATGGAATTCGTCAGAAGACTGACTGAACAGTTCTCTACTCCGGGGACTTTTCCAACCGCTTTTTCAACACGGGCACTGCAGGCTGCACAACTCATTCCCGTCACATTATATTGTTCCATCTTACTCCTCCTTCAAGTTGTGATCCGACTTTTTGTGCCAGATCTCTCTTCAGATCTTTTATCGCATCAATTTCTGAAGTGTCGTCACGAGCTCGTCAATCGTCTCATCTTTTCCCTCGCGGATATCCTCTGCCACACAGGTACGGATATGGTTTGCCAAAAGCACTTTATTGAAACTATTCAGAGCCGCATTCACCGCAGATACCTGAATCAGAATATCCGGACAATACGCGCCTTCTTCAACCATCCTTCGAACTCCCCTGACTTGTCCTTCAATTCTACTCAGACGATTCATCAGATCTTTATATTTTTTTCCGGTCGATCCTTTGTCTTGTGACAACATCCCGGACAGACTTTCTTTTTTCTTCCATTGTATTTCTCTATCGTATAACCCCCAGGGGGTATATTTTCTAATTATTAATATATACCCCCTACAGGTATATTTCAAGTGCTTTTTAACAAAAAGTTACTGTTCATGCTACGTGCGGTTGCTGCTTACGCTATATGCGGCCGGCAACAACAAAGAAGCTGTCATGGAACATTTCACAATTATATCTATGTTCCATGCAGCTTCTCTGCAATCCATTATTATGTTCGTTATTATATTTCCTGACAAATCTGTCTTATTCTACACTCTTGAGTGATTCAACCATGTTAATCTTCTTTAACTTAAAATACATCACTCCATTGACAAACAAAGAAAAGGCCACTGTCAGAAGAAAGGCATACAGGAAACTCGGTGGATCGATATTTCGTCCAAACATAACCGAATCAATCTCCACTGTCTCAACAATAAAGCGGTGCAGAATTTTTCCGATCAACAATCCCGCCAGTGCCCCAATCAAGGTCAGCAGGATATTCTCTCTGTAAACATAAGAAGAAACTTCCTTGTCATAAAATCCAAGTACCTTTAATGTTGCCAGTTCTCTCTTGCGCTCTGTAATGTTAATATTATTCAGATTATACAGCACTACAAATGCCAGCATTCCTGCTGAAATAATCAATACAACAATCACGATGTCCAGACTCTCCAGCATATGATCCACCTGCTTTTTCAGGCTTGTCGTATAGCTGATGCTAAGTGTTCCATCACACTTCATTATATTTTCGCCGACATCTTTTTGCCTCCTCTGTTGTACGGTCCTGAGTTCTATAATAAATTGAATTATAGGCCGGAGCCTCACCGAATGTCTTTTCATAGACTTCAGATGTCATATAGAGATAATGTCCCATATAGTTCTCACAGATTGCGCTGATCAAGACTGTTTTCTCTCCATCATCTGTATCAATCGTTAATTTATCACCGACATTGACTTCCAGCAGTTTCGCTACTTTTTTTCAGTCAGGATTGCTCCTTTATCATCCAAGGAATAAATTTCTTTTTGTCTTCCGATCCCGGATCACGACAAACTTTTTGAATTCTTCTACATCTTTTTGGTACATCTAAATAAACTTTCTGAGAAGACTCTCCTGAACTGACCTCAATATTTTTCAAAAGATTTTCTGCAGTCACTGATACCTTCTTATCCGTATCCAGTTCTTTCTGAACCTCATTTCTCTCTTCTTCTGTCACATCTTCCTTTAAGATAACGTCTCCATCATAAAGCTGAATCTGTTCGTATTGAAGCGGAACGATTGCTGAGATAGAATCTTTTAATCCAAAACCAAACAACATCATGCCCATACAACCGCCGATTCCAAATACTGTCATGAAGAAGCGTTTTTTATACCGCACCAGATTACGCACGGTCGATTTCCATGTAAAATTCAGATTTTTTTCCAGATAAACGGAACTCGTTCCAAAAATACTCGTTTTCCCTGTTTTGGTGTCGGCCGGACGCATCAATTCTGCTGCCTGCTCTCGTAATTCTTTCATACAGGAGAACAGTGTTGCTATTACTGTACATGCAAGTGCCGCTGCACATGCTGTTACAGCATAATACAAATTATACGGGATCACAATATCTTGCATATGACGATACAGGATCTTATATGCAGTGATAATGATATATGGAATTATCTTTTCTCCAATCAGAATTCCGAAAACACCACCGGTTAATGTCGCAAGGATCGCATACCAGAGATATTTTCCAACAATTGAAGCATTTCCATATCCGAGAGCCTTCAAAGTACCGATCTGCGTTCTCTCCTCCTCTACCATTCGTGTCATTGTTGTCAGACTGATCAATGCTGCAACAAGAAAGAAAATGAGTGGGAACACTTTTACCGATTGCCCGCATACGGTCTGCATTATCTCCGTATCCACTGTATTCTGTCAGATTGTTCCGATCATAAACATACCACTTTGGCTTTTCAAGATCATCAATCTTCTGCTGTGCTTTCGCAAGCTCTTCTCTTGCTTCTGTAATCTGCCGCTCTCCATCTTCAATCTTCTTCTGGGCTTCTATACGACCTTCCTCATACACTGCCCAACCGTCTTCCAGCTCCTTTGTTCCGCCCGCTTAACTGCTGCTGTGCCTCCTCAATCTTCTTCTGTCCCTCACTGATCTGCTGCCATCCGCTGTCAATCTGCTGCTGACCGGATGTAATCTGCGCCTTTGCCTGATCTATTTGCCGACTTGCGGTAAGGATTGCAGCATCTCCCTGTGTCAACACATCCGTCAGTTTCTGTATATTATCCTGCAATACCGGAATACCTTCTTCAATCTGAGCTATCCCGGCTTCAACTGCTGGAAGCCCTTCGTTAATCTGCGTCAATCCGGCTTCGATCTTTGTCTGGTTTTTCTGAAGCTCCGCTTCGGCAGCTTTCGCCTCCAGTTCCATTTTATCCGATTTGCTTTCAATTCAGTCAACTTCTCTTCCATTGCTGTTTTTTCAGCTTCCAACTGTTCTAACTGAGCCTTTAATTCCGGATCTTCTTCTCCTGCTTCCTGCTTTCCGGTCGTATTCTTCTTTCAGAGCCTCATAGTTCTGTAAAAAAGTTCATACTGTGTATTTAGTTCTTCATAGGACTGTTTCAGCGGCTGATAAATCTGCTGATACGCAGACTGATAGTCTTCTGCCTGTTGCTGCAATTCTTCCTTTGCTTTTTCAGAAGCTCTCGTCTTTCTTTTTGCTGCATCTGTGTCTGTTGCACTAAAAGTTCTTGTCTCTGATCTTCCAGACTTTCTTCCTGCTCTTTCAGTTGTGCCAGCTGATTTCTTAATGTTGTAAAAGTACAATCTGTTTTTCGCTAAGTTCCTGTGCACCCTGCTCAACTTGTGCTTTGGACTGATCCAGCTCCTTTTGCTTTGATATCAAAAGATTTCTCGACTGCTCCAGTTCAAGCTTCGAAGCTGCCAGCTGATTTCTTCCTCGTTCAAGCTCTTTCTGCGCTGCATCAAGTTTTCTCTCTTGCACTTGCAAGTTCTTCTTCCGCCTCTTCTTTTCCATCCGCCAGATCCTGCTCTGCCTGAGCTAACTCTTCTTGTGCTTCATCCACTTTTTCCTGCGCTGTCGAAGTAATCTCATCATATCTGGCCTGTTCTCTTTCCGCTTTAATTGCCTGAACCTTTTTCAGCACAGAATCCACATGTTCTTCATATTCTTTCGTAAATGCAGTCGCTTCCTTTGCACCTTCAACCTGCACTGTAATCTCTGTATACACATCTAATGAAAATGCTTTCTCCGGAACGCAAAGAAAAGCACTGACACTTCCATTTCCGATTGTTGTACTGCCTCTGTGAAATGCAATATACTCCGGACTGCTGACCGTACCAACAATTGTAAATATATCTGTCTTAAGTGTATCTTCCAAAGAATCCGAAGTCCCACTCGATAATGTGATCTTATCCCCAATCTTCAGATTCTTTCCATCCAGATAATCTGCATCTATTACACATTCATTTTCCTTTTCCGGAAGCCTGCCATCTTCTAACTGAACTTGATTCATCTTATCCTGGAGCGCCATAACATGAACTGCTACCTGGTTTCCCCTGAATCGTACAAAGTACATCTGTTGCATAACTTCCTTCTGCATCCAATACACCATCCACAGCACGAATTGCATCCAGATCATCTTCTGTCAGTCCCATAGTACTCATTACCTGAATATCCATCAGGTTCTTCTCATCGAAATATGCATCTCCTGAATATCTCATATCCGGCTCTGATGCACGGATTCCGGAAAAGAATGCACATCCTATCGCAACAATAAAGAAAATGGATAAAAAACGTCCAAGGCTATGACGGATCTCCATATAAAAGTTTTTTTCGTAATGCTTTCTTCATCCACATCCCCTACCATTCAATTTCATCAATCGAAGTCGGATTCTCATTAGATTCCATTCTTGCTACCTGTCCATTTTTTTATATGAATCAATCGATCTGCCATCGGCGCAAGTGCCTGATTATGTGTAATGATAATAACTGTCATTCCCTTTTCTCTACACATATTCTGAAGTAATTTCAAAATTGATTTTCCTGTATTGTAATCCAATGCACCTGTTGGCTCATCACAAAGCAAAAGCTTTGGGTTCTTCGCTAATGCTCTCGCGATTGAAACTCGCTGCTGCTCACCGCCGGAAAGCTGTGCCGGAAAATTATTCTTCCGTTCCCCCAAACCAACTTCCTCCAAAACTGCCTGTGCGTCCAACGGATCCTTACTGATCTGCAACGCAAGCTCAACATTTTCCAATGCGGTCAGATTCGGCACGAGATTATAAAACTGAAAAACAAACTGATGTCATCTCTGCGGTATCCTGTCAGCTGTTTGGAATTATAAGCTGTAATATCTTTTCCATCTACATACAGCTTCCCGCTTGTTGCCGTATCCATTCCGCCGAGAATATTAAGCACAGTTGTCTTACCTGCACCACTTGGTCCAACGATTACAACAAGTTCTCCTGCTCAATCGAAAAGCTGATGTGATCCACTGCATGAATCTCAACTTCACCCATTTTATAAGTTTTCGTGATATCCTGCACTTTAACGAATTCCTTCATCTACATTCTCCTGACTCTTTTTCTCTTCTTCTGCATCTCTCCTGGCAAGCAGTCTGTTACTCTTTTCTTCGATTCTCTACAGACGCAGTTTCTCCCACTCTTCTCCTGCACCGAATGTCTCATGAAAACGTTCCGGAAGCGGTGTATCCTGGAATAATTTCTTCTGATACTGTACGATCAGACTCGCAGCTAACGGCACTGCACCTGAATATTGCCGTTTCAAAACCTTACAATATTTCTGACATAACGGATCTGGCTTTTTACACTCATCACTATGTCATGCAATGAATCGTATTTTCCCACTGCCTTCATCACAAGAAACAACGCTTTTCGCTTTCCAGATGTCGGTGCCAGAAACAGCTTATGATAAAAAACCATCCCTTTTAATGCCTTATAGATCTGCTCGGCTGTTACATCTTTGAAAAATGGTGCGATCACTTCCGCATACTCCATCTTAGGATGAATATGCTTCGCTGTCAGATAGCGCAAAGGATCATGATAATCTTCCGTCAGCATCATTCGATCCAGTTCCATCTCAATCTCATTATGTGAAACTCTTCCTACCTGCATAATTTTTTCAACATAAGGATGACATTCACTGTCTAAAGCAAAATGACAGATAAATCCATAAATATATGCACGCGCCGCTGCCGGATCTTTTGCTTTCTCAATCACTTCAACAGCATGATGGAAAAACTCATCGGCAAATTGTTCATGAAGTGTATGCCCCTGTTCATTCACCGGATCTTTCTTTAATGCATTATAATAAAATAAGATATCCGGTCCATGTAACCCAATATCAAACAACTCTCTATGCGCTTCTATAGAATTCTGAAGGGGTCTTGGAAGTGCGCTGAGCACCTCTTTTCCGAATTTATAATGTGCGTATGTTGTTGGCATAAGAAACCCTCCTTTTTCCGAATTTTCTTGTTAAGATTTATAATTACTCATATTATTATATTAACACATTCTTCCCTGTCTGACAGTAATTATCTTTATAAAAAAATATGTGAAATGAGATTAAAAAATGCTAAATTTTTACTGCTTTTTCACTTCTTTTAATGCAATAATCACTTGACATTTATATTTCTTTTTTACTATATTAGTATGTACAGCACACAAGAGAATGTGTCTGTTACAGTAGAGAGTATTTATTACTCTACCCTGATCAGGGCTTGTACTGGTTTCGACAGGGATCTCGAAGATGGAGAAGCTATCCGCAGGCTGATGCGTTAAATGGCAAACTTAAAATTAAACGCTAACGATAATTTCGAATTAGCTGCGGCCTAATTGCCGCATGTCAGCCCTGAAGCACTCACACTTTAGGAATCTGGCATCGACTATGTGAGAAACGATGACGGCAAAGCTTTGAGCCGTCAGGCGTATTTATGAAGCTACTGAACCCGTAAGGATGTTAGTTTTCGTACGGCAGAGGGAATGTCAAACAACTGACTATGATAGTAGAAGAACAGGGGAAAGGTTTTTGGACGCGGGTTCGATTCCCGCCAGGTCCACTTTTAATGAAAGTGTGAAGACTTTTAAAATAACGGCATTGTATCTCGTAAGATGAGATGCAATGCCGTTATTTTTGAATAATATCCTTACCTCCAAATGGAATGCATAAAACAAAAAACTCTGAGATTCTTTGCAAACATTGACTTCACAAAAAAATCTCAGAGAAAAATAATGCCGCAG
>VOFJ01001981.1_pt1 | contig 18264 bp, 33 predicted proteins | sample 5384081 | NCBI WGS metagenome assembly VOFJ01 (sample SAMN12384729, study PRJNA508395) | human gut metagenome | isolation source: healthy gut I | host: Homo sapiens
AACACATGGAGCTGACTGTTACTAATAGGTCGAGGGCATAACCAACAATCGCAGGTGGATAGGTTTTCAAAAAAGATATGGATCAAAAACTTTGTATGTAGTTTTGAAGGTACAACCTTCAATTTAATACGGCCTAGTGGCTCAGTTGGTTAGAGCGCCGCCCTGTCACGGCGGAGGTCGAGAGTTCGAGTCTCTTCTGGGTCGTTATGGGATATAATGGGGTCTTAGCTCAGCTGGGAGAGCATCTGCCTTACAAGCAGAGGGTCATAGGTTCGAGCCCTATAGGCCCCACTTATTAAAATAATAAGGATGGATTCCCGAGTGGCCAAAGGGGGCAGACTGTAAATCTGTTGGCAAATGCCTTCGGTGGTTCGAATCCACCTCCATCCATTTGATTTTTAATTCGGATTTTGCAGTGGTTGCAAGCCGATGTGGCTCAATTGGCAGAGCAGCTGATTTGTAATCAGCAGGTTATCGCCGGTTCGAGTCCGATCATCGGCTTTTCTTTTTTAAAAATTAATAATATCGCGGGGTGGAGCAGTCTGGAAGCTCGTCGGGCTCATAACCCGAAGGTCACAGGTTCAAATCCCGCAATTCCCCGCTAGTTTATGCCCAGATAGCTCAGTTGGTAGAGCAGAGGACTGAAAATCCTCGTGTCGCTGGTTCGATTCCGGCTCTGGGCATTTTCAAGGTTGTTTAGAAAATAGCTGTGAATATGGGCATTAGCTCAGTTGGTAGAGCACTTGACTTTTTAATCAAGTTGTCCGGGGTTCGAATCCCCCGCACGCTCATTGTAAATGATCAACGTTGAATAGACGTTGATTTTTTTTTTATTTAAGTTTAAGGAGCGCTAAAAAACAATGTCAGAAACCTTATATAAAAGATTAAAAAAAAATACAGTGACTCTGATTATTATGGATTTCATATGCCGGGACATAAAAGAAATAAAGAGCTTATAAAAGCGGGATATTCCATATGCATATGATATTACAGAAATTACAGGATTTGATGACCTTCATCATTCAAAAAGAAATTTTAAAAGAAGAACAGGAACGAGCGGCAAAGATTTTTTCATGCTGAAGAAACAGCTTTTTTTTTAGTAAATGGAAGTACAGTCGGTAGTCGGTTTTTAAGTGCTATTTTAGGATCGACAGAAAAAGGAGATCGGATTCTTGTTGCAAGAAATTGCCACAAATCGGTATATCATGCTATTTATATGAATGAATTGCATGTTGATTATATTTATCCTAATTATGATCCGGAAGTAGAATTAAATGGAGAAATAGATCCGGAAAAGATTCGGAAGAAGTTAGAGGAAAATTACAAATCTGATTGTGAAAATAAAATAAAAGCAGTTATGATAGTTTCGCCTACATATGATGGTTTTTTGTCAGATATAGAAACAATAGCGAAGATTGTTCATGAATATGGAATCCCATTGATCGTTGATGAAGCTCATGGAGCACATTTTGGATTTCATCCATATTTTCCAAGAAATGCGAATGAAAAAGGTGCCGATATTGTAATCCAGAGTATACATAAAACACTCCCTTCTTTGACACAGACAGCATTGATACATATGAATGGACAAATCGTAGATAGAGAATCGGTGAGAATGTATTTACATATGCTTCAGTCGAGCAGTCCATCTTATATATTAATGGCTTCTATAGATGAATGTATAGATATGCTGGAAAATTATAGAGATGCTTATTTCCAAAGCTATGTAGAAAATTTAAATAATGTGAGAAAAAATTTACGACATTTGAAACATTTGAAATTGGTAGAGACTGGCAAGGTAGAATATGATAAATCCAAATTAGTTATTTCTGTGAAAGATACCAAAATGACAGGAAAAAGAATTGCATCGGATATTATTAAAGAATTATCATTTGGAAATGGAACTGTCAGCAGGAAGTTATGTACTGGCTATGACTTCTATAGGGGATAAGAAGGATGGAATGGATAGACTGGTGAAAGCCTTATATGAAATAGATGAAGAGTTAGATAAAAAAGAGTTATTCAATAAAAAAGGTGAAAAAAAGAACCGAATAATGTGGATAACATTTCAAAAAGAACAGACAGTTGTGAAAAAAGCATTAAACTCCACAGTTATCAATTACCAGAATTAGAGCAGGTTTATCCGAGTGCTGAAGCAATAAAAAGCAAAAGAATAAGGAAAATGTGGTATCGTTAGAATATAAAAATTGTGTGGGATATATTTCAACAGTATGCTTATCTATATCCGCCGGGGGATTCCGATTATAGTTCCGGGAGAGCAAATTTCAAACGAAGCAATTAAAATTCTCATACAGTATGAATGTGCAGGTTTTGATATTGAGGGTGCAAAAAGAAGAAGGTAAATTAGAAGTGTTAAAGTAAGTCCCCAAAATGTAGTTTATCTCAGTCGGAGATTGGACTCCCACTGATATAAACGCTGGCGAGGATGCGCAGTGATTCTGTAAAAGAATGTGTCAGCTTACGCTGACCAGAATCACGCGCCAAGTCTCTCGCGGTTGCTCGACTTGAATTTGGTAAAATAGAACAACTATAATGTATGTAACAGTGAGAGAGGAAAAAGAATGGGAAAGATTTTTTTATTTAATGGGAAAAGCTCATCTGGGAAAGATTCTCTTTTTAAGAAAGTAAAAAGAAAGAATACCGGAATTGAAAAATATAATTTTATATACAACAAGACCAATCCGCGAAGGAGAACAAAATGGGGTGGAATATCATTTTTGTAGATGAAAATAAACTTCAGGAATTGGAAAAAAAGAGGTTGTGTTATTGAGCAGCGTGCTTATCAGACAAAAAACATGGAAATTTGGAAAATTTTTTACGGCAGACGATGGACAAGTTGATTTGTCGCAATATAGTTATCTGGTGATTGGCACGTTGGTGTCTTATAAGGAAATGTGTAAATATTTCGGAAAAGAAAAATATGATTCCGTTATATGTAGAGGTAGAGGATGGATTGCGATTAAGCAGGGCTCTCTGAAAGAGAGCGACAGCAGGCAGCACCTAAATATGCAGAAATGTGCAGAAGATTTTTAGCAGATTCAGAGGATTTTTTCGGAGAAAAATTTACAGGATGCAGGAATTACAAAGCGTTTTCAAAATTTTGATTTTCAAAAATGTGTAAAGTGAGATTTGTGATTATATCAGATGTGAGATGACTCCCACCTCTGCAGGTAGCGAGTAACAAATCCGTATCAGTGGTGGGAGTCAATCTCCATCTGATATAGCCTCCGGCAGGATTGCAGAGATGCGCATGTCATGCATTGCATGACTCGCATCTCGCAGCAAGAATGCAGAAGCATTCTTGAATGGTATACAGGAAAACGGATGTAAGTAAAATTAGATAGTATATAGTGAATATAAAAAGAATGCTTTTTTCGTATTTGCGGGTATGACTCCCTTAAAAAACTATGTTATAATACGAATGTCGAAGTGGTTGAATGGCTGCGGGAATAAATTCAAAGAATGTGGGTGATAGAATGAGCGGATTTAAAGACGTTGTAGGACACAAAAAAATATAATACAGTACATTGGGAATGCTTGTGACATCGGATACTGTCTCCCATGCTTATATACTCAACGGAGAAAAGAGGGTCTGGAAAGAAACTACTGGCAAATCTATTTGCAATGAGTCTTCAGTGCCAGAACCGAGAGGCAGACGGAGATGCATGTGGAAAATGCCAGTCTTGTAAACAGGCAATGAATGGTAACCAGCCGGATATTATCCGTGTTGTTCATGAAAAACCGACGACGATCAGTGTAGATGATATTCGTGAACAGGTAAATAATGATATTGTGATAAAACCTTATAGTAGTAAATATAAGATTTATATTATTGATGATGCAGATATGATGAGTGTACAGGCTCAGAATGCGTTATTAAAGACGATTGAAGAGCCGCCGGAGTATGCAGTGATCATGCTTTTTAACACAGAATGCAAGAATTATTAGCCAACAATACGTTCTCGATGTGTTATGTTGAAATTGCGTAATATTAGAGATCAATTGGTAAAAAAAAAATATCTTATGGAGCAGTTGGAGATTCCAGATTATAAAGCAGATATCTGCGTAGCATTTAAAGGGGAATATGGGAAAAAGCAATTTCACTTGCAACTTCTGAATATTTTAATGAGATTAAAGAAGAGGCAATCAGACTGCTTAGAAATATTGATGAGATGCAGGTACTTTTTTGATGGATGCGGTGAAAAAACTGTATGTCATATAAGCTGGAGATTCAGGATTATCTGGATATTATTGCAATCTGAACGTGATGTTTTTTATTATTTAAAGCAACTAAAAGATCCGGATAGGGTTGTATTTTCAGATCAGCTGAATATATCAAGCAGCGTGCCAGTAAAAGTTCCTATGAAGGTATTGAAGTAATACTGGAGGGTATCGAGAAAGCAAAGGCAAGACTAAATGCAAATGTAAACTTTGAGGAGCTGACAATGGAATTGCTTCTGCTGACAATAAAGGAGAACTAGAAGAATGATAAAAGTAATAGGTGTGCGTTTTCGAACTGCAGGAAAGATATATTTTTTTCGCCGGGAGAACTGGAAATAAAGCAGGGAGAATATGTCATTGTTGGAGACTGCGAGAGGCATAGAATACGGGCGTGTTGTAAAGCGGAGAAGGAAGTGAGCGATGATGAAGTCGTACAGCCGTTAAAATCTGTTATTCGTATTGCAAAATGAACAGGATAAAAAAACGGTTGAGAAGAATAAAGAAAAAGAAAAAGAAGCGTTTAAAATTTGTCTGGAAAAGATTCGCAAGCACAATTTGCAGATGAAACTGATTGATGTAGAATATACATTTGATAATAATAAAGTATTATTTTATTTTACAGCAGATGGAAGAATTGATTTTAGAGAGCTTGTAAAAGGATTTGGCGGCAGTTTTCCGTACAAGAATTGAATTGCGTCAGATTGGTGTGAGAGATGAGACAAAGATCCGTGGAGGGATTGGAATCTGTGGAAGACCATTGTGCTGTAGCACATATTTATCTGAGTTTGCAGCAGTTTCAATTAAGATGGCAAAGGAACAGAATCTTTCACTTAATCCAACAAAGATTTCTGGTGTTTGCGGACGTTTGATGTGTTGTTTGACAAATGAAGAAGAAACGTATGAAGAGTTGAACAGTCAGCTTCCATCAGTCGGAGATATGGTGACAACACCGGATCAGTTAAGTGGAGTAGTACATTCGTTAAGTGTTTTACGTAAGCAGGTTAAGGTGATTGTAAAATCTTGAAAATGATGAGAAAGAGATTCGAGAGTATTCTGCTGATGAGTTGAAATTTAAACCGAGACGAAGAAAACAAAGGTTTCAAAGGAAGAGATGAAACAATTTGCCAAATTGGAGAAAAATGAAGGAGCATCAAGTTAGATGACAATTAAGAATCAGGATGTACATTTGTATCCGGGAGAGCGATTGGATGATTTGCAGTTAAAGGTTACGAGATCATACAAGATCCGAAGCGTTTTTGTTTTTGGAATCGATGCAGTACTTCTTTCTAATTTTGCAAAAGTAAAACCGGGAGAACGGGTGCTGGATCTTGGAACAGGAACAGGAATACTGCCAATTCTATTAGAAGGCAAGACAAAGGGAAGTCATTTTACCGGTCTTGAGATTCAGGAAGAGAGTGCAAATATGGCACGAAGAAGTGTGGCATATAACCGGTTGGAAGATAAGATTGATATTGTAACAGGAGATATTAAAGAGGCAGCAACGATTTTTTTCCGCCTGCCTCTTTTTTGATGTTATCACTACGAATCCGCCTTACATGTTAAATCAGCATGGCCTGAAAAATGAGGGCGATGCAAAGACAATAGCAAGACATGAGATACTTTGTACTTTAGATGATATTTTAAGAGAGAGTGAAAAGATTCTTGCGGATAGCAAGGGACGTTTTTATATGATTCATAAACCATTCAGGCTTGCTGGAGATTATGGCGAAGATGTGCCAGTATCGAATTGAGCCGAAACGTATTCAGTTTGTACATCCTTATATAGATAAAGGAACCGACAATGGTTTTGATAGAGGGACTGCGAGGCGGAAAATCGCGTGTGACAGTTGAGCCGCCGATAATCATGTATGAGCATTAGAGAGGAATTATTATGTCAGGAACATTATATCTGTGTGCAACACCGATCGGTAATCTGGAAGATATGACATTTCGTGTGATACGGACGTTGAAAGAAGGTAGATCTGATCGCAGCGGAAGATACAAGAAATAGTATTAAATTACTGAATCATTTTGAGATACAGACGCCAATGACGAGCTACCATGAATATAATAAATATGAAAAAGGTCGTAAACTGGTTGAAAAATTGCAGGATGGTATGAACATTGCATTGATTACAGATGCGGGTACGCCAGGAATTTCAGATCCAGGGGAAGAACTTGTAAAGATGTGTTATGAAGCTGGAATTTCGGTTACGTCGCTTCCGGGGCAGCAGCCTGTATTACAGCACTTACATTATCTGGATTATCGACAAGAAGATTTGCTTTTGAAGCGTTTCTTCCAACGGATAAGAAGGAAAAAAGAGCTGGTGCTTCAGGAAATAGAGCGGGAAACAAGAACAATTATTATGTATGAGGCTCCACATCGCCTTTTAAAGACGTTAAAGATGTTAAGTGAACGATTGGGCAAGGAACGACGGATAACGATCTGTAGGGAGCTTACAAAGCGTCACGAGACAGCATTTTGCGACGACATTAGAAGAGGCGTGTGCATATTATAATGAGCAGCCGCCAAAAGGTGAGTGCGTACTTGTGATCGAAGGAAGAAGCCGTGAGCAGATTGCTCAGGAAGAAAAAGCTCAGTGGGAAGAAATGAGTATTGAAGAACATATGGAGCATTATCTCTCACAAGGGATTGATAAGAAAGAAGCTATGAAGAAGGTGGCTAAGGACAGAGGGGTGTCCAAGAGAGACATCTATATAATGCGTTGATATAAACCAGCAGGGGAAAAAAGGGAAACCAATAGGGACAGAATGTCCCTATTGGTTTTTTTAATTTGGTGAATGAATATTTTCAATTAGGTTTAATCGAGTTCCAATACATACAGAAAACTGTGCAGGCAATAGGAACATCATTTTCAGATATAAAGTTTGTTACAAGAAGTAAAAGTGTCTTCATCAGATAGTTGTAAAAATCGATTAAAGCTTGTTTTGTAATTAAAGATAAAGAATCCAGAGCCTCATTATCATAAATTCGTATGAAAAAAGACTGTATTAAGTTTGGTGGGAATTTCTTCCATCTGAAACAAACCAGGATAAATGGTATTATATTCAGTTTTTATTGCATCACAAGAAAAGCGATGATTGTTTCATCAACACTTTCAGGAGAAGACGAAATAGTAATATTATAATCATTTTTTATATTTAAAAAAATTATGAATAATATTGCTCATAATTGTTGGAAGAAATTTTGAGGTTCAGTTTTATAAGAATGGTTTTTAAAAGAGACTATCTGCTTTAGGAAAACTGAAATAACACAATGTCCGATTTATTTTTTTGGGGACAAACAAAATAACCTTTTCCACGATGACTATAGATCATTCCCTTGTCGATCAGTTTTCTGCAAACCATTACGAAGTGTAATTCGGTTTACATTTAACGATGTGGAAAGTTCTCTTTCAGTTGGAAGTTTGTCATGTGGTTTTAATTGATGTTCATTGATATATTGTAAAACAAATTCTTCAATTTCATCTGTTAGAAGCTGATAAATCTTAGGCATAATTGTTGTAAATCCTCTCTAAAAAATTATATAACAACCTGTGCATTTACTTGATAAATACCGTTTTTGAAAATGCCATCCGTATAATATTTGCTGAATTCGGGCCGTACAAGAACTTCCGTATATTCGACAACCTGGTTATCAATCAGCGAGGATGTAATATCAACGTAAATAACAGAAGTATCATTTTCCAAATTTAAGAAAACGTGCGTCCGTGTTATGAACTTTTGTTGTAGAAAAAGCATGGCTAATATCTTGAATCTTTATATTATTGGTTCGCAAAAGATCATACAAAAGAGTAAATCTGAAAATCAATATTTTCAATATCAGGGATACTGTCATGTAAAATATAAGTATTTTCAATAGATATAGGCTGTCCATTTCCGAGACGAAGTCGAAGCACCTCAAAAATCTCCGTATCTTCTGATACATCGAAAATCTTTTGAAAATTTGTAACCGGCTTTTTCGAGTCATTGTATTTAAAATTTTACTGGAAGGGTCATAGCCGGCTTTCTTTAGCAACTCACTCATACCTTTAAAATGCTTGGAAGAATCATCAATATCTTTTAGCATAATGTAAGTTCCCTTTCCATGATATTTTTTTTTAAAATGCCTTCAGTACACAGCTGTTCAATTGCTGAGCGAACTAAGGAACGGCTTACATCAAAAGATTTTGCTAATTCACGCTCAGAAGGAAAGAGCAAGACCAAAAACATATTCATTGCTGTTGATTTTTTTCTCGTATAATTTCTGCAAGTTGTTGGTATGAAAGATCCATAGTTATATCTCCTAAAATAACAGAATTACTAGACACGGTGTGGCGCAAAAAGTAACAAATAAGGTTTTCTAAGCTTATTATACCAAACAGAAATAGAAAAAAGAAACCTAAAAAAAACAAAATTTGTATAATAAAAAAACAAAAGTGGTTGACATAACAAAAATAGAGTGGTATATTAAAAATGCGAAGTGGTTACAAACACTAAGCTATGCGCATAAAGTTAAAATTATTATTTTGATTATGGAGGAACCAGAACATGTACGGATATGAAGACAAAACTTACAATGAAGTATTAACTCAGGCAGTAAACAATATTGAAGAAATCAATCAGGCAGTAGATGCTATTTGTGAGAAGGGATATAAGAACCTTTATCTTGTGGGAACTGGTGGAACTTATGCGATGGCAAGCCCATTATCTTTTATCTCATTAAGACAAATTCAACAATTCCGTGGTATTATGAAATTGCAGCAGAACTAGTTACAGCCAAACCAAAACAACTCACAAAAGATTCTGTTGTAATTACAGCATCTCTTTCAGGAACAACAGTAGAGACAATCAATGCAGCAAAATATGCAAAAAGAAAGTTGGTGCAACAGTAATCGCTCTTGTAGGTGAAAAGGAATGCCCACTTGCTGAGTATGCCGATTATGTGTTCGAAAACAGAACAGCATCACAATGATAATCTTGTTGAAGAGATTTATATTCAGTATTTTGCACTTGGTGCAAGATTCATGAAAAACAACGGAGAATTCCCAGAGTATGAGAAGTTTATTGATGCTCTGAAACAGATGCCGGAAGTACTTCAGAAAGTAAGAGAAGATAATGACGAGCGTGCTCTTGCATTTGCAGAAAACATAAAAGATACAAAATTCCATATGTGTGTAGGAGCTGGAAACACATGGGAGAAACATATTGCTTCGCAAATGTGCGTACTTGAAGAAATGCAGTGGATTGCAACAAAATCTATCCATGCAGCTGAGTTCTTCCATGGAACAGTGGAAATGACTGAAAAAGATATGAGCTTTATGCTTTTCAAAGGTGAAGATGAGACAAGACCATTACTTGATCGTGTTGAAAAATGTTGTAAGAAAGTATTCAGATGTAGTTCAGGTATGGGATACAAAGGATTATGAACTTAAAGGGGTTGATCAAGCGTAAGAGGACTTGTTTCACCACTCGTTATGGCTGCACAGCTTGAAAGAGTTAGCGCACATTTTGAGCATGTAAGAAATCATAGTCTGGAAATCAGAAGATATTACAGAACAGTAGAGTACTAAAATTAAGATGAAATAAGGAAGTGGAATAGTATAAGGAAATTATTAGTAGCAACTCATGGAAGATTTGCATCAGGGATTATGGAGACATTCAAATTAATCATGGGTGAAAATGAAGATATTTCAGAAATCAGTGCATATGTTGAAACAAGGGTTTGATATGCAGAAAGAAGCCGGAAAAAGAAAATTCATGAATTGAATGAAGAAGATGAATTGATTATCGTTGCAGATATTATGGGTGGCAGTATCGCTAATACGTTTTCCTCATACATTCAATCTGAGAAAATACATATTATAACAGGGTTGAATCTTCCTTTACTAATTGGTTTGGCACAAGATTTGGATTCAGATATTTCAACAGATGAATTGATAGAAAACGCAATTCAGATGGGAAAAGAAGGAATTATAGATCTGAAAAAAATGATTGGAAGAAAATAGTGATATAGAGGAGGATTTCTAATGATTAAATTATTAAGAGTAGATGAGAGATTGATACATGGACAGGTTGCTTTTGCATGGACAAATTCATTGAAAGCAGATTGTATTCTGATAGTAAATGATGCAGTGGCAGCAGATAAACTCCGTAGCACTTCATTGAAAATGGCTGCTCCGGCGGGCGTGAAGTTTGTTGTAAAAACACTGAAAGATGCGATTCCGTTGTTGAATGGAACAAAGACGGATAAATATAAGCTGTTTCTGATTGTTGATAACACATCAGATGCGTTAGAACTAGTGAAAAATGTAAAAGATGTTGATCACGTTAATCTTGGAAACATGAAACTGACAAGTGAAAGAACAATGATCACTCCGTCTCTTGCAGTATCTGAAAAGAGAAAAAGAACAGATTCATGAGATGGTTGCGGCAGGTGCAGAAGTTGAATGTAGAGCTGTTCCTACAGATAAAAAAAGTTATGGCAGAAAGTTTAATCTAAACCGTTATAGTAGTAAGAAGGAGGGAATATCATGTTAATACCGGCAATTCTTGTGTCTATTGTCGCTCTTCTTGCGGCAATGGATGAGCAGTTGTTTGGAGCATCTATGATGGCTAGACCGTTGTTTACAGGTCCAATTATAGGTCTGATTATGGGAGATCTTCAAACAGGTGTAATTATTGGAGCAACATTGGAATCAATGTTCATGGGATCTATGGTTATGGTTGGAAGTGCTGTTCCACCGGAAGTATATGCTTCTAGTATTTTAAGTATTGCAATTGCAATTCAGACAGGAGCTGGAGCTGGAACAGCTGTAGCACTTTGCATTACCACTGTCTGTATTCCTGCAGCTGTGGAGAAACTTCTGTTATGCGATTCCTGGAAGTTGGGCAGGAAAACAGATTGAAAAAAGCACTCGATGAGAGAAATCTGAAAAAAAGCGAATCTGTTACATTTAACAGTAGTGCCACTTGTCAATTGGAATCCCTTCAGCACTTTTTTGGTTTTCATCGCATTATTCTTCGGTGCTGATGGAATTAATAGCGTACTGAATATGATTCCTGAGGTGGTACTGAATGGATTTAATGTTGCAGCAGGAGTACTTTTTCTTGTGTAGGACTTGCGCTTTTGATTAAAATTATGTCTAACAACAAAATACTTCCATACCTTTTCCTCGGATTTGTAGCAGTTATGTACCTTGGAATGGATGTGATTGGTGTTGCAAGTTGTAGGATTATGTATCGCATTTCTTGCAGTAAATAATATGCAATTTGAAGAGGAGGATGATTTCTGATGGAAGAAAATAAAAAAGAACAGAATTAGACAAAATAAATGAAAAAAAAAAAAAGGAAATCATGACTCCTAAGGATTATAGAAGTATTTTCTGGAGATCATTTACGATTCAGGGATCATGGTCTTTTGATAAAAATGATGGCGTATGGATATATGTATGCAATTGAAAAACCATTGCGTAAAATATATCCAAATGATGATGATTTTTATGCAGCGTTGAAAAGACATACAGAAACATTCAATGTAACTCCACATGTTTCTCCATTCCTTATGACACTTGGTGTGGCAATGGAAGAAGAAAAATGCAAAAAATCAGATACTTTTGATACATCTTCTATTAATAATGTAAAGGTTGGTCTGATGGGACCTATGTCTGGAATAGGAGATTCCTTCTTTTGGGGAACATTTAGAGTAATTGCCGCAGGAATTGGAATTGGACTTGCAAAAAAGCGGAAACATTCTTGGCGCAGTGATTTACTTCCTGTTATATACAGCAATTCATTTTATTACGAAAATTCTTGGTGGAAAGTATGGATATAAGATGGGAACAAAATTCCTTGAGAATTCAGAAGAAAATCATTTGATGGACAAGCTTTCCATGGGGGCATCCATTCTTGGTATGACAGTAATAGGTGCAATGATAGGAACGATGGTCTCGTTACAAACAACCCTAAGTTTTACATTGGCAGGAACTGAAACAACATTACAATCAATTTTCGATCAGATTTTCCGGGAATTCTTCCGTTGGGAGCTACATTCCTTTTGTGTAGCCTTTGTTTAATAAAAAAATGTTAAGACAATTTATATTATACTTGGTATATTTGTCTTATGTATTCTGGGATGTGCAATTGGAATCTTCTAAAGTATTTGTTATCTTTGATGTGGATGGCACAATCAATCAGACAGAAGTATATGCAGTAAAGGCATATAGAAAAGCCTTGGAAGAAGTAGGAAAAACTGGGTTTTCGGATAAAGAATTTATAGAACGGATTGGGGCTCCATTTGAGCAGGATATAAGATATTTCTTTGGAGAGAATCAATCTGAACAAGTAAAGTTATTCTCAAAATTAATTCAGAAATATTGGATTGATGGAATGAAAGAGTCAGCACAAACATTTGAAGGAATTCATCAAATGTTAGAAGAACTAAAAAAGAAAAAGGATATAAGTTGGCAATCTGTTCTAATGCATCAAAATGGGAGTTAGATGTTATTTTAAGAAAATTAGAAGTAAATGATTATTTTGATGTGATCCAGGGGTTACAGAAAAAAATAACAAAAAGTATAGTCTGGAAGAACTATTACTGAGAGAAAAGCCAGAACTTGCAGTTATGGTAGGTGATCGAAGTTATGATAAAAGAGGCTGCCAGATATAATCAGATTCCATTTGTTGGTTGTAAGTATGGATACGGAAAACCAGAAGAATTAAGTGATTTTGTAAATATAGTGTCGAGACAGCATTAGAGTTGCCGGGAATAATTGATAAAATTATTTCAGTAAAGGGAGGAGCGGCTTAGTCCGAACCTCCTTTTTTAAATGATAAAATGTGAAGAAGAAACCTTATAAAGTGTTGCAGAGGAGACAAATATGAGTGAATTTATAGAAAGTATACAGATGTGGATAAATCATTTGTCTGTGAACTCGATAATTATTTTCATAATGATGATCTTTATGCTTATCGGAGCAGTTGATAGAATCCAGGGAAACCGATGGGGATATGGACAACAATTCGAGGAAGGATTTCATGCAATAGGACCGATGATGCTGGCAATGGCAGGGGTAATTGCGGCAGCACCAGTCTTAGCAATAGTGCTAAAACCAATTGTTGTACCTATATATCAGCTGATAGGAGCTGATGCATCTATGTTTGCGGGAACCTTACTTGCAAGTGATACAGGGGATATCCTTTGGCAATGGAACTTGCAGGAGAATAATGCGATAGGAAATTTCTCTGGTTTATTAGTAGCAAATATGTTAGGGGGCAACGTTAGTTTTTACTTTGCCAGTAGGAATGTCCTTGATGAAAGAAAAAAGATTATCCTTATCTTGGTGCAGGTGTTTTGGCAGGAATAATAACAATACCTATCGGATGTTTGGTCGGAGGAATTGTAATGAATTTTACGTCTTATAAAATAAGTTTTTATCGATCATTAGAAATATGCTTCCGGTAATTTTGATGGCAGCGCTGATTGTAATTGGTCTTTGGAACTGGCCAGAAAAAAATGCTGAAAGGATTTCAAAAATTTGGAACAGGTTTGAAGATATTAATTACAATTTTTATAGCAATTGCAGTGTTTGAATATCAAACAGGAATTCATTTTCCTCTGTTTCGGGTTATGGTAGAAGAAGATTCTAATGGTACAATCCCACTTGAAAATTCTTTTTTTAATTTGTGGACAGATCGGAACTATTTTAATAGGTGCTTTTCAATGGTAGGAAATGGATGACAAAAAACATTTGGAAGTATTTTATCAAAAGTAGGAAAAAAACATTTGGAATGAATGAAGTAGGTTCAGCAGGGTTAATAGCAACTTTGGCAAACAATATAGCAATGTTTAATATGATTGGTGATATGAATGAAAAGTCAAAAATCTTAAATATTGCATTTGCTGTTTCTGCATCATTTACATTCGGAGATCATCTTGCTTTTTGTAGCAGGAGTTAATCCTTCGATGATTGTTCCTGTGATTGTAGGAAAATTTACAGCAGGATGTACAGCCTTTTTATTAGCTTCTATGTTGACACCAAAATTACTTGAAAAATTCAAATAAAAAATAAAACCAGCGGGCTGGCTGTCCGAGCCTACCCGCTGGTTAGAAATCGGCTAATGCCGGTTTCTACCTTTTTAGCTTAGCGCTGTACGCGTCCTGCCCCGTCACTATCCATCAGTGCAAGAACTTCATTTTCTGAGATAAAGTTTAAATCGCCAGGAATAGTTGTGTTTGATTGCTGCTGCGGCAGCAAGTCCGAATTCCAGAGCTTTTTCAGCACCCATATCGGATAGAATTCCATGAAGTACTCAGAGGCAAAGGAATCTCCGCCGCCAACACGGTCGACAATATGAAGATTGTAATTGCTTCCCTGATAAAGTCCTGAACTGGTACATATAGCACCGGACCAACCGTTATCAGAAGCGCTTATGCTGTTTCTGAGTGTTGTGATCAGGTGAGTAAATCCATAATGTTTCATTACGTTTGTCATGTGTTCTTCATCGACACAAATGCTGTAATCACCATTAATAAAGTCGGTATCACCTTCTGTATAACCAAGACATTTTGCAGCATCTCTTGCATTTCCAAAGCAAATATCTACATAAGGCATCATATCAGAAAGCATTTTCTGTTTTCCTTCTACATCTTCTGTCCAGAGTTTTGCACGATAGTTCAGATCAAAAGATACTGTAACACCATGTTCTTTTGCTTTCTTTAAAGCTGTCATAGTAAGTTCGGCAGCAGTATCGCTAAGAACAGGAGTTATACCGGATACATGAAACAAAGTCAACTCCTTCGAAAATAGTGTCGAAATCGAATTCTTCTGCGAGTGCCTGAGTAATAGCCGAATCCGCACGATCATAAACAACGCTGGAAGGGCGGACAGAAGCACCATTTTCCAGAAAATAAATTCCGAGACGTTTACCGCCTCTTACAATGTGGCGGCAGTCAACACCGAGCTTTTTTCATTGTTGCAACTGCGGCATCACCGATTGCGTTAGCAGGAATCTTAGATACGAATGCAGCATCATTTCCAAATTGTGCTAAAGAAGCAGCAACATTGGCTTCAGCACCGCCGTAATTGATTTCAAAATCAGAAGCCTGTGCAAAACGCTGATATCCCGGAGGGGAAAGTCTCAGCATAATTTCTCCTAAAGTAACGACCTTAGCCATTATTTCACCTCCCGGGCAGAATGAACAAGTTCAACAGCCTCTTTTTGTAAGAGCTGTAATTTCATCAAATTTTCCTTCAGAAACAAGACTTCCTTTTACCATCCAGCTTCCGCCGCAAGCGATGATTTTATTATACTGAAGATAAGGTGTGATGTTTTGTGGGTTTATTCCGCCGGTTGGCATGAATCTTAGTTTGTTATATGGTGCGGCGACAGCCTTGATCATGGCGAGACCGCCGGATGGTTCAGCAGGGAAAAATTTAACTACTTCTAATCCAAGTTCAATAGCCTGTTCCATTTCGCTAGGAGTAACAACTCCAGGTGTAACAGGAATATTTTTCTCCAGACAATATTTTACAACTTTTGGATTCAGTCCTGGGCTGACAATGAATTTAGCACCTGCAGAAACGGCACGGTCTACCTGTTCGGTTGTGAGAACAGTACCGGCTCCGACAACCATGTCAGGATATTCAGATGTCATGATGCGGATAGATTCTTCAGCAGCATCTGTGCGGGAAGTTACTTCCGCACAGGCAAGACCACCATCACAAAGTGCTTTTTGCAAGAGGTGCTGCATCTTTTGCATCATCAAGTACAACAACAGGTACGATACCAAACTGTTCTAATTTTTCTAATGTTGAATTCATAATATATCTCCTTGATTTCATATATGATGATGAGTTATTTCTAAAAAATATTACAGAAGAGATTTCCTAACCTCGTAAGTACCTTTTTCACGAATCTGTGTCAGATAATTGCAAACTGCAGTTTCAAATCCTTCCAGTGCTGTAAGATCTTCGCCCCAGAAACCTGTATTTGTGCAAACTGCGTGAACGAGATCTTCTACGGAATCATCTTTGTGTGCAAGATAGAATTCCAGTACATTTTTGTTATCTTTTACTGTGTAATCATTTCCTTTTCTGCTTGCTACAAGACCATCTTCTGTCAATGTATGACCATTGGAGAAAGCAATGTAAAATGCAAAGGAAGCAGTAATGCAAGCAGGAAGAGAACCCTGGCGTTTGATGTACTTTTAATGATGGCATTACACGAGCTTTCCATTTAGATGTAGGGTTTAATGAAATTGCAAGTAAAGCGTGATCGATAAATGGGTTTTTGAAACGTTCTGTTACAGCTGATGCAAAATCAAGTAATTCTTCTTTTGGAAGATCCAGTGTAGGGATGATCTCATCATAAATTGTTTTGTTCATGAACCCGCAGATTACATCATCATGCATACAATCTCTTACAATATCCTGTCCTGCAAGGTAAGCACCGAGAACATAGGAAGTGTGAGCTCCGTTTAAGATACGGCCTTTACGCTGTTTGTAAGGTTTATGGTTATCTGTGATCAAGATAGGAAGTTCTGCTTTATCTACAGGGAACTCATCTTTGATAGACTGAGGACCTTCAATTACCCAGAATCCGAAAATCTCACCTGTATCAATTAAGTTGTCTTTGTATCCGAGTTCTTCGCAGATTGCATCTGCTTCATTTCTAGGATAACCTGTAACGATACGGTCAACTAATGTAGAACAGAAAGTATTTTCTTTTTTTGATCCATGCAATAAAATCTTCACCGAGATTCCACTGCTCAGCATACTTCAGTACGCATTTTTTCAAGCTCTTTTCCATTGTCATCAATCAGCTCACATGAAAGAATGATGAATCCTTTTCCTTCTTCCTGACCAAATTTCTGGAAACGACGATATAAGAACTGAGTCAGTTTTCCAGGATAAGAATTGGCAGGAGTATCTGTAAACTGGCAGGAAGGATCGTATGCGATTCCAGCTTCTGTTGTATTGCATGTGATAAATCTTAAATCAGGATTAGAAGCACATTCAAGAACAGCTTCGAAATCACTATATGGGTTCAGGCAGCGGCTAACGCATGAAATCACACGTTTCTTGTTTACTTCCTGTCCGTCCTGAAAACCTCTTAAGAAGAGAGTGTAAAGTCCTTCCTGTTCATTTATCATATCAGAAAGTCCGGATTCGATTGGCTGGCAGAGGACAACCTTTGGAGTTAAATCCAGCTTTTTCATTCATAATGTCTAGATGAAATAGTCAACAAATGCACGAAGGAAATTTCCTTCACCAAACTGGAGTACACGTTCGGAGCATCCTCGAGAAGATATCCTGAATAATTTTGTTCTTTTAATGTTTCGTAAGAAAGTTTTTTCATGATTATTATATCCTTTCAATAAAGAGTGTTAAAAATGGTATTATTATTTTTTAGAGTGTTACGCCTTGTTTAAAAAAATTGCCATGTCGTGGAATCCGGCTTCTTCAGATTTTGATTTCTTTCCGGATGCAATATCAATGACGAAATCAAGCAGTTGGTCTGCAAGTTCATCAGCCGGTGTATCATCAACGAGAACACCGCAGTTAAAATCAATCCAGTTCTTTTTTTTCTGAGCAAGAAGATTATTGGAAGAAATCTTTACGGTTGGTACCGGACAGGCAAATGGTGTTCCGCGTCCGGTGGTAAAAAGTACAATGTGTGCACCGGATGCAGCCAAGGCAGTCGCAGCAACAAGATCATTTCCAGGGGGCACTTAAAAGGTTCAGACCTTTTGTACATACAGGTTCTCCATAAGCAAGCACACCTTTAACGGCAGCAGTACCAGATTTCTGTGTGCATCCGAGAGATTTATCTTCCAACGTAGAAATTCCACCTTTTTTTATTTCAGGGGATGGATTTTCATAAATGGTTTGTCCGTGACGTTTGAAATATTCTTTAAAGTCATTGATGAGAGTTACTGTCTTATCAAAGAGTGCTTCGTCTTCACAACGATTCATAAGCAATGTCTCAGCACCAAACATCTCTGGAACCTCAGTGAGGATT
>VOFJ01003350.1_pt1 | contig 18259 bp, 29 predicted proteins | sample 5384081 | NCBI WGS metagenome assembly VOFJ01 (sample SAMN12384729, study PRJNA508395) | human gut metagenome | isolation source: healthy gut I | host: Homo sapiens
ATCAGTAGCCAAGCACGTTCCGTTTACGTATTGCTAGGCGCTGGCAAAAAGACCAGCCCTGCCCTTCACCACGAAGTGGACCCCAACACGGAAATCTGCGTCACCTGCGGCGGCACCGAGGCCATGATGGCCGCCATGATGACCATCTGCAACCCCGGCGACAAGGTGATGGTCTTCTCGCCGTTTTACGAGAACTACGGCGCAGACGCCATCCTCTCGGGGGCTGAACCCATCTACATCCCGCTGGTGCCGCCCACCTATGAGTTTGATATCAGCCTGATCGAAAAAGGGCTTTGCCGAGGGTGCCAAGGCGCTGATCCTGTGCAACCCTCCAATCCCTGCGGCAAGGTGTTCCGCCGCGACGAGCTGGAAGCCATTGCAAAGCTGGCCATCAATACGATGCCTTTGTGGTGACGGATGAGGTGTACGAGCATATCATTTATGCGCCGGCAGAGCATATCTGCATGGCAAGCCTGCCCGGCATGTTTGAGCACACCATCATCACCTGCAACTCGCTCTCCAAGACTTACTCCATCACGGGCTGGCGTCTGGGCTATCTGATCGGACCCGCAGAGGTCATTGAGGGCGCGCGCAAGGTGCACGACTTCCTCACTGTGGGTGCGGCTGCACCCTGCAGGAGGCCGCTGTGGCCGGTTTGGAGATGCCCGCCAGCTATTACGAAGAGCTGCAGGCCCTTTACACCGAAAAGCGCGATCATTTTCTGGCCGGGCTGGACCGTGTGGGGCTGAAGCACAATGTTCCGCAGGGCACCTATTTTGTGATGATCGATATTTCGGATTTCCTCGCCCTGCCCCAGTTCAAGGGCTGGACCGACCTGGAATTCTGTGAGTGGATGATCCGGAAAGTCGGTGTGGCGGCTGTCCCCGGCTCGAGCTTCTTCAAAGAGCCGGTCAACCACCTCATCCGGATGCATTTTGCCCGCGGCACCGATGTGCTGGACGAAGCCGTCCGCCGGCTGGAAAAGCTGCAGGCTTTACTGAAATAAAAGCAAAACAAAAAACAACAGCGCCGCAGGAAGTTTCCTGCGGCGCTGTCTCTTTCCCGATACTCTATACACGATTCATCACACGGCGTGGCGCTGCACGGTGGGCATTGGCTCCACAAGAGCGGGATGCATCCCCTCGCGGTAGTCCAGATCACCCTGATCCAGACCGCGCAGCAGCACCTCGGCGGTGGCAATGTTGGTGGCAATGGGTACGCTGTGCATATCGCACAGGCGGAGCAGATTCTGCTCGGTGATGCTGGCGGCATCCGCTTTCAGCGGGTCACGGAAGAACAACACCAGATCCACTTCGTCGCACGCAATGCGGGAAGTGATCTGCTGCACACCGCCCAAGCGCCCGGAGAGATAACAGTGCACGGGCAGGCCGGTAGTCTGCGCCAGCATCCGTCCGGTGGTGCCGGTAGCAATGACTGTGTTTTTGGACAAAATGGCGCTGTAAGCAGTGCAGAACTGCAGTGCAAGCTCTTTGCGGGAATCGTGTGCAAGAATGGCGATCGTCATATTGCTCTCTCCTTTGTTCCAAGTATAGTGTTGTGTATGACGAACAACTTTCTCATTGGAAAGTGAAATGAAGTGAAATCGTTATCAAAGTTTTCCAATATAGTTTTACCGCATCAAAATAGGGGTTGTCAAGGGGTTTTTTGTACTTTTTATAAAACAAAATGGAAGAAAGTAAGACTATATCTTTGTGAGAAGTGCAGAAAACTGGGATACAATCATCCATATCAGTGAGCGAACAGGAAAGGCAGATTGAAAACATAATTCAGCTTTTGTCTTTGCTGAAAGAACATTTCATGGGAATAAAACAAAAATACAGGCTGGCGCAAATCGCACCAGCCTGTTTCGGAAAAAAACTTTTCAGTTTCGTTTCTAAATTATGAATATTATGGAGAAAACGCTCACTCCCCGATTTCCGCACTGGAAAGGTGGGTTCAGCGGGCTTTAGCGGATCTGACCATTGCCGTGGATGATATATACTTGTAGCTGCACAGCTCGGCCAGTCCCATGGGGCCACGGGCGTGGAGTTTCTGGGTGGAGATGCCCATTTCACACCCAAGGCCGAATTCACCGCCATCCGTAAAGCGAGTGGAACAGTTCACATACACGGCGGCGCTGTCCACAGCGGCAGTGAACAGATCGGCATGGGCCTGTGTCTGGGTCAGGATGGCCTCGCTGTGGCCGGTGGAGTGCTCTAGCAATATGCCCGATGGCCTCCTCTACGCTGTCCACGACCTTTGACCGCGAGGATGTAGTCCAGAAATTCGGTGTCAAAGTCCTTTTCTCCGGCAGGGGTGCCGAAGATGATGGAGGCTGCGCGCTTATCAAGACGAAGCTCTACCGGATGCAGACCCTTTGCAATGCGGTCCGGGCCAAGGCGCTGGGCCAGACGGGGCAGGAACTCCCCCCCAGCAATGGCAGAGTGCACAAGGCACACTTCCTCGGCGTTGCACACGCTGGGGACGGCTGGCTCTTGGCGTTCTCGATGATGTCCAGAGCTTTGTCCAGATCGGCGGTGTCGTCTACGTACATATGGCAGATGCCGGTGCCGGTCTGGATGCAGGGGACTTTCGCGTTCTCGACGCAGGCACGGATGAGTCCGGCCCCGCCGCGCGGGATGAACAGGTCCACATAGCCGACAGCGGTCATCAGGGCGTTGGCCGAAGCGTGGGTGGTGTCCTCGATCAGGCAGACCGCTGTCTCGGGCAGACCGGCTTTTTTCAGGCCCTGCCGCAGGGCTGTGACGATGGCATGAGCACTGCGCCATGCTTCTTTGCCGCAGCGGAGGATGCAGGCGTTGCCGCTCTTGATGGCGAGGGCGGCAGCATCGCTGGTGACGTTGGGACGGCTCTCGTAGATAATGGCGATGACCCCCATCGGCACAGCCGTCTTTTCGATCACAAGCCCGTTGGGGCGCTCCACCCGGTTCAGCACCCGGCCCACCGGGTCGGGCAGAGCAGCAACCTCGCGGATGCCCCCTGCGCCATGGCTTCGATGCGCGGTGCGGTCAGGGCCAGACGATCCAGCATCACATCGCTGATGTGCCCTTTGGCAGCAGCCATGTCCTCAGCGTTGGCAGCAAGGATGGCCGCCTGATCGTCTGCGCTGCACAGCGCATCTGCCATGCCCAGCAGGGCAGCGTTGCGGGCAGCGTTATCGGCCAGTGCAAGGGCACTTTTGGCGCTGCGGGCCGCTTCCAGAATTTGCTGTGTCGTCATAGGTTCAGTCCTCCTTGTGGCCGGTAAAGCGGGTACCTGCGGAGCTTGGCCTGCGGCAATGTCATACAAAAAGCTCCGGGTGTGCACCGTTCGCAATGACCATGTCGGCACCGCTGCCGGTCACCATGCGGGCGGCGCGCAGCTTGGTGGCCATGCCGCCGGTGCCAAGGGCCGAACCGGCACCATCGGCCAGAGCCATCACCTCGGGGGTGATCTCTTCCACCAGCGGGATGAGCTTTGCGTCCGTATGGGTGTGGGGATTGGCGGTGTATAGGCCGTCGATGTCACTCAGCAGCACCAACATGTCAGCCTTGGCGCAGCAGGCCACGATGGCCGCCAGCGTGTCGTTGTCGCCAATGGAGGTAATCTCATCGGTGGCAATGGTGTCGTTTTCGTTGATGATGGGCAGGGCACCCAGCTCCACAGGCGGGACAGGGTGTTCTGAAAGTTCACGCGGCGTTCGGTGTGCTCCACGTCCACGCCGGTGAGCAGGATCTGCGCCACGGTGTGATTGTAGGCGTTGAACAGCCGGTCGTAGGTGTACATCAGCTCACACTGACCCACAGCGGCGCAGGCCTGCTTGGTGGAGGTGTCCTTTGGGCGGGTTGGCAGTGAGAGCTTGCCTACGCCCATGCCAATGGCACCGGAGGACACCAGAATGACCTCATGGCCCTCGTTTTTCAGGTCGCTGAGCACCTTGACCAGCTGTTCCGTGTGGCGGATGTTCAGCCGTCCGGTGGCGTATGCATGCCAGAGTAGAAGTGCCTACTTTTACAACGATGCGCATGATATCCTTAACCCTTTCCCATTTCCTTTGTCTTATTGTACGAGGCGATTACGGCATCCATCACCGCACCGCGCAAGCCGTGCTCTTCCAGCACGCGCACGCCCTGAATGGTGCTGCCGCCGGGGCTGCACACAGCATCCTTGAGTTCGCCGGGATGCTTTCCGCTTTCCAGCACCAGCTTTGCGCTGCCCAGAACCATCTGCGCGGCATATTCCTGCGCTTTGGCGCGGGGCAGGCCGCAGGCCACGCCGCCGTCGGCCAGAGCCTCAATAAACTGGTACACCCATGCCGGGCCGCAGCCGGAAACGCAGCTGGCGGCATCGATCAGACTTTCCGGCACGGCATCCAGACGGCCCGCAGGAGCCATGATCCTGAGGAAGGCTTCTTCTTCCTCTGCGGTAACATTGCTGGAACAGTACTGGATCATGCCCTCGCCCACCGAAGCCGGGGTATTGGGCATGATGCGGATCACAGGAAAGTCCTCACCGGCCAGCTCCTGAATACGGGCAATCGAAAGGCCCGCTGCCATGCTGCACAGCACAAAACGGCTGGGGCGCTCGTCAAAGGTGAACTTGAGCGGCTGGAGCAGAGCTTCCATCATCTGGGGCTTTCACCGCCAGAAAGATCAGGTCGCAGTCACCGGCCACCTCAGCATTGGTGGCTGTTTTGCAGCCCAGTTCCTTGGCCAGTGCCTGTGCCTTGGCCGCAGTGCGGTTTGCCAGAAAAAACCTTCTTAGGGTCAACAGCTTTGCAAACGGCACGGGCGATGGCTCCACCCATGTTGCCGCAGCCCAGAAAACCAATGGTATCCATCATAGTTTGTACCCTCCCTCAAAACGGCACTTCAATCACAGCCGTCTGCTCCCATTCTAAGCGTAGAGGAATATAAAATCAAGGGCCTTTTCCGCTTTTTTGCCGGAAGAAGCCGCTTTTGCAGGCATTGCACACCGCCGGAAGGGTCTTGGGGGGGGGAAGAAAAATGGCTTTTGAAGCGAGAAACTGCCGGAGTGAAACACAGGAGGTCATTCTTTGTTTACAAAATGGACAGAATCAATGCTTGCAATCGGGACGGCTTTTGCGGTATTATAATGTACAAAGCTGCCAATCGCCGTACGCAGCAGGAAAAATTTCTATGGTCGGGAAAGGAAGGTCTTTGTGTCACAAACAACGAAGCGGGCACTGGAAGCATCGCTGAAAAAGTTGCTGCTGGAAAAGCCCCTCAATAAGATCACGATCAACGATATCACCGAGGACTGCGGCGTGAACCGCATGACGTTTTACTACCATTTCAAGGACATCTACGATTTGGTGGACTGGATCCTGACGGAAGATGCAGTCAAGGCGATGGAAGGCCGCCAGAGCTTTGATACATGGACCGAAGCATTTCTGGACATCCTGCACCAGATCCGGGATAACAAAGCACTGGTACTGAACGTATACCGCTCTGTGGGGTCGTGAACAGGTGGAGCAGTATCTGTACAAGCTTCTGGACCCCATGCTGAAGGAATTTGCGGATCGCGAATGCCGCGACATCACCGTGCAGGACGATGACAAGCAGTTTGTGGTGGATTTTTTTACAAATATGCGCTGGTGGGCGTGGTGCTGGAATGGATCCGCCGGGATATGAAGACCGAGCCTGCTGTGATGGTAGAACGTATGGGACGGATGCTGCAGGGCGATCTGCGCCGCGCGTTATGCCGCCTTGCCAGCAATAAGATCCATCTGGAACAGGACGGTTGAACCGGAAGAACGACAAAATTTTATCATAATCTGCGCCGTGATGGGTTTTCTATCACGGCGCTTTTTCTGTTTATGGCAATTTGTGGGATAGAATGGTAGAGTAATGGCATAGAAATAGAAAAAAGAGATTTCCGAAAAAATACCGTTTGGAGGAAAAGGATAATGAATACTTCTGTTGAGAGCCTGACTCATAAAATGCAGCGTGCTGCCGTTTTGGTAAAATGGTGGACATGGTGCTTTCTCATGCCGATAAAGACCGTCAGAAAACCGTGGGACAGCTGGTGGATGTCGCAAAGCAGTTCTATGGCAGTTCGTTCAGCGATGAAGCCTACGAACACGCCAGACAGACCCCTGACCGACCCCGACAGCAAGTGGTCCAAGCTCATCAACTGTGTGCTGGATCAGACCGCCCCCCAACGTGGCCCGCACCACGGCCCTGAACCTCGGCTATGAGGCGTTCTTCCGGGGGACAAAGACCATCCGCGAGAATCGCACAAAGTACCACTGCAACATTCCGTGGCTGATCCTGTTCGACCCCACTTCGGCTTGCAATATGCACTGCGTGGGATGCTGGGCGGGCGAGTACGGCCACAAAAACAACCTCAGCTTTGAGGATATGGACAAAATCATCACCGAGGGCAAGGAGCTGGGCGTATACCTGTACATGCTGACCGGCGGCGAGCCGCTGGTGCGTAAGGCTGATATCCTCAAGCTGGCCGAGAAGCACAACGATGTGCAGTTTGCCATCTACACCAACTCCACCCTCATCGATGAGCCGTTCTGCGAAGAGGTCGTCCGTCTGGGCAACATCGCCTTCATGCTGTCCATCGAGGGCACCCCGGAGACCAACGATGCCCGCCGCGGTGAGGGGCACTATGCCGCTGTCATGCATGCTATGGATCTGCTCAAGGAGCACGGCATCGTGTTCGGCACGTCCATCTGCTACACCCGCGATAACATCGAAGCTGTTACCAACGATGAGTTCATGCGTTTCCTGTGTGAGAAGGGTGCACACTTCGGCTTCTACTTCCACTTCATGCCCGTGGGCAACGAGGCAGCACCGGAACTGATGCCTACCCCGGAGCAGCGCAAATATATGATCGACCGCATCCGCTATCTGCGCTCGGAAGAGTGTGATATCCCGTTCTACCCGATGGACTTCCAGCATGACGGTGAATACGTAGGCGGCTGTATTGCCGGCGGACGCAACTACTCATCCACATCAACTCTGCCGGTGACGCAGAGCCGTGCGTGTTCATCCACTACCCAATGCCAATATCCACGACCAGAGCATTCTGGAAATTCTGCACAGTCCGCTGTTCATGGCTTATCACAACGGCCAGCCCTTCAACAAGAACCATTTGCGTCCCTGCCCGATGCTGGAAAACCCCGAACTGCTGCAGAAGATGGTGCACGAGACCGGTGCCCACAGCACCGACCTGCAGTCGCCGGAGAGCGTGGAGCACCTGTGCGAGAAGTGCAAGAACTATGCAGCCAACTGGCAGCCCACGGCGGACGAGATCTGGTCCCACACCAAGATCCGCGAGAGCCGCTACGAGAACTACAAGGACTGGAAGCCCTCGCAGCCCATTGAAAAGTAACGAAGGCAGACATCATAATGCAAACAAAGCCCAGGCGTTCCATTGAAGTGCGCTCCGTCAAGTAGACAGAGAAATAATATAAGTTTTTGTTCGCCGTTTCCACAAGGAAACGGCGAATTTTTCGTGCAAAAAGTGATTGTTCTTTCTTGATATAAAAAATACCCCCAGAGTACGCAGAGTTTTTGTTTTACTCTGTCTACTCTAGGGGGAGCATATCACACTCAGAGAGGGTCTTACTGTTTCATGAAAGAGTGGTTTTGAAAATTACCAGAACCAGTAGCGCTTTTTCAGCACAACATATGCAATGCCGATCAGAACCACTACAACACCACCGGCAATGAAGAAGGTCCAGTTGATATTGGCAAATTTCAGGTTCTGGTTGGTCAGCAGATAACGGCCTGCAGTATCGGCAGTGATGATGCCGTCGGTGTAGCTGTTCAGGTACTGCCACTTGTTGGAGACGGCGTTGTACAGATACAGGCGGGTATAGGTGCTCACATCCAAATCGATGCGCACCGAGCAGGGGGAAGAGCCTTTGCCCTTGTCCAGCTCAAACTCGATGCCCTGATCGGACTCAGTCAGGATGAGCATGGTGTCCAGCTCACTGGTGGTGCTCTCTTGACACCGCTGCCTGCAATCTGCATGGTGTAGCCATCGCCCACCACGCACAGGGTCTTGCCGGTGGTGCGCAGCGCATTGAGGATATCACCGGTCACGGTAGGCACCTCGGCCTGTGTGAAAACGATCTCGTTGTCCTCACTGTCCTGAATGGCCTGCACAACGGGATCGATCTCGATGGGAGCATCGTTATCCGGTTCGGTGGAGCTGCTGTCCGAAGAATTATCGGAAGAAGATGCAGCCGAACGGTTGACGATGACCGTGACCATGGCGGATGCAGTGCCGTTGGAAACGGTAATGGAATAGGGCCGGTGCCCACGGCCGTGATCACGCCGCTGGGGCTGACCGTGGCAATGTTGCTGTTGGCGGACTTATAGGTGAACTTCTGGGAAGCGGAAGAAGGCTTGACACTGGCGGTCAGGGTGCGGGTGGCACCGGGCTTGAGCACAACGTAGGAAGGATTCACCGTGACGACCTGACCGCTGTTGGAAGAACCAAAAGTGCTGGCGGTGCCGGTGCTGGAGTTGGGAATACTCATGACCGTGACATTGGTGGTAGCAGTCACCGAACCGCAGGTAGCGGTAATGGTGGCGGTGCCGGGGGCAATGCCGGTAACACGGCCGAAATTGTTCACCGTGGCGACCTTCTCATTGGAAGAGGTGAGGGCGACGGTGGCATAGTTGGAAGCCGAAGTAGGCCGCACCTGCAGCTGTGCCGAGACCGAGTTGCCAACATAGATGGTGTTGGAGGAAAGGGAAAGGTCCATCTCGGTAACGATCATGGAAGAATCCATGGAGACAACGATGGTGTAGGCACAGATCTGGTTGCCTGCGGCAGCGGTGATGCGGGTGGTGCCTACGCCCACAGCCTGCACGACACCGGAGTTGCTCACAGTCAGAATGGAAGTATCGTCCGAGATAAAGACAACCGAGTCGGTAGAGTTGCGCGGACGCACCACAGGGAGACAGCTGCTGAGAGGAACCCAGCAGCATGTTGGCGTGTATAGCTGCCGGCCTCAATGCTTTCGGCAGGCACGTCCTGATCCCACGGCATGGCAACGCCGCTCAGGGCAAGGCCGGAGACAGGGGCTTGCTGCGGCCGCAGACACAGCTGTGCCGCAGGCCAGCAGGCAGAGCGCTGCCGCACAGACGGCCAGTTTTTTTTTGCGGTTGATTTCATAGTAAGTGTACCTCTTTGGGTGATATAACGGCGGCTGGCAGTCAGCACAGCTCCGGTTTAGCGGAACAGAACGCCCAGGGCTTCCATTGCGTACTCGAAATAGGTGACCTGATCGTACTCCACGCGGGCAGTAACGCTCATGCCGTTGGAAAGATCCACCTTGTCGCCGCTGCGGCTCACCACATAAGTGGCATCGGGCTTAATGGTCATCTTATAGTAGGAAGCGTTGGAGCTGGCCGTCACGTCACTGTCAATGGCCGTTACAGTGCCGGTCAGGGTGCCATAGGAATACTCCGAAAGGCCGGTAATGGCAATCTTGCAACGGGTCACCCACATGAAGCAGCGGGCGGTCATTCACGGTGACCATGGCAACGACCTCCACATCGTCGTTCTCACTGGCGACAGTAGCCAGCGGAGAACCGGCGCTCAGGACCATGCCCTCCTTATAAGGGGGGTATCCATGTGGATCACACCGGAGGTGGGAGCATAGATGTAGTAATCGTTGGCACCGGTGTTCAAGGCGTCGATCTGCGCCTGCACGTTGTCCACGTTGCTCTGGGCGCTGGTGATGCTCTGGGAGATGGACTGCATGGTGGAGTAATACAGAGGCCTGGATCTCGCTCTGGTTCTGCTCCATCATGGTCTTGATCTGGGCATCCGTATAGCCGGCCGCCTGATAAGCAGAAGGGTCAAAGGTCTTCTGCTCCACCTGACTCTTGTAGGTCTCGTACTGATAGTAGTAGGGCTGATCTTCGGGGTTTCGTCTCACTGAAGTAGTTCGTGTCGTCCTGGATGCACTGCAGCAGCTTATTGTACTGGTCCATACCTGGGTCTGGTAGATCTTGAGCTGGCTTTCCAGATTATCCTGCTGCATGTCGATATCCGTGCTCTTGATGTGGGCCACAAGGTCGCCCTCGTTCACATAGCTGCCCTCGGAGATGTACAGCTCGGTGAGGGTGCCGGAATAGCTGGACATGATGTAGGTCTTGTTGCTGGCCTGCACCGTGCCGGAGTTCTGGCTGACGTAGATGCGGTTGGTGCGGGTGCTCCACACCAGCAGAAAGATCATGAAGATGCCCACCAGGATGACAAAGGCGTAGCCATAAGGTGGCATCCCTTTTTTTCCATCATGATGCGGCGGTCCTGCAGATCCGAAAGGTTCTGAACTTTAATCGTCATAATTATTTGGTCTCCATAAAGACATCGACCACGGCATCATCCTCATCCTGATTGACATAAATGGTATAGGAGGTGCCGGTCAGTTTCTGCTCATTCTCAAAAGCGTGGACCTGCAGCTTGTAGGAAGCCAGCTGGCTTTCGGGCATGGGGGCCGGTGTAGTGGGTGGGCATACAGGCACTTCTTCACGCGCAGAACAGCATCCATATGGTAGTCCTGCTCCATCTGGCCGATGAACTGGGTAGCCTGCTGCATCATGTACAGGTGCATCTGACGATCCTCACCAACCACCATGGCCTGCACAATGGGGCCAATGGGCTGTGCGTTGTTGCTCTTGATAAAATTGTGCATCTGGGTCAGCACCACGGGCAGACTGGCCATCTCTTCCGGATGGATCTCACGGGAGAGCACATTGGTGAGCTTCAGGGTCTTGTTCTCGGCTACTTTGATCTCTTTCATGTTGAATACCTCGGTTCCTTTTCAGATTTACCTCAGAAGAGGCAGTAATAGACAATCGAGAAAGGGGAGAAAACCGCTGCAGAGAGCAGTTTCCTCTCCGCTCCCGATCGCCTACTACTTTATAAAAGTAATAGGGATCTTGCAAATAAAATGTGCCCGGAGGCATTTTGCCTCCGGGCACACCATAGTGAGGCATAGTTACCTGAGAGCAGGCGGGGCCTGTTCAGGATAACACCATCTACTTCTACTAAACAGAAAGTCTTTCTAGCTCTTTTTTTATCTGACACAGCAAAACTATGTCAAATCAAGCTATCCATCATGAATGACTCCCTTTCATATGTAACCGGGTACGCACCCGGCTGCAACACATCAATAGGTAATCGACTCACCGTCGTCATCCTCTTCCACCACGGCCTGCATGACAGACTGCTTGGGCTCTGCCTTTTTTTGCTGCGGTAGATACCCTGCTGCATGTTCCACAGCTCGTAGTACTTGCCTTCCTTGGCAAGCAGCTCATCGTGGTGCCGCGTTCCACGATCTTGCCGTGATCCATCACAAGGATCATGATCACAGTCACGGACGGTGGACAGGCGGTGAGCAACGATCAGCATGGAACGATCTGCAAGCTGATCGTAGATCATGTTGAAGATCAGATTTTCCGTAGCAAAGTCAGATTACTGGTGGATTCATCCAGAATGTAGAGGTTGGAATCTTTCAGGAAAGCGCGTGCCAGCGCAATGCGCTGCTTTTCACCGCCGGACAGGCCGTTGCCCGCTTCCTCCAGATAGGTGTTATACTGCAGGGGCAGATGACGGATAAAGTCGTGAGCATCTGCCTTCTTGGCAGCTTCCTTAACTTCGTCCATCGTAGCGTCCATACGGGAAACGCGGATGTTATCATAAATGGTCTTGCTGAACAGCTCAACGTTCTGCGGCACATAAGAAATTGCGCGGCGGACAGAATCATTGGTGTATTCAGCCAGATTCACACCGTTGAAGTCGATCTCGCCATCTTCCGGCTCATAATACTTGAGCAGAAGCTTGGTGATGGTGGATTTGCCGCTGCCGCTGCTGCCCACCAGCGCGACCTTTTTTTGCCGGCCGGAATGGTAAAGCTGATGTGATCCAGTGCAGGGGCACGGTTGCCATAACGGAAAGTGACATCCTTGAACTCGATATCGCCCTCCACCTTGTCCAGATCGGTGCGGTCTTCGTCGCCGACCGTCTCGGAGGGATAATCCATGATCTCGCCCAGACGCTTCATGGAAATGCTGGCCTCCTGAATCTGCATCTGCAGACCGATCAGGTTGCTCAGCGGGGAAGTAAAGTAAGAGGACAGCGTGCTGAAGGCCATGAATCCGCCCAGTGTCATCTCCCCCTTCAGAACCTGACTGATACCCACATAGGTGGTCAGCATGCTGAAACCGGTGGAAATGAAGGAGGAAATCAGGCCCTGCGTGGTGCTGATCTTGCTGGAGCGCAGGCTGATCTTCAGGCTCTTGATGTACTCACGCTCGAGGTTCTCCATTTCGGTATCCTCGTTGGCGTTGCACTTGACCGTCTCAATGCCGCGCAGGCTTTCGATCATCTGGCTGTTCAGTGCAGCGGACTGCACCATGGTCTCTTCGTTGATCTTTTTTGTAAGGCTGCTTGTAAATCAGCACCAGCAGAATGCTGACCAGAAAGCCATGAACAGCGAGATCGAGAACAGCATCGCATTCATGCGGAACAGGATGATACCGGTGATAATGGCCATCGAGATATCCATGATCAGGCTCAGCGCAATGCTGGTGAAGATGGATTTGATGGTGTTTGCATCCGAATAACGGGTGGTGATATCACCAGTCTTGCGGGTGGCAAAAAGAACTTCATGGGCAGACGGAAGATATGCCCGAAGTAACCCAGCATCAGCGGAATATCGATCTTGATGGATAGGTGGATCAGAACCCACTGCCGGACAAAGCCCACCAGCGTATTGGTGATGCTGACCATGCTGAACACAAGGATCAGCGTGACCAGCAGATTGTCAGGCCATATGGCAAGACCTCGTCCATCAGGATCTTGTTGAACATGGAGGAGGCAATGCCCAGAATCGTAACGATCAGAGAACTCAGGATCGCATAGGCAAAGAGCTTTTTCTGGGGCAGCAACAGGTCGACGTAACGCTTGAACATGCCGCCCTTTTCCGATCTTACCGCCCTTGAACTCCGAGGTCGGGGTTCATCAGGAGCAGAACACCGGTAAAGTTCTTGTAGAACTCATCCAGACAGATCTTTTTCAGCTCGCTGCCGGGGTCGCCAATCACGACATAATCCTTGCACTTGTGCTTTTTGCCGTTCTTTTCGTCTTCCTTGGCAGATTCCGACTCCTTCAGCATGTGCTTGCGGCGCTCGCCCTCGTCCTTGATGGTGGTCTTTTTGAAGACCGTCACAAAGTGGGCCAGACCCTCGTCGGTGATGACCTGTGCAATACAGGGCAGCGAGAAATCGCTGAGGAAATTTTCACGGTCCACGCGAACCGCTGCGGTGGAAAAACCCAACTCGTTAGCGGCTTTCTGCAAACCAACAAGGTTTGTGCCTTTCAGGTCAGTGCCCATCATATCGCGCAGGCGGGTGATGGTAACTTCCTTTTTTTGTAATGGAGGCACACCATTGCGAGGCAGGCAGCCGCACAGTCAGTGGTGTCATGCTGCCGGACATAGGTATAACGCATAGATGCTTCCTTTGATCATATACAAATTTATTCAAACAGCGGCAGGCGTTTTGAAAAAGCGGCCTGCCGCAGATCTGACAACGTGAAAAGAGCCGGAGCCTGAAACAACAGCACAGAGACCGGTGCTTTGTCCTGTCCTGCGGAGAACCATGACAAAACACCGGTCGGCTGCTATCAAAAAGAAGGGAGCACCTACCCTTTGATCTGTGTGCCGGACTTTGGAAAAACAGATACAAATTCCCAAAGCTTATAAGCAGTATACCACAATGTGACATCTTCTTCAAGTAGTCAAATTTTAAGAAATCATTATGCTTGATGCTTTTTTTCGCATGAATGCTGTGCTTTTTGGGGGACAGAGAAGCCCAAAAAAACAGAGGAGAAACACGACTGCATGGCTGTACAGAAAAAGGGTGTAGTATGGGACAAACAAAAAGGCAATGTTCTGTGGAACATTGCCTTTTCTTCTGGCGCCTCTTGCCTGACTCGAACAGGCGACACCCTGATTAACAGTCAGGTGCTCTAACCGACTGAGCTAAAGAGGCAGATCACAGTTGTGACTGCGAGAGATATTATACCGCATAAGAATGCCTTTTTGCAAGCCCTTTTTTTACAAAAAATGAATCATTTTTTGGCAAAATAAAAGCCCTGTCCTGCAGCGTTTTGAAACGCTGCAGGACGGGAAAGTACATATTATATAAAAAAACGGAACGCTTATTTCAGCTTGCTCTTGGCCTTCATGCGCTGCTCGTGGTTCAGGATCTTCTTGCGGATGCGCAGATTTTCGGGGGTAACCTCCAGCAGCTCGTCCTGTGCCAAGGAATTCCAGGCAGCCTTCCAGACTCAGCTTGCTGATGGGAATCAGGCGCAGGGCATCGTCAGAGCCGGATGCACGGGTGTTGGTCAGGTGCTTGGTCTTGCAGACGTTGACATCCACGTCCTCGCCGGAAGCGGTGTAGCCGATGACCATGCCCTCCGTAGACCTTCTCACCGGCGCCCACCAGAAGGGTGCCACGCTGCTGAGCATTGAACAGACCGTAGGTGACAGCCTCGCCGGTCTCAAAGCTGACCAGAGAACCGGTGGAGCGGTTGGCAATCATGCCAGCCCAGACATCGTAACCGTCGAAGATCTGGTTGATGATGCCTTCGCCGTGGGTATCGGTCAGGAACTGGTTGCGGTAGCCGAACAGTCCGCGGCTGGGCATACGGAACTCCAGACGCACGCGGTCGGTGCCCAGAGATTCCATCTGCTGCAGGATAGCCTTGCGCTGGCCCAGACCGGTCATGACAGCGCCCTGATACTGGGTGGGCACATCGATGACGACATGCTCCATAGGCTCATAGGTCTTGCCGTCGATGACCTTGGTCAGAACGTGCGGGGGAGAGACCTGCAGCTCATAACCTTCACGGCGCATGGTCTCGATCAGGATGGACAGGTGCATCTCACCACGGCCCATAACGCGGAAGGAATCGGTGGTGGCGGAATCCTCCACCTTCAAAGCAACGTCCTTCAGCAGTTCCTTCTGCAAACGGTCACGGATCTGACGGCTGGTAACGTACTTGCCCTCACGGCCGGCCAGCGGGCTGTCGTTGACCGAGAAGGTCATTTCGATGGTGGGCTCGGAAATCTTCACAAAGGGCAGCGGCTCCACATTGGAGGGGCTGCACAGGGTGTTGCCGATGGTCACGTCGGGCAGGCCGGAGAAAATGCCACGATATCGCCGGCGGTGATATTATCGCACGGCTGACGGCCATTGGCCTGGAAGTCGTACAGCTTGGTCAGACGGCCGCGCATCTTCAGATCCTGATTGTGCCAGTCACAGACGACAACTTCCTCGCCCACCTTGGCCACGCCGTTCTGGATGCGGCCAATGCCGATGCGGCCGACGAACTCGTTGTAGTCCACGGAGGACACCAGCATCTGGAAGGGAGCCGCGGGGTCGCCCTCAGGCGGCTTGATGGTGCTCAGCAGGGTGTCGAACAGGGGAACCAGGTCAGTGCCGGGTACATCGGGGTTAAGGCTTGCAGTGCCATCACGGCCACAGCAGAACAGCATGGGGCAGTCCAGCTGCTCGTCGGTAGCGCCCAGATCCATCAGCAGGTAGAGCACCTTCGTCGATGACTTCCTTGATGCGGGCATCAGGACGGTCAATCTTATTGATGGCCACCACCAGGCTCAGGTTCTGCTGCAGAGCCTTCTGCAGCACGAAACGGGTCTGGGGCATGGGCCCCTCGGCGGCATCCACCAGCAGGATAACGCCGTTGACCATCTTCAGGATGCGCTCCACCTCGCCGCCAAAGTCGGCATGACCGGGGGTATCTACTATATTGATCTTGACACCGTTATAGGTGGTGGAGGTGTTCTTTGCCAAAATGGTGATGCCGCGCTCCCGCTCGAGATCGCCGCTGTCCATGACGCGCTCAGCCACGACCTGATTATCGCGGAATGCGCCGCTCTGATGCAGCATTGCGTCCAAACCAGGGTGGTTTTGCCGTGGTCAACGTGAGCGATAATGGCAACGTTGCGCAAATCGTTACGAACCATAAAATACAACCTCTCTATTATTAAAACTCATAAAATACGAACGAACGTCATACAAGTTTAAGTTTATAACAGGAAGGGGTGGTTTGTCAAGATTGTATAAAAAATTTTTTCAGTCTTTCGGCAGAATGCCCGAGAAAATGTGCGGCGTGTCCCTTTTGAAAATATGCTATACTAAGGGTGCAAAAGCAAAATGCGGAGAACGGGGTTGCGAGCCGGGGGCTTTTTCCCGCGAAATTTCGGGGCTTTTAGAATATGCCCTGCGGGCAACAGGGTCCCACCCTCGGATCATTCGCTGGGGAAAACTCCCGGCCCTCAGCCCGGAGAAGTACTGATAAAATGCTGCAAAACCGGAGGTGTTTTTATGAAGATCACATTTCTGGGCGCGAACCATGAGGTCACCGGCAGCTGCACTTTGATCGAAGCGGCTGGGCAGCGCTTTTTGATCGACTGCGGCATGGAGCAGGGCAAGGACGTCTACGAAAACCAGCCCATTCCGGTCGCTCCCGGTGAGATCGACTGGGTGCTGGCTACCCATGCCCATATCGACCATACCGGTATGCTGCCGCTGCTGGTGCGCAACGGCTTCCGGGGCAACATCTATGCCACGAACCCTACGGTGGAGCTGTGCGGTATCATGCTGCGGGACTCTGCCCACATCCAGGAGTTCGAGGCCGAGTGGAAGAACCGCAAGGCCCAGCGCTCCGGTGCCGAGCTGGTGGAGCCCATGTATACCGTACAGGATGCCGAAGCGGCCATGAAGCTGTTCAGGGGGTAAACTATGAACAGCGCGTGGAGCTGGCTCCGGGCATCGAGGTGCGGTTCGTGGATGTGGGCCACCTGCTGGGCTCCGCCAGCATCGAGCTGTGGATCACCGAGGGGGCGACACTACCACCAAGCTGGTGTTTTCCGGCGATATCGGCAATACGGACCAGCCCATCATCAGAGACCCCACCTACATCAAAGCGGCGGACTATGTCTTTATGGAGTCCACCTACGGCGACCGCAGCCACGGCCCCAAGCCGGATTATGTGAACGAGCTGGCAAAGATCCTGCAGCGCACGTTTGACCGCGGCGGCAATGTGGTGATTCCGTCCTTTGCCGTGGGCCGCACGCAGGAGATGCTCTACTTTATCCGTGAGATCAAGGAAAAAAGGGCTGGTCAAAGGCCACGGCAATTTCCCGGTGTACATCGACAGCCCGCTTGCCATTGAGGCAACCCGGATCTTCCGGGATACCGACATGGAGTGCTTTGACGACGAGACCCGGGCCATGCTGGAAAAGGGCATTGACCCCATCACGCTTCCGGGGCCTGCGGGTGACCGTGACCAGTGATGAATCCCGCATGATCAATGCAGACCGCGTGCCCAAAGGTCATCCTCTCGGCTAGCGGTATGTGCGACGCAGGCCGCGTGCGCCACCACCTCAAGCACAATCTCTGGCGGCCCGAATGCACGGTTCTGTTCGTGGGCTACCAGGGCGTGGGCACGCTGGGCCGCACCCTCATTGATGGCGCAGTCAACGTCAAGCTGTTTGGTGAGCCCATTGAGGTACAGGCGGAGATCTGCCAGCTCACCGGAATGTCCGGCCATGCGGACAGGGAGGGCCTGCTGCGCTGGGTGGGTGCCTTTGAGCAGAAACCAAAGCGTGTGTTCGTGATGCACGGCGAAGATGAGACCGAGGACCACTTTGTGCAGACCTTGACGGAACAGGGCTTCACTGCCTGCGCACCCTACAATGGGGCACAGTGGGCCATTGGTGCCGAGGGTGCTGTCTGTCTGCAGGAGGGCATCCCGGGTGCGCATTGAGCACAAGGCATCCGAAGGCCAGAGCCGTGCGGCCAGTGTGTTCCAGCGGCTGGTCAGCGCCGGCAAGCGCCTGCTGCGGGTCATCGAGCACAACGAGGGCGGTGCCAACAAGGATCTGGCAAAAAGTTTGCCGACCAGATCAACGCCCTGTGCGACAAAGTGGGATCGATAAGGCAAAAAAAACAATACAAGAACAATGTTCGCCGTTTCCACAAAGGAACGGCGAATTTTTTTGTGCAAACCGGTGTCTGCCCAGCCCGTGAATGTTCTTCCCTGACATAAAAATACCCCCGGAGCGTGCAGAGTTTTGGCTCTGCTCTGCCTGCTCCGGGGGTATATCATTTTGTGTCGTCTTTCAGAAAAAAGCTCACCTGACTGCTTTCCGGCAGGTCGCCCAGGG
>VOFJ01001494.1_pt1 | contig 18225 bp, 30 predicted proteins | sample 5384081 | NCBI WGS metagenome assembly VOFJ01 (sample SAMN12384729, study PRJNA508395) | human gut metagenome | isolation source: healthy gut I | host: Homo sapiens
ATCGGTAGCTGCAGGATTCAGTTGCATGCTAGTGGCATTAGTATATGGCCCCTGCAAGCCATGCAATCTTCCGAAAGATCAGCTGGAGAAGTTCTGGGGAACATACTTTACAATCGAAAGAGAGATTTACGAGCAGCTACTTGAGAACCCGGATGAAGAAGTGAAGGGAACAGTGAAAAGAGCTTGCTGAGAAATATGGACAGGATGTCATGACAATGGTTGGATTCCTTGACGGAATCAATGACAGTCTGAAGACAGCAAACCCGATCGAGACAATGGAAGAAGATACAGTTGTAAGTCTTGCATTTGATAAAGAACTTCTTTACAAGAACATGATCGATGCAAAAGCTGACTGGCTGTATGGACTCCCACAGTGGGATAAGATCTTTGATGCAGAGACAAAGAAACGTCTGTATCGTGAGCAGAAACAGTCCGGTACAGTTCGCAAAGCGAAAAAAATCGGAAGAAATGATCCATGTCCATGTGGAAGTGGAAAGAAAATATAAATTCTGCTGTGGAAAGAACGCATAAGAATCAGATTACTGGCGGTATGTATTGAGAGATACATACCGTTTTGTGTTTTTGGATATAAGTGTATATATTTAAAAGAAAGGGACATACTGATATTGTTCTAATAAGATTAAGAGGAGGAAATCAGTATGCCGAATTAAGATGTACCGTACAGACATGTGTACACAATTATCAGTATCTTTGCGAACTGGATAAGATCCAGGTGGGAGGAAACAGTGCGAAGGATGCGAAGGAGACCTGTTGCGATAGCTTTGAAGAAAGAAGAGAGGGAAGTTATAGCAATAAGACGGATTCGATGAAGTCTGTTTTCAGATTGCTCAGATGTTGACTGCCAGGCGAAAGATTGCAGATATAATGAAGAGTGCAAATGTCACGCAGGGAAAATCAGTGTAGAAGGCGGTGACGCCTGCCACAGCAGTGGGACAAGAATGTGCAACATTTGATTGTTGCTGTAATTGAGTATCAGATAAAAAGTATAAAATCGTGATAAATAGAAAGAGATTTGGAAGAGGGATCTTCTGAATCTCTTTTTCTACTGTTGACTCTATTGTTGTAACCGCGTTATAATCGTAATATGTATATTTAACAGAAGAAAGGAAATGATCGTACATGAGTGAATATCGACAGGATGAGCATACGACAGCGAAAGAGGCGTCAAAGACTCATACAGATCAAAAAAGTTATAGACACAATTCGCGGGAAGAACATGAAAAAAAAGAAGGTATAGCTTCAAAGAACAGGCCATAAAAAGTATGACGTTGTTCTTCGTAGTTGCGACATGTATCTTATTTTTATTTTGCACTTTTGAGATTGGGACAGATTTCATCTGTATTTAAGCAGTTTTTAACAGTGGCAAAACCTATTATTTATGGACTGGCAATTGCATATTTGCTGAATCCGATTGTGAAGTGGATAGACCGTCGGATGATTCCGCTTTTGGAGAAACATTGTCCCAAATTAAAGAAGAAAAAACAGATATCAAGAGGAGTTGGAATCTTTGTATCTGTCATCTTAATGTTGGCATTGATTATTACACTTCTCAATATGATGATTCCGGAGTTATATGGAAGTATCCGCGACATGATTTTCACTGTGCCGAGTCAGATGAACCGGTTTATCCATGAATTCAGTAAGATGCATTCTTCTGATTCAACAGTTGGAAAAAGATGTTGGCGAGCATAGTTGAAGAAGCAAGTGATTTTGTTCAGAACTGGATGAAGACAGATTTGATGGAGAAAGTGAATCTGTGGATGACACAGCTTACTGTGGGAATGATTCAGATGGTTCGTGAAGTCTTTAATTTTATTATTGGAATCATTGTCTCTATTTATGTTTTGTTTAGCAAAGAGAAGTTCCAGAAACAGACAAAGAAGCTGATCTACGCTGTATTTCGTCCAGGACAGGCCAATATGATTCTTCAGATTGGCGGAAAAAGTAATGAGATCTTTCGGTGGATTTATTATCGGAAAGATTATTGATTCTCTGATTATCGGAGTAATCTGTTTTATAGGATTATCAATTCTGAATATGCCATATACAATGCTGGTCAGCGTGATCGTAGGAGTGACAAATGTAATTCCATTCTTTGGACCGTATATCGGAGCAATTCCGAGTGCAATTCTGATTCTGCTTGCAGATCCATTGAAAGGGCTCTATTTTATCATTTTTGTTATTGCATTGCAGCAGTTTGATGGAAATGTGCTGGGACCAAAAGATTTTAGGAAATTCGACAGGACTTTCCTCGTTCTGGGTTGTTTTCTCAATCCTGATCGCAGGGGGATTGTTTGGTATTCCGGGAATGCTTTTTTTGGTGTACCGACATTTGCGGTGATTTATTATATTGTAAATATGCTGGTTAATTCTATCCTGAAGAAAAAAGAACTTCCAACAGATACAGAGTGCTATGGGAAGAACGGATATGTAGATTCCGAAGGAATTTATATACAGAAAGAAAAAACAGGAAGAGATAAAAAGAAATACAAGAAGAAAAGGGAGATAAGGACAATGCCGATTCGAGTACAAAATGATTTGCCGGTAAAAGAAATATTGGAACAAGAGAACATCTTCGTGATGGATGAGATGCGTGCGGCACATCAGGATATCCGTCCGATCAGTATCGGACTTCTGAATCTGATGCCACTTAAGGAAGATACAGAGCTTCAGATTCTGAGAGCACTTTCAAACTCTCCGCTGCAGGTGGATGTTACTTTCGTAAGAGTGACAAGTCATGTGTCAAAGAATACATCAACAAGTCACATTTATAAGTTCTATGAAGCTTTTTGATGATATCAAGGAAAAAGGTTTGACGGATTTATTATCACGGGCGCACCTGTAGAACAGATGCCGTTTGAAGATGTAGATTATTGGGAAGAACTGAAACGTATTATGGAGTGGACAAAGACAAATGTTGTGTCTACACTTCATCTTTGCTGGGAGCACAGGCTGGTATTTATTATCATTATGGAATTGGATAAGGTACAACTTCCGGAAAAACGTTCAGGTTTGTTCTGGCACCACGTAAGGAACAGAAAGATTCCGATTGTCAGAGGATTTGATGATAAGTTTACTGGCACCGCATTCAAGACATACAGAAGTTCCGCAAGATCTTTTTGGAGAAAGATGACAGAATTACAATTCTTGCAGATTCGGAAGAAGCAGGAGTTTATCTTTGCATGGCGCAGGATGGACGTCAGATCTTTGTAATGGGACATCCGGAGTATGATAGAATGACGCTGGATTCCGAGTATAAGAGAGATCTGGGGAAAGGATTGAATCCACAGATTCCGAAGAATTATTATCCGAATGATGATCCAGAGAAGAAACCAATGCTGACCTGGAGAGCGCATTGCAATAACTTGTATACGAACTGGTTGAATTATTACGTATATCAGGTGACACCGTATGATCTGTATGGAACACCGTTCTAAAGGATTGGATTAGAGAGTTTTCGTATAACGATAAGAAAAACAAAAAGCACCTTCGGAAGATACTATTCTTCCGAAGGTGCTTTTTCTATATCCTGTTTCCGATTACGAATATTCTCAACAACTCTGAAACCAATTCCTATCGCCCAATCCAGTTGTCGAAAGGATCCGGTTTTACAGATATGAAATCATTCTGTACATCCGCGCTGTTCAGCTTAATCTGCTGTCGGCTCTTTTCAGCAGCTTCTTCAGATTCAAACAGCTGATCTTCCGGCATTGTCAGTGCGCCGCAGGAGCCAATCAGCTGAATGATATAGTTATCCCCTGCTTGCGTGCAATCTTTCCTTTACGGATTGTTGTGTTATTCTCAAGAATATATATAACATCATCTTTGTTGTACATCATTTCACATCCTCTTCATCAAATTCAGGGTGATATAGTTGAATCTGTCGTCCTTCCGGATCTTAATGACTTTGCCTTTGCGGGCCTTCAAGCGTTCCGGTTCTTGAAATTCGTGCTTGCACCGTAGGCATGCTCAAGCATATACCAATAGGAAGTGTAAAGCTCATGTTCGACAATCTCCAAATAATCACCGACAGAGCAGCAATCCGGCTGTTCTGTAGTAAAGTCCATTGTTCGCATACTTTCACCTTCTGTTTCGTGTCTATAAAATCTATTATACTCTAAACACAGAATATCTCAAGAGAATTATTTCACCAACTTGTTTTTTGCTTTCAAGTATTTTATAATAATAAATTACAGTGCTTGCGGGCAGGAAAGAATAGACTTCCTGTATACGAGACAAGAAGAATGAGAAAACAGATAAAAAATGTGGTAACTGTTCAGAGCCAACCTTCAAAATGCTACGCATTTTGAAGGTGTGGCGTATCCGCCAAATAAAATTTCAAAAACAGTTTTAAAAATGCAAGCATTTTACCTCTTTTTTGAAATTTTGCTTGGCTCTGAACAGTTACAAAATGTGAAAAATAAATTGGAGGTTATTAACAGAGATGAATCGAATTGCAAGGTTTGAAAAAGTGAGTAAAGAAAAGTTCTTTGAAGGGTGGGAAAGATACATTTGAGACAGCGGAAGAAAAAGAGATGGAAGCAATCTACGAGTCTTTAAAACTGCCGGGAAGAGCGACAGCCGGAAGTGCAGGATATGACTTTTTGCACCGGTGAAAATCACACTGAAACCGGGAGAAACCGTCAAGATTCCAACGGGAGTCCGTGTGTGGATGGAACAGGACTGGGTACTGAAGTGCTATCCGAGAAGTGGTCGGGGGATTCAAGTACAGACTGCAGCTGAATAATACCGTACGGAATTATCGACAGCGATTACTATAATTCCGACAATGAAGGACAGATCTTTGCAAAGATCACAAATGATTCTAATGAAGGAAAAACCGTAGAAGTAGAAGCAGGAGATGGATTCATGCAGGGAATCTTTTGTACAGTACGGAATTACATTAGATGATGACGTGACAGAAGTAAGAAATGGTGGATTTGGAAGTACAACAAAAAAAGAAATAAAAGGCTGACAGAATAATTTATAAGAAAAAAAGGGAAACCTAAACTCAGTGAAGCCAATGCAAATAAGAGGCAGAAAAAGAGGGTTAGGTTTTATGATCAGAAAGATTAAAAAAAAGAAGTCGGTTGTTCTTTTTAAAAGAAAATATTCAATATATGGATCAGACCCTTCCGGTGGAGAAAAAGCTTTGACATTATCCGCCGGGAGATGGAGATCGGTGGAAAAGAATCGGTATTCTACTACATTGATGGATTTATAAAAGATGAAGCAATGTTAAAGATTATGGATTCTTTTTCTTTCTATTACAGCAGAAGATCTCCCACAGGATGCGGAAACTTTTTCGAAACAGAAGATTCCTTATGTAGAAGTGGATGTGTTGAAATGTTTTGATGATATTCTGAGAAATGTGCTCTCCGGTACAGCGGTGTTTTTTGTAGATGGCTATGATGCGGCACTGTGTATGGACTGCAGAAGTTATCCTGCCCGCGGTGTAGACGAGCCGGATAAAGATAAAATCACTTCGCGGTTCCAGAGATGGTTTTGTAGAGACAATGGTATTTAATACGGCACTGATGCGGAGAAGGATCAGAGATCCACATCTGATTATGGAAATGACAGAAGCAGGTCAGAGTTCCAGAACGGACATAGCAGTCTGTTATATGTCAGACCGTGTAGATGAAGAACTTTTTAAACAATATAAAATCAAGGATTGAGAAACTTGAGGTAGATGACCTGAGAATGAATCAGCAGAGTCTTGCAGAAGCACTTTTCAAGAGAAAATGGTTCAATCCTTTCCCAAAGTTCAAATTTACAGAGAGACCGGATACGGCAGCAGCCTGTCTTTTGGAAGGAAAGGTTGTGATTCGGTGGATAACTCGCCGTCGGCAATGATACTTCCAACGTCCATTTTGGATATGATAGAAGAGGCAAATGATTATTATTTTCCGACATTGACCGGAATGTATCTGAAGATTTCCAGAACCCTGATCACAATCGCAACGGTGTTTTTTTACTTACACCATTGTATCTATTATTATATGCAGAATTTGAGTGGCTACCGGACGTTTTTTCATTTGTAATGGTGCGTGATCAGATCAATCTTCCATTGATCTGGCAGTTTCTTCTGCTTGAACTGTCAATTGACGGTTTACGGCTGGCTGCGATGAATACGCCAACGATGCTCAGTACGCCCACTGAGTGTGATCGCCGGTATTGTGATGGGAGAATTTTCGGTAGAATCCGGTTGGTTCAATTCAGAAGTAATGCTATATATGGCATTTGTGGCAGTGGCAAATTATACACAGCCGAATTTCGAACTTGGATATGCATTAAAATTTATGAGACTGATGCTTCTTGTACTGACTGCAGTGTTTAATCTGTATGGATTTGTTGCGGGATGTATTTTGGTATTATGTTTCCTCGTGTTTAATAAAACACTTTCAGGAAGAAATTATCTAAATGTAAAAATTAACTGAAAAAATCTTAATTTTGTTAATATATCTTTTGCTCTTTATTATAAAAAGGTGGTATGATATAAAAAAATATTGCTTATCCGGAAAAAATACATGTCTGCTATATGGAATGTAGTGGTGGTTTCCGGAAGAAAGAGAGCAGGAGGTTATTGACATGAGAGAGTTCATTATTACCGTGAACAGTACTGTAGACTTACCGAAGGAATGGCTGGAAGAGAGACATGTTCCGGTTCTTCCGTTGAAATATACGATTGCTGGAGAAACTTACACAGATATGTCAGGATTGACAGCAAAAAAAGAGTTCTTTCAGAAATTAAGAGAAGGCCATATGTCTGTGACTTCTCAGATCAATCCGGAGGAAAGACGCGAGATGCTTGAACCGTTTGTGAAGGAAGGAAAAGATGTATCTTCATCTTGGATTCTCTTCCGGATTAAGCGGAACATGCAATAGTATGCGAATCGCGGCGGAAGAACTGGCGGAGGATTATCCGGAAGCAAAGATTATCGTGATCGATACACTTTGCGCCTGCCTGGGAGAGGGCTTGCTTTTGTACTATGCTCTTAAGCTGAAAGAAGAAGGCAAGACGATTGATGAGATCGCAAAGTGGACAGAAGAAAATAAACTTCATATTTGCCATGATGTGACAGTGGATGATCTGAATCATCTTCATAGAGGCGGACGTATTTCCAAAGCGGCAGCAGTTTTGGGGACATGTGCAAGATGAAACCGATCATTACATATGGATAACAATGGATGTCTTCAGGTGATTGCGAAAGAACGTGGTCGAAAGAAGTCTCTGAACAAAATTGTAGATATGGCAGTAAAACAGTCAGAAGGCTGGGAGAATGAGATCATAATGATCACGCACGGAGATTGCCTGAAAGATGCAGAGTATGTTGCCGGACGTGTCAGAGAGAAGATGGGAATAGAGAATATTCTGATCAATAATATCGGAACAGTGATCGGAAGTCATACAGGACCGGGTGTTGTTGCCGTATTCTGCATGGGAAATAAAAGATAAATTTCGAAGAAAATAAAAAAAAAACAAAAAGAAAATGCATTTAAAGTGTTGACAGGAAAGAGTGGATATGGTAGATTAAATATTGCGTTAAAAAAAAACAAAGTAGAGTATCCACTCTCACCGCAGCACAATTGAGTGACTGATGGTCCGATATTCGATAATAAAGAGCTCCTGTTGGAGTTATTACATTTGTCGGGTGGATATGATATTCACTCGTTTTTTTTGTTTTTAAGAACCTAAAGGAAATTCATTTGACGGAGGTGTACGACTATTAGCGAGTTAATGATTAACGAGCAAATCAGAGACAAAAGTTCGTGATTGATTGGCGAGGATGGGGAACAGTTTAGGAATCATGTCATCCAAGAGAAGCGCAATGAAGCTTGCTCAGGAAGCAGAGCTTGACCTGATTGGTGAAGATTGCGCCTACGGCAAAGCCACCGGTATGTAAGATTATCGATTATGGAAAATACCGATACGAGATGGCAAGAAAAAAAAAAAAGAAGCAAAGAAAGAAACAGAAAACCATTGAAATCAAAAGAAGTGCGTTTTCACCAAATATTGATACAAACGATTTGAATACAAAGGTGAACAATGCTAAGAAAGTTCATCGAAAAATGGAAATAAAGTAAAGGTTACACTTCGTTTCAGAGGAAGAGATGGCACATATACAGCAGACAAAAAGCATATTCTTGATGATTTTGCAGAGAAGCTTGGAAGATGTTTGCAACAGTTGAAAAAGCCGGCCAAAACTGGAAGGCAGAAGTATGAGCATGGTTTTTAACTGAAAAACGTTAAAAAATACAATACATGTAATTTCATTAAAGGAGGAGGAAATTATCATGCCAAAAATCAAAACAAATAGAGCGGCAGCAAAGCGCTTCAAAGTAACAGGTACAGGAAAGCTAAGAAAAGAAATAAAGCTTACAAGTCCCATATCTTAACTAAGAAATCTACAAAGAGAAAGAGAAATCTGAGACAGGCAACTATTACAGATGCAACAAATGTAAAGAACATGAAGAAGGTTTTACCATATTTATAAGATTTGGCAGCAGATAGATAGAAGGAGGAAATATAAGAAATGGCAAGAATTAAAGGCGGATTAAACGCTAAAAAGAGACATAACCGTACACTGAAACTGGCTAAAGGCTACAGAGGAGCCCGTTCCAAACAGTATAGAGTAGCAAAACAGTCTGTAATGAGAGCTCTCACATGCGCATATGCAGGAAGAAAACAGACGCAAACGTCAGATGAGACAGCTGTGGATCGCTCGTATCAATGCTGCTGCCCGTATCAATGGCATTTCCTACAGCAAATTCATGTATGGTCTTAAACTGGCTAACGTTGACATGAACAGAAAGATGCTTGCTGAACTTGCAGTAAGCGACAGAGAAGGATTCGCAGCACTCGCAGCAGTAGCAAAGAAACTTGCTTAATTTGAGCTTGTATTTTCACCCGGTTTTCTTCGGAAGACCGGGTTTTCTTATTGTATTAATTGTATATAAAAAAATAAATTTTTAAAAAAAAATTAAAAAACTGTTGACATTTAATGCCGCAACGTGTATTATAGTCGTTGTGGCAAGGCGGTAACGCAGATGACCACGGTAAAATGATGATATGCGGAAGTGTCGGAACTGGCAGACGAGCAAGACTAAGGATCTTGTGATCAATGCGATCGTGTGGGTTCAAGTCCCATCTTCCGCATCATTTTCAAAAAAATATTTTAGAAATGCGGAAGTGTCGGAACTGGCAGACGAGCAAGACTAAGGATCTTGTGATCAATGCGATCGTGTGGGTTCAAGTCCCATCTTCCGCATCATTTAGGAAAAAATATTTCAGAATGCGGAAGTGTCGGAACTGGCAGACGAGCAAGACTAAGGATCTTGTGATCAATGCGATCGTGTGGGTTCAAGTCCCATCTTCCGCAGTAAGATAAGACCAAGAGTACAGAACAAAGTATTCTTGGTTTTTTTTATATATAAAAACCGTTCTGCTTGGAAAATAATATTGGAAAAAAAAAAAAGAAAAAAAATTAAAAAATAAAAAGGAAAGAGAAGAGTTTTGTCGAATATATATAATAGAGTATTCTTTAAACATTAAGCGGAGGCATTCATGTACTACTCAGAAGAACTGATAGAAGAAGTAAGATCAAGGAATGATATTGTAGATGTGATTTCCGGATATGTCCGGCTGCAGAAGAAAGGCAGCTCTTATTTTGGATTATGTCCGTTCCATAATGAGAAATCACCGTCTTTTTCTGTGAGCAGACAGAAGCAGATGTATTACTGCTTTGGATGTGGGGCGGAGGAAATGTTTTTACATTTCTTATGGAATATGAGAATTTTTCTCTTTGTAGAAGCAGTTGAAGTTTCTTGCGGACAGAGCAGGAATCGAACTTCCGGAGATGGAATACTCGAAAGAAGCGAAGGAAAAAGCAGATTTAAAGTCTACGATTCTTGAGATGAATAAGCTGGCTGCAAAGTATTTTACGTACAGCTGAAATCAGAGCGTGGAAGTCAGGCCTACAGTTATCTTAAGAACCGTGAACTCTCAGATGAGACGATCACAGCGTTTGGACTGGGATTTTCGAACAAATACAGTGATGATCTGTATAAGTATCTGAGAGAGAAGGGGATACAGTGAAGACCTGATTCGACAGGCCGGACTGATCAACACGGATGAACGTCAGGGTGTGTACGACAAGTTTTGGAATCGTGTGATGTTTCCAATTATGGATGTCAATAACCGTGTGATCGGATTTGGTGGTCGTGTGATGGGAGATGGGAAACCGAAATATCTGAATTCACCGGAGACAGTCGTTTTTGATAAGAGCCGGAATCTTTATGGTCTGAACCGTGCAAGAACATCAAGAAAGCCATACTTTTTCTTCTTTGCGAAGGATATATGGATGTGATCTCTCTCCATCAGTCCGGATTTACGAATGCGGTAGCTTCATTGGGGACTGCATTGACAGCAGGGCATGCAGCTCTGATCAAGCGTTATGTCCAGGAAGTTTATCTGACTTATGACAGTGATGAAGCCGGTACAAAGAGCAGCACTTCGCGCAGTGCCGATCTTGCGGGAGGCCGGGATTTCTGCTAAAGTTGTAAGGATGGATCCATATAAAGATCCGGATGAATTCATTAAGAACCTTGGAGCAGAAGAATATGAGAAGCGGATCAATGCGGCGCGTAATGGATTCATGTTCAGCCTGGAGATGCTGGAGAAACAATATGATATGAATTCTCCGGAAGGCAAGACAGATTTCTTCAAAGGAAGTGTCGAGGAGACTGCTTGAATTCGAAGATGAGCTGGAGCGTAACAACTATATCGAAGCTGTTGCAACAGCATACCGGGTCAGCCATGGGAAAGCCTGGAGAAGATGGTCGCAAAGATGGCTGTGAATGCCGGAATGGCGAGACCGGTCGCAAGACCGAAACGGGCAGAAGGGATCTGAGAAGAAGCAAAAAGGAAGACGGAATCCTTACTTCACACAGAAAGCATTGTTGACCTGGATGATCGATGATGACAGGCTCTTTGATCAGATCCAGTCAGTACATAAGCCCGGGTGATTTTACAGAAAGTCTGTATCGGACGGTTGCGGAACTTTTATATGAGCAGAGAAAACAGGGAGCCTTGAATCCTGCGAAGATCCTGAACCATTTCACAGAGGAAGAAGATCATAGAGAAGCAGCCTCTTTGTTTAATACAAAGAATCAAAGAGCTGAGGACAAAGGAAGAGAGAGAACAGGCTTTACAGGAGACGATCCTGCGGGTGAAGAGTTATAGCATTGAGCATCAGACAATGAATCTCGACCCGACAGATATGCGGGGGTTACAGCATTTGATGGAAGAAAAACGGAAGCTGGAGAACCTGAAGAATTTGAATATTACAATTCAATAAGGATAAAATAAAACAAGACAGGCTGCGGATGCGCAGCGAAGGAAGGAAGAACACATGGACGATATTACACAGAAATTTCTTGATAGATTGAAAGACCTGGTTGCACTTGGTAAAAAAAAAAAAGAGCATACTGGATGTCCAGGAGATCAATGATTTTTTCAATGATATGGAACTGGATTCAGATCAGATGGAGAAGGTATTTGATTACCTGGAAGCAAACAACGTTGATGTGCTGCGCATTAGCGGAGATACACCGGATGAGGTGGATGTAGATCTGGATGACATTATCATATCTGAGGAAGACGACGTGGATATGGAGAATATCGACCTGTCAGTTCCGGAAGGCGTGAGTATTGAAGATCCGGTCCGTATGTATTTAAAAGAGATCGGAAAGGTACCTCTTCTGAGTGCAGAACGTGAGATTGAACTTGCACAGAGAATGGAAGAAGGCGATGAAGAAAGCAAAAAGAAAGAGCTGGCAGAAGCGAACTTGCGTCTGGTAGTCAGCATTGCAAAAGATATGTTGGAAGAGGCATGTTATTCCTTGATCTGATCCAGGAGGGTAACCTGGGGTCTGATCAAAGCAGTTGAAAAAGTTTGATTATCACAAAGGGATATAAGTTCAAGTACTTATGCTACATGGTGGATCCGTCAGGCGATCACAAGAGCGATTGCGGATCAGGCAAGAACAATCCGTATCCCGGTTCATATGGTTGAGACGATTAACAAGCTGATCCGTGTATCCAGACAGCTTCTTCAGGAACTGGGAAGAGAACCGCTTCCCGGAAGAGATTGCCAAGGAGATGGATATGCCGGTAGAACGTGTACGTGAGATCCTGAAGATTTCACAGGAACCGGTTTCTCTTGAGACACCAATCGGTGAAGAGGAAGACAGCCATCTTGGAGACTTTATTCAGGATGAGAATGTGCCTGTACCCGCAGAGGCAGCTGCACAGACACTTCTGAAAGAGCAGCTGGATGAAGTACTGGATACATTGACAGAGAGAGAGCAGAAAGTCCTCCGTCTTCGTTTCGGAATGAATGACGGAAGAGCACGTACACTTGAGGAAGTAGGACGCGAGTTTGAGGTAACAAGAGAGCGTATCCGTCAGATCGAGGCGAAAAGCACTCCGTAAGCTCCGTCACCCAAGCAGAAGCAGAAAACTGAGGGATTATTTGGATTAATGATGGAATTATCAAAAAGATTACAGGCGGTCGCAGATCTTGTGACCGCCCATTATAAATTAGCGGACATTGGAACGGATCATGCATATATTCCGATTTATCTGACACAGCAGAAGAAGATTACAGAAGCAGTTGCACTTGATGTCAATGAAGGACCACTGCAGCGAGCAGAGGAACATATCCGCGAGAATGGACTTGAAGCAGAGATAGAGACGAGACTTTCCAATGGATTTCAGGCATTACAGCCGGGAGAAGTCCAGTCTGCGGTCATCGCAGGAATGGGCGGCGGACTTGTGATCCGGATCCTGACAGAAGGAGAGGAAGTGGTGCGAAAGCTTGAGGAGTGTATCCTTCAGCCACAGTCAGAGATTGAGAAAGTGCAGGCATTTCTTCTTGAGAAGGGATATGAATTTACGGAAGAAGATATGGTCTGTGAAGATGGAAAATATTATCCTATGATGAAGGTAAGACCACCGGTAGCTGATACAGCAGGCGAAGATACAGAAGTAAAAGTGCTGGGATACGGTTCAGTTAAAATATGGAAAGCTTTTTGCTGGAGAAACAACATCCGGTACTCAGAGAGTATCTGGGAAAGAGAGATACGCATTTATCAAAGTATTTTAGAAGGATTGAAAGCAAAAAGATTCTGACCGGATCCGTCAGAGAAAAAAGAAGAATTGGAACAGGAACTTGTAGAAGCAGAGAAAGGGATGGAATATTATGCAGTGTAAAGAGATTATACAGGTAATAGAGGCAACATTCCCGCGAACAGCAGCTTTGGGATTTGACAATGTAGGACTGCTTGCAGGACGTTCAGAGAAAGAGGTAAAAAAGAATTTATCGGCACTGGATGCAACAGATGTTGTGATCGACCGTGCGATCAAGGAAGGTGCGGACATGCTGATCACACATCACCCGCTTTTATTCTCAGCAGTAAAGAAAGTGACGGATGAAGATTTTATTACAAGAAGAATTGTGAAGCTGATTCAGAATGACATTTCTTATTATGCAATGCATACGAATTATGATGTGCTTGGTATGGCAGAACTTGTCCGGAAAGATCATGGATCTTCAGAATGGGGAAGTGTTAGATGTTACCTATACAGATGAAGAAGGGAACTGGAAGGAATCGGAAGAATCGGTAATCTGGAGAAAGATATGACATTGGAAGAGTGCTGTGTCTATGTGAAACACAGACTTGAACTTGGAAGTCTGAAAGTATTTGGAGATATGCAGAAGAAGGTACATCGTCTTGCAATTTCTCCGGGATCAGGAAAGAGCTCGATTGCAGTTGCTCTCGAGAAGGGGGCAGATGTTCTTGTAACAGGAGATATCGGTCATCATGATGGAATTGATGCAGTAGAGCAGGGGCTTGCAGTAATTGATGCAGGACATTATGGCACAGAATATATTTTTATTGAAGATATGAAGCAGTTCTTCGAGAAGAAGCTTCCGGTGCTGGATGTACTTACAGATCCAATCGAGCATCCGTTCCAGATCATATAATCAGAAGTGAACGCATAATAATGTTCAGCAGGGCAGCTGTGGGAAGAAAGCAGTTCACAAAGACAGTGGAGGTGGCTGAGGAGTTGGAAAGTCAGAAATGTAAGGTTACGATAAGCGGAAAAGAGTATCTTTATGAGAAGGGGGACGTCTTATCAGGAGATCGCGAAGGATTTTCAGAAAGAGTATAAACATCAGATCGCACTTGTGATGCTGGATGGACATCGTCTGCAAGAACTTAGAAAACAGGTTTCCGGAGACTGTACGCTGCGATTTATTACAACACAGGATACGGCGGGGTATGACACGTATCGGAGAAGTGTCTGCTTTCTTTTTTATTAAGGCAGTACACGATGTGATTGGCCATGAGCGTCCGCAGCAGGTGCGGGTAAGGATTCATTTTTTCGTTAGGTGCAGGATTTTACTGTACGGTGGAAGGAATCGATCATGTTGGAATGGAATTCCAATGGAAAGTTGAAGAACGCATGTATGAACTTGTACAGCAGAGACTTCCGATCACAAAGGAGTTGATCCATACAGAAGAGGCAGTGGAATTATTCCATCGATATGGAATGTTTGATAAAGAACGCCTGTTCCGGTATCGGAGAAGTTCCCACGTGAATTTGTATGCCATGAATGAATTCCGTGACTATTATTATGGTTATATGATGCCGGATACAGGAGATTTGAAGTATTTTGCATTGTATCTGTATCAGGGCGGAATCGTACTTCAGATGCCGCTGAAAGACGAACCGGAGAAAGTGCCTTTATTTGTGCCAAAGGATAAGCTGTTTCGTGTACTCAGTGAGTCTGTGAGATGGGGGAGACCAGCAGGGATTGATACCGTCGGCGCGCTCAATGACATGATCACGCAGGATGATATGCGTGAGATTGTTCTTGTGCAGGAGGCATTCCAGGAGCGCAAGATCGGAGAGATCGCAAAAGCAGATCGCAGATCGCCCGGGGGTAAAGTTTGTTTTGATCGCAGGACCTTCTTCTTCCGGCAAGACAACATTTTCACATCGCTTATCCATTCAGCTCAGAGTGAACGGGCTCCATCCACATCCGATTTCTGTAGATAATTATTTCGTAGATCGGGAGAAAACACCGAAAGACGAGGATGGAAATTATAACTTCGAATGCATTGAAGCAATCGATGTGGAAAAGTTCAATGAGGACATGAGCAATCTGCTGGCAGGCGAGGAAGTCTATCTTCCGGTTTTTGACTTTAAGAGCGGTAAGCGGAATTTTGAAACAAAGCCAAAAAGAAACTCGGTGAAAATGATATCCTTGTAATCGAAGGAATCCATTGCCTGAATCCGAAGCTGACAGAACAGTTATGTGATGACCGGAAATTCAGGATCTATATCAGTGCATTAACACAGCTGAATATTGATGAGCATAACCGGATCCCGACTACGGACGGACGTTTGATCCGAAGACTTTGTCAGGGATGCAAGAACAAGAGGGGGCATCGGCGACGAAGACCATCTCAATGTGGCCGTCAGTGAGAAGAGGAGAAGAGAAGAATATTTTCCCATATCAGGAATATGCAGATGTGATGTTTAACTCTTCCCTGATCTATGAACTGGCAGTGTTGAAACAGTATGTAGAGCCGTTGCTTCTTGGCGTAAGCAAAGACTCTCCGGAATATGTTGAAGCAAAGCGGCTGCTGAAATTCCTGGATTATTTCGTAGGAATCGGAAATGACAATGTGCCAACGAATTCACTTTTGAGAGAATTTATTGGCGGTGGATGTTTCCATGTCTAATGCAATAGAAAGATAGAAGAAAGAGGATACATAGAAAACTTGTATGTGACAAGAATTTCTATGTATCCTCTTTGCATTAAGATACCTCTCTTTGTTGATCATATCCTGCAATAAGCAGAAATATACAATATCTAATCCTAAAATCGAGAGAGAACCAGGTAGAGAATAGAAGAATTCCCCTGTATTCCTCTGATGCGGTCACAGCGTTCTCCCATCTTATAAGCCCAGTAAATACCATAGATTCCACAGGTGATCAAAGAAAATAGGAATACCATGCCTCCGCTTGTTGCCTGTGGCTCTCCGGCCAGCTGATTCACCTCATCATTCAGCTTGATCATCCAGTAGATACTGTAGATGCCGCAGGTGAGAAAAGAAAAACAATTGCAAGTACAAGATTACGTGGCATAATGCCTGCAGTTGCCCCGTTCCGGTAATAATTGTTCTGATTATAGTTGTTCTGGTATGCATTCTGGTAATATGCATTCTGCTGGAACTGGCTTTTCCTGCTGCGTTTGATTCTCCTGTGTATGAGCATTATCATTAGGAGTGGGAAGCGGAGCACCACATTCCTGACAGAAAGAAGCACTGTCTTCGCAGAGTGAATTACATTTTGGACAGATTTTCATAGAAGATTCTACTTTGCATGAATTAGTTCGAAAAAAATGTCAGAAGTTGACAAGATCCTTCTGAAAAGTATCGTAGCATAAAAAGATACAAGTTACAAGAAATGTAGCCAAGTTTTAGGATATCTTAAGATATTCGATAGAAATAAACCCGGAAGATGCATAATATTCTTCCTTTTTTTCTTTCAAAAAGTTTTGTGGTAGAATAGTAATGTTTCTGAAAACAAAACATGAGGAGATGAAAGTATGCCAGTATTTGACTTTAACAGTGCACCGGAAGACAAGAAAGAAGTTCAGTGTACTTATACAACATTTTGTTCCAACGAAGACCATGCGACACCGGAGTGTCCGATTCTTGTTCTCGATAATCAGAACCGGAAGTGGAATCATCATTCCTGCGGTGTGTTTACCAATCAGAATAAGCAGACCGCATTTGAGTTTGATGAAAAGGACGGAACGTGCAGTGCAGATATCCTGAAAGTGGATGCCCGTTTTGTCAGCCTTTTAAAATGGCTCGGAGAAAATCACATTAATGTACGTCTTTTCCGGAGAAAATAAGCCGAATGGTTATGCCGTTTACAGAATCCGTGAGATCGCATTTGAGGCGGAACAAAATTATCTGCTGAGGACGGCTTCCTTCAGTTTATGATCGAGCGGCTGTTTGCAAGTGATGCGCCAAAAGAAGAGATCAATGATGACGAGCAGGAAGAGTCCGGAGATGACATGAAGCTTACAAGTATTCAGAGTATTACAGACTTTATGACATGCGCAGGACGTACACTTCCGGATAACATTCGTCTGTGGGCAAGAAGAAATCTTGCAGTTGCACGTTCTCACGAGGTCTCTCAGGAAGAGCGCCGTCACGCACAGAGAGCACTTTCTATCATGATGGGAAGATACGGACGGAGAAGTAGATATCGTCGTAGCCGGGTAGGCACCGGGGGAACAATAACCGGCATAGGCAGACTGCTCAAGGAACGCAAACCCGGAGGAATCACCGTCATTGCCGTGGAACCGGCAGATTCCCCCGTATTATCCGCCGGCCAGGGGCCGGAAGCCATCAAATTCAGGGAATAGGAGCCGGCTTTATCCCAGAAACCCTGGATACGGATATCTATGATGAAGTCATCACAGTTTCCAACGAAGATGCCTTTTCCACAGCTAAAGAATTGGGTGTCAGAGAAGGCATTCTGACTGGGATTTCCAGCGGAGCTGCCCTATGGGCGGCCGTCCAGGTTGCTAAAAGAAAAGAGAACACAGGGAAAAATGTAGTAGTGATCCTCCCCGATTCAGCGGATCGGTACTACTCAACTCCTCTGTTCATTTGACATCCCGTTCTTTTCTACCGGATACGGCTATCCACCTCCAACCAGCTCCAACATTCATGAACGCTCATTCCCCAACCGCTACAGACACGTTGCGACAAAGCCGCAGCGCAATACGAAGGAAACCTTGTTTTTGCTACATCATTCGGGGCAGAAGACCAAGTGCTCACCCATATGATCTCCCATCTTGGTCTGAATATTCCTCTGGCGACTCTGGACACGGGGCGCTTGTTTCCGGAAACCTATGAACTCTGGGCAAGAACGGAGGAAATATACGGCATTCGCATTATTCCTTATTTTCCGGTAGCGGAAGAAGTGGAAAACATGATTCTGGACAAAGGCGTCAATCTGTTCCGCAACAGTATGGAATACCGTCACGAATGCTGCAATATCCGCAACCGCGCCCTGGAAAGTGGATCTGAACGAAGCAATACCGA
>VOFJ01003403.1_pt1 | contig 18221 bp, 15 predicted proteins | sample 5384081 | NCBI WGS metagenome assembly VOFJ01 (sample SAMN12384729, study PRJNA508395) | human gut metagenome | isolation source: healthy gut I | host: Homo sapiens
GGCGGCCTGCCTTCGTCGGAATCGTCCGCAGAGAAGCAGGGCCGTTCTTGTCGATGGCAGTCTTGTCGGGCAATGCCGTCATGGACGATGCCTCGCCGATGGTGTGTCCAGATCGAACAGGTTCAGGGGTGCTGGGTGCCCCCTCAGCCGGTGACCGCCAAAGCCACAGCCGGGCGGTGTACTCCTTGCCCGCCAGTTCCACCGGGTAGTGGTGTCGGTCTTTTCCGCCCGCTGGGCAGAGCCACGGGTCGCTTCGTTCTGCACGCCATCCTCAAAGGACCGCATGGAACAGACCAAAATGGTACCGCAGACCTGCCGCTGACCGCGTGTGACTGGATGCAGGAAGTTGTGGACAATCTTAAAGAATGCCCTTGACCACAAAGAGCGGAGATACGATTCAGGTAGAGTGGAATGCACTGCCATCCATGGTTCAGATCAAAGTGCGCGACAACGGCAGCGGCATCCACCCGGAAGATTTGTACCATATCTTCAAACGGTTTTATCGCAGCCGCTTTTCACAGGATACACAGTCACAAGCCTCGCCGCTGGCAAAGCCGTTGTGTTTGTTTGATTATTAGCCGGAGCAGACGTTATCTTTCTGTTATAGCGATTTCATTATTTGCCAACGTGTTGATAGCCGTTATTTTTTATTACTTGTTTGATGTTGAGCTTAACTTGATTTCGTTGGCGGGTGTTGCTGTCTCGTTGGGTATTATGATCGATACTGTTATTGGTGATGGCTGATCATTATAGCTATTACCACAATCGGAGTGCTTTTTTATCGCTATTCTGGCGGCATTGCTTACTACAATCGGTTCATTATGATCGTCTTTTTTATGCCCGATTACGTGAAAGGTGCGTTGAATCATTTTTCCATGATTATTATTATTAATCTGGTTGTGGCATTGTTTGTGGCTCTTTTTTTTCGTGCCTGCAAATTATTGATCATAGTGAGTTGGGGGGAAGTTGTTGTCGGCAGATGAAGAAAAAGTTGTAAGCGTTTAAAAAGAATCGTGAGCGGTTTTTTGTTCGCTATATTATTTTTATTACAGAAACGGAAATGGATTACCATTTTCGTACTTGCATTTGAATCCTGGCATTTGTTGCCTTCTAAATTAAAAAAAGTGATTATTATTACAATGGGGATGGAAGAAAACAAGAGGTGGCATGGTATGAAGATCTTTATAATAAGACTATAGGGAGTAATTTTTGTCAGGGAACTTTACGCCAGCCATTGGAAAAGGTATTTGGTGGGATTACGGCTTTTTTTCATCTATCCAGTCATCACGTACTTTTTTCTCAACGGGAACGGAGATGAAACTTTATATTTCTGCTCAATTGACAGAAGGAGATGATGCGGGGGTGCTTAATCAAAAAGATGTGGGCAAATGGATCGTTTTTAGCCAAATTCAAGGAGATAAAACGTTTCGTGACCCGAGTGATGGTAAAAGCGGTTCCATCGAGTGTAGAATTCTACCGATGAACACAGCGATGGACTTTCCTCAATATCTGGAATCACAGGTTGCCCGGAGAGTTTTGTTGATTGGCGGTAGATTGGAGTACAACGAACGTATACGACGAAATTTCCCGTAAGGAGGCAATTTGCCCATGAAGATGTGGAAGCAGTGGATGGCGCTGCTGATGATTTTCTGCCTGCTGATGCCGGGCGCACTGGCGGGCAGCATTGACCTGACCGATGATTTGGACGAGGAAGTCGGCAGTGTGACTGAATCATCCGCGGGTAAGGACTACACCATCAGCGATAATGGCGATATTATCCTCGATGATGACGACGACCTTGGCGGCGACGTGATTTTTGATGACGACGGCTCGACCATCGAAATCACGGACAACGAAATCGATGACACCATTGACCCCGATAAGCTGGACATCAACGCCAACCTTCCCTCGAACGTCGTCAACATCCTGCTCGTCGGCGTGGATACCCGCTCGACGTCGCTGGATGACGGCTTGCAGAATGGCGACGTGCAGATTATCGTGTCCATCAACAAGGACGACGGCTCGATTAAGCTGACCAGCATCCTGCGCGACCTGTATGTCACCATTCCCGGCTACAAGAACAAGAACCGCATCAACACCGCCTATTCGCGCGGCGGCGGTCAGCTTGCCATGCGCACCATCAACAAGAATTTTGAACTGAACATCGAAAATTACATTACCATCAACTTTTATGGCTTGGCATCCATCATTGACAGCTTGGGCGGCATTGACATTGAAATGACCGCAAAGGAAGCAAAGGCCATTAACACCTACCTGCGCCAGCATCCGCCGAAGTATGACAATCAGAGCAAGGATTACACGCGTGAGAATCTGCCCAACAAAGCCGGCACGCACCACTGCGACGGCATTCAGGCGGTCATGTACGCCCGTCTGCGCAAGGTGGACAACGACTTTGGCCGCACGGCACGCCAGCGCAAGCTGATGGAGCTGCTGCTGGAAAAGGTGCTGGACGGCGGCATGAGCATGACGGAACTCAACAACCTGCTGAACGCCTGTATGCCCTATGTGCAGACAAACATGAAGGCGAGTACGCTCTTTGATTTGGCGCTGGGCGTCCTGCGTTCGGGTATTTCCGACCGCCTGACCCGCGGCGAGTCTCTTTTGGAGCAGCACCACGTCCCGATGGACGGCACCTACTCCTACCTCGACGTGGACGGCGCGAGCGTCATCAACATGGGCAGCAAGTCCTTCCCGAAGAACGTGCGGGCGCTGCACGAGTTCATCTACGGCGAGTACATCCCGGCGGATTGATGCTTAAATCAGAAATCCCTGCTGATATGTCCTTTAAGACAGTCAGCAGGGATTTTTCTATTTCTACATCAGAGAATGCTATTTCCAGATTTGCCTGCGCATCTTGGCGCATTTTCATCTGGAAACAGGATAAAAACGTTTTTCGGTTCTTCACGGAATCTTGGGGGAAGAGCAGCTTGGGGGCGCGTCTGCGGACGCGCAAAGTTAGGGGCAGGGACGCTGCGCTGCCTGCACCTTTGTTGGCAGCTTCCTTGGAATTGGTCGGACGCGAAACAGTTGGGGCGTTGCCCCCAAACCCCAAGGGACGCTGTCCCTTGACCCTGCAAGGGGCAATTGCCCCTTGACCCCTTTTCGCGATTGGATTGGTCGCGCTTTCATGCTCCTTCCGCGTGCAGCTTTTGGTGGCTTCGCCTAAGCCCTTGTTTGTTTCCCCGACTTTCCGTGAAGAACCTTTTTTCGTTATCCTTTGCGCACAATCCTGTTTTTCAGCGCCAGCAGCCGGAAATACGACTCACGCGGATTCTCGTTCTCGTAGAGCATCGCGCCGTTGCCGGAGAAGCTCGGCTCGATAAAATCCCACCACGTCAGCGCCTGAATCTCCTTGCGCGACGCGGCGATGGTGTAGAACTGCTCCAGCCAGTCCGCCTGCGTGTGTTCGTTCCAGCCGCCATGCCAAGTACCCTCGGACATTGCCATCTGCGACCAGCTGCTGCCCGCGTTTCCTTTCTGCCGGAAGCCGCCGTTGACGCCCATTTCGGTGATATGGATCGGCTTGCCCAGCGCAGCAAAGGCGTTCAGCAGCAAGTCCACCGCCACCAAATCCCTGCCGGGGAAATACAGCTGAATACCCACCACGTCAAAATCAATCCCCGCTTCGATGATGGTCTTGAAGTAGCTCAGCGGACTGCGCAGATGCTCCGGCAGCGCGCCGTAGCAGTTGTACCGCCCCGCGACGTACTCCGCGAACGGCAAGCAGACGTTGACAATCGACACCGCCTTGTCGTTCCCTTCGCGCAATGCGTCGGTCGTCGCGCGGGTGAGGTCAATCAGCTGTTCCTGCGTCAGCTCGAAGCAATTTGCCCAGTCGTGCGCTTCGTTCATGGCGTCCCAGTACTGAATCGTGTCGCGGTAGGTGCTGACGTGGTGGCGCGCGATGTTCGCGGCCTCCCGGCGCAGTTCCGGGTACGGCAGACCGAAGAGCCACTTCGGGTTCACGTCCTGATGCCCGAACCAGAGCGGATGCCCCTTGGGGGTAATTCCCTTGTCCAGCAGAAACGACAGCGCATGATCCACATACGAATAGTCGTAGCAGTCCTTCTCCGGCGCAGTCGTGCGCGGATAGAACGGAATCGTCGCGAAGTCAAACGCCTGCGCGAAAAACTTCGCATACCGGGAGGCATCCGACGTGTAGCGCGCGAAGTTGCAGCCAAGTTTGAGGTCGCTTCTCGGCGCGGCAAACGCCTTTGCACGGGCAGATTCCACCAGCGCACCCTCCGCCGCGTAAATCGCGTTCGACAGCGCGTACAGGCGGTTGTCCGGCGTATCCTGCCCGCGGTTCGCCAAGTGCTGCAATTCAATCGCCGCTTCAAGATGCCCCTGCGTCGTCGGGGACAGCGTGATACCCGCCGCGTACTTCTGTGCATGGTGGATATAAGTGCGGACGGCCTCCGTCACGAAGTCCACAAATTCGCCCGTGTACCCCTCCCCCTGATTGTCCGCCATCACCCACAGATGCCCGTAGAGCGGCACCGCCATCTTGACGTGAATCATGTACGGTTCTTTCGTCACCTGCAGGGACACGATGCCCTCGCTGTCAATCGTCATGCGGCGCTCGTCCGGCTCAAAGTCCATGCCAGTCGCGTAGGTGCTTTTGAGCGTCTTTTCGTCCATCGGCATTCCGCCGAGGCCGTCTAAACGGATTTTGACTGTTTTCATATTATACTCCTTCCTCAATTTTCACTGTGCGGAGGATTTTTCCGTCGCGGTTCGTCACCAGCCGGACGCCACAAGGGGCAAAACCGACCGCAATTCGGTTTTTGTAGATAGCACCCGACCGACCGTCGGATTTTATCTCGTACACATCATCCCCGAACCGCTGCGCATAGGCATAGGACAGCCCCGAACCCAAGCTGAACCACACTTCGTCGCCGACCAGCGCAATCCCCCAGATATGCGCGATGTACTCCAGCGCCGCCAGCAGCGTCGGGCCGTAGGAATCCTGAAACGGCTCATCGCTGTCGCGGGAGAGCACCTCATGCGACACCATGCCCACGCGGGAAGGTTCGCCCGTGAAAGGATCGAACTGCTGCGTGAACACATACCCGCCGCGGATGATGGCATCCAGCAGCTTCCTGCCGAGCTTTGTCACAAGCGGTTCATACCCGTAGCGCTCCAAGGCGATAATCGCGCGTTGGTACGTCAGGCCCTCGCACTGCCCGCTCCAGTTGTTCTCCGGCGCATTGCGGAACAGCGGGTCGTTCACCGCAACGCTCGGCAGGGGCAGCGGCGTCCAGAATTCCTGCGGATTCAGCAGGTGCTGGCGCACGAACGCATCCGCCATCTCCTGACTGATGGAACCCCAGTACATGCAGCGCAGCGTGTTATGGCACAGCACATCGATGGTCTTGCCGTGCTTGTCGCGGTCAAAGCAGGCGTGGCGCTTGTCATCCCACAAGCGTGCTTTCAAGTTCGCCGCGACCGCGTCCGCCTTTTCGCGCCATTCGCTTTCCCGCCCGTCGCCGCGCAGGCGGCTGATTTCCGCCAATGTATCGCGGCAGGCGTAGGAGAACGACGTCACGTCCATCGACGCCATCGGCACAACATCCGCATCTTCGGGCGGCGTATCGGTCGTGCAGTAGACAGGCGCGTGACCGTAGCGCAGGGCGTTGTCCTCCCCCGTATCGTAGACGCAGAAGGATTCAAGACATCCGTCGCCGTCGGAATCGCGCGTCCTCCAGAGATACTGGTCAAACTTCTCCAGGCAGTCCGCCAGCATATCCAGATACGCCGGTTCTTTGCCGGAGAGATACCACATGTTCAGCGCGTGCAACGGGAAGCAGAAGCCCTGAAACTTGTTGAACTGCGGCTCAATCGTCCCGTCGGGATGGCACTGAATCGACCCGGCAATCCGCCCGTCCGCACGCTGGGTGCGCATGAACAGCAGCTGATTGTTCATCGCGGCGGTCATGTTGCGCTTCCAGTACATTTCACCGCCCATCGGCTGCGTTTCCAGCCAAATCTTCTCGTACCCGCCGCCCTCGACCAAGACGGTATCCGCGCCGAAGTCCTTCAAATTATGAAGGCACTTGCGCTCCGCTTCGTCGAAGAGCTTTTGCAGCGCCGCGTCATCGCAGGAAAAGGTCACCCCTGTTTGTGGCAGCATTGGCTATCCTCCTGTCATTCGCGGAAGCGGAAATGTCATTTTTGTCCCGCTTCCGGCCTGTTTTCCATGTCCTATTCTACCTGAAAACGCCCAAATTTGAAATGCGCAATTTTTTCGCATATTCGCAAGCCCTTGAAAAATCGGCATTTGCACGATATGCACAAAAATTTCGTCGATTTACAGGCGGCGTGCTGCATGGTATCATATTCGTAGTTGATTACGGGGCAGCGTTCCCGATGAACGGAGGGGTTTCATTGCAAAAGGCGGTAACAAAGACGGCAGCGACCAAACCGCATCAGCCGTTTGGTGTTCGTGCTCGGCGGACAATTCACCGCGACTGGCAGCTGTGGGTTCTGCTGATTCCAGCACTGGCTTTCTTCATTGTATTTTGCTACTTCCCGATGTACGGTGTCCAGATTGCCTTCAAGGACTTCAAGGTCGGCTTGGGCATCACCGCCAGTCCGTGGGCAAGTACAAAAGGGCAGCTTGACCTGTTCAAACACTTCCGCAATTTCTTCAGCATGTACTACTGCGGTCGCATGTTTGCAGACACATTGCTGCTGAACCTCTACGGGCTGCTGTTCTCCTTCCCCATTCCGGTTCTGCTCGCCATCATGCTCAACCAGCTGAACTCGAAGCGCTTCAAGGGCTTCACGCAGACGGCGATTTACGTTCCGCACTTCATCTCCACCGTCGTGCTGGCTGGTATGCTCTACCTGTTCTTCTCCCCCACCAACGGCATTGTCAACAAGGTGATAGAGGCCTGCGGGGGCAAGTCGATTTACTTCATGGTCGAGGAAAACTGGTTCCGCCCGCTGTTCATCGGTTCGGACATTTGGCAGAACGCCGGTTGGAATACTATCCTTTATATTGCCACGCTGACCTCCATCGACCCGCAGCTGTACGAAGCCGCGACCATCGACGGCGCGACCCGCTGGCAGAAGATTAAGAACATCGACATTCCGCACCTGATTCCGATTGCCGTCATGATGCTGATTCTCTCCTGCGGTTCGCTCCTGTCCTCCAACACGGACAAGGCGCTGCTGCTCCAGACCTCCGGCAACATCAAAACCTCGGATATCATCGGCGTGTACGTCTACAACACAGGCATCGGCAAGGCGCAGTACTCCTACACCTCCGCCATCGGTCTGTGCCTGAACGTCATCAACTTCGTCATCATCATTTCCGTCAACGCCATCTCCCGCAAGGCCAGCGACATCAGCCTGTTCTAAGAAAGGAGGGAAAGCAAAATGGCAAAGAAGGAAGCGAAAGTACACGGCATTCGCATCAAAGAGACGCGCGCCGACCGTACTTTCAACGTTCTCAACCTGATTTTCTGGATGATTGTGCTGTTTATCACGCTTTACCCCCTGTGGCTGGTGCTGATTGCGTCCGTCTCCGACCCGGATGCGGTGCTGGCGGGTGAAGTGCTCTTCTGGCCTAAGGGCTTCTCGCTCATGGGCTATGAGGCGGTTTTCCAGCACAGCGAGCTGTGGCAGAGCTACTTGAACTCCATCATTTACACGGTTCTCGGTTCTGCGCTGTCGGTGATTGTCTCCCTTGCAGCGGCATATGCGCTGAGCCGCAAATTCGCCGGGAAAGCATTCGTCAACTTCCTGATTACGTTCACCATGTTTTTCTCCGGCGGCTTGATTCCGATTTTCCTGAACGTGCGCGACTTGGGGCTGTACGACACGCGGCTGGTCATGATTCTGATGAACACCGTGTCCGTGTGGAACCTGATGGTTGCCCGCACCTACATTCAGTCCTCCATCCCCAACGAGCTGTACGAAGCCGCGGTGATGGACGGCGCGGATCACTTCACTTACTTCTTCCGCTGCGTCCTGCCGCTGTCCGGCACGATTATCGCCGTGCTGAGCGTCTACTACGGTGTGGCGCGCTGGAATGACTACTTCACGGGTCTGGTGTTCATCCGCAACCGCGCGTATCTGCCGCTGCAGACCGTGCTGCGCGAAATTCTTGCTTCGCTGTCCATTTCCGGCTCCAGCGATACGTTCTTCGCCGCCTACGCCGACAACCTCGGCGGCCTGCAGGAAGCCATGCGCAAGGCGGAAGTCGCCAAGTACTGCTGCATCGTGGTGTCTACGGTTCCCGCGATTGTGCTGTACATCTTCATGCAGAAGTATTTCGTCAAGGGCGTTATGATTGGGTCGCTGAAGGGATAATCCTTTCAGACTTTCCTTCGGTTTTTCTCACTGCAATGCGCTTTTGTGGCAGGGGGATTTCGCTCCTGCGGGAGCGACAAGGGGGCTTTCCGATCGCCCCCTTGACCCCTTCGGTTCCCCATTTTTTTCGGATTTCACACGTCCGCAGCGGCGTGATGAATCAATACCGTGCCATTCCCCGCATGAGGATGGCACAAAAGAAAGGAGATTTTCTCTATGAAGAAAATCGTCTCTGCTCTCCTCGCACTGGCTATGCTGCTGACACTCGTCGGCTCTGCGGTGGCTGAGGACAAGGTTAACCTGACTGCCTTCCAGTATACGCTGGAAAACCAGTCCACGGACTTCAACGATCTCTGGTTCTTCCAGCAGATTGAAGAGAAGACCAACACGCACGTTGACTTCACCATGGTGAAGGACGGCGACTTCCAGACGCAGCTGAACCTGATGTTCATCTCCGGCAAGTACATGGACATGATTCTGCGCGGCAGCACCGACATTGAGGACTACGGCGTGAATCAGGGCCTGCTGATGCCGCTGGATGAGTACATCACCGAGGACATCATGCCCAACTACGTCTCCCGCCTGAACCTCAACAACGCGGGCGACTCCATCCCTGCTTCTGACGGTCACAGCTTACTACATCGGCTACCTGATCGCCCAGAACGTCAACCACAACGGCACTTGGTACATCAACACCACCCTGCTTGACCAGCTGGGTCTGGAAGTGCCCACCACCATCGACGAGTACACCAACGTCCTGCGCAAGTTCAAGGAAGCGGGCATTAAGTACCCGCTGTCCACCTCTACCTTCAGCTACGGCCCGGAAACCATCTGGAACGAATTCGCTTCCTTCGGTGTGCCGGAAAACTACGCTTTCTATCACATCACCGATGACGACAAGGTCGAATTCACCGGCACGATGCCCGGCTGGCGCGCGTGCGTTGAATGGCTGCACATGCTCTACGAAGAAGGCCTGATTGACCCCGAATGCCTGACGCAGGACTCCAACCTGTGGGCGAACAAGGTGAATGCGGGCGAAGTTGCTTCCTTCCCGTATCTGCGCCTGATCAACACTGCCCTGTCCACCGATGTCGATAAGGACTTCAAGTCCATACTGCCTCCGGCTGACCCCGACCCTAAGGTGCCTGCGTCTCCGCGATTCTGGAAGTGCCGGAACAGGGCGCTATCCTGACCTCCACCAACGCCAACCCCGTTGCGTCCCTGAAGTGGATTGACGCGCAGCTGGAAACCGAAACCATGATGGTTGCGGCGAACGGCAAGGTCGGCGAGCAGATTCAGCTCAACGCCGACGGCAAGTACGAAGTCATCAACGTGCCGGAAAACAATGGTCTGTACTCCTTCGTGCCTGTCACGATGGGTCAGTTCTTCGCGCCCGGCGAATACTACACCCAGATTTATCAGATGGCGCCGCACCGCGTCGAACGCTACCTCGACTCCGAAATGTACGCTGAAGCGGGCGTGCTGGAGCACAAGAGCTACCAGTATGTTGCGAAGCTGAGCAAGATGGACAACGAGGATGCTGTCGAAGCCGCGAACATCTACACCGAGCTGAAGAAGTTCATGGAAGAATCCGTGACCGACTTCATTAAGAACGGCGTGACCGACGAAAGCTACAACACCTTCGTGGAAACCGCCAAGGCCATCGGCGTGGAACGCTACATCGAACTGTACCAGAACGCCTACGACGCTTATCTGGCGAAGTAAGCCTCTGAGGAAAGCCTGCCGGAGAGCCCTTGCGACTCTCCGGCTTTTCTCTTTCCGGCGTAAATTGCTTCCGAACTTCGTTTGCTATCTTCTGCAGTTTGTGATATAATCAGAAGTAACAAAAACATGCAAAGGGGCATGACGACATGCGAAAAAACGTGTTTTTCCTTCTGCTGCTTCTTCTTTTGCTGCTGACGCTCAGCGGCTGCGGTGATAGCATTGCGCCGGAGACAGAGAAAGTATCTCTGACCGCGCTGCAATACGAGTTGGAGAACCAGACGCTTGATTTTGACAACATGTGGTTTTTCCAGCAGATTGAGGAGCAGACGGGCGTGCATGTCGATTTCGACGTCGTCAAGCATTCGGACTGGACGAACCGTGTCAACCTGATGTTCGCCTCCGGGCGCTATCACGACCTGATTCTGCGCGGCAGCCTGGACGTGGAGGACTACGGCGTGACGCAGCATGTGATTCTGCCGCTGGATGACTATCTGGAAGAATACATGCCGACGTATTTCAGCCGTCTGCCTATTGATAACGCTGGGTGCACCCTGCCCTCCTCCGACGGGAAGATGTACTACGTCGGCTTTCTGCTCTCGCAGGGCATCAACACCAACGGGCACTTCTTCATCAACAAAACGTGGCTGGACAAGTTGGGGCTGTCCGTCCCGACGACGACGGAGGAGCTGACCGAAGTCTTGCGCGCATTCAAAAACGGCGATCCGAACGGCAACGGGTTAGCTGACGAAATCCCCTACGAAGCGACATTCGCCGACGTGAACACCGGGCTGTACAACGCCTTCAGCGCGTTCGGCATCCCGATGAACGAGTACTTTGTTCACCTGTCTGCGGACGGCAAGGTGCTCTTCATGCCGGAGGAGGACGGCTTCCGCGCGTGCGTGGAGTGGCTGCACTCGCTCTGTCAGGAAGGCTTGCTGGACGTGGAGTCGCTCACGCAGGGGTCGAACCTGTGGGCGGCGAAGGTGAATCAGCAGAAAGCGGGGTATTTCACCTACTGGCGGCTGAAAAACACTGCGCTGAGCGACGACATTGCGGCGGATTATGTGGTCATGCTTCCCGTTCATGCGGAGGGCTACGAGGCAAGTCTTGCGCGGACGGAGGACGAAATCGAGTTCGGCGCGGCACTGACGATTCAGAATCATGATATTCCGTCATCGCTTCACTGGCTGGATGCGCAGTTCGAGACGGAGAACATGCTGGTGGCGCAGAACGGCAAAATCGGCGACACGCTGATTCTGCGCGGCGACGGGCGCTACGAGGTCACTTACGTTCCCGCGGGAAATGAGCTGTACAAGACCGTGCCGATTATCTGCGGGCAGTTCTTCGCACCCGCGAGCTACTATGCCTCGGTATACGTTCCAGCGGCGCACCGGCAGGAGAAATCCGCCTACTGCGCGCTCTACGACGAATCCGGCGTCTTGGAAGAGGTTCCATACACGCTGCTGATTAACACCGTGCCGATTACGAGCGAGGAATCCGCGCGCATTCAGCAGCTCTACACGTCGCTGAAATCCGCCGTGAATGCGTATCTGGTGGAATTCGTCACACGCGGCGTGACGGACGAGCGCTTTGCTGACTTTTTGGCGGAGCTGAACAGCATCGGCGCGCAGGAGTACGTTTTGCTCTACCAAACCGCCTATGACCGCTACATGAAGGGACTTTCGGAGCAATGAAACAGCAATCCGGCAGCAAACGCCTTTCCACCTTCGCGCGCTACGTCGTGTCCTACATGCTGGTGCTGCTTCTTGCGCTCAGCGCGCTGTTCCTGTACATGTACGTCTACATGAACCGCGAGGTGCGCGCGCAGGTCATCTCCAACGGCATCAACCGTTTGAGCCGTATCGCCTATCAGCACGAGGGGTATCTGGACAACATGCTCAACACCGCCGAACAGATTGGCCTCTCCCCCTACCTGCAGCCGTTCAGCTACCGCGACGAGCCGTGGCGCGCCTATGAACTGATGCAGCAGCTTGTCCCCTACACGGTCAGCAACGACTTTTCTGACCAGATGTACCTGTGCTTCGCCAGCGACGACTATTTGTACTCTTCCTCCTCGATGATGACGCTGGACATGTTCAGCAGCCTGATGCACTACGAGCATGTGTCCGGCGCGGAATTGATGCGCCTGATCCGTCAGCCCGGCGGACTGTGCGTCCTTCCAGCGCAGAAAGTCGCATCCTCCCTTCTGGGCAGCGACCAGTACGACATGACGACGTTCATCATCCCGCTGGGCATGAGCCAGAAAAGTGAACGTGGGTCGATGCTCTTCCTCCTGCGGCAGAACACCTATCAGCAGCTCTTTTCTGACGCGATTGCTATGAACGCAAACACCTGCATCCTGCATGACGGCGCGATTCTGGCATCATCGGGTGAACTTCCGCTTTCGGCGGAGGAGCTGACATCCCTGCTTGCGGGCAACGAGGCGACCATGCAGCGCGAATTTGTCTCCGGCGGCGTCCCCTACACGCTGCTTGCGCTGGGCAACCGCAGCTGGGGGATGCAGTATGTGATGCTCATGCCATCGTCGGAACTGACGGGCAACGTCTGGCACAGCATGGGAGGCGTGCTGATGATGATTGCGGCGCTGGCAGTCGCGGGCAGCGTGCTGTCCTACCTGCTGGCTCGGCGCAACATCCGCCCCATCCGCGAGATTTCGAGCTTGCTTCCGCAGGACGAGAGCCGCGGCGACGAATGGTCATCCATCCAGACGGGCATACAGGAGTTGTCCCGCCGCAACAGCGACTTGACGCGCCGCCTCGAATCCTCCCTGCCCATGCAGCGGCATGACTTCGTGCTGCGGTTCATGAAAGGGCGCTTTGACAGCCGCGAACTCGCCGTCGCCGCCGCCACGAGCGTCCGCCTGGACATCGACAAGCCGTATTACGGCATGGTGCTCTGCCCCGAACAGGAGCAGAACGACCAGCCCTTCACCATGCAGGAGGAGCCGCTGAACCGCGTGACAGGCGTAACCGTCTGCTCGGTCGAAATGGCGGCGATGAACAACTTCCTCTATGTCGTTTTCGCCGACACTGAGCAGGGTCTGCACGACGTGGCAAACGCGCTGCACCAGATTTGCATCGAGCGCTACGGCCACGCCTGTGTCGCCATGAGCAACGCGCACCAAAATTTCACCCACGCGCCCGCGTGCTACCTCGAAGCTGCGACCGCCTACGACAACCGCTTTGTCATGGATGACAGCCGCGTGCTGGAATACTCGTTCGTCTCCGTCAACCTGCGCGACATTCTGCCGCAAGCGCGCAAGATCACCGACGGCATCAATCAGGCGCTGGTGCTGAACAACCGCGCCCTGCTTTCCGGCAAGCTCGATGAGCTGCTGGCGTTCCTCAAGCATTCCAGCATGACGCCGTTCGCCTTCCGCCTGATTTACAACGACGTGATTCACACGCTCCTGCGCGAACACGCCGCGAACGTCGCCGACAGCAGCGACATGAAGGACATGTACGACATCTTCTCCCTCTCCGGCTGCCAGAGCGTGGACGATTTGGACGAGCTGCTCCGCCGATTGTGCGACGCGATTCTGCAAGCCGAGAAGCCCGCGCCGACCGAGGAGACCGGCGGCATCGAGGAAGTGGCGGCGTACATCCGCGAACATTACGCCGACCCGGAACTGTCCATCAGCGCCATTGCTGAGGCGTTCGGCGTATCGACCGCGCGCCTCTCGCTGTCCTTCAAGGAGCGCAACCGCGTCTCCCCGAACGAATACCTGGCGATTCTTCGCGTCGAGCGCTCAAAGCAGCTGCTGACCGAAACCGAACTGTCCATCAAGGAAATTGCCGTGAACGTCGGCTACTACGATGCGTCGAGCTTCATTCGCCGCTTCAAGCAGATTACCGGCGTCACGCCGCTGCAGTACCGCCGCAGCAAGGAGGACACAAACCATGGAAACGACGCTTGACGTGCGCGGCGTGACCCGGCGCTACGGGACACGGGAGGTCTTGAAAGGCATCACGTTCGCCGCGCAGAAGGGCGAAATCATTGCGCTGCTTGGGCGCAACGGCACGGGCAAATCGACGCTGATGAACACCATCACGGGGTATCTGTGCCAGTCAGGCGGCGACATCTCCATCTGCGGCTATGACGTGCTGACCCAGCCGCTGGAAGCCCGCCGCCGCACGGGGTATCTGCCGGAGCAGCCGCCGCTGTATCCCGACATGACGGTGACGGAGTATCTGCGCTACTGCTGCCGTCTGCGCGGGCTGAAAGCAAGTACACAGACGGCGGAAATCGCCCGCGTGATTGAACTGACAGGGCTGGAGGCATATGCGCATCGGCTGTCCGGGCGATTGTCGAAGGGGTATCGGCAGCGCTTGGGCGTCGCGCAGGCGCTTCTGGGGCAGCCGCCGCTGCTCATCCTCGATGAACCCGGCAGCGGACTTGACCCGCTGCAAATGGCGCAGATGCGCGAGGTCATCCGCCGCGCGGGGCAGGACAGCACCGTTCTGCTCTCGTCGCACCTGCTCAGCGAAGTGACAAACGTCTGCGGGCGCGCGATTGTGCTGGACGAAGGCGTCATCCGCTATGACGGCACGATGGATGCGCTGCTGCGCGGCGCGGCGAGTCTGCGGCTGATGTACCGCGGGGATGCGCCGATGATGGCGCTGATTCGCGAACTGCCGGGCGTAACGGAAGTGACGGAGCAGGATTGCCGGGAAGACGGCTGCCATCTGCTGCTGATTCGCCACGAGATGGATGCCGACCTGCGCGCGCAGGTGTCCGCGCTGTGCTACGAAAATCACTGTGCGCTGCTGGAAGAGACAAACGGCAGCGACGCGCTGGAGGATGCGTTCCTGCACGTCATCGCCCGGAAGGACATCAGCCGAAAGGAGGTGGAGTGAATGCGCGCCGTATTCCGCCATGAATTGAGCGGCTATTTCACTACCCCCGTCGGGTATGTGTTCCTGACGATGTATGCGCTTTTGTCCGGCTTGGTGTTCGTGTTCATCAACATCGGGCAGGGAATGAGCGCGAGCATGAACCTGCTCTTTTCGGGGATGCAGCTGCCGCTGATGCTGATTGCGCCGCTTTTGACGATGCGCCTGTTCGCGGAAGAAAAGCGGATGCGCACCGACCAATTGCTGCTCACCTCCCCTGTTCCGCTGGGGCAGATTGTGCTGGGCAAGGCGCTTGCGTCGCTGGCGCTGCTGATGATTGCCATGCTGCTGGCGCTGATTTACCCGCTGCTGATTGCCCCGTATGCGCAAATCGCGTGGTCAGAAATCGCGGTGGTGTTCCTCGGCTACTACCTCTTGGACGCGGCGATGGTGTCCGTCGGCGTGCTGCTCTCGTCGCTCTGCACGAATCAGATTACCGCCGCCATCCTGACGCTGGGCGTGAACGTGCTGATGTACCTGTCGGAGCATTACATTGTCCCGCAGGCGGGCACAAGTGCGTACCTCCACCCGGTCAGCGTGATACTGGGCTTCCTGCCCTCTTCTTCGCGGCTGGGCGACTTCGCCAACGGCATCGTCAGCCTGTCCGACATCGTGTATTTTGTCGCGTTTATCGCGCTGATGCTCTTCCTGACCGACCGCGCGATGGAAAAGCGCCGCCACGCAAAGGGGTGATTTTTGATGAAGAAGAAATCCATGCCCTATGGGGTCTATCACCTGCTGACGTGCGTGCTGGCAGTTGTGATGGCGGTGCTGGCCGTGCTGGTCAGCCAGCGTGCGGAGGAAAAGTGGTACTTGAAACTCGACGTGTCGCCGAGCGGGGTAACAAACTTAAGCGACTACACGCTCTCCCGCCTGCATGAACTGGACGATGACGTGCTGCTCTACCCGGTGTACACATCCGGCTATGACAGCACCGTCCGTGACCTTGTGACCGAGACGCTGAACAAGATGAGCGCTGAGTGCGCCCATGTGCGCGTGGAGACGATTGACCCGGTGACGCAGCCGCAGCGCATTGCCGCGCTGAGCGGCGACGCGGGCAGCATCGAGAACGGCACAGTGTTCATCACCAATCAGGACGCGACGCGCATCATCCGCCTTTCGCCGGAGGAGTTCCTGTTCTCCCGTACGGTCTTGGGCGAGGAATACACCATCTACTGCGGTGAAGCGCAGTTAATCGGCGCGATTGGGCGCGCGTGTACGGACAATCCCGTCGGCGTGTACTTCCTGACGGGTCACGGAGAGCTGACGCAGGAGGACTGCTCCCTGCTGGCGCTGCAATTGCGCTCGAACGGCTTCGAGGTGCATTCGGGGGAAATCGCCCGCATTGCACCCGCCGCGACGGACATTCTGCTGCTGCTTGCTCCCCGCAGCGACCTGACGGGCGACGAGGCGCAGACGCTTGCCGCTTTTCTGGATAACGGCGGACGCGTGCTGGTCGCGTGCGGCGCGGATACCCCGCTTTCGCGCCTGACGCAGCTGCAAGCCGTCTGCAGCCTGTACGGCTTGGGCTTCCAGTCCGGCTGGGTCGTGGAAAGCACGGCGGAAAGCAACCGCTATGTTGATGCGCCGGAGTACCTCTCCCCCGTTGTCGCGGCGGATTACGAGATTACCGGGCGGGTGCTGCTGCCGCGCGCGTCTGCCCTGATTACGCCTGCGCTTCGTCCCGGCGTGACCGTGACCCCCCTGCTGACCACATCCGACCGCGCCGTGCTGCACCCGGATGCGTCCGGTAATGCGCTGGATAGTCAAACAGGCGACGTGTCCGGGCAGTTCCTGCTCGGCGCAATGGCGAAGAAGGGCAGCGGCACGGCGCTGTGTCTGCTGGCTTCCAGCGACATGCTCCGGGACAGCGCGGCCATCAGCGGCGCATCCGTCTTGGATGCCAGCGATAACCTTGCCCTGCTGACTGACCTCGTGACCGACATGGCGGACATTGACCAGACGGCGTCGCTCGACGCGGGCGTGAAGCGGCTTCCGGCGCAGCGCATCACCTTTGACAGCGAAAGCAGCCGCCAGCGCGTGACAATTCTCGCCCTGACCTTGATTCCCGGCGTACTGCTGCTGACGATGGCGGTTGTGCTGCTGAAAAGGAGGCGGCTGTAATGCGGCGCGGACTTCGCCTGCTGCTGATGGCGCTCGTCTGCGCGCTGCTCGGCGGCGTGTATGTGCTGCTTGGAAGCACGGTTGCCCCTGCGGAAGCGCCCGCGCCGGAATCCACCGACGCGCCGGGCTACTTCATGCTCTATGAGGATTCCGTGGCGGCGCTTAAGAGCATTACCGTGCAGCCTAAAGGGTCGCAGCGCTACACCGCCGTATCCGACATGGCGTTTGACCAGAATGGCAATCTGCTTGGCGTATACAACGCGCTGTCCCAGCCGTTTCTGGTATCGGGGCAGGAGGACTTCACGTTCAGCACCGCTGCGTGGCAGATGCTGCTTTTGACTGCGCAGCACATTCCGGCGACAGCGACCTATCCTGCGCTCGACCGCGACGCCTGCGGGCTGACCGACCCCGACGCCGTCATCACCCTGACGCGCAAGGACGGCACGACCCGCGTCCTGCGCATCGGGCGCTTGACCTCCGACGGCGCAAGCTGCTATGTCGCCCTCGACGGCGACACAAACGTGTACCTCGTCCCCTACGACTTCCATGAGACAATGGTGCATCCGCTAAACGCCCTGCACACGCTCCCAGCACCGGGACAACTGGCTGCAGCATATCGGAACATCAGCGCAAACAGGAGGAAGCTTGGCAGAACGAACGAAAACAAAAGCTGCACGCATCAAATTGTTTATCAGTTGTTTACACCGCCCAGAAACAGTTGAAAGGTGAGGGGGTTTATTATTCACCGGAGAGTCGGCGGACCGCCCCAGCCGGTAAGACGCAAGGCATTCGAAACCAAAAACCGGAAAAACAGACGTCGTTAGGGGCATTCCCACTGGCTGGGACGAAGGCCGATTTGCAGCAATGTATCAAACAGGTCATAGAACCAATCTGCGAAGCGAAATTCAGCAACAACAGTTACACGGCTTTCCGCCCGAACGTTCCGTGGGCACGCCGTGCAAAAACACCGCCCTTCCAACGCCAGAACCGTGTGATTGAAGTTTGATATAAAGGATTTTTCGACAACGTAAATCACGGCAAGCGGCAAATGGGCAATGGATACACGACAAAACGTTGATTTTTATTATCCGGCAGTTCTGGCTTTAACAATACGTAATG
>VOFJ01001816.1_pt1 | contig 18212 bp, 16 predicted proteins | sample 5384081 | NCBI WGS metagenome assembly VOFJ01 (sample SAMN12384729, study PRJNA508395) | human gut metagenome | isolation source: healthy gut I | host: Homo sapiens
CAGCGCCGCCGCACAGTCCGAATCCGGCAAAAATTCGAATACCGCATCAAAGCGGGTTTCAACATCGGCGGAACGCTGCCGATTCCGCTGCCGGCCGAAATTCGAAAAATCGAGTCCTACTCGCCCACGATGGCCTTTACGGTCGAGGGAAGCGTTCTGCGCTGGTTCACGCCGAAATGGGCGCTCACTACCGGCCTGCGCTTCGAAAACCAAAGGCATGAATGCCGGAGCCAAGGTTAAGAACTACCAAATGACCCTCCTGATCGAAAACGGGGACAAGACCGGGGAGATGAGCGGGCGTTTCACCGGCCGGATCAAAACCCGTGTCCAGAACGAATACATCACGCTGCCGATCCTCGTTGTACGCGAGCTCTCCCCCGCTGGGAGATCAAACTCGGCCCCTACATCGCCTACCGCATCGACGGCAGCTTTACCGGGTCGGCTTTCGACGGCTACATCCGCGACGGAGACCCGACCGGCACCAAAGTCGGCGTCGAATCGGCGACGTACGACTTCGGATACGGACTACGCCGTTTCAACTGGGGAGGCCAGTTCGGCGCCGAGTGGCAGGCATACCGCCACCTGTCGGTTTATGCCGACCTGACCTGTGCCGCGAACTCCATCTTCAAAAAAGATTTCCACAGCGTCAGCTTCGACATGTATAACCTGTATCTCACGATCGGTTTCGGCTACCGGTTCTGACTTTCACGACACCGACAAAAACCGGAGCTTCGCAAGCAAAGCTCCGGTTTTTCATTTAGCCCAACACCGATAAATAAACCCGGCGATTATTCCCGGACGAAACGGACACGCACCCGGGTATATTCGCCCTCTTCGAAACGATCTCCATAACAGCCCCGTACGAAGAGAGAATGTTGGCAGAAAGGTTCAGTCCAATGCCGTGTCCCCGGTACTCCCGGGAATTGCGGGCACGGTAGAAAGATTGGAACACCTGGCCGATCTCGTCCTTCGGAATGCCGATTCCGGAATCCAGTACCTCGACAACAGTTTGCCCGTTCTCCCGCCCCAGGTTAATCGCCACATTGCCCTGCGAATATTTACAGGCATTTTCGATAATATTCCCCAGCGCCACCCCCAGCAGATAGGGGTCAGCCACAACCGGAAACGCATCCCCACCCGGATCGACCGTCAAGATCAGACGGGGATTTTCCCCACACTGCCGGACGAGCCATTCGGTTAAAGAAACGGCCTCCATCGTATTTTGCCGGAGTTGCCGGTTTTGCCGGGAAAGCATCAACAACGCCTTGGTCAGGTCCCCAAGCCGCCTGCTCTCGGTGGAAATCCGTTCCAGCGCCGCAACATATTCTTCGGGCGTGCGGGATCTCATCAACATGATTTCACATTCGCCCTGGATCGCCGTAACCGGATTATTCAGCTCATGCGAAGCATTCGAAACAAACGACTTTTCAGCACTGAGCGCCGCATCGACCCGATCGAGCATCCCGTTCAGCGAACGGGTCAGGTCATCCAGTTCGTCACCGTTGCCGGTCGGCCGGAACCTTACTCGCAGATCGTTTCCCGTAATCCGTTTCAGTTTTTTCAATATCTTTTGCAAAGGGGCCAATATCCGGTCGGAATAGACCTTGCCGGCGATATAAGTTACGACCACCGCCACCAGCAACAGCAATAACATGAGCCAAGATACCTGCTGCCGGACCTGTTGTCCGTAATCGTTCTCGGCAAAAAATAAGCAGGATGAAATTCCCTCGTTATCCGGATAGAAAAGCGCGACACCCAGTTGCTGCCCGTGCCGGAACCGGACGGGTTCCCGCATTTTCAGCCGACCGACTTGGTCCTCGGTAAGATAATGTCTGAGCGAATCGCTGTGAAAGCCTGTCGAATCGGCATTGAAGATGACCTCCCGGGTAGTGGGCAACAATTCATTATAGCGTTTTTGGATCAGGGCGTAATCCTGAGCGTTCACCTCATCCCGCTCCCAATGTTTGCCGGCTGTCACCAACGCCTTTTCAGCGAGGTAAGAATAATAGACATTGTCGATATACCGCGAAGTATAAAAATAAAACACCACAACGAGCGCCCCGGTAATCCCCAGCGTGACCCACATGTAATAAAACGCTATCCTGCGGCCTATTTTCATTTCGCCTGCATCATATAACCGATTCCGACCACCGTGTGAATCAATCTCCGGGCCGGATCCCGATCGACTTTGCCCCGCAGGTAATTCACGTAAACATCCACGACATTCGTATTGGTTTCAAAATCCCGTTCCCAGACATTCTTCAGGAGCACCTGCCGTGAAAGGGCTGCCCCCTGGTTCTGCATCAAAAACTCCAACAGACGGAACTCTTTTTCGGTCAGATCGACTTCTTCTGTTCCCCGGCGGGCGCGGCGGCTGGCATAATTGAGTTCCAGGTCGCCGCAGGCAAGCAATGGCGCAACAACAGCTGTCGCTGTGCCCGGTCGTCGCAACAGAGCCTTGATCCGCGCATTCAATTCCGCAAAACTGAACGGCTTGACCAGATAATCGTCCGCTCCGGCCTCCAGACCCCTGACGATATCTTCAGTGGTACCCAACGCGGTCAACATCAGGACAGGCACGGCATAACCGTAATATTGCCGGAAACGCCGGCACAGGTCCAGGCCGCTTATCTTCGGCATCATAATATCCATGACCAGCAGATCGAAACGCTCCTGCGCAATCCGTTCCCAAGCCGACGCACCGTCCCCGGCCGTAGTGACCGCATGTCCGAATTCGGTCAGTCCGCGCCCGATAAAAGAGCGGATATTGGCTTCATCCTCCACCAGCAGTATTTTGGCCATATAACCCCGTTTGAGACAAAGATACTATTTTACACTTTCCGCCCGCGAAGTTTTCCCTCTTTCGTGTAGAATACCCGGCTGTAAACAGCCTCCGCGATCAAAGGAAAGACGAACAGCGTGAAGAAGGTAGCGGCTACCAGGCCGCCGATAATGACGATAGCCAGCGGACGCTGCGATTCGGAACCTATACCGTGCGAAAGGGCTGCCGGAACCAAACCGATGGCAGCCATCGAAGCGGTCATAATCACGGCTCGCATCCGGGAACGGACGCCCGTTGCTATCGCCTCCTGCAACGGCAATTCTTGGCGGATATTCTGCTTGAAATCCATCAACATGATCACACCGTTTTGGATACAGATTCCGAACAGCGCAATGAAGCCGATACCCGCCGAAATCGAGAAATTGAATCCGGTCATCAACAGCGCCGCTATACCGCCTACCGCCGCGAACGGCACGTTGAACAGTACCAATCCTGCATCCCGCGCATTACCGAACAGCATAAACAGGATGATAAAGATAATGGCGATGCTGACCGGAACTACCTGCCCGAGCCGTTTGGACGCACGCTGCTGGTTCTCGAAATCGCCCGTCCATTTGAGCGTATAGCCTGCCGGAATGACCACCTGCTCCTTTACCTTACGCTGCGCTTCGGCGATAGCGCTGCCCATGTCACGCCCCCGCACGGAAAGCTTCACGGCACAGAAACGGGCATGATTATCCCGAAAAATAAGTAACGGGCCCGTGATCGTACGGATTTCGGCCAGCTCTTTGATCGGGACCATCGTCCCGGACGCAGACGGTACGAGTATTTTGCCGATCTCCTGTTCGCCCCGGCGGAACTCTTCGTCGTATCGGACTACGATGTCAAATTTTCGTTCATCCTCGTACAATTGCGAGGCAGCCTTGCCGCCGATAGCCATTGCGATGATCGACTGTACATGCTCCTTCTCCACCCCGTAACGGGCGAGCTTCCCTTCGTCCAACTCAATCCGCAATTCCGGTTGTCCGATGTTGCGGATCACCCCGAGGTCCTCGATTCCGTCTATGGTTTTCAGTACGTCGTAAATATCATCCGCCGTCTTTTCCGACTGATAGAGGTCATGCCCGAAGACTTTCACGGCAATTGACCCCTTGACTCCCGAAGCAGTCTCTTCCACATTGTCGGTGATCGGTTGGGAAAAATTGAAATCCACCCCCGGATAGATAGAGAGATCCTGTTGCATCTTTTCGATCAGCCGGGCTTTGGTCAGCTTGCTCTTCCACTGTTTTTCCGGATAGATGTCCACATGGAACTCGTTGTTGAAAAAACCCGTTGCATCGGTTCCATCGTTGGGACGACCCGATTGCGACATTACCTGGCGCACTTCGGGATAGGCCAGTAATTTGCGTCGGATTTGGGAAGCAAGCCGCACCGACTCTTCGAGCGAAATGCTCGACGGCAAAGTCGCCCGGATATAAATCGCCCCCTCGTTAAGTTGCGGAAGGAATTCTGTCCCCAACCTGGGAAATGCCCCCAAACCCACCAGAATAACAATTGCGGCGAAGGCGAGCGTCGTTTTCGCATGCGCATGGCACTTGCGAAAAAGAGACATCACATGACGAGCGATGAAATCTAAAAAACGGTTTTTCTTCTCCCGTATATTTTTATTGAGCAACATGCTCGACAGAAACCGGCACGAGTGTCAGCGTAAAAGCCAACGCGCCGAGCAGTGCGAATCCGAGTGTATAGGCCAGCGGAGAGAACATTTTACCTTCGACCTTCTGGAAGGCGAAGATCGGCAACAAAGCTGTAATAATAATCAGTTTGGAAAAAAGACTGCCTTGGCCCTATCCTTCGCCGTCTGGCGGATCAACCCCAGTTTACTCATTTTATTGAAGGCCGGCATCCCGACCTGTCGGGCCTTCTGATCCAATGCGACAAACAGGCCCTCGACCATCACTACTGCTCCGTCGATGATGATACCGAAATCGATCGCGCCCATCGAAAGCAGGTTGGCCGACATTCCCATCAACCGCAGGCAGATGAAAGCAAACAATAGTGCGAGCGGAATGATGATCGAAACGATCAGCGTCGTCCGCCAGTCGGCCATGAACAGTAACACGATACAGGTAACGAAAAAATACCTTCCAGCAAGTTGCGGGTCACCGTATGCACGGCCAGATCGACCAGGTCTTCACGGTCGTAAAACGGTACAATCTCAACGTCCGCCGGAAGTATTTGTTCGTTCAGGTACGCGATCTTGTCCTTCAGCGCTGTAATCACTTCTCCGGGATTCTCCCCTTTGCGCATCACGACGATGCCTTCCACCACATCGTCCTCCAACCCGCGCCCCACCTGTCCCAAACGCGGCAAATGCGACTCGTGCACATCCGCAAGGTTCTTCACCAAAATCGGAGTCCCGTCGATATTTTTCACCACGATATTGCCGATCTCCCCGGTATCGTTAATCAGACCGATACCGCGCACGGCGTACGCCTGCGCGTTTTTCGTGATTACATCGCCGCCCACGTTGATATTACTCTTCGAAATGGCATCGAACAACTCGAGCGACGTGATGCCATAACTGGCCAACTGATGCGGGTTTACGCTCACTTCGAACGTTTTTACCTCACCGCCGAAACTGACGATATCGGCCACACCGGGTACCGAACGCAAGTTACGGTCGATCACCCAGTCCTGAACGGTCTTCAACTCCCGCACATCGCGCTTATCGCTGTGCAACGTATAACGGTAAATCTCCCCCGTAGGACCATAGATCGGTTGTACTTCCGGGGTCACACCATCCGGGAGGTCGGCATCGTTAAGCAGGTTATACACCTGCTGGCGCGCGGTAAAATCATCCACCCGGTCTTCGAAAACAATGTTCACTACCGAAAGCCCGAACAGCGTCGTGGAACGGATATCCGTCTTATTCGGGACAGGATTCATCGCGATCTCGACCGGGATGGTCACGAACTTCTCCACCTCCTCCGCACTGCGGCCGGGCCATTGCGTAATGACGGTAACCTTCGTATTGGAAACATCCGGGAAAGCATCAACCGGGGTATGCATGAAACTGACCGCTCCGGCGACAACGGCGATCGCCGTCAGGAAAAAGATAAAAAAACGATTCTTGAGCGAAAAAGAGATAATGTTGTCGATAAACTTGTGCATCCCGATCTATTTTAGCTGGTTGTACACAAGAAGGGCATTCCGTCCGATCACCGTTTCCCCGGCCTTCACCCCGCCGCTGAGGTAACACTCCCGGGGAGTCTGTCCGCGCAATTCGACCGGCCGGATCTGCAAAGATCCATCCTCGCCCGCGACAACGACATAGTGCCTGCCCCCTTCGAAAATCAAGGCCTCGGCCGGGACTGTCGGATAGCGCCTGTCCCCGTTATCGGTACGCACGTAAACGGTAGCGAACATGCCCGGTTTGAGCCGGTATTCCCGGTTGGCAAGTTTGACCCGCAGATCCATCGTCTTGCTTTCGGCATCCAACATATTGTAAACCTTGTCGATTTCGCCGGTAAACTCCGTATCCGGGTATGAAAGAATAGAAATGCGTACCGGCTGGCCCACTCCGACCGAACGGATATCGCTCTGGTACACTTCGGCGACGACCCATACATCCTCCAGTCCGCACACCCGAAACGCATCCTCTCCATCAGCCCGTACCTGCATATTGCGGCTGATGTTGCGTTCGGCAACAAACCCCGAGACAGGAGCCACGAGTCGGTAACTCGCCCCCTCCACATGATTCAGCGTCCTGAATTCTTTTTGCACGCGACAGTTCCGCCTGCGCCGTATTGTACCGCTGCCGCGCTTCGAGCCGATCCTTCTCCGAAGCCAGTCCCGAAGCATACATCTCTTCGACTGTACGCTGGTTGCGTTCGGCAACGGCCAGTCCCTGTACGGCATCCACGTACTGTTTTTCAGCCTCCGCCGCCTCGCCGCTTCGGATCACAGCAAGCGTTTCTCCCTTGCGAACATAATCGCCCAGTTCAGGGACGACCTCTTCGACAACACCGGCAAAAGGCACCGGAACAGGCGCAATCCGATCCTGGTCGAATGCCACCTTTCCATTGAGCAAGAGCTCGCTGGTTCGTTCCCTAATCTGGACCGTATCCACGGTTACTAGCTTCCTCAAGCTGTCCGTAAGCGTAAGCGGTACCGTTCCGCTGACGGTTTCCCCTGACGGGTCCAGCATCCTTGTCAACGACAGGATTGCAACGATCAAAACGGAATATTTATTCTTATTCTTCATTTTTTCAGCGTTAGTCTGTCCATATCGCAGTTCCAGCCACCGTCCGGAGTTCATCGGCCGCAGCAAGCGCCGCATGTTTGAGATCATAGAGCCGAAGGGCGCTCTCCTTATAACTTTCATAGTAATCGACAAACTCGAGCACGCTGATGTTGCGATTGGTAAAATTCTTCTCCACCTCGGCAATCAGCCGGTCGAAATCCTCCTCCAGCCCTCCTGGGGTTTCCCGATAGAGGCGCAAACTATTCTGGAAACGGATATAAGCGGCTTGCAATTCCGTTTCCGCCTGATTGCGGAGAAATTCTTTCTGCGTGTTGCTCTGCCGGATATCGAATCGCGCCGAACGGATATTTCCCTGATTCCGGTTGAAGATCGGAATGGAAACGGACGCCGTCAGTCCGAAATAGTGATCGATAAAATTGCCCTGGCGGTCGAATGTACCGCCCAGTGAAAACGAAGGAGCCGCCAGTGACCTCTGCAATTTCAAATTAGCCTCGGAGCGCAACACCTGCGACTCGGAGGCTTTCAGGTCCGGACGCTGGTTCAAAGAAGATTCCAGCCGATCCAGCATCACCGGCTGAGAAGCGATCCTGTCCAACGTTTCGTTCGGAAGTTCCGTTTCGATATTCGTTCCGGACGGCACCCCCATCAACAGGCACAATTCGCCGAGGCCATCAGCCAAATCGTTCTGTAACTGCATCCGCTCGCTGCGCAGGTTCAACAGAAAAGCCTCGAGCCGGGTCCTCTCCATCAACGAGATATTCCCCGGGCCTGTTGGCCGGCCATTACAGTCAACAGGTGTTCCAACGAGGCGACTTCCCTGTCGTATACGCCCAACGATTTTTGCAGAAAAAAAACAGAGATAAACCGTTGCCTCAACTCGCCGGCAAGGGTGCGAACGACATCTTCGAACTGCCGCGAAACGACCTCTTTATTCAGGCCGGCGACCTTTACCGCCTTACCCCGCTGGCCGGCCAGGTTGATCACCTGTTCGATCGAAACGATCGCTTCGCCCTGTGCCCCGACATCGAAATATTTTTTATTGAGCCGGTTGTAGATATTCTGTTCAAGGGAGAGCACCGGATTCTCCAACAGGCGTGCCTGTACAATCTCAGCCTCGGCTTTGTCCACATTGTAGTGTTCCGCTATCAGCAACAAGTTATTTTGCAGGAAAAGCCGCTCCGCTTCCGCCTGCGAAACCACCAACTTACCGGGGAGATTTCCGGCCAACAGGACGACAGGGTTCAACAAAACGGGACTCAATAATAGGTAAAGACGGAATGATACTTTCTTGCCCATGCGAATTCTTTTCGGCAAAAATAGACCGTGACTGCTATTCCGTCGCCATAGAACCGATTATAATCATCTCAGTAAAGATTAAAAATATTATTAGAATAAGCTGCCCCTGAGACAAAATATCCGAAGGTACCGGAACAAAACAGGCCGTTCCCGGAAAAATCGGTTGATTTTCCGGGAACGGCCACTGCCTTTACCGGCCTTTGCCGGATTATGCCTACATTATTTGTATTTGTTGACGACCTTCCAAAAGTCCGCCTTGTCTTTTTCGGTAAAGTCGCCGTAACGGAAAAACTCCACCTTGCGGTCCTTGTTCACGAAAATAATGACAAACAGGTTGTTGACATCGCCCATACCCCATGCATCGCGCAGCGAACAATCGACATCGGTGTACATCGCGGCACCGGTTTTTTTCTGTTTCGAGCGCATCATACTGCGAACCACTCCGTTAGGCAATAAGGGAGCATCTTTCAGGTTAACGATTCCGTAAGCCTGGATTTTGTCTCCCCCGATTTGGTGCTCCTCGAGGTATGCGATAAAATCGCTGTTCTGGCCCGCATGGTCGGGATCGACGTAAAAAAGCAGCAGCGGAGCCTTACCCAAATACGGCAGGTCGATCGGCTGGTTCTGCAAGTCGCGGATTTTCACATGCGGCACTGTTTTGCCTTCGATGTTATTCGGCCCCTTCGCATAAGCTCCGACGCCGAATAGCAATGCAGCGGCAAAAATTAAACTTCGTTTCATAATCACACATTATTGAATTGATATCTTGGAATCACTGGGTTTCCTTCATTTTTCCGCTTTCCCGCAACCGTACGCTTTCCCATCGACCGGAATCGGATCACCGGAGACGATGCCATGTGCTGCGAGCAACCGCACAGTTTCGTTCCACAGCCATCCGCGCAGGGGATGTCCGTACACCGCACGGGGAATCCTGCGGCCCTGTTCCCCACGCCACAGTTCACCGGTAACTTGCGCCGTCAAAGGCGACGAAGCCAACAACAATGCCGTTGCCGCTCCCTGCCGCGGGGTTTTGACCAACGGACGGAACAGTTTATCGGCCAACGGATCGAACCAGCGGCCCATTGTCAGCATGCCGGTATCGACCACGCCCGGATCGGCCGCATTAACCCGTATTCCCCGTTCGGGCCATGCGCGAAGCCAGTTCCAACGTAAACAACAACAACGCCAGTTTGGAACTTCCATAGGAGGAAAAACGCCGAAAGCGGTGCGGATCGGGCTGCAACAATTCCTTACCGACCCGGCCGATACGGTATGTACACGACACCGTATTGACAATCCGGCTCCCCTCGTCCATCAACGGCAACAAGCCGAGCGCCAACGCAGCTGCACCCACATAATTGACCGCAAGATCTTCTTCCAGCCCGTCTTCCGTCAGCCGGAAGCCCCCGTTCATCACCCCGGCATTATTCAGCAGTACCGCGACCTGCATCTTCTCCGAACGCAACCGCCCGGTAAAACGACGTACAGAGTCCAGCGAGGCCAGATCCAACGGGTAAAGGACCACGCGGCGGTTGCCGCTGCGCGCCATCACCGCCTGTTGCACAGGTCGGGCCTTCTCCAGGTTCCTGCAGGCCATCACGACCGGATACCCCTCCTTCGCCAACTGCTCGGTCAGTACGGCGCCGATCCCGCCCGATGCCCCCGTTACCACGACCCAACCTTTCGCTGCGGAATCCTGCGGTTCGTCCCGCCCGCAGGACATGCTCCCGGAACCTATCCTGTTACACACCGCAGCATCACTCCCTACCAGATTCTCCGGTGTACTCCCCTGTTTGCCGTCCGGTACCACGTCAACGGCCATAGCGGTAAAGTTTGGTATGTTCCTTAATGTAGTAAATGAGTTGTACAGGCAGCAGGTACAACGCCAGTACAAAAAAACGGTTCACCGCTCCCGGAAGGATATAGTCACGCCGTGCGAACATAGCCCGCAATCCCTTACGGGCAAGCCGTTCGGGTTTCATCATCACTCCGAGCCGCAGGGCAAGCCGTTGGTAATAATCGCTAAGGTTGTACAATCCCGTCGCTATCGCACCGGGACATACGGTCGTCACGCCGACCCCGTATTGATGCAGTTCGTAGCGCAGCATCTGCGAAAACTTCCGGATATAACTTTTGCTGGCCGCATAGACCGAGATTCCGGGCGCCGGGGTCCAGGCCGACAACGATGACATATTCAGGATATACCCCGCACGGCGGCGTTTCATCGCCGCGCCGAAATAGCGGCACAGCAGCGTCACGGTCCGGATGTGCAGCAGAAGCATCGTCTCGATCCGTTCGGGAGCCACCTCGGTCAGGTCGTCGAAAAAGAAAATACCGGCATTGTTCACAAGTATCCCAATCTGCAACTTCTCCCTTTCGCAATACTCGTACAGTTCCCGGGCCGCTTCGGAGCGGGCTAGATCCATGCACAACGGGATCGTTTTCACGCCGAAAGCCGCAGCCAACTCTTCGGCCACCGTCCCGATCTGCTCCTGTTCGTTGCTGACCAACAACAAGTCGTAACCGCGACGGGCCAACTCACGGGCATAGGCCAGCCCGATACCGGAACTGGCTCCGGTAACCAACGCCATTGCCCCTTCCTTTTGCAGTTGTTCGTTCATCCGCTTATACATCTTCTCTCAACACTAAATCCGTCTTTTCGGATCACACCCGGCATTTCGTCCTTTCGACTTCCGCCGACCTTCTCCGGCTAGTGGTCATTGCCACGCCTCGCGGTCGAGCCGCTCCACCTCCCGGCGTACCGGACAGGGCAAGTCGTGCAAATGCTTATGGCAAGCCATTTCGATCGAATACATCCGTGCGATGCAATAATTAGCATGCGTACAAGCACAGCGTTCCTCTCCTTCGTTTTTCATCCGGTTGACAAAATCGGGTTCGTTAATCAGCGCCCGGGCCATCGCCACGCAATCGAATCCGGCATCGAGCACTTCGTCTATCTTTGTCCGCGACACCAAACCTCCGACATACACCAACGGCAGCTTCACCGCCACGCGGAAATGACGCGCATCGTCCAGGAAATAAGCCTCGCGAAACGGTACCGACGGAATCATCATCCTGCCGAACATTCCCACCCCCAGTTTAAGCCACCACTGCGTCATATAATGCGTCAACGTACGGATCGGCATACTGCCGCGCATCACATACATCGGCGCGCGGCTCACAAATCCGCCGCTCAACACCAACGCATGCGCGCCGCAGCGCTCCAGTTCGCGGGCAACTTCGAGGCACTCCCCGATCTCCATTCCACCGCGAAACCCGTCACGCATATTGGTTTTCACCACTACGGCCATATCATCCCCGGCCGCACGCATCACCTCGTCCATACACATACGCATGAACCGCATCCGGTTCCCGAGCGAACCGCCGTACTCATCCCTGCGCCGGTTCGTATACGGCGAGAGAAACTGACTGATCAGGTAGCCATGCCCGGCATGCACCTCGACAGCATCGAAACCGGCTTCGCGCGCCAGCCGCACCGCGTCGCCGAAGGCTTTGGCCTTTTCGGTGATTTCATCGCGGCGCAGTCCGCGTACCAGCGTCGGCGAGTAAATATTGACCCCCGAAGAGGCTGAAACCGGTCTGCAGCCGCAGATAGCGCGGTGCGACATGTTACCGCAATGACCGATCTGGATCGATGCGGCTGCCCCTTCGCTATGTATCGCATCGGTAATGCGCCTGAGCCCCGGCACCACCTCCGGGCGTAGCCACAGCTGGTGCGGAAACGAAAGCCCGTCGCGCGTCACGGATGCATACGCGAGCGTAGTCATGCCGATACCGCCGCGCGCCACGCTTCGGTGATAATCGTACAACAGATCGGTAGGAGCGTTGCCGGAACACATGCCCTCGAACGCAGCGGCCCGGATGGTCCGGTTGCGCAATGTCAACGGTCCGATCTTCACGGGAGTAAATAGTTGGGATTCTTTCATATTCGGGTCAGCAATCCTATTTTTGCTTACTGTCTAATCTGTAACAAACATCTTATCCATTCGAACAGGCGGTCAATCCATCGGCCGGTTTCAATGACAAACCCATTCTCAATAGATGAACGGAATGACCCGTTTTAACCGCGCACGGCGGAACTCATCGCCGAACATCTCTCCATAACGATGGTAAATGGCATCGGCACGGGGTACCAGATTCGCGAAGGTCCACAGTGCGAACACCGCACCGGCGGCAGACCAGGTCAGCACGGCAAAACCGGTCCACTCGATGATTTCCCCGAAATAATTGGCCGACGACACGTAACGGAACATCCCGCCCCGCGGCAGGTAATGGCCCGTATCGCCAGGCTGGCGCAAATGTCGGATAATCCGGTCGGAATGGATATTGATACCCATCCCGAGAAAAAACAACGAGGCACCGGCAATAAACTGCGGTGAGAGCAGCCACTGGGACGTATACATCCCTTCGGGCGCCAGATAGAAAATCCAGCACCCCTGCATACAGGCATTCAGCAGGTTGAACACCACCCCCATCACAATAATGCCGAGCGGCATCTTGCTTTGCCCTTTCAACAGCAACGGATAAATAAACGCACGGTTGAGATAATGAAGTTGGAACAGGCCGAAAAAGACCAACGGAGTCGCTTCAAAACGGCGCGACGAGCAAAACCAGAACAGGCACATCGCAATGAAAACCGGCGACTCCATCAGGAACCACCCCAATCGGTTCCCGATCTTCGGGCCCCAGCGTCCGTCCCTCAGCAGCCCGTAACCGGCCTTCACATGATAAAGCGCGACAAACACCACGACAGCCAATGCCGCCATGCCCCATAAAAACCACTCGTATGCCTGTAACATCCGATTTCTCCTGATTCGTTCCCTGTCAACAGTTTCCGGCAACGATCCGCGTCCAGTTCCAATGCCGTATCAGCCTCTTTCCCGAGTACATCAACGGCTGAATTTCGTCCGAAACGACATTTCGGCGCAGACCCCTTCCAAAATCAGAGCTAAGGTATAAAATCACATTAAAATTACCAACTCTTAACCTTTAGAGAACACCTCTTCCGGTAAAAAGTACTATTTTTGACAATCTCAAACCAAAAGCTTCGGACATCTACAATGAAAAGGATTTTTTACAGCCTGCTGATCGCCGCCGTGATTCTGCCGGGAGCGACCGCACACCTTCAGGCCCGGGACCGTAAACCAAAGACCAGCAAAACTGTTCAGGCCGCCGAACCGGTCCGCAATGTCATCCTGATGATCGGCGACGGTATGGGCCTTGCACAGGTAACCTCCTACATGCTTCGCGGCGGGGCACCGCTATCGCTCGCTCGCGCCCAAAGCATCGGCCTGCAATCGACTTTCTCCGCTTCGAGCGAAGTGACCGATTCCGCAGCGGCAGCCACCGCCCTGGCCACCGGCACAAAAACCAATAACGGTATGATCAGCATGACTCCCGACAAACAACCGCTCCGGTCTGTCCTCGAGCGGGCCGCAGCGGCAGGCCTGGCGACCGGACTGGTCGATACGCATGCCATTACCGATGCAACGCCCGTCGCATTTATCGGACACAACGAAAGCAGGAAAAACGAAGACGACCTAGCGGCTGATTTTCTCCGTACGGATATCGACCTGTTTATCGGCGGCGGCCGGGATCATTTTGAAAAGCGTTCCGACGGCCGCAACATTTCGGACGAGTTACGCGAAAAGGGCTACACGGTCGCCTACTCGCTCGACACTCTCGCCGCACTCGACAAAAGCCCCGTCGGGATCCTGCTCGCAGACAAATCGCTGCCGCTCGTCTCACAAGGACGCGGCGATATGCTGCCCCGGGCAACCGACCAGGCGTTACGGTTGTTATCTGCCAACGGCGACAAAGGGTTCTTCGTCATGATCGAGGGATCGCACATCGACAACGGCGGCCACGACAACAATGCGGAAACCGTACTTTCCGAAATACGGGATTTTGATGCCGCAGTCAAGATCGCACTGGATTTTGCCGACCGCACACCGGGTACGCTGGTGATCATCACCGGCGACCACGAAACGGGCGGTATGACGCTGCCTTCGGATGAAAACAAATTCGACATGGGTAAACTCCAACCGGGCGATAAAAACCGGGCCACCGTCCAATTTTCGACCAAAGGACACACGGCGTGCCTGATCCCTGTCTACGCTTACGGCGCGGGTGCGGCACGGTTCAGCGGTTTCATGGACAACACCGATATCCCGAAACGAATCGCAGAAGCACTACATCTGGAATAAGTCAAAATAGTCGTCGCCGGAACAACATCCATTCACCGGACATCAGACACAAGGCAGAAGGGGCGGACGATCCGCTCCTTTTTGTATTTCTCCGGCACGCTTCCCCTTGCAGATGTTATAATCCGCAATACTGAAAGCCGGCCCGTGGCCCGGTTTCAAAACTTTCCCTCTTCCCATTTTCTTCTGGTATAAACAAGCAGGGCCGCATCATAAGATGCGGCCCTGTAATTTTTGAGAGTGAAAGTCCTGTTTATTTGGCAACTTTCTTATCGTAGTGCTTTGCGTAGCGGCTCATAAACTTATCAACGCGTCCTGCGGTGTCAACCAACTTCATCTTACCGGTGTAAAACGGGTGAGAGGTGTTGGAAATTTCCATCTTATACACGGGATAGGTTTCGCCATCTATTTCGATGGTCTCCTTTGTCTGGATGGCGGACCTGCACAAAAACACATGATCATTCGACATATCCTTGAATGCCACTAAACGATAGTTCTCAGGATGAATCCCCTTTTTCATGGTTGTTTGTTTTACAATTAATATGCTGTTGCGGTCGCAAAGTTAGCAAACCTTTCCGCTTTTACAAAGCGAAACCGCCGGAAAATCGATCGCAACCCCTATTTTTATTACTTATAACTGATAACCAGAACTTTGGAGTATTCCCAAAATTTCCGCTTATCCTTGATAATCAACGATTCATAAACACCCTTCTCATCCTGTACGAACTCATACGATCCGGCCGGATGCGAGCTTACGAGCGTCACTTTCTTCTGCCCGATCACTACGCTGTCGAAATGACGGATATCGACTTTCGTAAAGCTGTCGAGGCTCCGGCTCTCGTTGATCTTCAGCGTCCGGCCGATAAAACCGCTTTTGTAGACAATCTCCTTGGCGAGCAATTCTTTCTCCGAACCGACGATGTAGTAAGCGGTGTTGAGAATATCGGTCTGCCCCTTGACCTCGCCTTCGAGCGAGGCCTTCGCCTCGGAAAGGCCGGTCACCTGTGTATTGAGCCCCGAAACCTGTTCGTGCAGTTCAGCGACCTGCACATGCATCTGTTCGAGGTTGTTTTTCAGCATGACGATCTCCTGATCCTTGGTCTCCACCTGCTGCCGGAGCTGTGCGATCAACTTCTCCATGTTCGCGATATTGATATTCGCTTTCTTGAGTTGATTGGCCGACTGCTGCAACCGGGCGATCGTCTCGCGGTTCTGCAACAGCAGTTGGTTGATCGCTTCGACATCCTCGTTGATCTGCGTAGGAGTCTGGTTACGGATCTCTCCGTTGTCGATATTCTTGTTGATGATCTTCTCACGCACCTTGATCGCATTGAGGTTTTCGGCCACGGCATTCATCGACGCGAAGACTTCGTTGATCATCGAATCCTTCGCGGCCACCACGCGTGTGAGCGAGTCCTTGATACTCTCGACCTGGTCGGCGCCCTGCCGGTTCACGCAGGAAACCAGCGGAAGCAAAAACAACAACAGAAAAGCAAACTTTTTCATCATGCTATACGGTTAGGGAAACTTTTAAAAAGCCACTTTGATACCCAAGCCGAAATCAGCGGCATGGAATCCTGTATGCCCTGCAAAATTCAGGCAAGGTTTGTAATCGACGGAAAAAGCGAGCGGAATCGACGCGATTTTGTATTCCAATCCTACGATGCCGTTGATACCGGCCGTGAATTTCGTGTCGCCGTGTTTCTCCCAGCCGCCGAGGTTCACACCGCCGCCGTAATAGAAATGGAAACCGCTCGTAATCACCGGTATATTACGTTCATAAAGGGCATACACATTCACCCCTTGCACGAAATCGACAAGGGCCTCGATCGAATTGGCCGGATCGAAATTATATTTCACGCTCAGGCCCGTGGCCGTTACGCCGCCACGGACACCGATCGCCCAGTTATAATCCTGTGCATGGGCGCGGATCGACGAAACACCTACCAGTACAAAAAGGATAATCAGGAATTTCTTCATAAAACAATTTTCTAAAAATTCGACAGCAACCGTAATGTATCGATTTTCTCCGGAAATATCCGAAAATTCCGGGCAAAATTAATAATTATCTCTGCATTTATCATTCCACAGGTAAAATATTGTTTCCGGGGTGTCCTCGGCTACGACAAATGCCCTACCGCGTCGCCGTTCGCTCCTCGGGGAGTACCGCCTCCGATGACTGTTTCCGTTGCTTTCGCCGGGATGACTTGCCTTTCCGGTCCGGCACGACCGTTTCCCGTGACCCGCCATCCAGCGGTTCTCCGGCAGCAGGCATTAAAAGTGAGTCGGCTTTCTGAACCGTTGTATCGGGCAATATCCCCTGCTGGCGCAACAAAAGCGTATCAGCAGCGGTCAGTTCCTCGCTCTTGAGGGTCGCCTCCGAAGGCACATGTACCGCCGATGCGACACTCAGTTCGCTGAGGGTAGCCGCCTCGACGCCCCGATGGAAAATATCGGTTATGCGCCGCCGCAGATTCAATCGGGTGGAATCGATCAGTTCGACATAGGTCGGCACGTCGACGCTCTTGTAACGTGCCCGGCAGATGCGGAATTTAAATTTATCCGGATTGCCGTAAATATCGATCCCGAGCCGGAACGGGATCGGTGATTTGAGCACCGAAATATGGTAGTCGAAACTCATATCGAGCTTCTGCACGCCGCTGACGGCCGCGCGGTAACGATCCATCTCGATCACGAACGGGAAAATTTCAATCTGGTTGTCACGCACGAGCATCTCGACCGAAATCTTGTCGATCATATTCCGTTTCTTGTTCTTGAAATGGAGCATCTTCGAGATCTCGGTAAACGTCTCGCCGTCCAGCAGCACCATGTTCTCACCGTGAATGCGGCACGCCGCATTGACCGTCGGCATCAGGAAGTTCATCGACGAGTCGAGCGCAGCGGCGGCAGCCAGCTGGCAATCGACCACTCCTTCGAACGAACGCAGCATCGGCAACATCGTATCGACCGAAGGTAACAGTTTAATCAGCCGGTCGACCTGTATTTTTTTCATCTCAAGGTCAAAGCCGGTGGTGATATCGGTATGGCTCCGGGTCGCATAGAGGGCCGTAAGCGTCAGTTCGCCCGCATCCGTCACTGCCGTCAGGTCGTTCAGCTGCAAGCAACGGTCGCGCACGACCAGACAGCCCGAAAGCCTGTTAAGAATCAGGTCCGCATACACTCCGTAACGGACATCCAAGTCGACATCCATCTCGACGTTGGCGGGGATGACGATCAGCGGACTCTGCGATGCGGTATCGGCCTCGGTTTTCTGCTCGATCATCTGCTGCAGATGTTCCTGGGAAGTGGCTTGCCGCAGGGAATCTTTGTACCCTTCGCTCGAAGAGGCATAAGCCGCCCCGGCATTGGCCGCCTTGACCAGTTCGTTGACATCCAGCGTATCGGACTCGATGTTCATATCCACGACAAGCTTGCCGCGTCCCAGCAATGCCCGGCGCAAATTGGACACCTTGCCGGTCAGGTTCAGTTCCGACACCCCGCTGTGGATGGTGGTTCCGCGCAAATCGATCCGGTCGGTCGTAAAGCTGACATCCACATTCCCCAGTGTATTGGTCAACGGAAATACGGGGTAATCACCCTTGCCCGGTGGCCAGCAATACGTAACTGAACGAAGCAATACCGT
>VOFJ01002152.1_pt1 | contig 18207 bp, 15 predicted proteins | sample 5384081 | NCBI WGS metagenome assembly VOFJ01 (sample SAMN12384729, study PRJNA508395) | human gut metagenome | isolation source: healthy gut I | host: Homo sapiens
CTCACATTAGTCTAACAAAGCCCTTTTTTTCGTATTCGTATGCTAAAAGCAGCTTAATTTGCAAAAAAAGCAGGGCGATAGTGAATAACGCGGATATAGGAATATGTCTCAAAATATTTACTCAGAGGATAGTTATAATGTTTTGAATTATGCGAATTCACAAAGATATTTTCGAATGAACTTCCTGCAGTTCGAACAATCACAGAATGCCGTATGTCATTTGCAGATCTACCTAGTTGGACAACATCTCCCCTCTGAATCGAACTCGCATCATAGTTACTATACAGAACTGCTGTAGTACTTCCAAGTCCAAATGGACCCAAACCGCTGCCCGTATTTCCTAAAGCAAAATTTCCATGTGATGTTGCACTTTCCCACGGGCTGCTACCACCGTTTTTGTGTGCAAACCAACTGGTCGTATACCAATCACTGTTATTGTGATGATACATGCGGTAGTGAGCTGCAATGTTTTGTGCATTGGCAGTCTCATCACCATTTACCCAACCGCCATATCCGGCCCATACACACTGTGACACAAAGTTTGTGCAATCCTTATCGGCTACATAAAAAAGTGAATTTTCTGTAAGCGCATAGCAATCGCTATAATTAACCGCTTTGTTTGCATCGTATGCCACAATTAAAGCATTACGCATGCTACTTGCTTTAGTATCTTCGACGGATGTATTGAGTACCTGCGTCTCCTTGGGATCTATAGGCGTTCCATAAAGCATTTTAGTATGAGGCAATGCTTTTGCTTTCGCAAGTTCTTCATTTAATAAGCGCTTCAATTCCGAAACTACAGTCGTTCCAGTTTTTTTCGCTGAAGAAGTCTTTGCATCTTCAATCCATTCTTCGTCGCCTTCGCGAGTTATAGCCGAGATTTTCCAATTATCATCGCTTGCTTTTAACGTAAATGTAAAATCAATTACCCCAAGTGTTTTCTCGCTCTTACCATCATGCCAAATATTTGCCTCATAACTCAATTTTACATCGGCAACGATTTCGTCATCAACTGCGCTGATATTACTAAATTCAGGATCAATCGAAATGTTACTATATCTGCTATCCCATAAGCTGTCATATTCAATTCGATAGTCAGTAAGTAGGGCAAAAACAGTTGTGCTCTCCGTATCCCAAAAAAAATCAGAATAGTCGAGCGGTGTTAACTCTACAAGAGATGTTGAATATGCATCAAGAAAGTCTACAATTAATTCCTCAGCAGCGGAATTTATTTTGATATTCTCTTTTTCGATAGCCATAGCATTGCAGAGCAAGACTGACATAATGATAATCGCAGAAAGGATATTTCGAATAGATGTCCTCATAATATACCTCCTTGTATAAAATTGCTTAGTAGACTGCCATTTGTAAAAGTGTGCTTGCGACAGGCTGTCTCCCCATCGCCGCTTATCAGGATAACTTATCCCCCATAGACATAAGTCCAATAGAAATGTTCCCAACATAGCCGCACCCCAAACAAGTAGCATTACTTCCGGGCGTTCTAGCATAATGCTGTGCCAAAACAAACTCACCACAGCCGCCATTACAAAGCCCTCTGTGATAAGTTGCATTATATTTCGTCCAAGAGTTGCCGCTATGAATGTGTAGTCTACTTAAACTGTTACTAGCAATCGTTCTCGCATTATATTCAACTCTCTTTCTATCGTTGTTATGAGAATTGATGAGGAAAGAATTGCCACCAGTTGCAACGCAAATAACAGAGTGTGATTGTGTTGCACCCTCCCAAAAAAGCCAACATCTGCAACACAGAAAGAATCTGGGCTTGGATCAGTATCAAAAGTGGATGCATAATATGAAGAAAGTTCTTTTCTTAGTTCAGTTGATCTTCTCCACGCCTCTCCGCAAATATGCGTATTCGTACACGTATGACCAACTCTTGCGTCATGGGTACTATCTGTGCAAATACTGCCATTATTGTTATAATACCAGTTACTCGTTGTGCCAAGTCCGGCCGCTTTTAAGCACTGCGGACACATAGTTCGCACAGTCGCCGCCCGATGCATTAAAGTTTTTATATTGTTTATTATAGTAAGTATAATCTGCAACATCCCCAGATGAAAACGAGTAGTTTCCAACATAGGCGTCTGCATAACTAACTGCTGCAGAACGAGAAAACGACGATGCTAACGCAGAGAATGTTGATACATTACCTCTTGTATCATAGTGTGGTAAAATTTCGTTGTCAAAATCATTCGCTTTACTAACGGTGTTGTTAAAGCCACTAATATCACTTTCGTCATAAATATCTTGGACAATTTGATAGCTAGTATCTCCAGCATTCGGAGCAAGTGTTAATGTATGCCACGTTCCAAATCCAGACGAAACCGGATCAGGAAAATCATCACTATACCATGTATACTCCACCCACTCGTATACTTTGCAAGACACAAGTCCGTTTTCCATTGTTGTAATGTCCTGAGGCTCCCCAGTAAAGGCTTCCCAGCTCAGCAAATGAAGCTTGCATGATTCAAAGTAATCCATCATGCCGCTTGTTCTTAAATCTGTGTTCGTCTTCGCCTCCATGGCCATCGCTGGAGCTTCAACATCATTACACACTAACGCAGGATAATCCATACTATCAGCAGTGTATCCTGCACCAAAGCTTGCTGTCATTAGCTTAGCATTTCTATAATCAAAATAGTTATCAACCGAGATCATCATCTCGCTGTTCGTATTCGCATCGTCGTTAGCCCTCGCTCCAATAGCAAAAAGGGGAAGTCCTGCAACAACAAGGCATACTGCGAGTATGATTTTGGTTATCTTCTTTTTCATATCTTTCTCCTTTACAAAAGCACTGATTCGAGCCGCTCAACAAAATCGAGGATTTGGTTGCAGTATGGATTCTGCGATGAAAAAAAATGGCATAATAGCTCAGTGTATATGGATAGTCTTCATTCAAAATTGTTTGTGCAGATGGATAAACCCCGTCAACTGTAACAACAGAACCATTAATACCAACTTCTCCGGTCAATAAGCTAAAATAGTATGGCCACACGCCCGTTCCATTTAGGTTTTTTTCTATAATGGCCTGTGCAGGGTTATCAGAATCGGCCGCCGAAACTATGTTTTTCGAAGTTGCAACGAGGTCAAAGCACATTGAAAGTTCCTGCCAAAGTTCAACTTCCAAGTCCAAATATCCCATTGACGGAATAATGGGTTCGCCCCCTGTTCTATCCCAATAAATCTGTGCATCTGTTGTATACGCATCCACAATCTGCGACTGATTCAGGTTATACAACTCACTGCTATTATTACGGACAAATACGATTGCATCTTTTTGAATCGGTATTGCTCGAAACTGTGAAAACCCTTCCAAGATTTCATCATTGCAGGGAATTAAAATGACGTCACTACTATTAGTTAAAAGAGATGTAATACACTCCTCCAGAGGCGCACGGTTACAAAAATCACTTAGAAGCATAGTCTTTTGATGCATCGAATTGGAATAAAACCAATCACAGATACCAGCCCATGTTGGTTGGTCGCAAACAAGCACGGAAAAATTGGGAATCATAGTCGTATTTGGTTTTTCTTCCTCGTTCGATTCGATTTCTTCGTAAGCCCCCAAGGATTTCTCACCGTATTCTTCAAGAGCATTTCTGGAAATAAAATCATCCAAGATGCCGTCCAGTTCATTTTGGCGGACGTTTTCCATAAAGCTATTTACCGTAGGATCTAAAGACTGTACATCACTTGGAAAGAGGACGCAGTAATATCCCCATTCATCTCTTGCAAACACATATTGACGACTTTCGCTCTGCAAGTATTCCTCGCAGTACTCGCTTTCAGTATATCTACAGATTGAAAAAATCCATCCTAGATTTTCCGCCGCAAAAGTATCAGCATGGAATACTGAAAAAACAGTCTGATCGGTGATGTAAAAACTTTCCGACGGATTAACGATTACTTGATTAGACAACTCACAAGGCAACGCAAGGGAAAATGCACCATTGGTGAAAACAGTCTCTTGAGGTTCAAATGCAGCGTTTCCTTGCTTATTAAAGCATCCACTAACCATTGAAATTAGCCAAAGTAACATCAAAGCAAAAAAGCATTTTCTATTCACGGAGTTCTCCTCCAAGATATTCACGTCACGCTAAATTAATAGCGTAATATGCATCTGCTGAGCTGAATTTTGAGTTATTACGATCATTCGTGTGTCCAGTATATCGATGCGAGACAGTATCATTCAAAGTGCAGAGCGTAATATGTCCTTCCCAGTAAACAATATTGCCAGCATTACAAGTCTTATATGTCACAGCATATCCGCCGACCTCATTACTCGTAATAAAATCGATTAACCTAGACGCACTTACCCATGTGAGTGATCCATAATACCAATCACTTGTAGGTAAGATTCCGCCGGCTACCATGCATTGAGACACAAAGCAAGCGCAATCATTATGGCAATGGCCAAGCGCCATACACGACGGATAATCTGTGGTGTTCCAAAAACTGCGGTCCACATAAACATACGTTTTGTTGCCATTCTTGTCATAGAATGTATGCCCGCATGTTGTCGAAGGTGTATAGCCGCCAAGATCAGGATCGTTCTGATGATAGCCATAGCCAGGGGCCGTGTGTTGCCATGCGTAATCTCTCGCAGCTACGCGATTATAATTATCAGCTGCGGCAAGAGGAACTACCGCCTGCAAGGAACTCAAATCAGATGCCAAACAAACATCAATTTCTTCCTCCGCAGATTTCTTCAAGTCCTCAAAGGAAAGCGGCTTGATTTCACTCTCTGATTCAACAGCGTAATCCCCATGACGTTGCTCAATTGTGACATTGCTAAATGTTCCGTCGCTATTGTACTTCGCTGCAAAGGAAATCTCGAGTGTTAATAACGTCGGTACTCCAATACACTCAGCTGCGTCAACGAAATTATTTGCTACCAAAGAGATGATATCTTCCGCCTGGGCTGAAGTAATATGCATCGAATTCTTCAAAGTATCGACTGCTCTCTTTGTAGTAAGCGCACTATTTCCTTTGCTGTCCATCGAAAGTTTGCTTGCTACTGCAGACGAACTGCTTGTCTCAACTCCATAGTCAACAGATTTACGAAGTTCAGCAACAGCCGCCTTACCATATTTTTGCGCAAAGTCTGCAGGGACGATCTCAGCAAGAGAAGATATATTTAGTTTTTCCTTAATTCCTAACATGTATGGCAAAGAATCAACACTTGTATATTTTAAGGTAGTATAAGCCCCCCAAAGGCACTGTTGCTAAGATTTCATCCCCAGTAATTGTGAGTTCTGAGACAGATGAAGAATAATCTGACAAGATATAATGTTCTGAGAAATTTTCAAAAAACCATGATTTCACATATTCTTCGACAGCGTTTTCGATTACATCCACATTATCGGCAGAAAAGGTTGCCTGAGGTGTTGAAAAAGTGCTAAAAAGCATCAACAACGCCAAAAACATGCATAAACTCTTTTTTCCATTTATACTGTCTCATTTTATCCTCCAAATCTATTGAAATATACGACAGAGTGAATTGGTATTGCCGTTAATAAATAATTAGCCCATTGTTATCACCTTCTTTACTCATTTTCCTATTTATACGATGAAATAAATTGATTTTGGACAAATAATTCATATTTTAGCAAAGGCATTTTTCTTACACTTATTAGATAGATAAATCTTATAAAAGGGATCATTTGTCCATTAACAGAAATTAAAGAAGATGGACGAGCTTTATCTCAATCAGTTACCTATTTTTTCTTGCCAATTTTTCTTTATCCTTGGCCCATATAGTTATAAATAGTGTAGCTATACCTGCTTTCGCGTCGTCGTAGTATTGCAGTGAGATGAGTGTTAAAACTTTTTTTTCAAGAAGGCGGTCTCCTCCCTATGAGGACACCACCGATATCACTTAGGAGCAATTTGAAAATATAGTCCTAAAGTAATCTCTTATAAAACAATCTCTTATATAGAATCTTATCGTAAATACTGATATACTTATAGGCAATAGCGGCATATGCGTTAGGAGGTAACCCAAATATGGCAGAATACATTCGTGAAGTCGAAAAAATTATTGATGCCTATCATAAACAAAATCCATTATTTTCTCTGAATAGAAAAACAGCATTATATAATGCACTAACCGTCTTTGAGGATGCTTGCCGCTTGGGTGGCACAACAAATCTTGCACTAATCGGTGATAGCTTGGAGTATTCAATGCTAATCCGAGAGCAGCTAGATTCATTAAATGTTCTAATTCAATGGGATATTCCAGGACTGTTCGCATAAAGACACAGATACTTTGGAAATGAAAATCATATTTGAGCGATATTTAGAAGCTGCACAGCTACTGGAGTTGCAAGCAAAGCCATACTCGCCGATTTGTAGTGCGTATATTAGTTATTCAAGAGGATATTTTTTCTGCAACGGTCAATGAAACGCAAAAAAAAGATAACTTTCTTGGATAATCCCGAAAATCGAAGTATCGTAATATCCGATATGGTTGAATCAATTTTAAGAGATCAATCAACGGGTCTTAAATTTCCTCCAGTCCAGGACTTGTCATTGGCAAACAGTAAACTCATAGCTTCTATTAAGTTTCAAGATGGATGCATTTCATATAGTACCGATGAAAGCATATGGGATTCTTTTTATGTTCTACGTAACGCAGATATAAGTCGCTGGATTTTTCAGCAGCTTTGCGTAGCTGCGCATCCGTGATCAAAATTCACCGCCTCCTTCTTTGTATAGTATCTCAAGTTGCTTTTTTGCTCTCTGATCAATTTTCTGTGCCCAAGATAATGTAATGCCTAGCATCTTTGAAATTTCCGTAAACTGTAACCGTGATAGTACTTCAGCCAGATAACATGACGCTGTTGCTCCGGAAGCTTGAGGATAGCTTCTGTAAGCAAATCATCTGTGTGAAGTTCGGAACTCAGGCCGCTAAGAATTTCATCGTTGTATTCTGCGGCGGGATGCCGGCCATTCATTCGCAGCATATCAGTTACTCTGTTATCAACTATAGTTACGACGAACTGCTTTGTTTTTGGACTCACTGGATCAATAGCCGTAATATTTTCAGCTATTTTCATAAATGCATGATGTACTGCGTCCTCTGCGTCTTGTTCATGATGTAAGCGCTTGTAAGCGACATAATACATAAGGCCACGATATTTCTGGTATATGTCTTCAAACTTGTTTTTGTCTTCCTCTGTTTCGATTACTTGAAGATAAATCAGCATAGCCCTAACTCCTACTTATTATATTCGTATTATATCAAGGTACCAAAAATGTGTCCAGTGATTATGAATTGATTTTCATCAGCCTGACTAAAACCGGAATGCACTTGTCACATGATAAGGGATTGTTAGAGTTCGTTCAGCATAAATCTCTATTACCAAGCGATTTTTAATCCTTGCGTTTTTCTCAATCAATCTGCCCTAACAAAGGCAAATGATGCTTTATTTTTTTGAAAGGCAAGTTTAGAACTCTCATTTTTAAAGGAAAATTCAGATGGTTTTTAATGCTTGGACTTTAGAAGTAATGAAAGCTCGCATGTCTTCAATAGACTTTCGGAGTTGCGAATCATTAAATCTCGTATTATATGTGTTTTCAGAATGTGTCCAGCGATTATAAATTATTTTTCATTTAACAACGATTCTATCCCTTGCGTTTTTCAATTCATCCGCTCCGTCAAAGACAAATAGTGCTTTAATTTTCTGAAAGGCAATCCCTGTTCGGATTAGAATTCTCATCTTTATGGAAGTATTTAAGTGGTTTCCGGAGTTTGGGCTTTAGAAGTAACAAAAGCTCGCATGTCTTCAATAGACCTCCGGAGCTGCGAATCATTAAACCGCGCATTATATGTGTTTTCAGGATGATGAATTTGGTGTCGAATGTATTCTGTCATGCATATCTGCTGCTCTCGCGTTGTGCCATTGGCGCTGATTTTTTTATAAGGAACGGTTGTCTTACCTTGCTTATACTCGTTAAGCCATCCCTGTTCTTCGAGGTAGCCATATAATTCGTCGTGATACCCTTCAGATATCTCGGAAAATGCAAGATAATTGACTTCATTAAGTGAAGGAAAAAGGTAACTGTCCCGAGCGCACAGCCTCAACACGTTTTTGAGATCCATCCGCACAAATCAGTCGGATATTTTTTGAAGTCGAGCGCATTAACAAGTACCGCGCTATGAGTAGTGACGATTACTTGGACATTGCTTTCAGTGGAGAGTGCGATCAATGCATTGATAAGTTTTTTTGGTTTTCTGAATGCTGTGACGTTTCCGGCTCCTCAATGGCGTAAATAATGCCGGGAGCATTTGCTTCATCCTTGCGACGCTCAACTTCTGCACGAAAGAAATTAAGCAATATCAGTCGCTTAGATCCGCTGCCACGTTTGTTAATAGGAATGCTCTCATCTCCGGAAATAGTGACTGATTTGAACACATCTGCCCATTTCAGGCTCGAAAGCAGGTGGAATGACAGGACTCAATGTATTGGCTATATCAGGACTCATCTCTCGCAGCTTTTTTCAAGAGTACGCGTCGCAACCTCTTGCAGCTTTCCTTCTACAATTTCTGCGACATGATCTAAGGTTTGGCTGATACCTTCATCTTGTAATATCTCTTTTACGGCCGCATGCAAAGGATCTTGAACTTCACTGTCGCTATCACTGTTCTTTCGGTCGGCTTGAAATAAAGAGTAGACCGGAAGATATTTTTGGAGCTTCTCCCAAATGGGTTTGGCATCACCTTTAGTTACATCCAGTTCGACTGAATTAACCTGCAAATCATCACCGTAGTAGCTCCAAATTGCCGTTCGCATTGCAGCGTTTCTCGTCTTATCTTCACATGGGATATCTCTCGTCTCAATTATTTTTTTAAGATCACTATCTTTTTTAGAAAGTAGGTCTGCACATTCCGGATTCGTCGGATGCATCGCACAAATAAAAACTTTTTGGTGTACCTGCATTAGGATAACGTTTGACAACTTCAAGCAAGCCGTCCGAATTAAGCAGATACTCTGCGCTAAGTGATGTCTCATTTGTTGCGTCGATAACAATCTTTTCAGGAAGATCTGTAAAGCAGATCCGGATTGAGATATCTGTTTCCTGACGCGCCTTACTTTCAACATTCAGATCTGCCTTGTCCAGTTTTGTTACGCCTTTCCCGTCATTAAAGAAAATGTCAAGTGCCTCTAAAATAGTTGATTTTCCAATATCATTTTTCCCAACGAATGCTGTTAAATCTTCAAAGTCTCTATTAATCTCATCGCTGTAGCCTCTAAAGTTTTTTGATAGCCACGTTTTTGATTTTCATAAAAAGTCCCTCCATTTTGAATTGCAGCCGTGAAACGACTTCCCGTATCTAGTGTGTGTTGCGTGTCGAAAAACGTTGCATATTGTCTACTATAAAATGCTTGCATATTGGAATCTCGCAGATTGCTGGATTCCAATATTGCGAGCTAATATCGATAGTGGAGGGGTATACTTGCTATAATGATACCAGATCATAACGGTAAAATAGCAGCGCACTTTGAAAAGCCTGCTCAACATTGACGAAGGGGATGCAAAATGCGGAAAAGGTTTGTCAAATTATTACTTTTTAAGGTGGATACACAATACAGACTTCTCTATGGGTTCAGCAGTGAAACCGAGCAATCCTCATATCCGTGGAAGACCTTTCCTGCTGACAGGAAGGGGCAAAAGCTGATTGCAAAGGCGATTCTATCGCCAAGCGAAGCAGATAATTTCTTGATAAGTCTGACGGGCACCGAACCAATCATGTTATGCGAAAGGGTAACTCTCAAATCGCCGCAGTTGTATAAAAAGAGAGCAGCTCCTATATTCCGATGATGAAGAACAGCAGGCTGTGCCCATATCCGAATTCTGTTATCTCTTTGAATTTTGGAACAGAGAAAAGCTTTCTCTTTTGAGTGAGATACAAAATGAATTCAGTGCAGATGGCAGAACGCGCTACGAGCAGACACTTGAACTTCTTGAATGGGCAAAATGCAACTGTGGAATTGACTTCTGTATAGATGGACGTCGTTTTGGCAACTACGAAGTTTATTATCGTACCCCTGAGAATAGCAGTTTTGAAATAGATATCCACAAGGATCAAGGCCTGCGGGTTACAACGATTCGTAAGTGCAAAGATTTTGCAGAAGATATCATTGTTAACTGTATTGGAAAGTATAAAGACTATGTGATCTGCAATCAGACACAAGTGTGGCCTGCAAATAAAAAGGAAATCTACTTCGAGGCTAATGAGCCAATGACATCGGTTGTGGTCCACGCATGGAATACCGCCACAGGAAAGCTAATCGTCTCCAAAGCATTGCGCTGATGATGGGACTCTCCATCATCTCAAGTTGGGGCAGTACTCCATATCAAATCGGAGACTCTTGGACAAATAAATTATTACATTCTGTAGCAAAGAGCAGCGAACTGATTCGAACTCAACTCATGAAAGTCCAACGCATCACCACGGATCGTGCAATCAGCATCCGCAGCGAACATGAGTCCGTGTTAGATGAGGCGATGGAGAACGGCTACTCTCTTTTTAAAGATTATCAGGAAAAAAAAGAAACTGGGGCATTTATTTCTAACACCCCCACAACCGGAGAGATCGATAGCTTTTTGCAGGTAAGAGCATATATTGAGCAATCCTCTGTTTGCAAGGCGGTAATTGCCGATCCATACTTCTCTGCACGGGCAGCAGAAAAGCTGTTGACAAGAATACAACGAACAGACCTTGAACTGGAGATCATTACCTCGCTTGGCTCGCTTGATCCGGACACAAATCAAAAAAGTAATGTTTGCGAGGAAACTCGCGCTTTTTACAGCGGACAGCACCCCTTCTCCACAACAATCTGCTGGTAAGAAATCTGACACGTGGTGAAAAAGGCGTCTTTCACGACCGATATCTAATTCGGTATCACAAGGACGGTACGATCGATGGATTCCTTCTGAGTAATTCTCTCAACTCTATGGCGCAAAAAGTTTCCGCTTGTCATAGCTCCGCTGGAGCAACGGGTATGCATGGAAGTTTGTGAGTACCTGAATAGTCTCTCTGATTCCGATATCCAACAGCAGAAGCCAAGAGCATTGAGAATCTCAAATGAGGTCCTTTTTTGCTCTGAGACATACCGGTGTCAGGTTCAAAGCGAAACTTCAGCAGAGTCAGCAGCGGAAAGGTATTTGCGGCAGTGGTATGATGAATCGTCAAAGCAGATATGTATTTGCAAAGATGATTTCTCTACAGTCCTTACGGCCGTAGCAGAGCGAGCACAAAGTGATCGAATAGATGCATGTAAAATGTTCTGTTATGCGCTGAGCAATATCTGCACGAGCCAAGTGGAACTGCTAACGGAAATGCTTCAATCCGCGGGTGGAGTTAAGGCTCTGTTCTTATCAGAGTTTCCAAATTTGGCAAAGGCTGCTGAGCAGCAGTGTGATTATCGGAAGTGTGGAGCATCTTCTCCAGAATATACACTGTGGGCACTACTAAACGGAAAAGCCCGGCCAAGCCCACAGGGGTACCACTTGCTGATTGATCAGGCAGGACAAATCCATTTACGCGGACTCACATGGTTAACCTGCGGATACCATATGGCGCTCAAATTAGATATTACAGGATTCCTGACGCTGCTAAGTCAGCTGCGTTCTCCAATGATGTTTGATACCCGGCCTTTCAAATGGCAATCTCGCCACTCGATAGAGAACTATATTGTGCAGCAGCTGGCTCGGAACTGCTATATGTCCGCTTATTGAGTGCAGAATGGCTTTTTAATGCTATTCGCGACGAAAGGTCACAGTTTGAAGTTGCCAGAGAGATTTGGAATCGCTTCGAACCGGATGTGAGAGCTTTACAGGAAGCTATCGTGCTATCTAACGTTGTATTTCACGTTAGGACACGGCGGTTAGAATCAGAGGCGCAGTGGCAAGCAATTCAAGAGGTACTGCTGTCCAAATTAGCATCCGACCTTCCTGCGTGCAGCGGTGAGGTAATAAATACCGCGTTAGATTGGCTGCATGATAGCAATGCCGTATCACGAGCAACTCTTCTTATGACACTTGCTGAAAGAATGGAAAACTCTCATCCGCAGAAGCAATTGCTGGCAAGGGCAGAACGAATCTTAAAACGAGAAATTCAAGACTGCCAAACCGCCTCGGATATTCCTAGGTCAATAGCACTCTATTTGAACTGCGTAGATGCGCTATACGGTGAAAATGCAGAAAATCACATTTTCAAGGATATTTTAGATTGGAACACATTTGAGGACGCCACAGAGCCAGAATTGCAAAACTACGATTATCATCGCTCGCGCAACGCCTTCATTTTAGCTCAGCGGCAGATTCAAATACTGGAAGGAATGTTAGTAAAGTGGCCTGAATCGGAAAAAGCAAAGGCTTGGCTGAATGCCTGGGCGTGTCGGTTAAAGCAAATACCCGAAAAACTCTGAACCGTCGTTGCATAGAATAAGCAAAGAGGCGCCGGGAGCGGTATACCCCGGCGCCTCTTTGCTTATTCTTGATCGATAACAGGTCGACAAAAGCAGATAGAATTATCGAAGCCGCATGGTTGCTATGCCTATCTTATTGATCGAATCATTTCTTGGATCAAGGGCTCCTTGTCAGGGAACTGCGCCTTCACCATATCCAAGCAGCGCTCCAGATTGCTTCTGACATCCTTTTTTGTCAGGCGATAGCGCTCGTTATGTATCTGGATATTGTCGCTCTGCACCTCTTCAACCTGCTGAGTGAGCTTTTGATAAATCGTTTGAAATACCATTCTACGATCAACACGAAAAACCTCTCTGTCTGGATATCGTAAAAGCTCGATGGCAGAGAGCCATTGCGGAGGCGACAGTTGGGGAGCAGCGTCCTCGTCAGCATTTTCAGGCAAGTGATCAAAGCGCTCTGTCACATTTGTTGCACAGAAGCTGGCAATGGCCGCATCTTTATAGTCATTGCAGCGGTCATGGTCCTGTTTTGCCTGTTCCAACAGAAGACGCCCCTTCCAGTAATGTCCCATCGCCAGCCCGCCGTTGATGGCAATATTAAGTGAGGTCAACTGTGTGCTGCTCGATTCGGAGACGTAGCCCTTGAGCACGAGCTCAGCCTTCTTCATGTGAGAATACGGCTGGCTGCCGCGCTGAATGCCGCATACGATTTGAAGCACACGGTAGGCAAGCGCATAGTTGTCGTTTAAAGGCCAACCATAAGGTGCGGCATGTTGCTGGACAAAGGTGCCGATATCAGGATGCCTCCTAAAAAAAGGAATCCTTCGGTCAGCTTCATACTGATTTGCCTGATTGATCAACATCTGTGCCAGCAGATTCAACGCACCACCGCTTGTCCCAATCGCAGCCAAAACAAGGTATGCCTTGCTAACATAACCAAGGCGGGCGATCTCTTGATAGTTCTGATTGTTCTGATCCGCGGCGGAGACATATTTTTCATACGCCGCTTCAAGAATAATCTGAAAAAAATGTCGCAGCACGCCAGAACATTGCCCAAGCTGGGCTTCCATCGAGGGAATAAATTTCTCCTAAAAGTACGAACAGCTTCATCCCGTTTGTACATCGATCCCTCGTGATAGTCCCTGACAGCCTCTCGAACTGCATCAGCCAGCTGAGAGGAAAAAAGGCAGCGTACCGTTCATCTTGGTATCCGTCACGTTGAGCATATCTTCCATACGGGCGTTGAGACATAAGGCCACCTGAAGGTAGCCGTCCGCTTTTGGAATATTTAATTTCTTTTCGCCGTTGATACACTGTTGGGCATATCCGGCACATTTGATCAGATCTCTTGTCCCCGCAATCCCCGTTCGATAGTCCCTAGCCAGCATTGATAGCGCAAGCGAGAAAAAGAGGCAGTATTTTGTCTGCAGCGGATCACTCTCATCCAGTGCCTTAAAAGACAGCACAAACCTTTCGCAGAGTGTTGATCTAAGCTGACATAATTGGGAGTGCTCGTTCTTAGAAAGCTCACCGCGACGGATGACGGCATCAAGAAGGCGAATCAAGATGGCCGGCAAAGCAATCTGTGCGCAGGTGTCAGAGAGGTCGGTGGTGTCTTGCGCGCTGATATCATAGATAGAGAGGCCAAAGTATTGCCGTAAATATGTACTTCCAAGTTAGGAACCGGCCAAAAGTCCGTTTTCTCAACTTCCTAATTTATTTCTACTTAATTATCTTTGTTCCGCTGTCTCTGAAAACGGTTAATAGCCGAACGCTTAAAATATAAGTTTACATTTCTTAGCAAAGAGCCTCTTTACTAAGTGTTCCCGCAAAACCAGCCCGGTGTCAAACAGTTGGGTATCTGTTTGATATCGTTATACCCAAATGGTTGAATTGCATGGGGATAATTAAATAAAGGAGACTTTTAATTATGGCCAACTATAAAATCGTTTCCCATGCCGGTGCAGGACTGCCGCTCAATGTTGCAACGACTACTACGATCAGCAGACGAACGAATGTTAACATTTGGTCGGATACTGGAAGTAATGACCAGAAGTGGTCCATTACTAGCTTGGGGACTAATCAGCAGGTAAAATCTCTGAACAATCTCAGCTATATGCTCAATGCAAATACCTCGACTTGGAACTGTGATGTCTACACCTCCAATGCTGATACCTATATCAATTTCATTCTGGTATCCACAGGTGTTTACCGTCTGCAGCTAGCATCTGATACTACCAAGTATTTAACTGCTGAAGGTACTACCAGCGGATCTAATGTGAAGTGGGCAGCCTTGAATAACACCACTGCTCAGCAGTGGAAAATCACTACAGTAAGCACTAACGATTCTGGAAGCAGTGTGGCCACTGATGCAGACCAACTTCGGAAAGAATTTCAGAAAGTGGGGGACTATGACGGCGCGTATGGGCTTCAGTGTGTTGACATCGTAAGATGGTATGTTGATACGTATACCACTCTGAATTCCACTTCTGGCCATGGCAAAGATTTGGTTGCCAACCTTGCAAATAAATATGGCCTTACCATTTCCAGTACTCCCAAGGCTCCTGGCATTTTCAGTGTAGCCGGTGGATACCATACTTGGGGCTGTTCCGGATCTACTTACGGGCATACCGGCGTTGTCGTTTCTGTAAATACCACCAAAAAGACTGCCACGGTTATCCATACAGGCAGTTCGTTAGCCGATGAAAACCCGAATTCTTGGAAGTCCGATTACTCTTACCCTGCATCCGGTGTTACCTTCGTGTACTTGGGCAATTATATGAAGTAATAGTTAAGTCTTACCTTTCATAGCAAAGCCGCCATCTCAGTATCTGCATACTGAGATGGCGGCCAGTATTTATTATAGACATTTAATCTATATTGGCAAGCTTCCCGCCGCCACCTTATGTTGGAGGCGGGAAGTCTATTAGGATTGCAGCAAATCATTGTGTTCTCATAACGCAAATCAATCAAACATAACCGTTTCCGCTAAATCTTGGTTTGCCTTGAATCGTTCCGGGTCTACAATAGAGGCTGGAGCATTCCGCTTCACGATTTCTTCACCTGTAAAATCCCATCCGCCGCCAGCTGTAGGCTCGTTCGTATTCACCATTACTTCCATATCATTATATGTAAATCTTAACCAGCCCTCTGCGGTTATCACGTCCTTTCCAAAGTACTCGTAATCTTCAACACCAATCAAGGCAAAAAAAATTCTTCAAAGGGCATGTCCTCATCCATCTCTGGGAAAAGTATGCCTGCTGTGGTAAGAAAAACCGGCGCATTTTAGCTCGTCTTCATATTCGTTCATAGCCTTTTCAGCATCACCGCTCTGTGTTCCAAAAAGTAGTAAAGATATTCCGACTCGGGATCTCCAAAGCATATAGCGGCACAATCAGGAAACCCATCCAGACTTACGACCGTTATGCCTTCCGGGTATTCCTCTCTCAATTCGCCAAGCGTCTTTCCCATTTCACTAAAAAAAATGCGGGTGTGATCGTATTAGGATGATCCGAGGCTTCCGTTGATGTACTGTCCCCCTTACCGGCGCTGTCTGCTGCCTGGTCAATAGTGGTTATAGGTGTACAGGCAGAAAAAGTGAATGATGCAAGCAAAGCGGTTATCGCAATGGCTACATACGGTTTATAATCTCTCAAGAAAAACACCTCCATATATTCATACATTATCTTGGTATGTGATAAATAGACAGGCGAAGAGGCTTCCAGCGTTCCGATATATGTCATCAATTATTAGGCTATTGAGTAAAGAGCACCTTTTGCATAATTGACCTACAAGAAATATGGAAATACGGAAATGAAATGTACTGCATTTTGCCTTCGTATTCCTAAAATCTCTATGTGGATTGCTTCTTCGAAAGGACCATATTTCTATGAGGGGCGACGGAAAAAACGCACGCCTAATGACGCTGGATAATCTCACAGAAAATCCATCACACCGGATGTCCATAGCTTTCCTAAAACTGAAGGTTTATCCGTCTGTTTTGCGCGGGACAGATCATAAAATTCCATATAATTGTCATTAATTAGAGAAAAAATCTCTCCTAAGCTGCCTGTGGCGTTAGCCGCCGAAAAGCGCGTGACTTCGGAAACCAGTGTTGCCAGATAGTCATACAAGTGTTCCGTATAACGGATGGCGGAAATCTCCTGCAACACTCCAGAGTGTGCAATCTCATTGCGAACCCGATAGAGTCGGTTCAAATGCCATCGCACTGTGGTATGATGTTTTTCAACTTTATCGATTAATGTCTGTGGATCGGTAAGAATCTGGAACATTTCCTGATATCGCTGATGAAGCAACGAATTACATCGGCATTTTTCCTCTAACTCTGGCTGTAGTGTCGTATCGCGAAAGACCGCAATCGTTTCCGTCACTAAGCGGTCCTTGTCCCCCATCTTCATGTCAATGGACTTTGTTGAAAACACAAACTCCACATCACATCGGCTACAATCCTCCACAAAATTTCGAACTAAACGGTAGAGGTATCGCAGGCACAGTGCATTCGGGACCAGTGTCAGTATGCTATCAATAATTGTCTCCTGTGCATCACTTCGGCATAGGGACTCGATTGCAATCCATATATTCATATATTTTTTTTCTTCAAGCGCCATAGATGCCCGGCTCAGATTTGCATAGCTAAAGGAGGACAGTAACTTCTGCCGCAGCGGATGACCGCAATGGCCTTTTGGGGAAATGATACGCTCGGCTCGCTCATATACTTTTGAGGAACTGTCTAAATATTCATAAGTTCTGTACACATCGGTTGCTTTCAGACTCTTCGTATAGGGTGATTGAGTATTGTACACGATTAGGCTGATGTCACTAACCGACCAGGATTCAATTGCCGTGAAAAAGCTTAGCGTGTTCAGAACCTCGGATAACCCAATAATCGAGAAGTGAGCCGCACTAAAAACGTCGTACGCCTGTGTCTGTACAACCATATATTGTTGCGTATCCTTTAATTCTGCCTTCTCTATGCCAACACAGAACCCTTCTATTTCGATACCCGTCTTCACCTCAATTCCAAAGCTTGACAGATGCCGAATTACTGCCTCTCGATACTCTTCCTTTGACTTGCCGTCCTTCGGGACAACCTTTAGCCGAAATGGAGCAAAGACCGAGAAGTTTTGCTTTTGAGCCTTTATCAGCTTGAAAAGGAAGGAATCTATTCCCCTTACTCCTTGCGGGTTCCTGCTTCAATGTGTCTGCCTTAGTGGACAAGGCCTTTACAAACCAGCCCATGTCTACGCATCGGCTGATGTACTGTGCTGTTAGCTGGTACTGCGTATCTGCTCCCGTCTCGATGGCTTCCACCAGTTTTTTGTGAGCGCTTCATCGTATGCGCTCTCTAATTTTGAATAGACATATTTTAATTGATACCACAATCCTTTTAGCCGACTAGTCGAATCCAATTTCTTGGACAAGCTCTGCAGAAGGCGGTTTCGCAGAGAAGGAAATTCACCTACCATAACGGAATCACGCTTTATTAAAGCCAACAACTCCTCACGCATGGCATCAATCGTGTGCATCGTGTGGGTGTTGCCGTCCAAATAGGATTCTATGTCATGTACTAACTCACAGATTCCATTCAGGATATTTACAGATTTGTACTGGTATGTATCGAAGGTCTTGCTTTCCGTAAGTTCCTTCCAGATTTGATAAAATAGGAGATGCTCTTCTTTTTAACCCGCTGCCAATCAGCTTAGCAATACGTAACTGAACGTAGCATCGA
>VOFJ01000603.1_pt1 | contig 18204 bp, 26 predicted proteins | sample 5384081 | NCBI WGS metagenome assembly VOFJ01 (sample SAMN12384729, study PRJNA508395) | human gut metagenome | isolation source: healthy gut I | host: Homo sapiens
TTAAATCCTCCACTTTATATCCCACCGGCGCGAGGATCCATTTTAAGCCGTCCTCCTGCCGCACCGTCACCTCCAGGGAGGCGATCGCCGACAGATCGGCGGCGCACTCACCGACAGATCCCATCGCGCTGTCGGAAACGGAGATAAACAGCGAGTGCAGATCGTCTACCGTGGTCTCCGCGACGATTTCCAGCAGATCGAACAGACGCACGACCTCAGAGGCGCGCATCGGTTCCGTTGTGCGATAGATCACGCCGCACTCCGTGCCGCAGGCGGTCAAGGCTCGCACGGCTTCGTCGACCGTCAGCCGCAGCTCCTGCTGCGGCAGCCACTGGTACTCGCTGCTGAGGAAGTACAAATTGGCGCTGCGCTTGATGTAGGTGCCCAGCAGCAGCACCTTCTTCAGCAGGCTTCGTCTCTCGGCGGGTCCGGATCTCTCGCATTGGGCAAGCATCTGCCGCATCTGAGCTGTCTGCCTGCTGTGCTTTGCCTCCAGTTCATTGTATATGCGGTTCTTTTCCGTCAGCTCATGCAGACTTTTCTGCACAAGATAGGCGTCCTTCAGCTTCTTCTTGTTGCGCTCCATTTCCTCCTTGTTCGCATTCAGCCGGGTACGCAGCTCCGCCAGCTGGCGCACATTGTCCTGCCAAACGGCGTAGCCGCCGCTGATGGGCGCCGAGGAAATGCGCATACCATCGGGCCGAACGATCCGCTGCCCCTCCTGCGGACAGGTCATATCCTTACCTGCGGCACGGGAGCGCAGGACGATCCGGCCGCTGCGATCCGCAATACAGGCCGCCAGCGTTGAGGCCTCAAACAGTTCCACATATCCCGTGTTGGACGGTATCATACGGCAGCGGATACAGCTTTCATAGATGGCGGCATACAGCAGGCAGAACATCACGTTCATATCGCCGAACCACCACCGAACAGCCGGAATACCCGACAGATAGAGAATACCGTACAGGAGCATCGCACAGCCCAGCACAAACGGCGTTATCCGCTTTCCTTCACCACTTGGGATACGGCTCTTCCGGAACAGGCAGACAAGGGAAAAAGCCATACAGACCACCATCCAGCCAAGGCAGATAAAATACAGCGGGCGGTAGGAATATGTGCCGGAAACCGGCAAGCCGGGGACGCCGCTTTTGAAGGCAAATACCTGCTGATGCAGGTCGTTGGTGATCACCAGCAGAAACAGTGCCGCAGGGATGATCGACAGCATACCGGTCCCTCGGCTCAGGCGGTAGTCCTCTGACTTTCCCATGGACAGGGCGATATACACACACAGCAGTGGGAGGAACAGCATCGGCAGATAGTAGAGATACCATATGTACCGCCCCGCCGCCAGACCGGTGACAAAGCTGTATTTCAGCGTCCGCAGTATGAGCCACAGCAGCATCAGCGCCGCCGTCAGCCGCAGGCAGTGCAGCGCCTGCCGCTGGATAATGCGCCGGTCAAGGGAAACGCCCCACAGGGTAAAAAGCAGCAGATAGAGCGCTGTCCGGATATGGTTCACGGCGGGGCCGCCGATGTCGAATTTCGCCAGCATCCGACAGGCATAGGCTACGGCGATTGCCGCAAACACGAAGACCGTCGGCAGCAGATGCTTGGTGGTCGCTTTCAAGAGGCAAGGCCCTCGCTTTCTTCAGGCTGTATCCGCAGACACATTTTAATATATAGCATAAAACGCCGCCCGCCGCAACTCTTTTCCTGACGGACGGGAAAGGAAGCGGAGGACGCTCCTGAGAGCGTCCTCCCGCAGCAGGCCCGTCAAGATATCCTTTATGGCAGCGGGAGGCTCGCTCCCGTTACGCAGGAGGCGGGGCATCATGACGCAGAGGCGAACTCATAGCTCACCCTTTTCCTTCCGCGCCATAAGCCAGACTGCCATGTCCCGCAAAGTCTCCTCCACGGGGCGCGGCTGATACGCGAAGCGTTCCGATGCGGCGGCATGGCTGAATTGCCCGTTTGAGGCAAGGACGGCAACGGAATAAGGGGTGAAAAACAGCGGCTTTCGATCCTTCAGACTCCGGCGTTCGTAGTATGGAGCGGCCAGCTTTGCAAGGCCCAAAGGCAGGCAGACGGGGCGATATTTCAGCTTTGCGGCCTTTCCGACAAGCTGAAGCATCTTACGGATCGTAATGTAGTGGCCGGACAGGATGTAGCCCTTGCCGGGCTCTCCGCTTTCGGAACAGGCCAGAATGCCTTTGCAACGTCCCGTACATCCACGAAGTCATATCCGCCGCGAACGGCAAAGGGCAGCCTTCCGGCCAGGAAAGACCGTGCCATGGAAGTAAAACTCCCTCCCTGTACGTCACCCGGTCCGATGATGCCGGAGGGAAAGACAATACTGGCATTCAGCCCGCGCTTCGCCGCATCGAAGACCAGCTCTGTTGCAGTCGCCTTGCTCTTGGCGTAATCTCCGTCCACAAGACCCGGAGAGAAGTCAGCGCTTTCCGTGATAACGCAGCCCTCCGGTTTTTCCGGTATGGCATGGACGGAACTGACATAGACCATTTTGCCCACATCATGCTCCATACATTGCCGGAGAACTCTCCATGTGCCCCCTACATTGACCTGATAGAGCCTCGGGCCGGGTCTGGACGCGACGGAGACGATACCTGCGCAGTGGATCACACAGGTACGGCTGTCGGCGTCCTTAAAGAAGTCCGCAAGAGAGCTTTTGGCGCACACATCACCGATAACGGTATCGAACCTCCTTTGGGAGCAGGCTGATATAGGGGTCGTCATGCAGTACAAGCGCATGCACTTGCGCATCTTGGCGTACCAGCTCCTCCGCAACGGCCCTACCGAGGAAGCCGGTAGCACCTGTAATTAGGTATTGATCAAACATTCAAAAAGCCTCCTCTCAAAATAATTGCATACAGGTGTTGATTATCTTTCACAAGTACAGTATACTTGAGGGGAAAGACGGAAACAATCAGCACTTACTGTACAGCTGAAATTAAATCAACACATCCCGCCGGTGTGTTGAGGAACGTGATGATCTTTTTGAGGAGATTTCCGGATGGCGAAACTGGATGCGAGGAAACGCTATACACAGATGATACTCAACAGTCTTTTTTTGAAGCTGCTGAAGGAGAAACCGGTCAATAAAATCACAGTAAAGGAGCTCTGCGAACTATCCCCAGATCAACCGGGCGACATTCTATGCCCACTACAGCGACTGCTTTGCACTGCTGGAGAGCATTGAGAATGAGCTCATTGATGAGTTTGAGAAATCCCTCCGATATGTTAATTCCTTTGATGTGGCGGCTCTGATCGAAGCCCTCTATGCCATGGTCGATCAAAATCAGGAAGCCTGCCGGACACTCATTCTGGGGAATACCAGTTCGGCTGTCATTGCGAAAATGATCGCTCTGGCAAAACCGGGCAGCCTCGCTTATTGGCACAGGGAATTGCCGAAGGCCAGTGAAACCGAGTTGGAGATGATGTATACGCATCTTTCCAACGGGTTGATGCATGTTATTGTAGAGGGCTACGACAAGTACAGCAAGGAGGAGATGATCCGCTTCGTCAGTCAGGTAGCGAAGGTTAGTCTTTTGCTGTTCCGATAAAAGAAGGCGTGCAGGAAGAAAATCCTCAAGATCGCTTCATTCTGGACACGGAAAAGAGCGCAGCATCAGCTCAGCCGCCATCCGCCCGCTATGGAGCGCCTTTGTCTGGGCCTCGGAGGGCGAAATTAAAAAGGGAGGGCAACAAGCAAATGGTAAGAACAGAATTCCGAGCAGTACTTTGTAATGATCCATACGAGATACAGCTCATGCAGAACCTCTATGATTCCGCCGTAAAAAGCAGTTGTCGCTGAAATTTGAAATACTGAACAATGAGTTCAAGGTGCTCTATGCGAGGAACCCCATCCACCACATTGAAGGACGCGTAAAGTCTGTGGAAAGCCTTGCGGCCAAGCTGCTGAATAAAGGGCTGCCGCTGACCATTGAGGCAGCGCGGGAGCACATCAATGATATCGCCGGTGTCAGGGTAGTGTGCAGTTATATCGACGATGTGTACCGGGTGGCGGAGATGCTGGAGCTGCAAAAGGATGTCAAGATCATCAAAAGGCAAGACTATATCCGCACACCAAACTATAACGGATACCGCTCATTACATCTGGATATCCGGGTACCGGTGTATCTGTCAGACAGGACGGAGCTGGTAACTGCGGAAATTCAGATCCGTACGATCGCTATGGACTTCTGGGCGAGCCTTGAGCACGATATCCGCTACAAGGTCGACAAAACGAAGCTGCCCGAGGGCATCAACGAGGAGATGTTCGAATGCGCGGGCAAGATCGCTGAGATCGACCGCCAGATGCAGGAGATGTATCGGAGGATCAAATCCGCGCAGGGAAATACGGATTGTTAGGGGATATCAGATCCTTCATAAGCGGCATATTCAAAAGGCGCTGCGCCTTTTCACCGCAGTACGGGGCGTGATGATATCCGGGAGCACCGCCTTTAACGGCGGCCGCTCCGCCAGAAGCAGAAACAGGGATAACATATCCGGATAAAAGCATATGGAAAAGAGAGGGAGTGCATCTGCACTCCCTCTCTTTCCGGCTCATATCAGCATCTTTTCCAGAAAGCGATTTCTCCTGACATTATTCCGCCGCATAGATGACCGGATCAAGTATCCCGGTTTGCACATAGTATTTGGGACATTTGACATGCGCAATGTGCGAAGCGTCTACATATACGCCCGAAATCGCGCATAAAGTGAACCATCAAACGCTCCGGGAAGAGGGACAGCGATGGAAGTATTTCTGATTTTTCCCAAATCACCGCAGGCAAAGCAGGAGCTTGCACGGGGAGCTGGCAAAGTTCCAGTCCGGTCAGGTGCTGAAAAAATGTCCGGAAGCTGCCCTGCTCCACGGAGCAGAAGCTGGAACTGGTAGACGCAGCCGTGAAGCACCTGAAAGCGCAGAAGTAATACATAGACCATTTTGCCCCAAAAAGGTTCATGGCTTTTCCGCCACCTCAACCGCCATTTGTTCCGCTGCGATAGTATCGCATTTTCGATGCACCGGCTCGCATACGTAGCCAACCGGATACCCCTTTGTCGGCGCGGAACGTGTTCACCGCCTTGATGAGCCCGATGGTACCGATAGAGATCAGATCCTCCTGGTCATCCGCCTGGGTGTAGTACTTTTTGAAGATGCATTCTTGAAGGCTAATTTGCCTCGTTCATAATAGGCTGAAGCCGTTTGCCCCAGCCGCAAATAGAGTTCTAAATGGATATGTTTGTCATCGCTGTCCTCACATACCACAGCGTGGTCGAGGATCGTGGCAACCACTTCTGATTGGATCGGCTCCCTTGCAGTTCAGATCTGCCCATAATGCCTTTTTCCAGCGCAGCCGTGTCCGCGGCTGCGCTTTGCTTTTGCTGCTCCTGCTGCTGCAAGGAAATCGTTTGTGTTTGCAGTGCGGTGATCTGTTCATTGAAGCGGCTATTCCGCTTTTTGAACTCCTGCATGGTAATGGCGTCGGCCATACTCAGTTCCAGTAACTTTTTTCCTTCTTGTCCTCCAACTGCTGTATCTGCGCTTGTAGTCGGGAGATTTCCTTTGGATTGGTCTACTATCTGCCTTGTATCCGTAACCGAATCCAACACCATGCGGATAATCTGTCTCTGGTGCTTTACCAGCTTCTGAAACTGCTCTGCCAAAATAGTATCCAGTTCCGTGGTGCGAATGGTAGGCAGGTCGCAGCCCGCTTTTTTCCGTGTTCACGGTACATCTTACATTTCAAAACTCCGTTTCTCCCTCCTGCGTTTTGAAGGATTGCCGGTGAAAGGAGGTTCCATGCTTTCCGCAAATGATTTTCCCGCTGTATGGATACCTACTCTGATAGCCTACGCCATAGGCTTTCGAACGGGCGCTCCTCTGCTTAAAAAGGGCATTGGCCTTATCCCATACTTCCTCCGACACGATGGCCGGAATATTCGGGTCGGGATAGGATACCCACTCACTTTCATCAAGGAACAACGTTTTCTTCTTGCGGTAGTCCAACGATTGGGTCTTGTTGCCGCAATACCAACCCTTATATTTGGGATTTTGTAGAATGTGTCCGATGGTGCTTGTGTTGAATACATTACCCTGCAAGCTGGTGTAACCACGGCGGGTCAGCTCCTGTGACAAGCTGCGCAGAGCATATTGACCGGTGGCATAGAGTTCAAATATCTGCTTTTACCACCCCTGCCTGCTCCGGAACAATGGTCAGCTTACAGTCCTTCTTATCATAGCCCCACAAGCGATTATTACCCAGTACACGACCGTTCTTGATAGATTGACGAAAGCCAAATTTCAACCGTTCAGAGAGCTTGCGCACCTCGTCCTGTGCCACACCCGCCATGACCACCAGCCGGAACTCACTGTCACTGTCCAGTGTATTGATGTTGTCATTCTGGAATAGAACGCCCACATTGTTCTCCAGCAGCTCCTGCGTATACTGGATGCTGTCCAGCGTATTACGGGAAAGCGAGAGATTTCCTTCGTGATGATAAAATCAAACATTCCCCGCTGGGCGTCTGCGATCATCCGCAGGAAGCTGTCCCGCTTGTAGGTACTTGTGCCGGAAATGCCCTCGTCTATGTATCCGGGGATGTACGTCCAGTTGGGATTTTTCTGGATGAACTCTGTATAGTATTGAATTTGGTTTTCCAAACTGCCCTGCTGCTCCACCTTCTCGGTAGAAACGCGGGCATAGAAGGTCACGCGCAGCGGCAGGTCATAAATCGACTTGCCCAGCCGCATCTGCTCTCTCAACCATCGGATCGTCATCATGGGTATCGGCCTCCTCAACCATTATTTTTTCCATAGCTTCAGTATCGGAGGTAAAACGTCTTTTTGTCAAAAAAAAACGGGAGCTGCTGGCAGAAACATACGTTTCTTCCGAAATCAACTCCCGCTTCCATAGTCGTTTCAACAAAACCAATGCAATATCACGATCAACTTCTGTCATAGGCAACTCCTCCCTATTTATAGGATATGCGGGGATCAGGGTGATATACGTAATTGTGCCGTTTGGCTGTAAAGCCTTTTTTCGTGATCAGCAGGACATACTCCGGCTTCTCCTACACCTGTTCCAACATATACATAGCAAAGTGAAACCCAGACAGCTTTCCGGATACACCCAAGAGACGCAGCAAACGTTCAGCGTCCAAAGAAACGTTCTTTTCCAGTTCCGAAACGTAGCAAACTAAAGGCAGTGATGTTCCCTCCTGTCTTGTGTATTTTGAAAGCCAGCACTCGGTGATCCTCAGCGGGCCTCTTGCCGGTAGGCATACGCTGTTTTGTTCTTGATATGCTAATTTTACACGATTTATGGCCGTTTGTGTCATAGTTTCGTTCTACAATGGTCTACGCAAATGCGATGGTTTTTGTATGGAATTGTCGATAATCCCAGTTTTTTGCAGCAAAAAGCACCGCCAGCAAAGCAGCGTGATTGCCGCTTTGCTGGCGGTGCTTCCATATAATTTAGATTGTTAGAGGATATGCTTCTCAGATAGCCCAAGCCTCAATGCTGAACAACCACCGACCTCACTATGCGCGTGTAGTCTGTTAGCCGATCACACCCTCAGCACAGGTCACCTTGCCCGCCTGTAAAATACGCCAAGGGTACTTCGTCATAACTGCGATGTCTTCATCGGGTTTTCCGTCAACGATCACAAGATCGGCGATTTTCCCTGCCTTGATCGTTCCCAGATCGTCATCCATGCCGATGATCCTCGCGCTGTTGATCGTCGCCTGCTCCAGCATTTCCACGGCCGTCCAGCCGCGTTCTTTCCGCAGCAGGAATTCGCTGCCGGGATTACTGCTGTAATAGTCAAGGCTCACATCCGTCCCCCACCCCGTAAGGACACCTACGCGGCTGGCTTCCAGCATCTTCTGCTGCTCACAGGATGTCTCGCGCACCTTTTTCGCAATGCTTTCCCCCAGCATACCGCTGCGCATCAAGCCAATGGGTCCCAGTGTCGGAATGATGGCGCTGTGGCTGCCGTGGCTCAGGATACGTTCAATGCACTCATCATCGATATCAGAGGCGTGCTCGATGGTGTGTATCCCCACCTCTGCGCAAAGCAGTATCCCTGCCTTGCTGTGACAATGAACTGCCGCGTATTTGCCGTAGGCCTCGGCCGTATCGTTCAGCGCCTGCAGTTCCGGTTTCGTTGTCAGAAGGGCGCCTGGAACACCATGCTCGCTGCCCACTGTTCCTGTACCGAAGTATTTCAGGAAATCCGCGCCGCAGGCGATTTGCTGGCGTCCTGCTTTGAGAACTTCCTCCGGCGTGTCCGCATGAACGGTGATCGTCGAATCATCGTTGCCTGGAGCGGTAGGCGCTAACGCATAGCCACAGGAAAGAATATGTGGTGCGCGGAAAAGCCCACGTTCCGCGCCATCCCGTACCGCCATAGCCGTATAATGCGGATTGCCGCAGTCGCGGACCGTGGTGAAGCCTTGGCGCAGCAATTCCGCCGCTGCGTAGTCCACGCAATCCAACAGCACATCATTCTGCTTGCGGGACATCAAAACCAAGTCATCCATTTTGGTAAAATGCAGGTGCGTATGCAGGCCAAGCATCCCTGGCAAGACCGTCCGTCCGGCTGCATCTATTTCATCACAGCTGCCGAAATCATGCCCGACCGGGAACAAGCCCGTGATCCGCCCGTCTTCTATCAACAGATCGGCCTGATCTCCATCATATCCTTCTGTCAACGCGGAGACCAACCGCGCATTTCTGATAGCCAGCCGTTCGTTCACTGCTTCTTTGTTGCCCATTTTACAAACCTCCGCAAATCGTCTCCGAACTTCGCACACTGCGCTTCCCAATGTAGGCCATGTGGCCGCCCTCATAGCCTGTGTGCCACACACGCTCTGTCGGAAGATCAAAGTTGTTGATCATATACTCGCTGTAACTGTATGTGGTGAGCATATCATAGTAGCCATTGGCAAACAGAACTTTCATGTCCTGATTTTTCCGCATGGCATCCTCTACAAAGTGAATGGGATTGGGGCGCGTCAAACTCCCACGCACGACACATCTGCAAGCCGGTGAACTGATAGTCTCTATCCGTTGTGATGCCCAGTGCGTCCTTCATCACGCCATAATAACAATGGGTGAATGCCGGCATCAGCCGCTCAAAGCAAGCGTCATCACTCTCATAATGATATTGTCCACCCGCCTGCAGCGGATGTGACACAAACCGGCTGTCATACTGACTAATCAGTAAACCTTTTTCGTTGACAACCTCTCGGACATAGTCCTCCACCGACAGGCGCAGACCATGACGTTCAAAATACGCACGCGGCAGGCCGGAAAAACGGACAAGTGACTCTATGACGCCTTCCCGTTCTTCCTCCGTTGCCTTTTTCCCCAGTCCCAGCACCGGCAGATAGTGCCGCAGAGCAAAATCCTCCGCCGCAGCCATGACATCTTTCAGCGCGGGTTTTTCGCCCTGTGTGATACCAGTGCGCCGCCGCAATAGCCGGGAAATTTGTCACTGTCCGCTCCACGGGAAACAGGGATTTGTCCCTGATCCAGCAGTGATCCGACAAGGATCACTCCCGCCGCATGGATATTCAGTGCATTGCAGGTGTTGCCCAGCATATTTTCATAGAGCTGCTGAGCCATCAGTGCAGCGCGCACTGTCCCGTAGCTTTCACCCAAAATGAAAATAGGACAATTCCACCGTTTATGACGGCTGAGAAAGCGGTCGATGCCCAACAGCATCGCCTTGGCATCCTCCTGTGAGGATGCGTACTTTTTTACGGCATCTCCCGTCAATGCACGGCTGTACCCGCACCCCACAGGATCCATAAACACCATGTCACAGATATCCAGTATGCAGGCCGCGTTCTCTTTCATGCGAAAGGGGGGGATCAAACGGCGCGGAAATGCCGTCCCCCAAGGTCAATAATCTGCGGGCCGAGGCCGCCCAGGTGCAGGGAACACACTGGCAGAGCCGGGCCCGCCGTTAAAGGCAAACAAAATCGGGCGTCCCGTCTTCTCCGCATTCAGCCGCAGATAGGATGTCATGAACAAGGTGGCATCCGTCCCGCCGTTTTCGTCGGGAAGCGGTATCTCCTCGGATACCGCTTTCGTATTCCACGTCCTGCCCGTTGATATGCACTGTATTGACAACGCGAGCATAGATCAGATCATCATTCACTGTGCATCCTCCTCTGTATAGCTTTTCTCCTTCGTTTCCCAAGGTTCGTAAGGTGTGTGAAGCTCGGCCATCAGATCCTCACCCTTCCCTTTGAGATACCTGACGCGGATAAAGAAGTACACATAGCCCACTACATATACAGCAACAATGCCCACTACGGCGCCAAGACTGAGAGTGGCCGCCATTTCTATGAACAAATACACGCTGATGACGAATGTGATCACCGCTATTGCCGCGGCGACCGCCTTGTTCATGTGGAGAGAAGAATGGTCGCAAGTCTTGGGATACTTTTATAAGCAAAAAGATAGGGGCCAGTGTATCCGGCAGCCCGGACAGCGTGTTGCAGCAGGAGAATATCGTCATCACGATACCAAAAGTTGCACCGGTGGCACAAACCGCGATGGCGACGCCCATGACCAGCAGCAGGCACCAGTAGGATACGCCGAAGCGATTTTTCTTCGTCATAAAAGAAGGAAAGATCTTGTTGACGGCAGCCATCTCCACCAGGGCGGTGCAAGCCAGTGCAATAGGGATCAGTGAAGTGATAATACCGCAGATGGGGCCGCCGACGATAAAGAAGGTCATTAACACCGGCGACATAAAGTGTGCTGCCACATCTGCAAGCGAGGTGACCTCCGCATAGGGGACAAACACCGATGGTCACTACGGCCATCAGAATATAGATCACTGCTACAATAACCGGGCAGAGCATCAGTGCCAAAGGAACTGTTCGTCCAGGATTTTTACATCGTCAGCCACCTGTACCACAGAACTTGCACCGGACAAAGACGACGTCAGCACGCGCCCACCGCCGCCGCCAAAGAGCTGAGAGTAACACCAGGCTTGATGATCTGGCCGAATGTGACATTGGCCGCGTCGATATTGGGAATGCCGAGAACAATATACAAGAAAATAGCGATAAGCAGCAGCGCGACCATGATATTCCCCGCATTGATCGCTGTTCTGTTGCCAAACCATGCCACCACAGTGAACACCACCAGAAGGCCGACCGCCGCCAGGGTAGAGTTGATCTCCGCATTGGGAAATAGCGGCTGGACATACATGGCAAACAAAACGCCAAACAACGAAACCATCGTTGGCATAAGCAGTGTGCTGAAAGAGATAAACGGTGCCAACAGCGGATGGATCAGCTTTACATCCCACATAAGCTGTGCACCGGAGACCGGCAGCGCAGCCGCTGTATACGCCATGGACAGCGCACGCAGCACAACCACAAACGCTGCGCCCACCAGCGCCCACACCACGCCCGCGCCATATTCATTCGCTACGGTAGGTAATGAGCCCGAAAATGCCTGATCCAACAATACACCCTGATGCCCATCAGCAGGGCACCAATCAGTCCAATTTTCTTTTTCTCCATATCAAAGTACCTTAAATACACTATTTTTACACGAAGCGCCAGCTCATTGTGCCTCGCCCTTCAGAATAAATTCTCTGATGTCTGAGGCCAGTGCATCTCCGCCATGGTGTCCCAGATAGGGCATATGCCCTGCGGGATACTCGCGGACAGTCACCTGTCCCTCCTCATACTTCAGCTGTGACACGGTATAGGCCACCTGTCCTACACTGGTCACTAAATCAAACACGCCGTTGCCGATGAAGATACGGAACTTTTTGCTGCGGTTCAGCAGAAATTGCAGCATTTCAAAGGGCGTGCAGCGGCTGGCATACGGCCAGTTTTTATTCACATTGAAATTGATCACGTTGAATTTGCGGTCTGTTTCAATACCCAGCACATCCCGGCGAATTTCCTGAAATGCGCCCAAAAACCCTTGCATACCAGCGGGACATCATCTCGTCGTCGCCTACCGGGTCGTGTATTTGCAGCCCCGGCGTGTGGCGGCCGGCAAACCGCGTATCGTAAGGGCTGATGGTCATACCGTGTTCCTCGTGGAACCACCGCAAAAAGTCCGCCATTGTAACACGTAGGTCGTTGTGCAGCAGCACATGGCTGCTGATGCCGATCAGGGATGACAGTTCCTTCGCGAGCTGCGCTCGATCCTCCGCAGGCAGCCGCCCGCCCAGATACAGCGCTCGCACATACTTATCCGCGCAGAATTGATACGCTCGCGCCACAGCATCGGCAAGCTCGCCCTTTTTGTCCGCCGTAATACCACGCAGTAGCTGCATGGGATGGCAGCAGGCTTACGCTTTCCTCCAACCCGCGCTCCTTCTCGGTGTAATCCGCCGGATCGGGGCCGCGCAGGATCACATTGCCCAGATTTAAGATACCGTCGATGGCAATGCCCTTGGACACGCAGCCTTCGTACAGGCAGCCGCCCATTAAATAGTTGGCCACAGCCACGCTGCGGACAGAGCCGTAGCTCTCCGCCAGCAGGTACTTCTTAGACCGGAACCTGTCATGTTCGATGATCCAACGCTCAATGACATCGGCGATGACACGGGCATCGTTGACAAAACCGTAAGCACATTGTGCCAGCTCCGCGCTGTTTTCCTTGCCGTATCCTGTCCCTACCGGGTCGAGGATCACAATGTCACAAACATCCAGCGGAGAATAGGGGTTGTCTTCCACGCTGTAATTGCCGGAACCGCTCAATGTCTCCACATCGTCGCAGCAGGCGTGCTTCGGCCCCAACACCCCCATGTGCAGCCACAGGCTGGACGATCCCGGCCCTCCGTTGAATGCAAACAGGACAGGTCTGTCTTTTTCGCTGTTTTCGCGGAAATAGGTGTAAACGAATACGCTGCCAGCCTCGTCACCGTTCTCATTTTTTACAGGATAGTCACCGCACTCACTACGGAATGCGACTTCCTGCCCCGTTGATGATTGCTTTGCCATGGCGTTCTACTTTATCCATGCTGTTGCTCCTTCTTCTCCGTGCCTGCGGACACCATACTATTGAGGCATCCGCAGGCACGGTACATTCTTCGTTCAGGCGTTTTGCTTCTGCTTGCGCTCCTCGATCTCCTTCTGCATCTGCGGGATACGCTTCTCATACTTCCGCATCAGCAGGGCGAAAATCAAGGTGGCCACATAGATCAGGCCGGGGATCAGCGTGCTCTCGTAGAAGAACAGATTGCAGACGTTCTCCGGCTGCACGGCGGCACCCGCCTCATAGGGTACAAATGCCAGCACATAACCCAGGATCGGGCCGCCAATGGCCATACCAATTTTATAGGACAAAGAGTAGGAGGCTGTCAAGATGGCATCGGAATCGTTGTCGTTGTTTTTCCATACACCATAGGTTTTGGAGTCGAAAACGCACAACAGGATCACCGCGCCGATCAAGCCAGCGCCGATACCCTCCAGGAACCAACGGATCATCATAATAGCCTTGGTCGCATCGTGGGTAACAAAGCCCAGCGCATAACCCGCCAGCGTGAAGCAGGAGCCAGCGATAACAGTACGGGCGTTGCCCAGCTTCTTGACGATCTTATCCAGAAACAGGTAAATCACAATGGCTACCGGCATAGACATCGTGCCATAAATACCATACAATGCTTCCGCATCCGTCTTGACATACTGGAAGTACCACGCCATGGCGCCTTCCTCTACGGCCATACCCAGCGTATAGAGAAATGCCACCGCGCCACAGAACATCAGCACCTTATTGCGGTAAAATGCACCCATACTGCTGATGATGTCCTTCAAGGCGCTTCCTGTGCGCTCCTTTACGGATTCCGCAGGCTCTGCGCTGTGCTCCACCGGCTCATACCCTTTGGTGGCAAAATAAACGATCAAGTGGCCGATACCATAGATGATGCCATAAATGATGCCCACATACAGAAAGCCCTTCCGGGTATCTCCGCCGCCCAGCCAGCCAACGAAGGTAAAGGTCAGCGAAACGACCATCCACTGGGACAGCATCTGGCCGATACCATCAGCCTGCGTCAGCTGCACGCGCTGCCGCTCATCGCTGGTCAAACGGCTGATCATGGTGTTAAAAAGGTATCAGCAGGGATGTGCTGATCATACCCTGCAGCACATAGGTCACCGCCACCCAGATAATCTTGCCGGTGGTGGTCAACTCCGGCACAAAGAAACACAGCGCTACGATGACCATGCCAGGGACAGACATATACTTCAGCCAGAATCGGCACTTACCCTCTTTTGAACGGGTACGGTCAATGATAGCGCCCATCATGGGGTCGTTGATGATATCCCAAATCTTGGCGATCAGGATAATGGTCGCCGCCACGGTAGAATCAATACCGCAGACATCGGTGTAAAAATACAGCATGAAGGCTGCCATCGCCACGGCCAGCAGCGCTTTGGAAAAACTTCCGGCAGCATACAGGATCTTCACCCGCCACGGCAATACAACTGGGCTTACTTGGGTCAACACTTTCTTTTCCATAGTTATTCCACTCCGTTATTCTTCAATCTCTGCGATCATCTCAACTTCAATGGGGATGTTAAAGGGAAGCTGTGTGACAGCTACCGCGCTTCTGGCGTGAAGTCCCTTCTCGCCGAACACCTCTGCAAACAGGTCAGACACGCCATTCATCACGGCGGGCTGCTGCAGGAAGTCCGGCGCAGAGGCCACAAACGCCAACACTTTGACGATACGCACCTTGTCCAGATCGTCCACCTCATTTTTAACTGGCTCAGCAGGTTCAGGCCGGTCAGACGCGCTGCCTGATAGCCCTCCTCCAGCGTCAGATCACTGCCCACCTTGCCGAACACCGCCGGTTTTTTGTTCTGAAACGGACCCGCACCGGAAAAGTACAGCTGATTACCGCTGCGACGTGCCGTCACATAATTTGCCATGGGGAAGGAGCTTCCGGCAGTTCAATCCAAGCTCCGCAATACGTTTTTCGATTTTGGACATTTGAAATTCTCCTTACTGATCGCTGCAGCACAACTGCGCGATCTTCTCCCGCGTAAAGTGCCGTCGTGTCAAACAGCGGCATATTGGTTTCTTCTTGCTTCATCAGCATCTCGATCTCTGTGCATCCCAGAATAATGCACTCTGCGCCATTCTGTGCCAACTGCTCGGCAATGCGATAGAATGCCTGCTTGGAAGACTCTTTTACGATGCCGACACCCGTTTCCTCAAAGAGGACTGTGTTGATAAAATCGCGCTCCGGCTGTTCCGGTATCAGTACGCGTAGGCCGCGCCTTGCCAGTCTGTCTTTGTAAAAGCCCTGTTCCATGGTCTCTTTTTTACGCCCAGCAGACCGACCGTCTGATAGCCCGCCGCCGTGATCGCATCCGCCGTCACATCCGCAATATGAATGAACGGGATACGGATCGCCTTCTCGACACGCTCAGCATACTGATGAAGGCCGTTGCTGCCCAGCGCAACAACAAAAAATCAGCCCCAGCTTTCTCCGCACGGATGGCAGGCGTCTACAATGACAGCACCTTTTGCATCCGCATCAGGCGCATCCAGAATATCCTGCAGATTTACGTTGATAAGCACCAGCTTCGCACAGTTGTGTCCACCTTTTTCTTCTGCGACCCTGGCATTTATGTACTCGTAAAAGCTGCTTTTGTGGAGTGCCAGCTGACACCGCCAATAATTCCTCCGACTTTCAAACTCAAGATCCTTTCCTGTGTCATTTTCTCTTGCTCCTGATCCTGTGACCATTCTAATCGCAGCCGAGATTGCAATTCCGCTGCGTGTATGATAGAATAACAACGAGGTAGTCTTGAGCAAGGCTCCCTTGATGACACATTTCCACAGGGGCCGCCCGCTAAGTTGATCCCTGTGGGGATGTGCTCTTCTTTTTGCCTGTGCGCTATGCTTTTCGCACAAAAAGCAAGTCACCTCTTTCCTGCGCCTATTGACAACTATGCCTAACTTATGTATAGTTGTATCAAAAGGTGAAAATTTGTCAATACTAAGTTTATATTTTTTCAACCAAATTTGTAATAGGCATCTTTTTCTCCTTATAAAGGAGGTCATTGTATGAATAAAACAAATGCATATGATTTTTTGTGCCGTTCTGCGGAGGGCATCGCTAAAATGTTCGGGAAATATTGTGAGACCGTCGTGCAGGAAGTTGTCGGACAGGAGATCGAGGTCGTTGCCATTTATAATGGCCATGTCTCAGGCCGAAAGGTCGGCTCAACACGCAGCATCTATGGTGATGATGTGTCGGCAGATGACTTTGATTTTTCAAGCTGTCTCAGGACAGCTCAATCAGTTGGTAACTCTCTCTAATGGAAGGGTCATAAAGTCCTCCTCCTATTACCTTCGGGGTACAGATTTTACCTACATTCTGGGCATCAACTACGATATTACCCTGATGGAGCAGATCCGCAATTATGCTGAGGACATCAGTCTGACAGAAAGCGATTTTCTTGGTTCACTGCAGGTCAAAAAAGAAAATTCTCTGCAAGCACTGTACGAAGACGCTTTATCTGTCATCAATAAGCCTGTTCGTGTTTTCCGCAAGGCTGACCGTCAGACACTGATCCGTCTACTTAATGAAAAAGAATTTCTTCGGCCTCGCCAATGTATTCCATTCTTATCGGAGAAGCTGGATGTGTCCAAATACACGATCTATAAGGACTTGAATGAATTAGGCATCACCCACCAGTGAGCTTAGATCGACTTATCTCATACCGGCAAACATCAATATCATTTCATTCTCCCCCGTATTTTCGTGATGATGGATGGCTGATTTCATAGGTGTGCAAAATGCTCTGGCCTTTTTGCATGGGCAGGCAGTGGCGTGAGCCGTTGCCTGCCTGTTCTTTTTTCTGCCTTGTTTTTCCGTGCTTAACCTGATTTGCTTGACTTTCCATCCAACAATCTGTACCCTTAAATCGTATCAAGTTATAGAGAGGGAGGCGGAGCCATGCAGGGAGATTTTGAAGCGTTTCTATCTGCGACACTTCAAGGCGATCTACCGCGTCTGCTATGCCTTTATGAAAAACGCGCAGGACGCCGAGGACTGCACGGAGGATGCTTTTGTGAAAGCAATATCCTGTGACATTTCCTTTGAAAACGAGCGGCATGAGCGCTCGTGGCTCACGACGACCGCCATGAATATTTGCAAGGACAAGCTCAAGCACTGGTGGCGGCAGAAGGTGTCACCCATCGACGAAGAGGCCGAGCAGACCGACGCGGAGCCGGACGAAAAGCGCGAGGTCGTGGAGGCCGTCATGGCGCTGCCGGTCAAATACAAGGAAGTCGTCTGGCTGCACTATTACGAGGGCTATCAAACAGATGAGATTGCGGAAATGCTGAATCGTTCCCCCTCTACAGTACGCGGACAACTGCGCGACGCCCGCGCAAAACTGAAGCTCACATTGGGAGGTGAGCGTATATGAATGACAATGAAGTGAAAAACGCATTTGATCATATAGAGCCAGAATCCGGTGCGCAGGAGCGTATGTATGCGAATATTCTGAAAAAAGCAGCGGCACAAAAAGAAGATCAGAATGCCGAAGAGAATATCGAAGAAAAGCAGCCTACAGTTCAAAAACCGCCGACTATCCCGATGTGGCGGCGCTGGGGGAGCTTAGCCGCCTGCCTTGCTATTGTGATTGCCGCCGGATTTACATTTTCTCATTTCCTTGACCGATCAGAGCCGGATGACCCACCTGTATTTGTCGGGGCCCCCTTTGAAGATGTAGATGGTCCTGAAGGATTTGAAAAACTGGGGTTTACGATTGACGCGCCGGAGAATGCAGAAAAACTTGTATTACTGCATTTATGATGGTAAGATCGCCCGCGTCGATTTTACGCTGAACGGTCACGAATACACTTATGAAGCCGCCCAATTGGACGGGAACTTTTCCCGGGCAGAGGGGAGATGCTGTGGGCAGTACCGTACTCAATGCGGAGTATGGCGCAACGCTCGACTGTCTATCGCCTGACACATGGCGGGCGCATTGGAGCAAAGAAGTGTCAATTATTATCTTTCTAATTTTGACGGTGCGAGTGAAGAAGCAATTACCGCTGCGGCGGAGCTGCTGATGGGGCAAAATTGAAACAAAAACTGCGAAATTTCGGAGGGCGGTGTGCTCTCCGAAATTTTTTATTTTCCGTTCCAACATTTCCCCATGCTGAATCG
>VOFJ01000972.1_pt1 | contig 18201 bp, 29 predicted proteins | sample 5384081 | NCBI WGS metagenome assembly VOFJ01 (sample SAMN12384729, study PRJNA508395) | human gut metagenome | isolation source: healthy gut I | host: Homo sapiens
AGGAGAAAGAGACGCTGGCCGCCCGCCGCTTCCCAGCAAAACGCCACCCCCACCGGGTAGGTCTTGTTATAAAACCTACGGACCAAACATCTGAGCATATTTTGAAAGCTTCTGGAGTCCAAGTTCACTGGAATAGTAAGCATTCGTTGCATCACCTTGATTATTATCCTGGCTGATGGAATTGATTCCGTTGTCTTTCAGACTTAATCTGTAACCGACTTCATAAAAGAAACTGTTACAAGAGTTCTCAATTGCACCTGACACATCCAGACTGCCATGTGCATTTGGGTAAATCCAGCATTTTGGATTTGGTTCAATCTTTTCATAAATACCATGGCACGGAAGATGGGAATCTGTACTGATAACACCTTCGGTAAGTCCGGCTATAGCAGACAAAGGTTTGTAAGTAGATCCCGGTGCGGTCTTTTTCCTGTGTCGCATTATTGTAGAATGGACGGGAACTTTGCTGTTACAAGCTGATTGTAATAAGTTGAGTCCATATTGTTTTGCAAGTCGGTTATTGTCATATCCGGATAAGATACACATGCCAGAACCTGACCTGTGGAAGTATCTGTCATGACAAAAGAACCTGTACATGGTTCCAGACCGAGCTGTCCAGGTGTAATCTCCAGTGTCTGGATCTTTCCACGCATAAAGTCATAAGCTGTTGTTGCGCCACTTGCGAGTGCATTATATTGAGATTCATCGTAATTAAGTATATTCTGCTCGTAGAGAATCATACAAAGTTCACGACCAGTAATGGATCCGGCTTTGATCATGTATTTGTAGATCAGCTTGTCAAAACTGTTATCTGATTGTAAATGTTCATTTAAGTATGAAATAATTGCCTGAAAAGTTTCCGAGGAATCGAATATTTACCCCCATTGCTTTGTATAATTTTGAAGCTTTGAGGTATCAATCCAGTTCTGAGAAACAGCATAATTTAAAAAATGTGTAAACATTGATGGTCTCATCTGTTTTCCATGCTTTATAGGTTTTCATCATTTTTGTCGATGACACTGGAATTTAAAATGCCGGTATTATTTGTCAATATGTCTGTAACAATATAACTCAGATAAGCCTGCATTTCCTTAGAATCATCTTTGTATGCAGCTGCATTAGGATCTGCAAGTGTACTGGAAAGACTTGCCAGAACCTGCTCTTTGTATCCGGAAAATGTATTATAAACTTCTTGTTCGGTTGATTTCGCATCATTCTCACTGAAATGAGTCATATTTACAACATCATTGGCAATGAGTGCGTTATAAACATCGCCAATCGGAATCATAACGTCACTTCCGTCACTGACAGAATTCCGATCAAAATCCAAAGTGTTTTGGATTTTGGAAAGAAGAATTCCGGCAAGCTCCTGTTCCAGAATATTATAGGCTGCTTTTTGAAGATTAGCATCCAAAGACAGATATACATCATTGCCAGCTTTTTGGTTCTGTAGACTGAACGGTGTCCAGAACTTTACCAACGTTATTTACATATAATTTCACTTCACCCTTTTTGCCGCGAAGTGTGGAATCCAGGACTTTTTCAAGTCCGGATTTTCCGACAGTATCCGTTTTGGAATAAATTTCCTGATCCTCTTTACTAAGTGCATCATATTCGTCTGTTGAAATCTGTCCGGTATAGCCAATTAGATTTGCAAAACATTTACTGTCTGTATATCGGCGTAAGGATTCTTCTTCAATATTAACGCCCTGCAGAGAATCACTGTTTTCCATAATATCAGCCACAGTCTGGTCACTGACATCGGATGCAATCGTAGTAGAGATATATTTCTGATAACTGTTCAGAGACATTGCATAACGTACATTGACCAGTTTCAAAATCATAGTCTTGTCCAGCTTTTTCTCGTTGATACCATAACCGTAAGTTTTATCGGTACATAAGTAATGCATGATGTCGGCAGCAGACTGGGACGTTTTTGCTTGTCCGATAATTCATCAATGGTTTTTTTTGCCGTATACATCTGCGATGAAACGCAGGCGCTGGGTATCACTTTCTGCTACAAAAGAGTATTCACTATTGGCATCCAGAATAATACCAAAATCATTGATGACGGAATCACCATTACTTTCCACAATATTAATAACTTTCGTTACAATTTGATTTAAAAGCTTTATTTTTTTTCGGATTTTTTTATCATAGTCTCCATTATCCTGAATGGTAACAGAATAAGCCAGTTCATTGTAGGCAAGCAGAACACCGTTGCGGTCATAAATATTGCCGCGGGTTCCTTCGACCTCTTTTGTTTTTTGAATCTGAAGTTCATATTTGTCGGTATAGTTCTGTCCTTTCACAATCTGCAGATAAAATACTCGTTGAAGTAATACTGCTGACAAGACGCAGAACATGATAATTGCAATAAATGTTCTTGATTTTACGATATCACTTATGCCGGATTTGATCCGGTTCCACAAATTATACAAATCGGCTTGCACTCCTTTGCTCTTCTGCTTCTAGTTTTTGTTAATGTGTAAGATGATCAGTCTGATATACGATCAAAGTTGCTAAAATAGTGTATACAAGTTCTGGCAGGATAATATGAATCAGATAGGTTCGAAACTAAAGTCACCTTTCAGGATATATCCACAAAAAGCAGATAATGCCACCGTAAATTAGTTCACTGCCACTGATAAGTACTAAAGGCAGTTTAATATCTTCATCATAAAACAAACGTTCAAATGTTCCGTTTAAATATCCAATCACAGTATATAAAAAGTATATAAAATCCAATTGTGTTTCCCCAGAAAACGTCTGTCAAAAAAGTCCACAGATCACACCAACAGCCATACCTTCTTTACGTCCTCGCATAAATCCGAAAGATGCTGTTACGATTATAAAAAAGATTTGGCTGCACGCAGGCAAAAAGCCAGTGATGGAAAAATGGTACTTTGCAAGAGAAAACACAGGATAATAATTGCCAGTGTTATGAGCTTTCGTTTCATAGATCACTACTCTCCCTTTGCTGTGTCGGAAGCAGACTCATCCGCGTCTGCCCCGTTCGTCATATCTTCTTTTTGTCTTTGTGAGAACAAGGACTTCCTGAATTTTACTAAAATCTACCGCAGGTGTGATATAACCGGAACGAGTCAGGTTATTGGAATCCACATTGATCTCACTGATATATCCGATAAAGAGACCTTGAACAAAGCGGTCACTTACATAGGAAGTAACAACCTGTTCACCGACCTTTATGTCATTGTCATTATTAGCCAGCTTTTCAAAACGAAGACGTCCATCGTCCATTAATTTCAAATCTCCACGCACGATGCAGGTATCTGAAGTAGAGAGAATCATAGCACTTACGTTGCTGGAATTGTCAATGATTGAACGTACTCTCGCATAGTGAAATTCAACTTCTGTGACAAGTCCTACCAGCCCGCTCCCGGCCAGTACGTTACAGTTCACTTTGATGCCGTCTGCACTTCCTTTGTCTATAGTAAAATCACTGAACCAGTTCGTTCCGTTGTTCGCAATGACATGTGCACCGATTTTTTCGTAATCAGAGTAGTTCTGATCCAGTTTGTACAGATCGCGCAGACGTTCTAATTCGTATTCGTCCTGGCGAAGTCTTGTATTATCAATAGTCAGTTCATCTACTTTGGACTGCAAAGTTTCATTTTGCTTTTTCATATCCTGAAGTGTCTCAAAGTTATCAGAAAGATCACTTAACCATCTTCCAACATAGCTGATACCTTTCTGCATTGGAACAACTGTATAATCACCGATAAATCGAAGCGGCCCCCGCCGTCTGTCACCTGATCGATTCCCAAAAGAATCACACAGATGACTGCAATGATTGCCAACCAGTATTTACTTGGAATTGAGGATTGGTTTTTTATCTTCATATTATCTCATCCACCTATAACTTTCGTCTAACATTGAGTATGCTAATTTACTGAGATCCTTGGAAAGCATGATTTTCTTTAACCCATTAACTGCACAAATGCCCGGCTTTTCAGCAACAGTTGTGTGGATTTTAGTCATACTTTCTACATAAGCATCCAGACCGCTCATATTCGCAATTCCACCAGTCAGATAAATCCCATTCTGGTAAATAGCTTTCCGGATCTCCGGCGGTGTACGATCCAACATAGAGCGGACGGCTTTCATACATTCCAGAAGAGTATCTTTAAATGCGGCTCTTGCAAGTGTGATGGAAATGGTCTTTTCGCATAGGGAGTCAGGTGATCAGATCCCTTCCTGCCACAGAGTAAGCGGTCTCAGAATCGCCGTTAAAAACATCGAACTGCTGTCTTAATATTTCTGCCGTTCTACTTCCAATCAAAAAATCATGACTGTTCCGTACAAGATTCACAATTTCCTGATCCAGTGTTGTACCGCCAAGCTTTAACAGGCGGTTAAAGACGATACCACCTTCGGTGAGGACGGATAATTCGGTTGTCTCACCACCGAAATTAATAATCATAACACCCGTTGTATTTTGTACATCAATACCAAGACCGACTGCATCGGCAATGGAACGTTCTAACGATATTAACTTCTCGTGCCTTTGCATTTGAGTGGATCACAAGATCAAAAAAAGGCTTTTTCTGTACCTCAGTTACATCAGTTGGTACCGCGATCACATATTCTGCACCCCGGCTGAAATGTCGGTTCTTTTTAGAATATTCTGAAGTAGGTTCTGCATATCATTGAAACGGGAAATAACGCCGTCACGCATTGGAAATGCAACTTCAATATCCGGTGGAGTCTTTTCATACATCTGATAAGCATCTTCACCGATTGCAATAATTTCTTTTTTATCCTGAACTGCAAGCACATTCTTTTCTTTCCAGATGGTATCTTGTTTTTTGTCATAGACTTTGATTTCGTAGGATCCCAGATCCAGTCCATAGGTGTTCCTTGCCATATGATTCAAATCCTTTCTACAGCATTCCTTCTTCGCGAAAACTCACATAACAATTATTCCCAATGATGATGTGATCTAAAAGCTCGATCCCGATTAGAGCTCCCGCATCCTGAATGCGCCTTGTAATGAGCCGGTCTTCCCTGCTTGGTGTCGGCTCACCACTTGGATGATTATGTAAAATAATAACAAATACAGCATTCTTTTGTAATGCTTCAATAAATAATTCTCTTGGCGTAATTAAGGAAGCATTCACCGTTCCTTTTTGATATATTCGTTTCGCCAATGAGTTTTGATTTGGAATTCAGCATGAGCAGTTTCATGATTTCCTGCTTTTCATGCCGGAGATCTTCCATGTAGTACCTTGCAATCGAATCCGGATTTTCAAAACTTAATAATTCCCCGGCAGAGGCTTTGGAAAGTCTCTTCGCAAGCTCTGAGATACAGGATAGCTGGACTGCTTTCACGCGTCCGACACCGTGAATTTTCTTCAATCGCTCAATACTGAACTGATGAATACCGAGAATTCCACTTTCGCCGTTGTGATAAAGAATACGGCTGGCAAGCTCGAGAGCGTTCTCCCCTCTCGTACCGGTCGAAGCAGCACAGCTAAAAGTTCTGTATCACTCAGAGCACCGGCGCCGAGCTTTTCGCATTTTTCATAAGGCCTGTCGGCACTCGGTATCTCTTTCATGGTAACTTTTTTGATTCATATATTCCTTTAGATTCGATGATTCTCTTCGGTAGACTATAAGAAGCGGTAAATGATAATTGCAATCACAACGCCTATAATGCTGGCAATTGTAATCTTGATCGTAAGACCAAATGTAATGACCAGAAGTCCCAGATTGACTACAATCGGTGTATCAAGCCCGAACGTCTGCCCATAGCCAAGCCAGCTAAGTGCCGGCACCCCTTCTGCCAGCATGCCAATAAAGCCTCCCAAGGACGATCCCTGTTAATAACAACAGAAAAAGTGCCCAGGAGTTCTTTCCGCCTGCTCCCTTCATATGTACTCCTCCCTCATGTTTCTTCTATCTGAAAACTCCATACATTTTAGCACATTTCTGAAAAAGTGTATAGACTTATACCCTTAAAAATTCTTAAACATTCTTAGGATTGTCGAAAGCCATGTATTTTTGACTGACAGCTTCTGCCACTTTCAGTCCATCCATGGCGGCTGATGTAATACCGCCTGCATATCCTGCACCTTCCCCGCATGGATAAAGTCCTTTTACAGAACTTTGCAAGGTCTCGTCACGCAGAATACGGACTGGTGAAGAGGTACGGCTTTCTACACCGGAGAGGACTGCATCATCGCGGTCGTAGCCTGGGATTTTCTTTCCAAATTCCGTAATTCCCTCTTCCAGGCATCTCGCAATAAACTCAGGGAAAATGCTCCTTACATTGCCCCAACTATAAGCACCTTTCATCTGTGGGGCTATAGCACCTGCACTGGAAGATGGCACATTTTTCTTAAAGTCACCAAAAAGCTGGATGGAATCTTCCCTTGCCCTTCAGCAAATGCAGCCTCTTCTAATTGGCGCTGAAAAAGCCAGACCTCCGAGGATGCCTTTTTTCTGGGAAATCTTCCGGTGAGACGGTTACGATTACTGCACTATTGGCATTTTTTGCCATTTCGCCCGCTATAGCTCATGCCGTTTACTGCAAGTCGGTTCTCTTCAGATGAAGCATTAACAACATAACCTCCTGGACACATGCAGAAGGTATAGACACCTCTGCCCTCTTTTTGTCTTAGCTGTTAATTTATATGCAGCAGCAGGAAGGCTCTCAGGTACATTTTTACCATATTGAGATTCGTCAATCATATCTTGTGGATGTTCTACGCGTACGCCTACAGCGAATGGTTTTGGCTCCATTTTTATATCTGAGAGATTTAAAAGCCTAAAAGTGTCTCTGGCGCTGTGACCAATGGCAAGTACTGCAACGTCCGTCAGTAAATCTTCTCCGATGTTTGTTCTGGTATCTTCCAGATGAAGCATCGCAAAAGTGCCGGTTCATCTGAAAAATCAATGCTGCGTTTTGTACGGATTCCTGTCACTTTTGTATGAAAACGAACTTCACCACCCATAGAGATGATTGCCTCACGTATATTTTTTTAACGACCTTTGCCAGAATATCAGTTCCGATATGTGGTTTTGCATCATAAAGAATGGATTCCGGTGCCCCATATTTCACAAAAAGACGCAGGACTTCCTTTCCTCTGTTATGGGTATCGTGCACAAGCGTATTTAACTTCCCATCCGAAAATGTACCTGCACCGCCTTCGCCGAACTGGACATTAGACTCAGGATTTAGTTTGCCTGTTTTCCAGAAATCTTGTACGTCTTTCTGGCGCTCTTCCATAGAAGCACCACGTTCTAAAAAAGAATTGGACGGTATCCCATACGTGCAAGCGCATAACCACAGAACAGACCGGCCGGTCCGGTTCCGATTACAACAGGCCTGTAAGTCAGTACATGCGTTCCGGTCGGAGTGCAATGATAGCTATCATTTTCTTCTTTTTATTGTAATATTTTTATTCCGGTTCGTTTTTTAATGATCCGCTTTTCATTCTGAACGTTTGCTGCAATCGTGTAAACATAAAAAAGATTTGGTTTTTCTTTCTGGCATCCAGAGATTTTTTTTTCAATATGCCAGGTCAGAAGATCTGAGCTGGGAATTTTTAATGTTGTATATATTTTCTTTTCAAGGTCACTTTTTTTATGAGTAACCGGAAGCTTTAACTGACTGATTCTGATCATGTTTTCCTCCTTGTACATGTAATCGATAACGAAAAAACCAAAGCCATTTTAGCTTTCGCGAAAAATGGCCTTGGTTTAGTATAGCTCATATTTATGTTTCAGACAAGTATACGATTAAAGTTTCCAGATATCCCGGTTATATTCGGCAATGGTCTGGTCAGAAGAAAAATATCCGGCTTTTTGCAGTATTTATTAACATTTTTTCCAGCCCAGTTCATACGATCCTCGTAGTCAGCCATTACGTTCTCTTTCACAGCAATGTATTCTTTTAAATCGAGCAAAGTCATAAACCAGTCTTTACTGATCAAATCTTTGTATAACCGGCACAGGTTTTCCGGGTCACCGATACGTATCATTTTCTTTGCTGATAATAAAATCAACGAGATTTTGTATCAGTGGATCATTGTCGTAATATTGGTCAGAATGGTATCCGGGACGTCTCATATAATTGAATCACTTCCTGACTGGATTTACCAAAAATATAAATGTTATCTTTTCCGACCAGATTACAGATTTCAACATTGGCGCCATCCATAGTTCCAAGTGTCACAGCTCCGTTCAGCATGAATTTCATATTGCCGGTTCCACTTGCTTCTTTTGATGCAAGCGAAATCTGTTCAGAAATATCACAGGCAGGAATTAGATGAGATGCCTCTGTAACATTATAATTTTCAACCATAATCACTTTTAAATAAGGTGATACTTCAGGATCTGATAACGTAAGCTTTTGGAGGCAAAGAATCAGATGGATGATATCTTTTTGCAAGTGTATAAGCAGGTGCAGCTTTTGCCCCAAAGATCATGGTGATCGGCCTCTGTGGAAGCTGGCCGGATTTGATCTGTTTATATTTATAAATGGCATAAAGCGCATTTAACTGCTGTCTTTTGTATTCGTGCAGTCTTTTGATCTGAATATCAAAAATGGAATTCGGATCAATGTCCAAATCTTGCTTTTCTTTTAAATGCATACATAGTTTTTTGCTTATTCTTCTGCTTGATCTTAAGAAAATGATTCAATACCTTAGTATCGTTCTGATACTCAAGAAGTTTTTCAAGTTTCGATGAATCTTTCTTCCAGGAATCACCGATTAGACTGCTGATATATTTCGAAAGTTCCAAATTACAGTGCATCAACCAGCGGCGGAATGTAATACCATTTGTTTTATTATTAAATTTTTCCGGATAGATCTGATAAAAAAAGCTTTTTAATTCGGAGTTTTTTAAAATATCTGTGTGGAGGGCTGCAACTCCGTTTACACTAAAGCCATAGTGAATGTCCATGTGAGCCATATGCACACGGTCTTGCGAATCAATGATCGCAACAGACTCATCTTTATATTTTTCTTTTGCTTTTTAGCGTCTAATTTTTTCAATAATCGGAACCAGTTGCGGCACGACCTCATTCAGATAATCGAGCGGCCATTTTTCCAGAGCTTCTGCCAGAATCGTGTGATTTGTATAGGCACATGTTCTGGATACGAGATCAGTTGCAGTATCAAAGTCAATGCCTTGCTCCATAAGAAGCCGGATAAGTTCCGGGATGATCATAGATGGATGGGTATCGTTGATCTGAATGACAACATGTTCAGGAAGCGAAGTAAGTTCAAAATTCTGTTCTTTTTAGTTCTTTTTTAAAATAAGCTTTTGCACCACAGCAGACCATGAAATACTGCTGATAAATACGGAGCAGATGTCCGGCTTTGTCACTGTCATCCGGGTATAAGAATAAAGTCAGGTTTTGGCAATATTTTCTTTGTTAAAATGAATGCCATCTGTCACAAGTGATTCATCAATGGAGTCTGCATCAAAAAAAGATGTAGTTTGTTGATTCCGTTACCATATCCGGGAATGTCTAATATCATACATGGACGCCTGTAAAGTAAAAGAACCAAACTGAACCGGAAAAAATGAACATCTGTTTTTGTAAGCCAGCTTTCTTTTTCAATCCATGGATTTTTCAACTCTTTTTGCTTGTTGTTTTCAAAAACCTGTCGGAAGAGACCGTAATGATAATTCAGACCAATTCCGCTCCCGGAAGTCCAAGTGTTGCTATAGAATCAAGAAAACAAGCAGCCAGGCGGCCGAGTCCGCCATTTCCAAGTGATGGTTCCGGTTCAAATTCTTCAATTTCCTCCAGAGATTTTCCGTTTTCATGTAAAAGCTTTTTTATATCATCGTAGATTCCAAGATTGATCAAATTGTTGGAAAGAAGTTTTCCAATCAAAAATTCTGCAGAAATGTAGTAAATCTTTTTGTCCCGTGATTTGCTGTTTTCTCTTTGCATAATTCTTTTGTCAGATGAAGCAGTGCATAATAAACATTTTATGATCAGCTGCTTCAATAGATGTCTGAAGCTGGTCTTCCAAATATTTTTTGTAATTCATTGTTACTCTCCTTTTTTGTTGTAAACTGCGCGCGCATAATTGAGTAATTTTTTTTAATTTTTGCTGCCAGATTGTCCGTGAAGCTGTCTGCGTCTGAACGCCAGATCCAGTTTTCGCGCCTAATGTAGAAGGGGTATTTATGCGTGCTTCGCAGCCAAGACCTAAGTAGTCCTGAACAGGAATAATACATGTATCTGCCACACTTCTCATAGCGAGCCGAATATAATCCCAATGAATGTCTGCTTCCGGGAGTAAATCGATTTCCAATATATTCCAAAGCCATTTCTTTATCTTCTTCTTTTTAAAGCTTGATACCATCCTTGAAGCGTATCATTATCATGGGTACCGGTGTATACAACACAGTTTGATGATAATTGTGCGGAAGATAATCACTGTCTTCCCTGGAATCAAAAGCAAATTGAAGAACTTTCATACCTGGGTACCCACTATCTTTTAAAAGTCCTTTTTACGGAATCTGTCAAAAATCCAAGATCCTCAGCAATAATTGGAAGATCACCAAGTTCTTGTTTTATTTTGTGAAATAAATCCATACCAGGCTTCCCCTTTTCCCAGTGCCCGTTTTCAGCAGTTGGATCACCATAAGGAATGCTGTAATATTCATCAAAACCCCGGAAATGGTCAATTCGCATAATATCATATAGCTTAAAACAACCTCGAATCCGGTTTACCCACCAGGAAAATCCGGTTTCTTTTGTGATAATCCCACCGATATAAAGGATTTCCCCAAAGCTGTCCGGTAGCAGAAAAACCATCTGGCGGACATCCGGCTACTGCTGTTGGCTGTCCACTTTCATCTAATGGAACAACTCTGGATGTGCCCACACATCTGCACTGTCATAAGCAACATAAATTGGGATATCTCCAATAATCTGAATCCCTTTTTGATTTGCATATTCTTTTTAACATGTTCCATTGTTTGTAGAATTCGTATTGTAGAAACTGATAAAAAAAATGAATTTCATCTGTAAGTAAGTCCTGATAATGTGAAATTGCATCTGGTCTGCGAAATACGGATATTTTCCTCCCATAGATTCCAGCCAGCTCCATGAAAATAATCTTTACAGACATATAAAGAGCATAGTCTGAAAGCCATTCATTTTGTTCGTTCAGAAAAATCCACGTAATCAGAAGAATTCATGATCTGCTGTTCTTTTGCATGTTCATAAGCTACCTTTAAGATATGAAATCGGTTCTGATAAAGCATGCCATAATCTATCTGATTCGGATTATTACCAAAATCTGCCTGCCTGCATATGTCGTCTTCAAGCAGTCCTTCCTCGGGCCAGTGTTTCAAGATCAATAAAATAAGGATTTCCGGCAAAAGTCGAAAAAATGACTGGTAAGGAGAATCCCCATAACTGGTCAGTAAAGTGGCAGAATCTGCCACAGTGACTGGCCGCTTTTTTTGCAGCCAATCGACAAATTTATAAGCTTCCTTTGAAAATGATCCGATTCCGTATGCACCAGGAAGTGCAGATACCGGCATTAAAATTCCACTTTGTCTCATGATATAAACTCCTTTTTTCAGGCATGTACCTAACCTTTAACGGCTCCTGCTGCCACACCCTTGATAATATGTTTCTGACAGGACAGATAAAAAGATGATGACAGGGATAACTGCAAGAATCAGAGCAGCCATAACGGCACCCATATCAACACGGCCGTAGCTTCCCTTCATATACTGGATTGCAATAGAAATTGTCTTATATTTGTTCAGATCCAGTACCAGATAAGGAAGTAGGAAGTCATTCCAGATCCACATTGTCTCAAGAATACCAACAGAGATGTAGGTCGGTTTCATGATCGGAAGTACTACACTGAAAAATGTACGGATCGGTGTGCAGCCGTCTATCATTGCTGCTTCCTCTATCTCGATTGGAATTGATTTGACAAATCCACAGAACATAAATACTGCAAGACCTGCACCAAAGCCCAGATAAATAATAATGATACCCAAAGGAGTACGAAGTCCGGTACGGTCAGCAACCAGTGACAGGGTGAACATAACCATCTGGAAAGGTACGACCATTGAAAATACGCATAAGAGGTAAAAAGCATTTTTTTGTAAATTTAGATTTGACTCTTTGTAATGTACCATGCACATAGAAGTACATACAAGAATTACAAGAACAGATCCAACAGTAATAAATACTGTCCAGCCAACTGCACTTAGAAGATTATATTTATCAATTGCAGTCATGTAGTTTTCAAGTCCGGCCATCGTTTTTTCCATCCGGAAGCTGGAATGGCTGTTTATTAATATTTGTTTTCTTTTTAAAAGAATTATAAGTACGATTAAAATAGGCAGTATATATACAATTCCTAAGATTGTAAATATACCGGTTCCGGCTGCGCTAAGAGCACTTCTTTCTTTTTCATTTATTGCTTTGCACCTCCTTGGAACGAGTCATATGTAACTGAATCATACCAATTGCAACGACAAGAACAAAGAACAGGACGGCTTTTTGCCTGTCCGACACCTTCCCATCCAGTACGTCCGTAAAACGTGTTAAAGATGTTCAGTGCCATCATCTCAGACATCTTGGAAGGTTCACCGGCTGTCAGTGATAAGTTCTGGTCAAATAATTTAAATCCGTTTGTCAGTGATAAGAACATACAAATGGTAATGGATGGCATCATCATTGGAATCGTGACTTTGAATAATTTTGTCCATTTTCCGGCACCATCGATCTGTGCCGCTTCCATAACATCACCCGGAATAGATTGAAGACCTGCGATGTAAATGATCATCATATATCCGATCTGCTGCCAACTTACAAGAATGATCAGTCCCCAGAATCCGTACCATTCGTTTAATGCAAGTGCTGTTCCGTATTTTTCAAGAATACCATTAAAAATTAACTGCCAGATATAACCAAGAACAATTCCACCAATTAGGTTCGGCATAAAGAAAATAGTACGGAAAATATTAGTACCACGCATATTCTTGGTAAGTGCACTTGCCAGAGCGAAAGCAACGGCATTAATAATAATTAAAGATGCAACTGCAAACAATGCAGTGTACCAGAAAGAATGACGGAATACCGTGTCTTCAAAAGCCTTTTTTTGTAGTTGGAAAATCCGATGAATTTCGCATCTGTTACCGTTGTGAATTTACAGAATGAAAGCCAGATTCCCATGATAAAAAGGAATGATAAAGCCCAAGATAAACGCACAGAATGTGGGAAGTACGAATATGGGCATATAGCGTTTTACAGCCTTTTGCATAAAAGGTGCCCCCTTTAAAAAAAGCGGCGGGAGAATTGACCCTGCCCGCCGCATGAATATATTACGATTAATATTTGATATTTCTTATTTGGAAGCTGCCGCTTCAGTTGCCCAGCCGTCTACAAAAGCACTTACAACTTTTGCCCAGTTCGCATCTGTCTGATCTGCTGCATATGCAGTTAATGCAGAACCAACACCATTCTTCCACTCCTCAGAAGGCATTGTTGAGAAGTTCCATGAAACAGGAGTTTTGCCATCTTCCAGATATTTGTTTGCTTCATTTACAAGTACGTTATCAGAATCAAGATTTGCTTTGAATGGAATCGTGAATCCCATTTCTTTGCAAAGACCATTAACGCCTGCATCAGATGTTACACACCAGTTCATGAAGTCTAAAGTAGCCTGAATGTCATCTTTTGAAGCTTTGGAGTTTACACACCAGTAGTTCTCTGTACCAGTACAGATTCCCTGATTCTCCTCTCCGTCTACACCAATGTAGATAGGAAGAATTCCAAGATTATCATCACCAATATCTTTGATGTTGTTGTATTCCCAGGTACCGTTCTGATAGAATACAGCCTCTTCTGTTACGAAATCTGCAGTTGCATCATCAGCTGTCTTTGTAGAAAGAGCAGTTGGCTCGCAAGTTGCGTTGTTGATGTACAGATCCCACATATCGCGATAATTGTCAAGATATGTGCCTTTGATTGCATCTGTATTATCAAATACCGTCTTCTTTATACTCATAGTAGATCGGAAGGTTTGCAAGGTGTGTCTTGAATCTCCAGTCAGAAGATCCGTCCATACCTGCTGAAGTAAATGCAGAAAATCCAAGTTTGTCTTTATTTGCTGTAATGTCTTCCACAACTTTCTTGAAGCTGTCAAAGTTTGTGATATCTGATGCGGAGTAACCTGCTTTTTTAAGAAGCTTTTTGTTGTAAATGATACCGTAACTCTCAACAACGTAAGCAATACCTGCCATCTTATCTCCGTCCATCAGAGCAAAGTCATCATCTGTCAGCTCTTTTGCTATATCAGAATCTTTCAGGTCATAGCAATAATCTTTTCCAGCTTGCAAGTCCTACAGGACCATTTACCTGGAATAATGTAGGAGCATCTGTCTTTGCCATCTCGGATTTTAATGTTTTTTCATATTCACCGGATGCAGCAGTGAGTACAGTTACCGGAACTCCCGTTTCATCTGTGTATTGCTCCGCAAGTTCCTGCCATTGCTCATCTTGCTCTGGCTTGAAATTCAGATAATATACCTTTCCTTTTGCATCAGACTTTGCAGTTTTTTTTGCCCGATGAGCTGCCGCAGCCAGTTACCATTCCGATAGTCATTGCTGCAACAAGTAAAATTGATACAACTTTACGCATTTTCATAATTGTTCCCTCGCCTTTCTGAGAATCTTTTTTGTTCTCTTGATTTACTCATATTTTAGCAGGAAATTTGCGTAAAACTGTATCAATAAAAACCTCTAATATAAAAAAATTAAACTTTCCGTTATTGTTCTTCTTCAAATTGTCGTATGCTGTCATCTGCATAATTTAGAAAATCTTCCGGGGTAATACGTCCTTCCGCAAGCTGAGGCAGGTATTTGGAGAGAGTATTTTCCTGGAAAACGGAATTCCATTTGACCTGGTAATTCGGAACAAATGTCGGGGAATTCGAAAATGCCTTCAGGTAGTCGCGTTCCACCTGGCTTATATATTTTCCTCCATTGAAAACATCGTTTTTTCCAGAAGATTAAATTCTGTCCGGAATTTAAAAAATGCAAGTGCTCCTTCTTTTTTACTTCTTCACTGCATCCAGGCGTCAGTGCCCAGCCAAATGTTTCCGGAGAAGAAACCAGTGTATTTCCAGGGAAAGAAGAAAAACGAACACACTGGTCCCATCCGTCAGGAATCTGGTCGATCATCCAATATCCATTTGGAACCATAGCTGCTTTTCCGGTAAAAAAAGTTATTGTATGCCGTGTCAAAATCATTATACAGGGCATTCGATGTTGTATAGGAAAACAGTCGCTTTAAAGTATTTGCCAATTCCAGCCCGGAAGCATTCTGGTAGGTGTCCGGATAGATCAGACTCATAAATTCAGCACCTTCTTCCGATGAAGAAGCGACTGCCGCACTTGCCAGTAACATAGGTGCCCATCCCGTTCCATCTGTATGTAGTGCCAGTGGCGTGATACCTGCGTTTGTAAGTTTGTCACAACACGCCCAGAACTCATCCCATGTTGTTGAAAGGAATCAATGCCGGCTTTGTTAAACAATTCCTGATTCCAGAATATGCCGCAAAGCAGGAAAAAGCCGCAGTTGAAATTGGTGCAAGATAAATATTTCCGTCTGCGTAAGTGCATCCTTCCTGTACAACAGGTTCGATCATGGAAGACCACTCTTCGTCTGCATCAATATATGGAGTCAGATCCACAATTCGGTTTTCTGCAATCATTTTCTGATAAAAAGAAGGAAGCATTCGAAGATCTGTAATAATATCCGGAAGTTCATCGGTTGCATTCAATCGTTTCAGGTTTTGACGATAGTCATCTTCTGTCTCTACGATCCAGTCAACATCCAGTTCATAGGTTCCTTTTGGTATTTTTTATTAAATGCTTCCACTACTTTCTGTTCATTTTTCGTTCCGGTAGATGGATCCACGGTCAGAATAATGGATATTTTTACTGGTTCTTTGGATTCTTCTGCCAGTTTTTTTTCAGATGTTTTACAGCCGGTCAGCAGGCAGATCATAAGTAGAAGTATAAACATACTTCGGATTGTTTTTTTGATATGTTGCTTTTTCATGATTCCTGCTCACCTCCTTTTTGGCACTTTTATCGTACAAGTTGTACTTGCATCGGTTGTTTCGTAGTAATATGTAATCTTATCACCATATTTTAACCGCAGTCTAGTCAGTATATTAAATACACCGTATCCATGTTTTTTGTCAGGAAATGCCTCTTTGATCTGAGAAATAGGTAAATGCGTAAGTCCGTTGATCTTTTTCTACCATATCTTTATTCATTGGCATGCCGGTATTATAGACAGATAGCACCAAAACATCATTTTCTTCTGTAATCCGTATCCGTATATAACCCCCTCATAGATTTCACTGAATCCATATTTTACTGCATTTTCTACTAATGGCTGAAGAATCAGTTTCAGGATTTTATTTTTTTTTTTTGCATTGACCTGACAGTCAATTTCATACTCAAACAGATCTACGTTTCGGATCTGCTGGATTTCCATGTAGCTTTTCACATTTTCCAGCTCATCTTCTACGGATACAATATCACTTCCTTTACTGAGGCAGAGGCGCAGGTACTTTGAAAGAGCCTGGATCATACGCATGGTCGTTTCCTCTTTGTTCATACGCGCAAGCATATAGATGGTATCCAGTGTATTATACAGAAAATGTGGATTGATCTGACTGATCAGCATATTTAATTCACTGGTGCGCAGTTTTTTTCCTGTAATTTAATTTCATTGACAAGTTGTTCAATATTGCTAAGCATCTCATTGTAAGAATGTCCAATCTGATCTAATTCCGTGTTTGTGTGAAGTTCTGGCATATGTGTATAATCTCCCCGTCAAATCCAGTCATATATGTGGTGATTTCCTGGACCGGTCTGGTGAACCGATTAGAGAACAAGATACTGAGTAATAGGGCTAATACTACAATAATCAGGTAAATCGGGACCAATACAATTAAAATCTGGGGTGGTCTGACTTGTAACAACTTCATTTGGCACATACGTAAAGATGGAAAACGAACAGTCCTTTTGATAGTAAGCAGACAGATAACCACCCGTTACAGCCTCTCCATTGAGAATAATTCCCGTATCAGAGGATTTTTTACATGCGCTTATCAAAGTTTTCGTCACATTGTCCGGCAAGGCAGTGTTTTTCTGATTCAGAGCATAAATATTTCCATTCTGATCCATTATTCCGGTTAGAATGGAAGAATCTGCCTTTTCGGAATCCATCGTTACGATATGATTCAAAAAGGAAGGATTCATTTTCAGAATAATAATTCCCGGTTCACTTGGATAGTCCAGAGAATGAACATATCGGGTGATGAACAAGGAATCTTCTTTTCCGTTAAAGAGTGTATCTTTTGCAATGAACCAGACTGTTTTTGCGTACTCTGTACCAAGTTTCTTCTGAAACACAGTGTTTTTAATGTCAAAAAGCATCTACATAACTATAGGATCTGGTATATATGTTTCCTTTATTATCCATATAACAATAATCTTGAATAGAATCAGATCCAGATATGAGAAATATTTGCCAACGGCATTCTTTTCATTATCAGTCAGTTCTTCTGCGTTCAGACTTTTTGGATCGTTTCATTAAGAATAGCTTCTGCAGTCACTTCTTTCGATTTCGTATAAAGATTATCCAGTAAAATTCCCATCTTCTCGTCTGCAAACTCGTATTTTTCTATAATATTATTTTTTTTTTAAAGTATGGTGCATATAACTCCATACTCCGATCATAGATAATAAAAGTGCAAGAAGAAGTAATATAAGCGTAGATTTTAAATATTTTTTCTGGATACCTGAACTTAAATATTTTTTGCTTCATACTTCGTATTCCTTTTTATACTCACTTGGCAGTTTTCCGGTATATTGCTTGAATAATTGTGAAAAAATAAGAAGGATTGCTGATACCAACTTCTTCACAGATTGTTCGGATACTGGTATTTCCTTCTTCCAGCATTCTTTTTGCTTTATCCATACGTTTTTTGACCAGGTACTGTTTAAAAGTCATATGGAAGGTGCTTTTTAAAGATACGTCCAAAGTAAACCGGGTTTAAATATACATGAGCTGCTGTTGCAATGATTGACAAGTCTTCCTCTTGAAGATGTTCTTCGATATAAGCGACAGCTTCTGCCATATATTCTTTTAAAAATAA
>VOFJ01002738.1_pt1 | contig 18169 bp, 16 predicted proteins | sample 5384081 | NCBI WGS metagenome assembly VOFJ01 (sample SAMN12384729, study PRJNA508395) | human gut metagenome | isolation source: healthy gut I | host: Homo sapiens
TTTCCATGAGCTTTCTCCTATCAATATCAGTCATTGTATAATCCGAATATCAATTTCTTCGATTATAACTGGAGCAACAGTTCCAGCCTGATGTTCAATATCAGCATACCTTTATATAAGGCGAGCAACTTTACGAAGGTAAAATCGGCCCGCATCCAGATGCGCCAGCTCGACTGGAACCGTATCGATACGGAGAGACAACTGAATATGCAGGTAGTCAGCTACCGTAACAATATGACGGCCAGTTCCGAGCAGGTAGTCAGCAACAAGGAAAACGTGATGCAGGCTGAAAAAAGCGGTGGTGATTGCCGAGAAAACGTTATGATGTAGGTAAGGGAACCGTGCTCGAACTTAACAGTTCGCAGGTGTCACTGACGCAGGCACAACTGACTTACAATCAATCAATCTACGATTACCTGGTATCTAAGGCTGACCTTGATCAGGTTTTGGGAAAACAATAAAGATAGACAACTAAAATTACAACTAAGGAATATGAAAAAAGGTATCCAATTAGTGGCTCTGCTATTGACTGTAGTAATGAGCTCATGTACGGGTGGAAAAGACAAAGCTGCTGCGGAAACAGGTGGACGCAAAGCCTAGAGTGAAGCTGGCTGACGTAACAGCCCGCCCCGTAGATCAGATACAGGATTATACAGCGACGGTAGAAGCTGAAGTAAAGAACAACATTGCTCCTTCGTCACCTGTCCGCATCGACCGGATTCTGGTAGAAGTGGGCGACCGTGTATCCAAAGGCCAGAAGCTGGTGCAGATGGATGCAGCCAACCTCACACAGACGAAACTGCAACTGGACAATCAGAAAATTGAATTTAATCGTATCGACGAACTTTATAAGGTAGGCGGTGCTTCCAAATCAGAGTGGGATGCTGCGAAGATGCAGCTCGATGTGAAGCAAACTGCTTATAAGAATCTGCTGGAGAATACTTTTGCAAAGCCCTGATCAATGGTGTAGTCACTGCGCGCAACTATGATAATGGCGATATGTACAGTGGTGGAGAACCGGTGCTGGTAGTAGAGCAGATCACTCCGTCAAGCTCCTGATCAATGTGTCTGAAACCTACTTCACGAAGGTGAAGAAAGGCGAACCGGTAGATGTGAAGCTGGATGTATATGGCGACGAACTGTTCACAGGGAACTATCAGCCTGATCTATCCGACTATCGACGCAACTACCCGTACTTTCCAGGATCGAGATCAAGTTGGACAACAAAGATCAGCGTGTACGTCCGGGAATGTTTGCCCGTGCTACCTTGAACTTCGGTACGGCGGACAACGTCGTAGTACCCGACTTGGCTATTGTGAAACAGGCAGGTTCCGGCGATCGCTATGTGTACGTTTATAAAGATGGCAAAGTGTCCTACAACAAAGTGGAGTTAGGCAGACGCATGGGTTCGGAGTATGAGCTGAAATCCGGTGTGCCCGATAATTCGCAGGTGGTAGTGGCCGGACAGGCACGTCTGATAAACGGTACGGAAGTAGAGATCGAGAAGTAAAATCACTATTAAACTAATCACTATAAAGAAATGAGTTTATACGAAGGTGCGGTTAAGAAACCGATTATGACCTCCCTCTGCTTTTTGGCAGTGGTGATTTTTGGTCTTTTCTCTTTGTCCAAATTGCCTATCGACTTGTATCCGGACATTGACACGAATACGATCATGGTAATGACCGCATATCCCGGCGCAAGTGCTTCGGATATAGAAAATAACGTTACCCGGCCGCTGGAGAATACCTTGAATGCGGTGAGTAACCTGAAACATATCACCTCTCGTTCTTCCGAGAATATGTCATTAATTACATTGGAGTTCGAGTTTGGTAATGATATTGACGTGCTGACGAATGATGTGCGTGACAAACTCGACATGGTAAGCTCACAGCTGCCGGATGATGTCGAGAATCCGATCATCTTCAAGTTTAGTACGGACATGATTCCGATTGTATTGCTTTCGGTACAGGCCAATGAGAGCCAGTCGGCGCTTTACAAAATATTGGACGACCGTGTGGTTAACCCCTTGGCGCGTATTCCGGGAGTCGGAACCGTGTCCATCAGTGGTGCGCCGCAACGTGAGATTCAGGTATATTGCGACCCCAACAAACTGGAAGCCTATCACCTGACTATTGAAACAATCAGCTCTATTATCGGAGCCGAGAATAAGAATATTCCCGGTGGTAACTTCGATATCGGTAGTGAAAGACGTACGCGTTCCGAGTAGAAGGAGAGTTTGATGATTCCCGCCAGTTGGCAGATATCGTAGTAGGTACTCACAATGGAGCGAATGTCTTCCTGCGTGATGTAGCCCGCATTGTGGATACGGTGGAAGAGCGTGCACAGGAAACCTATAATAACGGTGTGCAAGGTGCGATGATTGTGGTTCAGAAGCAGTCGGGCGCCAACTCTGTAGAAATTTCCCGTAAGGTAGAGGAAGCGCTTCCGCGTTTGCAGAAGAACCTGCCGAGTGATGTGAAGCTGGGAGTGATTGTCGATACTTCCGATAATATCTTGAATACGATTGACAGTTTGGCAGAGACTGTAATGTATGCCTTGCTGTTCGTTGTGATCGTCGTGTTCCTGTTCCTGGGACGCTGGCGTGCGACCTTGATTATCTGTATCACGATTCCGCTTTCGTTGATCGCCTCCTTTATCTATCTGGCTATTTCCGGGAATACGATTAACATTATCTCACTGTCGTCCCTGTCTATTGCCATCGGTATGGTGGTGGATGATGCGATTGTGGTACTCGAAAACGTGACAACGCATATTGAGCGTGGTTCGGACCCGAAACAGGCGGCTGTGCACGGTACGAATGAGGTGGCTATTTCCGTAATCGCTTCTACGCTGACAATGATCGCTGTGTTCTTCCCGCTGACGATGGTAAGCGGTATGTCCGGTGTACTCTTCAAACAGCTGGGCTGGATGATGTGTGCCATCATGTTTATGTCTACGGTTGCCGCATTATCACTGACTCCGATGCTCTGTTCTCAGTTACTTCGCCTGCAGAAGCGGCCGTCGAAGATGTTCAAGCTCTTCTTTACTCCGATTGAGAAAGCGCTGGACGCACTCGATACAGGTTATGCGAAAATGCTGAACTGGGCAGTTCGTCATCGTCCGGTTGTGATTGTGGGATGTATTGCTTTCTTCGTTGTCAGCTTGCTGTGTGCGAAAGGAATCGGTACGGAGTTCTTCCCTGCACAGGACAATGCCCGTATTGCTGTACAGCTTGAGTTGCCGATTGGTACGCGTAAAGAGATTGCGCAGGAACTTTCCGAGAAACTGACGAACCAGTGGCTGACGAAGTATAAGGATATTATGAAAGTATGTAACTATACCGTAGGTCAGGCGGACTCGGATAATACGTGGGCTTCCATGCAGGACAACGGCTCGCACATTATTTCCTTCAACATCAGTCTGGTAGACCCGGGAGATCGTGATATCACACTGGAAGCAGTCTGTGACGAGATGCGTCAGGACTTGAAAGGATATCCGGAGTTCAGCAAGGCACAGGTTATCCTTGGAGGTAGTAATACAGGTATGTCTGCTCAGGCAAGTGCCGACTTTGAGATATACGGATACGATATGACGATGACTGATAGCGTAGCAGCCCGTTTGAAACGTGAGTTGCTGACCGTGAAAGGGGTGACCGAGGTGAACATCAGCCGTAGTGACTACCAGCCCGAGTATCAGGTTGATTTCGACCGTGAGAAGCTGGCGATGCACGGACTGAACCTGGCTACAGCTGGTAACTATTTGCGTAATCGTATCAATGGTGCAGTTGCTTCCAAATATCGTGAAGACGGGGATGAGTATGATATCAAGGTGCGTTATGCTCCGGAATATCGTACAAGTTTGGAGAGCTGGAGAATATCCTTATTTATAATGCACAGGCGAGTCTGTGCGTGTGAAAGATGTCGGAAAGGTAGTCGAACGTTTTGCACCTCCTACCATCGAACGTAAAGACCGCGAACGTATTGTGACTGTTTCTGCCGTAATCTCCGGTGCTCCGTTGGGAGATGTAGTTGCAGCAGGTAACAAGCTTATAGATAAGATGGATCTTCCGGGAGAAGTCACGATTCAGATTTCCGGTTCGTATGAAGATCAGCAGGATTCGTTCCGCGACTTGGGAACACTTGGTATCCTGATTGTTATTCTTGTATTCATCGTAATGGCGGCACAGTTCGAGTCACTGACTTATCCGTTCATTATCATGTTCTCTCTGCCGTTCGCGTTTAGTGGAGTCTTAATGGCATTGTTCTTCACGGGCAGTACGCTGAGTGTTATGAGTTTGCTGGGAGGTATCATGCTGATCGGTATTGTGGTGAAGAACGGTATTGTGCTCATCGACTACATTACTCTCTGTCGAGAGCGAGGTATGGCGGTGATAAACTCTGTGGTGACATCCGGTAAGAGTCGTCTCCGTCCGGTATTGATGACTACTGCGACAACCGTTTTGGGTATGATCCCGATGGCTATCGGTGGCGGACAAGGTTCTGAGATGTGGAGTCCGATGGCGATTGCCGTAATCGGTGGTCTGACGGTATCTACTGTGTTGACACTCGTCCTGATTCCTACGCTGTACTGTGTATTTGCCGGAACAGGTATCAAGAACAGACGTCGTAAACTCCATCGCAAACGCGAACTGGATGTCTACTTCCAGGAACATAAAGATGAAATTATTAAGAAATAACAGGAAAAAAATATGAAATCAGTATTAATAACATTCGACCAGGCCTATTACGAACGAATCATGGCGTTGCTCGACCGTTTGGGTTGTCGCGGATTTACTTACCTCGAAAAGGTACAGGGACGTGGTTCCAAGACTGGTGACCCACATCTTCGGTAGCCATGCATGGCCTAGTATGTGTTCGGCTATCCTTACGGTGGTCGATGACAGTAAAGTCGACCCGTTGTTGGATACACTGCATAAGATGGATTTACAGACTGAACAGCTGGGATTACGTGCATTTGTATGGAACATTGAACGGACCATCTAGCGTTGTACAGTGAATAAATAATCGGAAGGGAGAATCTATAAATAATGTAGATTCTCCTTTCTTTTTGTGGCTTTTGTCTATCTTTGCAGCCTGAAAACGTCCGGCACCGATGAACTTGTGGTCCGGCACCGATGAGGCCTTCCTTCGGCCCGATGAGGAGGTGGCTCGGCAGGTAAAAAAACGAGGACTCAATGAGTGCTTATATCTACTTATAAGATGGAGATTATCAAGAATTATTTGAAATATTCGTTATGGCTTGTGCTGATCGTGTTTGTCGCACTCTTCGGGTTGCACTGGCTTCCGGCTATAACGATCGACGGACACACGATGAGGCGCGTCGATATCCTGGGTGATCTCCGCTATCCGAAGCCGGAAACGGCAGTAGCCGACTCGGATAGCATTCCCTTACCTCCTGTCGTAAAGCCGGTTTTTGTGGATACTTGTCGTGCCGGCATGACTTGCATCGAAGATTATAGTGACTCTACCCAGCGCGGTATGGCTTCCTTTTTATGAAGCCCTCGACCGTACTTCTTCTTCTTCTGATTCAGAACATCCAGATCATGACGGGCTGGTACGTATCGCTGTATTCGGTGATTCATTTATAGAGGCGGATATTATGACAGCTGACTTACGTGAAATGTTCCAGAAGCGGTTCGGAGGCTGCGGGGTAGGATTCGTCACAATTACTTCCATGACGAGCGGGTATCGTCCTACCGTGCGGCATACTTTCGGCGGGTGGTCCAGTCATGCGGTGACGGACAGTGTGTATTTCGATAAAAAGAAACAGGGTATTTCCGGACATTACTTTATTCCCCGTGAAGGAGCATACGTTGAGTAGGGGGACCAAAGCAAATATGCTTCGCTGCTTGATACCTGTCAGCAGGCTTCGATTTCTTCTATAATAAAGATTCCGTTCATCTTACTGCCCGTGTGAACGGGGGGAGAAAGTAAGAATTATTCCTTAGCGCCTTCGGGCGATTTGCAGAAATTTCCGTTGAAGGACGCATCGGCTCTGTCCGGTGGACGGTAGATCGTGCCGATTCTACGTTGTTCTATGGCTTGGCGATGGATGGTAAGAAAGGAATCATTCTTGATAATTTCTCCTTGCGAGGCAGTTCCGGCTTATCGTTGCGGGGATTCCGCAACAAATGCTGCGTCAGTTCAACGAGCAGCGTCCTTATGATCTGATTATTCTTGAATACGGATTGAATGTGGCTACCGAACGGGGACGCAATTATGATAATTATCAGAAGGGACTGCTCACTTCTATCGAACATCTGAAGAATTGTTTTCCACAGGCGAGTATTTTGCTGTTAAGCGTCGGCGACCGTGATTATAAGAACAGAAGATGGTGAACTTCGCACCATGCCGGGAGTCAAGAACTTGATTCGCTATCAGCAGAATATTGCCGCTGAAAGTGGTATCGCTTTCTGGAATATGTTTGAGGCTATGGGAGGCGAGGGAAGTATGGCGAAACTGGTACACGCCAAACCTTCAATGGCGAACTACGATTATACACATATCAACTTCCGGTGGTGGCAAACATCTGGCGGGATTGCTATATGAGACATTGATCTATGGCAAGGAACAATATGACAGGAGGCGTGCTTATGAGCAAAGAATAACCTGTTGCTGGGCTTTATCTTGGGACTGATGGCAACATTCTTTGTCTTCTTTCGGCAGGAAAGCGCGCAAGACCGTATCCCTGCCTGTCCTCCACTGGGGAAGACCTTGAAAATGATAAAACCTTTGCGGGAAATGAACTGGGCGAATGATACCATCGCCGTGCAACTTCTTTTCCCTTCCGCTTTCGCGAAACCGGAAGGAATGAGATAATCGACAGCATTGCCCTGCTGACACCCGTATTTGAACGGCTCCGTCAGGTACGTGCCGGACTTTCCGAAGATACGGTGCGTATTCTCCATATCGGAGACAGTCATGTACGCGGGCACATCTATCCGCAGACTACGGGAACGCTGCTGAAAGAAACCTTTGGTGCTGTCTCTTATACCGATATGGGGGTGAACGGGCAACCTGTCTGACGTTTACCCATCCGGGAGCGTATTGCCGATATTGCAGCCATGAAGCCGGAACTGCTGATTCTGTCCTTCGGAACCAACGAAAGTCATAACCGGCGGTATAACGTCAACTTGCATTATAATCAGATGGACGAACTTGTCAAACTGTTGCGCGACAGCCTTCCCGATGTCCCTATTCTTCTCACCACGCCTCCGGGTTCTTACGAAAGTTTCCGGCAAAGGCGGCGGAAACGTACGTACGCCATCAATCCCCGGACGGTTACAGCGGCAGAAACAATTCGCCGTTATGCCAAAGATCATCGTCTGCTCGTGTGGGATATGTACGATGTAGTGGGTGGTAAACGTCGTGCTTGTGTCAACTGGACGGAAGCCAAACTGATGCGTCCCGATCACGTGCATTATCTGCCCGAAGGATACATCCTGCAAGGAAATTTATTATACCAGGCCTTAATCAACGCTTATAATGACTATGTTTCCCATTGATATTGATTTCAGCCGGATCAAAGAGGTGCTTGCTTATGACCCACAGGCACCGATGATATTCAGTAGCGGCATCTTTCTTTGGTTGTTTGCCGCTTTTATGATCGTACTACACCTTGCTGCAGCGTAAGTATACGGCCCGTATTCTGTTTGTGACGCTTTTCTCTTATTACTTTTATTATAAGAGCAGCGGCACTTACTTTTTCCTGCTGGCGCTGGTCACGGTTTGCGACTTCCTGCTGGCGCAATGGATGGACCGTACCGAAGGACGCTGGAAACGCAAAGGGTTGGTGACTCTGAGTTTGGGAGTCAATCTGGGACTTCTTGCTTACTTCAAATATACCAATTTTTTGGGAGGAGTGATTGCCTCGTTGATGGGAGGAGAATTTACGGCGCTTGATATATTCCTGCCCGTAGGTATCTCATTCTTCACTTTCCAGTCATTAAGCTATACCATTGACGTTTACCGGAAAGACATCAAGCCATTGACCAACATACTGGATTACGCGTTTTATGTATCCTTCTTTCCGCAGCTGGTGGCCGGACCTATTGTGCGTGCCCGTGACTTTATTCCGCAAATCCGGAAACCTCTCTTCGTGTCGCAGGAGATGTTCGGACGGGGAATCTTCCTTATTTTATCCGGTCTTTTCAAGAAAGCCATTATCTCCGACTATATCAGCATCAACTTCGTGGAGCGTATCTTTGATAATCCTACCCTTTATTCCGGTCTCGAGAATCTGATGGGAGTGTACGGGTATGCTTTGCAGATTTATTGCGACTTCTCCGGATATAGCGATATGGCTATCGGTATCGCCCTGTTGTTGGGATTCCATTTCAATCTGAATTTTAATTCTCCTTATAAGTCGGCCTCCATTACAGAATTTTGGCGGCGCTGGCATATCTCATTATCCAGTTGGTTGCGCGATTACTTGTACATTTCTCTTGGGAGGAAACCGGAAAGGTAAGTTCCGCCAGTATCTGAACCTTATAATCACCATGTTTTTGGGTGGATTGTGGCACGGGGCTTCCTGGAACTTCGTACTTTGGGGAACATTTCATGGCATCGCTCTGGCGGTGCATAAGATGTGGATGTCAATCATAGGTCGTAAGAAAGGAGAACAAAGTCATGGCTGGCGTCGTGTCTTCGGGGTCATTATCACTTTCCACTTTGTCTGTTTCTGCTGGATATTCTTCCGTAATGCTGATTTTCAGAACTCGATGGATATGTTGAGACAGATATTCACCACTTTCCGTCCGCAGCTTTTCCCACAGTTACTTGAAGGATATTGGAAAGTATTTGCATTAATGTTACTCGGGTTCCTGCTTCATTTTGCTCCTGATAGTTGGGAAAATGCAGTTTGCCGGGGAGTGATCCGTCTACCGTTCCGTAGGAAAAGCAGTGTTGATGGTAGCTCTGATTTACCTGGTCATTCAGATGAAGAGTTCGGAGATTCAGCCGTTTATTTATTTCCAGTTCTGATCCGCCTTCTTTTTAATATCCGGTTGAAGCCGTAATTGGAATATTTTTCCTTTCTTTGTGAAAGGAAAATATAAACATTCTGCTTTATGGAAAACTCTTTCAGTTATCAGCCGGCAGCCGATCGTTACGAACAGATGCCTTATACATATTGTGGCAAGAGTGGCTTGCAGTTACCTCTAATCTCTTTGGGATTGTGGCATAATTTCGGTAGTGTGGACAATTTCAATGTAGCAACCGATATGATAAAGTATGCTTTCGATCACGGTATTACTCATTTCGACTTGGCAAATAACTACGGTCCTGTTCCCGGAAGTGCCGAAGTAAATTTCGGACGAATCTTGAAAGAGAACTTTCAGGGGTATCGCGATGAAATGATTATCTCTTCCAAAGCCGGACATGAAATGTGGGCAGGACCTTATGGCGGTAACAGCTCCCGAAAAAATCTGATGGCAAGCATTGACCAAAGTCTCTGTCGGACAGGATTGGAGTATTTTGATATCTTTTATAGTCACCGTTATGACGGGGTTACTCCGGTGGAAGAAACCGTTCAGGCATTGATTGATATGGTAAAGCAAGGAAAAACGCTGTATATCGGAATCTCAAAATATCCTCCCGAACAAGCCCGTATTGCCTATGAAATGATGGCAAAAGCCGGCGTTCCTTGTCTTATCAGCCAGTATCGTTATAGTATGTTCGACCGTGCGGTTGAGGCTGAAAGCCTTCCTTTGGCTGCCGAATACGGTTCCGGCTTTATCGCCTTTTCTCTCCTTTGGCGCAAGGATTACTGACCGATAAATATCTGAACGGCATTCCGGAAGGTTCCCGTGCTGCCCGTTCTTCCGGGTTTTCTTCAACAATCTCAAGTGACGCCTGAAAAGGTGGAGGCTGCCCGACAATTGAATGCAAATCGCCCGTCACCGTGGACAGACGCTGGCAGAAATGGCTTTGGCATGGGTGCTGAAAGATGAAACGAATGACATCAGTGATTGTAGGAGCAAGTTCCATAAAGCAGTTGGCGGACAATCTGAAAACATTGGAGCATTTGGAGTTTGCAGAAGAAGAACTGCAAGAGATTGAAAGAATATTATAAAAAATTCCTATCTTTGTAAGAAAGGTATCTGAGCCGTCCGCGCCGTTTTGGAAAAAGTCTGCTTATCTCCACCTTAGAGGCGTACTTTCAAGGTAAGAAGGAGCTCTTTACAGGATTGGCGGTAGAAAAACTCGAAAAAAAGATTGGGTGAAATACCCCATCTTGCATCTGGATCTCAATATCGGGAAATATGACACTCGGATAGTCTGGATAATATACTTGATAAGTCTCTGACTGCGTGGGAAAAACTTTACGGTGCTGAACCGTCCGGAACGTTCTTTTTCCGCACGTTTTGCCGGTATCATAGAACGCGCTTGTAAACAGGCGGGGCAACGTGTTGTTATCCTGGTCGACGAGTATGACAAACCCATGCTGCAAGCCATCGGTAATGAGGAATTACAAAAGCAATTTCGGAATGCTTTGAAACCATTCTATGGGGCACTCAAAACAATGGACGGTTGTATTAAGTTCACATTTCTTACCGGTGTGACGAAATTTGGTAAGGTCAGCGTTTTCAGTGACTTGAATAATCTGGATGATATATCGATGCGAAAGCGATTATGTTGAGCTTTGCGGTGTAAGTGACCGTGAACTTCATGATACTTTGGATGCCGAGCTTCATGAATTTGCGGACGTACGCGGTGTGACGTATGATAAACTCTGTGCAGAATTGAAAGAATGTTATGACGGCTATCACTTTACACACAATTCAATCGGCATGTACAATCCGTTTAGTTTGCTCAATGCTTTTAAGTATAGAGAATTTGGCAGCTATTGGTTTGAAACGGGTACGCCTACCTATTTGGTGAAATTGCTACAAAAACATCATTATGACCTGGAGCGGATGGCACATGAAGAGACCGACGTCCAAGTATTGAATAGTATAGACTCTGAATCTACTAATCCCATCCCGGTAATTTATCAGAGTGGTTATCTTACTATCAAGGGTTATGACGAGGAATTCGGAATGTATCGCCTTGGCTTTCCCAATCGTGAAGTAGAAGAGGGTTTTATCCGCTTTCTTCTTCCTTTTTATGCGAACGTAAACAAGGTCGAGTCGCCTTTTGAGATTCAGAAGTTTGTCCGTGAAGTGCGTTCCGGTGATTATAACTCTTTCTTCCGCCGCCTGCAAAGTTTCTTTGCAGACACTACTTACGAAGTGATTCGGGATCAGGAACTGCATTACGAAAATGTTCTTTTTATCGTTTTCAAGCTGGTGGGCTTTTATACCAAAGTGGAATATCATACAAGCGAAGGGCGTATTGACCTTGTTCTGCAGACGGACAAATTCATCTATATCATGGAATTTAAATTGAATGGGAGTGCTGAAGAGGCTTTGCGACAGATAAAGGATAAGCATTACGCCCTTCCTTTCGCGACGGATGGACGGAAGCTCTTTCAAATCGGGGTAAACTTCAGTGCGGAAACCCGCAATATTGAAAAGTGGATTGTGGAAGCTTGAGTGTGCCTGCTCTTTTGATGGTATATTGCATTAATAACCGGTACCCAGTTTTCGCCAGCTATTTTGGGGAGTATTCCTCGATAAATAATACATTGTATTCTCCTCTCTATGAGTTTGAATAGACAAATCATCTGCCATCCTACACCATTCTCACTTTATGTTGTTGAATATTAGTATATTAATAGGGTGTAGGATAGTGGTGTGGGATGGTTGCAGATGCGTTGTATCTTACACCTTTCCCTCGCTCATCCTTACACTTTCCCCTTACTTATCCTTACGCACTGTCTTTGCCATCCTGCTTTTTCACCAAGTGTTTCCTGCGTATGAAACTTTAGTTTCCCCCTCTTGAAAACTCCAGTTTCCTCTGCCTGAAACTTTAGTTTCCCCTGCTTGAACCTTTAGTTTCATTTGCTTGAACTTCTGGTATCCTGTGGTGAAACAACATTTTCTGTTACCTGAAACAGTCTGTTCTTGTACTCTCTTTCGGCTCTTGATACTTGCTTTTCAGTCATAATAGCCTGTCTTCTCAGGCATTAATAGGCTATGTATTGAGTATTAACACCCTGTACATAGGTTGTTAATATCCTATATGTGAGTTATTAATATCCTATATATTGGTTCTTTATATCCTGTATTTATGCAGTTAATATGCTGAATATCTATAGTTTATGGTTTTTATCCATCATCTGCCTTCCGGTGATAGGCAGGTGATAGGTGACAGATGCGGGTGATAGGTTGCGGACAACCTGTCACCATGCCTTAAATTCCGATGAACAGGGATGTTCATGATTGCCGGTGATAGGTGATAGAGGGAAGTGCGAAAAACTTCTGTGTATATCCGCCCTGCCCGCTTCCTTCTTTTTCTCCCTCTCGCGCACACATACGCACGCATGCATTAATACAATAATGTATCCTTTCCCTTGATTCCTTTTGTCCCTTTTCTTCCGTTGTTAGAAAAAATATGTTCTACAACATCGTTATGATTCAGCTAGTTAGCGTTTTTCTTTCAAAAATACTTCAAAAAAAAAATAGTTGAATATATTTGGATGTTATGTATAAAGTGTCTACTTTTTGCACCCGCTTTGCTAGAGAGACAGAGCCTAATGATTGACATTCTGCTAAAGAGTAAGGGTTCAGAAAATAAAAACAAAAAAACTTTCGAAAAAAAAGTTTGGAGGTTATCTGAAAAAGTCCTTATCTTTGCATCCGCTTTCGCAAAAGAAAGCAGGCGCGGCGGAAGCCACGTTAGTTCTTTGAAATATTGATAAACAATACAAGTAGTACAAGTTAAAATAGAACCGTCAATACTTGCTTAGTGATACAATAAGACTAATAGGTATTTGAGATAAGAGTCAATAAAAATTTACGGCGTCCTGAACAGAGCAAAAAGTCATCCTAAGAGATGATTAAAAATACTTTTACAATGAAGAGTTTGATCCTGGCTCAGGATGAACGCTAGTTACAGGCTTAACACATGCAAGTCGAGGGGCAGCATTTTAGTTTGCTTGCAAACTAAAGATGGCGACCGGCGCACGGGTGAGTAACACGTATCCAACCTGCCGATAACTCCGGGATAGCCTTTCGAAAGAAAGATTAATACCTGATGGCATAGGATTATCGCATGATGATTCCTATTAAAGAATTTCGGTTATCGATGGGGATGCGTTCCATTAGTTTGTTGGCGGGGTAACGGCCCACCAAGACTACGATGGATAGGGGTTCTGAGAGGAAGGTCCCCCACATTGGAACTGAGACACGGTCCAAACTCCTACGGGAGGCAGCAGTGAGGAATATTGGTCAATGGGCGAGAGCCTGAACCAGCCAAGTAGCGTGAAGGATGAAGGCTCTATGGGTCGTAAACTTCTTTTATATGGGAATAAAGTTTTCCACGTGTGGAATTTTGTATGTACCATATGAATAAGGATCGGCTAACTCCGTGCCAGCAGCCGCGGTAATACGGAGGATCCGAGCGTTATCCGGATTTATTGGGTTTAAAGGGAGCGTAGGTGGATTGTTAAGTCAGTTGTGAAAGTTTGCGGCTCAACCGTAAAATTGCAGTTGAAACTGGGAGTCTTGAGTACAGTAGAGGTGGGCGGAATTCGTGGTGTAGCGGTGAAATGCTTAGATATCACGAAGAACTCCGATTGCGAAGGCAGCTCACTAGACTGTCACTGACACTGATGCTCGAAAGTGTGGGTATCAAACAGGATTAGATACCCTGGTAGTCCACACAGTAAACGATGAATACTCGCTGTTTGCGATATACAGTAAGCGGCCAAGCGAAAGCATTAAGTATTCCACCTGGGGAGTACGCCGGCAACGGTGAAACTCAAAAGGAATTGACGGGGGGCCCGCACAAGCGGAGGAACATGTGGTTTAATTCGATGATACGCGAGGAACCTTACCCGGGCTTAAATTGCAACAGAATATATTGGAAACAGTATAGCCGTAAGGCTGTTGTGAAGGTGCTGCATGGTTGTCGTCAGCTCGTGCCGTGAGGTGTCGGCTTAAGTGCCATAACGAGCGCAACCCTTATCTTTAGTTACTAACAGGTCATGCTGAGGACTCTAGAGAGACTGCCGTCGTAAGATGTGAGGAAGGTGGGGATGACGTCAAATCAGCACGGCCCCCGCCTTACGTCCGGGGCTACACACGTGTTACAATGGGGGGGTACAGAAGGCGGCTACCTGGTGACAGGATGCTAATCCCAAAAACCTCTCTCAGTTCGGATCGAAGTCTGCAACCCGACTTCGTGAAGCTGGATTCGCTAGTAATCGCGCATCAGCCATGGCGCGGTGAATACGTTCCCGGGCCTTGTACACACCGCCCGTCAAGCCATGAAAGCCGGGGGTACCTGAAGTACGTAACCGCAAGGAGCGTCCTAGGGTAAAACTGGTAATTGGGGCTAAGTCGTAACAAGGTAGCCGTACCGGAAGGTGCGGCTGGAACACCTCCTTTCTGGAGCGATGCCGTAACTGTCACAAAACGTGGCAGCCACTTAAAGACTTTAAAGGTTCTGTTTTTTGTACTACTGGTACTTGTTTATTTATAATATATAGATCAACCATCTATAGAAGTATAGATAGAGATAAACAAGAGAAAAAAGAAGCCGAGTCTAGACGAAAGGTAGACAAGGTTGAACTAGTCCTATAGCTCAGTTGGTTAGAGCGCTACACTGATAATGTAGAGGTCGGCAGTTCAACTCTGCCTGGGACTACCAAGCTCAAGAATGAGGAACAGGGAAAGCTAAAAGCTAAAAAACAAAATTCTTGAATAACCTCTTGGGGGATTAGCTCAGCTGGCTAGAGCATCTGCCTTGCACGCAGAGGGTCAACGGTTCGAATCCGTTATTCTCCACTATCTCTGAAAAAGAGAAACGATCTTTGACATGATGTACAAAAAGTAAAATTTTAGTAAGAGCTAAAAGTATATATCAAACCGTACGTGTTCGAGTATGCAATATTGATAGAAGGAAGCAATTCCACTACCAATACCAGTACGAGAATAAAACGTTTGAAAGAAAGTAAGCAAGGGCGCATGGCGGATGCCTTGGCTCTCGGAGGCGATGAAGGACGTGATAAGCTGCGATAAGCTTCGGGCAGGTGCAAATAACCTTTGATCCGAAGATTTCCGAATGGGACAACCCGTCATTCTGAAGGAATGACATCTTGCATAGCAAGAGGCTAACGCAGGGAACTGAAACATCTTAGTACCTGTAGGAAAAGAAAATAATAATGATTCCCCTAGTAGTGGCGAGCGAACGGGGATTAGCCCAAACCAATGTTGTTACGGCAATATTGGGGTTGTAGGACCACGATGTCGCAAGAAATTTCAGTGAGAAGAACCCTTTTTGGAAAATGGGACCATAGACGGTGATAGTCCGGTATTCGAAGCTAAACGAAGCGTAGTGGTATCCTGAGTAGCGCGGGACACGAGGAATCTTGCGTGAATCTGCCGGGACCATCCGGTAAGGCTAAATACTCCCGAGAGACCGATAGCGAACCAGTACTGTGAAGGAAAGGTGAAAAGCACTTCGAATAGAAGAGTGAAATAGTCCCTGAAACCGTGCGCCTACAAGCGGTCGGAGCTGCTTCAGCAGTGACGGCGTGCCTTTTGCATAATGAACCTACGAGTTACTTTTTCCGGCAAGGTTAAGGATCTTGAGATCCGCAGCCGAAGCGAAAGCGAGTCTTAACAGGGCGATTAGTCGGAAGGAGTAGACGCGAAACCAAGTGATCTACCCTTGGCCAGGTTGAAGGTTAGGTAACACTAACTGGAGGACCGAACCGATAAGCGTTGAAAAGCTTCCGGATGAGCTGAGGGTGGGGGTGAAAGGCTAATCAAACTTGGAGATAGCTCGTACTCCCCGAAATGCATTTAGGTGCAGCCTTGGGAATTACTACTGTGAGGTAGAGCGACTGATAAGATGCGAGGGCTTCACCGCCTATCAAGTCTTGATAAACTCCGAATGCGCAGTAGTTCGATCCCAGGAGTGAGGGCATGGGTGCTAAGGTCCATGTCCTAAAGGAGAAGAATCCGGACCATCAGCTAAGGTCCCGAAATAATTGCTAAGTTGAACTAACGAAGTCAGATTGCTAAGACAGCTAGGATGTTGGCTTGGAAGCAGCCATTCATTTAAAGAGTGCGTAACAGCTCACTAGTCGAGGAGTTTGGCGTGGATAATAATCGGGCATTAAGCAATTTACCGAAGCTATGGGATCCGTAAGGATCGGTAGGGGAGCATTCCACTCTGCGTCGAAGGTGAAGCGTGAGCTTTGCTGGAGCGTGTGGAAAAGCAAATGTAGGTATAAGTAACGATAAAGGGGGTGAGAAACCCCTCGCCGAAAGCAAAGACTAAGGTTTCCTGATCAACGCTAATCGGATCAGGGTTAGTCGGGTCCTAAGGCTCAGCCGAACGGTGAGGCCGATGGCAGAACAGGTTAATATTCCTGTACTACCTTAAGGAGTGACGTGGAGACGGAGTAGTGACAACGCCGCGGACTGACGGAATAGTCCGTTGAAGGGTGTAGATGTTGATTATCCCAGGCAAATCCGGGATAAGAGTCGAACCTGATAGTATACCAAATTTTACGTATGGAAGGACATCGCTCAAGGATAAATGTCATCAAAGGAAGCATAATTGAAGCCTGATAAGTCCCTGCATAACGGTCCCTAAAGGTAGCGAAATTCCTTGGAGGGTTTGGCACCGAGATGGTGTAATGATCTGGCTCGTCAACCATGTCCTGGGGCTGGTATCGGTGAAGATGTCCATTTGAGTTCTTTCGGTTGGGCTGTTTTCCGTAGTTGGACTGGGACAGTCGCTCAAAAAGGAGGCTTCTAAAAAGGTACTCAGGGGTTCAGAGAGTGTAATGGCATAGGGCCTTCAACAAGTCGATCAGGTAGGAAACTGAGATAGTGGGTTTGGAAGGGCACCTCGGCTCGGGGATCAGGCTGATCCTCTGGAGAAGGTCATATCGACGTTTGGGCTCGTCACATCTGGGGCTAAAAGGGTTGGGCTGTTCGGACTGGGTTCAGAACGTCGTGAGACAGTTCGGTCTCTCTATCTATCGTGGGCGTATGAAATTTGCGTGGCTCTGACACTAGTTGGAAGGACCGTGTTGGACTGACCTCTGGTTTACCGGTTGCCGCCAGGTGCATTGCTGGGTATCTAAGTCGGGATTGGATAAGTGCTGAAAGCATCTAAGTACGAAGCCAGCCACAAGATTAGATTTTTAGGGTCGTCAAAGACGATGACGTTGATAGGATGCAGGTGTACAGGTGGTAACATCATAGCCGAGCATTACTAATTGCCCGTCCACTTTCTTTCTGCGGGACGGTTGTTATATACGTTTAGCTTGTCAAATGTCTTTCATTTTACTTTTCATCATGTCATAACCTTCTTCAGGTGGTTATAGCACGAGGGTTCCACCTCTTCCCATTCCGAACAGAGAAGTTAAGCCTCGTCACGCCGATGGTACTGCGTAACAGTGGGAGAGTAGGTAGCCGCCGTTTTTTATGAAGCCTCGCTTGTCTATTTGACGGGCGAGGCTTTCTGTTTTTAACTGTTTGGAAAAACGACAGCGGATTTTAACGCTTATAAACCTCATAATACCTATTAAAAAAGTGAATATTTACTGATAATTTGTATGTTATGAGGATATTTATTTGTATCTTTGTCGCCCGAATTGTAAGCTAACGATTTAAAAAAGAGAGAAGCTTTTGGGAAAGTTTGATAAATACAAAAATTGATCTTGAAAGGAATGCAAACAGACTCTGCTAAGTATGAGTTTGTATTGGATAACCTTGACTTCGCTCACATTGATGGTCCTGAAGTTCAAAAGGAAAAGTGAATGTTAACATTGACCGTGAAAAAGAACCTCTCGTGCTTTCGAGCTGAGTTTTCAGACTGAGGGAATGGTATCAGTACCATGTGACCGTTGTCTGGATGATATGGAGCTACCTATCAGTTCTTCTGATAAACTGATGGTAAAGTTTGGACATGAATAATATGCAGAAGAAGGTGACAACCTGATTGTGATTCCCGAGGAAGAAGGGGAAATCAACGTTGCATGGTTCATGTATGAGTTTATAGCACTCTCCATCCCAATGAAG